>Ga0307509_10004048_pt1 | contig 21521 bp, 27 predicted proteins | sample 10_EM_MG_FD_202245 | JGI IMG/M metagenome (GOLD analysis project Ga0307509, IMG submission 202245) | Populus trichocarpa ectomycorrhiza microbial communities from riparian zone in the Pacific Northwest, United States - 10_EM | ecosystem: Host-associated > Plants > Roots > Unclassified | place... | reverse complement strand
AGGATGTTCCGAGAAATTTGTGCCCATATTGCGCATGTTGTGTAGGTCTCAGAAAATCTCGACAACGACATCAGTTTTTTTTATCATTTTTTTTGGTTGTAGCTCAGGTGTATGGCCCGAATCTAAATTTGCCGCCATGGGCGCTTTCATATTCTTACGGTACGAATCTTTCTCTTTCCAGATTATCAGACCTCTAAACAATTTTAGGTTCATCTCTCCTGCTGTCGTTACGCCTGAGATAATCGATATCGAGGTCCCGAAGGGAGATAACAGTCTAACGCTACGCCGAGGACTCATGGTTATTGCGAAGATCATACAAAACTTGGCGAACAACATTTTCTTTGGCAAAGAAGCCCATATGATAGCATTGAATGATTTCCTAGGAAGCAACATTGCTAATGTGACTCGCTTCTTGTCTGAGCTGCATGTGAGTATCCCATTATTTCCACACTTTTGAAACCGTTCTGACATAAAAAAGAAATACTCAGCTGCAAATGACGATATTAGCGACCATTGGTTGGGAACAACATCTGATGACACGGACGTCATCGTCCTCCACCGGTTCTTCCACAAACACGCTGACAAAATTGGAAAAGAACTACTAAGTCTGTCAAAACCCACCGCTGACGGCGATTTCTCTGCGATCAGCGGTAAACGTGCTTGGGATGGACTTTGTGCTTTGCTTGTGGATTTAGGACCTCCGCTGGAAGTCCCTCGCTTGTCAACTACATCCTCAGCTGATAACCGAGAGTTCCTCAAACTCATTGAACGAAATGGCAATCGGGACACAGGTTCAGTGAGACACCTTTTTTTGGAAACAGATGTCAAAGTTTGCTGCCTTTCTTTCACTTCATTCGCTCTCTGCTCATCTGCTTTCAGGAAAGTACAGCTGTCTTCGTCCTCCCATTATCCAAAATTGACGTGGAGGGTCTCGATATCGAGCTCTTCATGTATTATATCTTGAAGGTTCGTTCGAGTGGCTCTTTGTGATCCATTAGTTGATCGTTTCTGTAGACGGTGTCATCGGATAAATATCGTTCGCGCTCCTTTGATGTAATTCTGGACTGTACCTCCTTCGCTACAACATCGGAAGTCCCTCTTCAGTGGCTTAAATTCTGTGCCGAAATTATCCCAATGGACATACGCCAGCGCTTTTCAACGACGCGCATTTTGAATCCAAACACTTTGACGCAAAAATACCTGCGGCGTTTGTACAATATTTCTGCAGGTCTGTGCTTAATCCTTAGGGAATTAACTTTTTGTTGACTCGAGGTTTACCTGCCTCTAGGAACCCCATTGTGTAGTGAAATTAAAGTTTACACTTCCGTGCTACAACTTATGGAGGACGTTCGAACTGCGGCTCTTCCTCCCTTGGCAGAAGCTGGTAATCTTGAGTCCTTAATCTTGTTTGATCACTGATCAATTTTCTCCTTGAAGTTTCTCTGGAACAAGAGCTCCATGAGGTTTTCCCAGATGTGAATATGAAGACGAGCATGCGTGTTCCCGTCGTGCTGCGTGTTGGCACATCTCATATACGAGTCACATCCGTTGGTTTTTTCCTTGCGGTACAATTGTGTTGGTCTGAATTGTTCCCAGGTCAAATCATTGCCAATATCTCCTGCATTGTCTTGCAAGTCAACCGAACTGATCCCTCTCACGGATGTCAGCGACATCTACAACGTATCCACTGGGCAGGAACTCAATGAATTTATTATACGTCGGAGACAAGGAGTCACAGTGTACTTCTCGTCTCCTACGCGAGAGCTCATTGTTAAGGTAGTGGTAGATCCTTTTTTCCAAACATATCGCTTATGCATTTTTAGACCGTTCGATCTGCGAAGGGCCGGCTAAAGGAAGCACAAGCACCTTTAACGGAGCGATTTTCCAGGTTCTCCAACGTGCCTGCGACCCTCCTTCACATTGGCTTCCTGAGTGTGGATCTCAACGACGAGGAGCTTCGAGGAGCTGCTTATGACCTCCTAGGCGCCGTTTGCAAATACCTAAAGTATGACAAGAGTCCAATTATCGCCTCCAAAGGTACCGGGATTATTCTTGACCCATAGCCTCTTCCCTAACCTTATTCGTAGCTGGATTTATTTCAGGATATCCGATCGCGTTTGTGCTAAATTTGAGCGAAAAGCTTGCTGAATTCGCACCACAGTTGACGTTGGATTTTATCCACGAAGTCTCGGCAGCGATGACGAGCATGGACAAGGGTTCCGTCTCCCATCGCATCAGCTGCTTGCAGTACATGAGCCCTTGGATTAAAAACCTTTCCCATTTCGCAAATGCAACACATCCTCTGTTCGAGCGCTCGGGTGCCCGTCTTCGGGATTGCATCAGGACATTGTCAGATCTCTCCCTTACATTTCCGGAGGTTCGTTTTGTCGTTTTGTTTTAGTGTTTGACATGCTCGTCGCGATGAAAGAAAGCTTATATGGTGTTTATAGATTACCTCCACAATCCAGAAAAACGTATGGGGCGAAGTGGCCAAGCTTGATTCCAACATTGTCGATATTATTCTTGACGAATTGGTGAGGACGGCTACAGACGGTGGAATTGGTACCCGGCGATGCGAAACGATATCGCATATTGTAGCCGCACTATCCTCTATCAATGTTCGAGGCCGAATATATTCAAAATTGCGAAAGGTGATTTACATCTACTTTGTCCTATTCAGATTCCTCATAGCTACTGCAGGCATTGAGCAAGGTTCCTCCGAAGTTCTCCAACACCCTTCTCGAGCACCAGAATTGGAACGAGATTTCAACTTTAATTCGGCTTGCCCTCATCGTCGGTTCTCAATCAACCCAAGCCGGAAATAATTATATTTATGTCCCCGAAATCGTTCATCTCGTATCATTGGTCGCTGGTGAAGGCCCTACACTCGTTCGCAAATCGGTGTACGGAATCATCATAAACCTCCTACAATCCTTGTATATTTCTCGTCCCGACGACAGCACAGAACCCGAGTTGATGCAGTTAATCAACGATTACACGCTGCCAGAGAATCTGAAGCTCTTCGGATTGCAGCGAGAGACACCAACTAGCGAATACACAAACCTCGATCCCCTGAATGACAAAGAGTCTTTGGATATCAATGAAAACCTTGTACAACTACTCATTCGTCTTCTCACTGTCGCTGCAGGGTCTCCAGGTCGGTTTTTTTTATCGCACACCTTTCACAGCAACAAGACTGATATTTGCATAGGACTGTTGAACGTTTGGCGAGCAAGATGGATGAGTTTGGTGACTGCCACTGCATTCCAGCAATCTCCAGCTGTGCAAACACGTTCGTTTGTTGCTCTATCTGCCTTAGCAGTTTCCGATGTGGACGACGATTTCCTTTACCAAATTCTTGTTGCGTTTAAGAGCGCACTCACCAAGGCCAACGAATCCAACACGATGGCGATTGTCAGTATGCTCCGATGCATGTGTAAAATTGTGCCAGCGATCCCCGAGCAATCGCGTTACGTTTCTGTCTTATTCTGGCTTGCTGTTGCTCTTCTCCAGGCAAGCCATCTTGGGTTCTTCATAGAAGCGACCTGGCTATTGCGCATAACACTAGAGAACATGGAACAGCAGGGATTGTTCAAGAACAACTCTGTGCAAGCAGTACTTTTGGAAACTCGCGAACCATTGGAAGAGGTCACTTCACAGTTGGATGAAATGCTTCGAATCTCGTTTGAGACAAGTTTCTCCTTCTCCTTGTCATCTATCATCTTCAAGGGATTGCGACATACTGTTCTCAAAGGGCCGGCTGAAGCTGCATTGAGGAGCCTCCTTCGAGTTACATCAAGGGCGCACAGCGAAAATTCGAGCGCCTATAACGGATTCAAGGATTCTCCTTGCCCAGAAGCTTTGGGTTATTTCCTTGCATTGCTTCCAGTATCGACGACGCCCAAATCATATGGCAGGCTCTTAAGCGAGTGTTCTGTTGACGACAGTTGGGTTTCCAATGGGAGTTCTGATAGCGAAGAGGAGGAATTGGGTATTCCACGAGTTACAGACGTTGTCCTTGGGGTTCACGATGCGAACACAGCGTTGCTCGTCGCGTCTTTCGCTGGCACTATCCTTGCAACTGCCCAAGGTGATGATGCTGAAACTCAGATGTTGTATGGGCTTCTCTCCAGTTTGGCGAATTCCTATCCGGAGATTATTTCCATCACGTACGTATCGATGTCACTGACCATTTTCATTTTGCAACCATTTCTAATCTCAATTTTTTTGCAGATATGACACTATGCAGGATCGTATCAAGGACACTTTTGCAAACTCCTCGAATGCATACATCATTCGATCTGTCTCTAACATTTTCCGTGTCGCCTTGCAAGACCCCACCAGATCCAGCACCACTAGTACCCACCACGCCTCGACGTCTACCCTCAGCACCGTCGAGGAAAATTCGATAGGTCCAGGCCGATCTCACTTGAACGCTCTTGACGAGCTCGCAATGCAAGGCCTGGCTAACAATCTCACATTCTTACCTCCAAATCGGGGCCATGCCACAAAAATTATCAATTGGATCCCAACACTTGTCTCCCTCATGATATCCTCGTAATTTTTCATACGATTGCCCGACCTCCGTCATGCTCATTTGAATCATATTATCCTGGCCTTATCTGTCCGACTCTACTTGGACTGAACTGGATCTCCATTTTTTGCAATCACATACCTTATGCCATCTGTCCCTATGTCCTTACATTACAATCCATCCAGGTGTATCATAGTCTATTTTTTACTCAATCACAAATGCTTTTAGATGGTCGTCTTATCAACGATTCTGTACGTGATACATGATAAATTCTAACAATGACAGCAAGCCTAAATGAGGAATTGTGACGACACGTGAGGAACCGCGATTTCCTAGGACCATAAGCTCGCCCCAGCTTGAACCACTTCCTCCACATGGATCATATGTATAATGCCGTATAGGTCCGAAAACACGAACAACTAGCAGTTACGATGAGTGGATTATATTCCAGCCGACCCACGACCCCAGAATCACCCTTGACGAGCAGTCTCTACCATGCTACAACCACTATCGACGACCTAACGACCGCGTTAGCTAGCTTTTCTCGTGTGCATTCACCTGAACCTCTGTCTTCGCTTACTTGCTGCTGCGGAAAAGAGGAATGCGAGAATCTGAAGTCGTGGCTCGAGTTGAAGTCGCGGCTTGATAGTCGTCTTGTCCTTAGTGCCGGTACGTCGTTATTCCCATTTCAGTTGAGTCGTTCGTTGAGGATTTTAATTAGAGGTTGGGCAAGCATTGCTTCAGAAGCATGCGGCTTACGTGCGGCAGAGTGAGGTCCGTTTTTTTTTTCCATTTTGCGGTAATCATGTCTAACACAAGGTTTCATAGCGAAAGCTGCGGAACAACGACGATCCGTTCGCTGAGGCCGAGAGTATACAACGGAAGCTCCAATCCTCGAATGACGATCTTCATCATGAGCTTGAGGAACTTACGAAAGAGAAAGCGCAATTAGAGAAGGTCCGCATCGTTCACTTATTGTAATGATCATTCTGACTTTGGAATAATAGCGGTTGAATCAAGCACTCGTTAACAACGAGGTGACCGAAGTATCAAACAAGACAATCCTACAGGAACTTCAAGAAGCCAGAGAAATGATCTCGCGCTTAACTGCCCACCATGCTCGTTCAGTGGGTTGGGATACTCGCCTCTCGGCTGCCATGAAAGAAAGAGATGACATGCAGCAAGAAAGGGACGGAGAGACACACAGGGCGAGACTGGCAGAATCACGCTTTGCTGCTTTGAAAGAGAAAACAGGTTCATGGTTGTAATTCTTAATTTCTGGATGAAAGCTTATTTGGGACGTTATTAGCGAAGTTGCAAACCGAAGTCCGACGGTTGCAGGATAGTCTGGAGGAGAAACGACATTCTCGCCTTGAGTCATCAGAGACAATTTTGCGGGACGCAAAGTCGAGACTTGACTCGTTCCGGAACTCGGTGAATAAATTCAGCTCGTCTTTGCATTGTATTTCTGAACTTATTCTAGCAACTCGGGCTATCCGCAAAGGTCGAGGAAGAAGAATTAACATCTGTCCTAGAAACGCTCGTGAATGATAACGAAACGTTGAAACGGGATAATGCGGAACTTCAGGATCTGCTCACCGAGTCAAGAGAAGATTTACATGCATTACAAGAAGAATTGGAAGAGCAACGTGCAATTGCTCCACCACCGCGCTCGGGAGGTCTGACATAACTTTATTTTAATATATAAATCTCTTTAATCTCCTTACCCAGCCAACACACCCCATTCTCATTCAAGGCATTTCCATAGTGGTAGTGTTCCTTCTATCTCACTCAAGGACTACACAGTATGTTTCCTGAACTTCAATTAAATTCCAGTGTATCACTCAGCTGCTTTCAGATGTTCGGCACCATGGGCAGACGTAACCATGCAGAAGTACCCCGGCGAAGGTCGGGTCCCCAGAACTTCTCTGACATTCGACTGCCACCCTCTCCAATGGATTCAATGACTCCAGACAGAGCTCGGTCACCGACCGATTCACTCGCACCTTGCGACGCAAAATGGCCCTCATTCGGACAAACGTCGCCACGCTCATCGCATGTCAGTTACGAAGTAGAGGAGAATGCAGACAAGGATGGTGATGCATCTGACTTCGAAAAAGCACGACCACATCGACCGCTCTTGTTATTGACAAGGACACGAGGAGTGCAGACAGAGAGTGTCTCCGGCACACACTCTCCGTCGCCTTATCCTTCTCACCTCTCATCTATATCCGCACGCGAGACTCATTCTGAAACATCCTCATTCTCGGAATCCCAATCATCGCACATTGCCGTCATCCTCGATCGCACTGCTACTTTGCTGAACAAGTTGACTCAAGCCGACGCGCTTACTCTGACGAACCGGCTCAAACGACAGCATCTTAAAGGCGCTGACATTGGGCACCTCTCCCGCAGTACAATCAGCAATATAATTGGCGAAGCAACTGGGCTTCGGTCCCAATTCCGAGGGCTATTGGAAGACGACAAACTAGTTTCGACATGCACACGGAAAGATTTACGTGTCCTCTTCAAAATCATCAAAGATATGTTCACGGAGATGGGTCACTTGCGAGTAATGTTGAATGATGTCATTCTCGATCCAGCGTCAGCGCCTCGTATTAGTGAACTTGCCCTGAACCCCGGCAAGGCGGAGACGGAGAAGAGGGTGGAAAGTGCACAAGGTGTCGCTGCCTGGATGGCGCCCATATCCAAACTTTTCTTGCCAGCCAGCCGATTAGAAATTGGTGCTACTGATCGGAGCGTCTTATCACGTTCGACGAGTTCAGGAGCAACACGAGAAATGACACGTCCACCTCGGTTTGTTCCCAAGCTCGGACCTGCGTTGGCAGCATCTGCGACGACTGTTAATGTTGAGTTTTCTGGAGTAGGTGTTGGTCGGTCTGTTACCAGCACCACATCGGCTCAGCCTATTCCCATTTCAAGCCCTTCTGCGGATGTGCCCGTGACTGTCCATGGTCCAGCTTCCAGTGTTATGGGAATATTTGCTGGTGCCCCTCAGAACACCGAGCCTGATCCTTGGATCGTAGTCCCAACGACCCCCCTCCGGAAATCTAAGTCGTTTATGCGATTACAACCGTCAACTGCAACGATAGGCAGGTCCACAGGAAGGAAGAATCTGAACAGGCTTTCACAAAACGTCGATGCAGTAATCGACGTGCAGAGGCCTCAGGATTCTGATGAAGAACCTGATTTCCTCCCTCCTCTATTAGAAAGGACCTTACGACGGCGTGGGCTTTCTGATTCATCTATTCATTCGACTTTTACGAACCAAGGAGATGACGGGAGATCGACTGCACTCCCACCTTCATCACCGCAAAGAACGGGCTTTATCAAGGCTAATTCTGGACCTTCTTCGAGGTTACCTGCTTGGCCTGATCGTACCTCGATGTTTCAGGCATTGACGCGGACGGTACAGAATCTCCGAGCATCTGCGGTGGGTGTCGTACCATCAGAAACTTTCCCGCGAGAATCAACCCTCGAGGAAGATCTTCCGAGCGTTAGCACCGTCGTTCCCATTCCTGAAACCCCTAAAACTGTTCAGGCCCCTTCAACTCCACCCCGAAAAATTGTCCAACCTAAGCCTTCGAGAGTAGCGAGTCCGAATCGAGGGGTGATCTTGCCCAATCTATCCTCGTGGGCAGCGTCAAACAACATAGCGGGCGACGATCCTTTCATTGCAAGCAGTCTCCGCGACGAATCATACATGCAACGAGTGGGTCGTGAGCGTACTGTGCGTGACGAGAGTCATACTCGTGACTTCTATTAAGGCGTTCTTTGAATCTTTTCGTTTAGCTCTTTTTTTTGTTTTATATCTAGCTCATTTTATTTATTTTCTTTCTTCCATCTGTAGATATAATACCCCCGCATCACATCGATTTAACCAGCCAACTGCTTGGACTTGGCTTGATTGAACCTACACACCTCGCATATTTCTATCCATATCTATGACATGACGGCTTTGTATTGTATTTCAGTGATTGACCAATATTAAATAAACGAACTATGAGATGGAAACAGTGGTCCTCCAATTTTAGCGGCAAGTCGCGAGGCGTCACACGCACGTGCTTATCCAGCACGGACTTAGAGTTGAACGCTGAACGACACTCTCGCCATCCTTCCCCGCGATGTCCCGTCTGTCCCGCGCCAACTTGAAAGCACGAGAGTCCATTTTTGCAGGAGGCCCAGAGCAATACATCGGTGACATTCAAGCAAGATGCCCACCTGACTTAGAGGAGTGTGTAATGGCAATGGAAGATTGTTGCGAAGAGGTATACTTGCCTGTACCCCATGCGGGAAAATATTCAAGATTTTCTAGGCATATGAAGCTCAGGTTCTCCTTTGTAATGGTACCCGAGATCTACCTCGCATGACCAAAATTCTTCAGAACGAGCGGGTGCGTTTTTTCAATAAGAATCTTTTATATGGTCATGTTGGTAATGGATATCACAGGTGTTTTTACTTGTGAATGAAGATACTGTTCGGCGTTACAAGTCTGGTCTTGCCGACGAAATTGAACCCGCTATTGTACAATTAATCGAACTGGCTGAGCAAGGCTTAAATGCGTTGGAAAAGCAAGAACAAGCACTTCAAACCAAGGTGATCTTAGATGGATTTGGTTCTGGCCTTTCTGACAGATTATCTGCAGATCGAAAGCGCGAAATCAAGAAGACCAAATGCATCCACTGGTACTAGCGCGGTTCAGAAACTAGAGGCTCGGAGACTGCAGACCTTGATAAGACAGCGAGAAAAACTCGAAGAGGAAGTGAGAGCCTTAGAAGACGAATTGCTTCAATCTGTACGCTGGTGGCCAATGCACATTCCCACCTTGCACTAATTCATTCAATAGGGTGTAAGAAGTCAACATTGAAGAATTTCTTATCAAAGCCAAGGAGCATCCGATTGCCTACCTTGCCAGTCCCTTTAGGCATAACTATTTCCGCTCATACAATCGCTGACTTGATTCAGTCGCCAATGAGCCCAGGGCACCATCACTTTACTTCCGTTCGTCATTTGCGCATTCGGACTTGCATTGGTTGCCTCTGCATGACGTTCTGCGCACCACGATATATTCGCATTGTATTCAAGGGCAACACGGGAGAATGAATTAAACCAGTTAGGTTTTCTAATGCTGTTATTTATCTAAAGCATCGATATCCTTAGTACAATAACGTCTACTTCGATCAGCGATGCCAGGAGTCCTCCAAATGATAGCGAATGTCCGCAAATGGTATCACAGCGCAGCCTTTGGAGGCGCCGAAGGCAGCATCTTATTGTGAACTCCGGAAGCAACAAGACGATGATGTGTAGTATTCCAGATCTTTACAGACGAGAAAAGGTTGTCAATCCAAACCAACAATAAATCCCAACAGTCAGACACGTAGCACTGTCCGGACGGACTCTGCCCGTTTACCAATTGAGAGGGTCGTGTTCACGAGGTGCAGTTTCTCTCCCCTGCCCACGGTGAGTGGACAGAGCTAATGAAAGAAAACGAAGAACCCACACGGTAGCTAGAGAGTGGTATACAACGTTCAAGGCCTACGACACGCTTGGTAAGATTTTATCCTACTGCTACAAGCTCAAGGCTGCTAACGCAAACGAAGAAGCCCTAATCAGAGGAGCAAGGCACTAACTGCCCCAGTCCGGTGTGGAGATACCTTCGCATCGTCAAGAATGCTGAGCAGCCCGGACCGTGGATGTTACAACCACCATTCACCATATCTGCAGCGTTGGTGCAATACAAATTCTCTCATGTCGAAGTGTCGACGCACCTTCCTGGACCACAATCTCATCACAGCCCTGCCTTCCAGCTTCTCTGGCTCCTTTTTTTCAAGATAGAAATCTCAGTGACTTTCATCTTCCGCTCCATGTCCCGACCGAATGCGTCTAATGGGATTTGTCCCGGTTTTTAGAAGCTTTTGAAGAAGGCCTCTGGGTCGCCTAAGATCTGCTTTCCACCGACTTGGGAGATGTCAAACTGGCCTAAGTTTGAACTTTGGGGAGTAAATATGGTGTGCGGAACAGGGTTTTGGTAGTAAAGAGTGCGGTGTCAGAAACAATAGTAGAAAACTCAGTTGTCTGATCCTTCAATTAGCGAGACCTCCATGTCTATTGTCGAGCTGGCCGTGCTCCCAAGCAAAAACGAGTAAACGGATAGCTGGTCGCCTTCTCATTCCCGGATAAATTACCCCTAAAATATTGAACCTTACCTTCTTATCCTCACCAAGCTACCAACTGCTTCCAAGGCTTTCCAAGGTTTCGGCACATGAACCACCTCACGGGCTATTCACAACTTCATTATCCTTTCAATGTCCTCAAATTCCCTTGACCACCTTCATAAATCATTCGATATTTTCAATTTATAACAGAAAGCATACAGACAAAGCAGCATAGCAATGGAGAGCAGACGAAATCACACAAAATCAGAGAGCCTCAAGGCGCAGCATTGCAGCAGACAAAAATTCATCAATTATTCACTGAAAATTTTCATTATTAAAAAGAACATCAGTATGAGGAGCACATTACCATGAAATACATCAATCTGGTCTGGTTCTTGTGCAGGGGTTGATAACCCGCCCTGTATGCTTCAAGCTGTGTCCCTGCATGCGAACTGGCTTGGGTAGCAGTCTCCGAGAGGTCGAGGTCTCCACCAGGTGTATAATGGTGTTTTGCCCGGGAGCAAACAATGTCCGCGTCTTGTGAATGTTAAGTCAAATCATCAAAATGGTTAGAACCATCCTTACAGTAGACTGGGGCGGGGATAGACACCGAGCGAGTTGCCCGTGCATACACATGGCACAGTGAAAACGAAATGGCCTGCATCGCGTCAGCTCTGTATCAAGGTGATAGTCAGGAAACAATTGGTTCGTATTTCAAGACAAACATACGAAAAGTTGTTTTCCTATCCGGTAGAAATGATTGATGAGTCCATTACAATGAAAAAATTCACCAATAAATACATACATCATATATGACCTTAAGCAAAGTCAGATCAATTGTGTGATGCGCACAACAAGGAAGAACTTACCGAATAATGAGCAGGTCTGCTTGTTCCGAGAAGTCCACCATGGGTCAGTTGATAGTAATCGAATTCGGTAGGATGTCCAAGGCCCTCATCGATGGTGGTACCAGCTTGACAGTTGCCAGACTTATCTCCATCACCTGGGTTTTGAGGGAACATACTAAAAATGCAAGGTATATTAGAGTCTGGTGCTTCTAAAAAGGATTGGGTATGTACCGAATATGATGCCTTTTGCCAACAATAATCAATGTGATCTTGGGTTTAATGCCCACGGCCGCGCATGCATCTAAAATGTATAAACTAAGGTCCGGTGATGAGAAAACCTTGACATACCTTTGATCATAGGCAATTCTAAACAGAACAAGGGAATCATCACCTATTAATGCAAGGAGAGAAAGAAAACGGCGTACCAAGATCAAGCACATGTTTGAATTGAGGTTCAGAAACACCATCTGGAAAATGAGAGTGAGAACATGCTTCTAATGGAAATAAATAATGGCATATACCTCGATAAAAAATGAGACGGGTAGGCGGCTTTTTTCCCTTTTCAAAGCTTTGGGCATAGCCATTGTACGAGGTGAGTACCTCCTGTAGCGACCTTTAGTGTAAGATTGAGAATAACAGTAGTATCACAAACCTTGGCCATTTCCTGCAGGTCGGCAATGATCTCCTGGCGTCCCGTTTGAACACGGCTGCAAGGGATGTACTTTGCAGTCGTGAGGTCAACACTGCTAACAAGACTTGCAAAGGACGGGCGCCCTTCGGTACCAGGAGCTGGATGTATGACGTCGGCGCCTGGAACAAATAAACTCAGACTTTGATTATTTATACCAACAACAACATACCCATCACAATAGTCGGATTAACAGGATCGTTCAAAGGCGAATTCTCCAACACATTGTTAATTCCACCCAATTTCACATTGACCCTGGACGTTATAGCTTTTTAGGTTGCAACCCTGTTTCAACGGTGTTGATTACGTACTTCAGCATCACGTTAGCCCAATATTGAAGCTTCGCCCCTCGGCATTTCTGGGATTTTAGGCACTGCGTTGCGACACCCATCTATTTTGAAAATACATTAGAATTCGAAAAATTAACCACTGTGCACTGACCATGATGTCACCAAAACTATGAGCATTTTATGCCAGGTTAGAGGAATTATGAGGGATGGTAGAAAGCTATAAGACTCACTGTTTGACGGCAGTATATATATGATTACCGCCTTCGGGAAGAACCACAACAATCAGGGAAGGTGGCTGTTTCTTCTGCTGAAAAGAAGCATGCCCGTTCTTCTTCAGTTGCTGAAAGAAGATCTCAGCCAGACGTCAGGCAATGTTTTGATAACTATCACTTACTTCGATTACATTCCCATGGCCATTTTCCCAGAAAATCAGGGGTGCGCGATCTTCCATATTCATACCTTTATCGCCAATAATTGTTTAGAAAAATGGCCAGCCACGAGGGTCAAATATAAACGCACCAACGCTTTCTGCACCCTCGCAGAATGCCTTTGCCATGGCGTCAGCCGTGGGCTTGTTAAAGCGGCCTTGATTCTCGTATATAACGATAATCCAACTTTTGACCGAGAAAGGTTTATAGAGTTTCTTGTCGCGCCTAAAATGAAACAATGAGAAAAGGAAATCAAGAGGAGGTTGAAGCCGAACATATTCCATTGGCCGTTCGCGGGACGCTACAATGTGATGGACATTTAGATTTCTATGATCGAACTGTGCCTAAACTCACGATTGTAAGCTCCCTGCTTCCTTGTCCATAGCGCAAAGTTGGAGGAGCAATGACACGAGCCTTGACAGATATGGGAACCGGAGCAACGGCCATGCCGAACTCTCGAACATACTCGCTTTGCCCATGTGCTAAAACCTGAGTTGTTTCCATAAACATTAACTAATTTCATTTTGGCTTGTGGAAATTTTCTTACACCAAGGCCGTGACGGATACTCGCAAGCCGCTGCTGCGGCGAGAGCTTGGAGAATTCAACAACTTCGCTCGTTTTATCTGCTGGAATCTGCTTTCGCATGATCTGCCCCCCTGGAACGGTGCATAGTTCCAGCGGGATTTTGGCACCAGAACCAACCTATGCAGAAGAATTAGCGTATGTTTAGCCTTTCAAAATCATGACCTACCTCGATGCAGATTAATTCCGGAAACTTCAGAGGTTTGTTGAGTTCTTTACGGAAGTAATCTGCGACAGATATACTTGGACCTCCATCCCTCATGGTAAACATGACGGCATTCGCGCCTTGAGGAGTAAGCTTCCGTATCGCTCGAGTCTGAGTGCGGCCGCCATGGCTTGTTACCACTCGCAGATTGGCAATGAATCGCTGGAGCGAAATGCGGTCTCGGTCATTGAGCCCTCCATCATTGGGCCGCTTCTGCGGAGACAACCTCTTCGGCTCCCTGTCGTTCAAGTATTCGAGACAGAGTTGGATCAAGGGGCCTTGCTTAAACATTATTCCGGTGGAGATATCGACGTTGAGGTACATTTTGGCCTGTGCTGGGCGGATGGACTGGAAGTATCCACGCCAGAGCTCCATACCCCCGCCAATCGATCGCCTGCCTTCGTCAGTGAAAAATGAACGCGAATTGAAAGGGAATTGGAGATTAGGTCCCATGCGAATGGCGACGTTGAGAGCCTAGCGATGTTTAGAGATTTATCTGACACGAGGGTATGACAGGACAATTACCGAGAGGGATGTGGTCACAGCATTGTCTTGGGAACTCTTTCCATTGATGAAACGATGGAGAACCCTTGAGAATGGCAATTAAGGAGGCAATTTTTTTTAAAAAAAAGAAACAATTCTCATATAATTACTCTGTATTTATTTCCGCCACCTTGGTTAACTTGATCCTGTAGACCTTTGGGGGGCGAGAATCCTTCGATGGAGGCCCTTCGCGTTCCATGGAGACATCGAACTAGAGAGATACTGTAGTTAATTTCTATCAAACATGGCATAGAATGAAGATAAGAACCGCAGCGGAATCGTTTGGACCCAATGATAGCTTATATGTGGTGAATGCATTTTTACGGCCATCATACACAGCTGGGCGTGTAAAAACATGGGGGGCAACCACCTTCTGCAGTCTGTCAAAAAGGAGCATGTTGACTCTCGCTGGCAACTTCTCCGAATCCACCACTGGGAAATTGGATTAACAAACAGTGGAATGGCCTCACCCAACGATGCAGCTTACCAACTAATAATTAGAAACGCATAGTAACTGAGCTTAGCAAATGTGAATGAATGAAGGAGTATACACATTTACTGACCATCGTAGTGACAAATGATGCTGTCAGGGATGGTAATGGTGAATGCGTTGACAATTGTATTGACGGTCCTGCCTCCGGTGCCGTATCCTGGGCGTTTGACCCCAACCGTCTGAATATGCCCTTGAGAGGACGGAAAGAAGAAAATAGATTGAAATTCAACTAAACACACAATATTTACTTGCAAGATACAACTCACCCGCAATGGCAACGTGTACGCCTCCACGGGCCGCACCACCACCGCGGGCAGGTCCACCTCCCCTAGGACCTCCACCGCGATTTGGAGCGGGACGTGGTGGCATAGTTGACAAATGGCGCTAGTAAAAAACGGTAGGTGGTAGTGGTGGTTCGAATGTAATCGATGGAGGAGACGTGCTCTTTCTTTTATAACAGCTGATCTCGGAGAGATCCGAGCTTGAGCAAGGTTCAACTTTCCGTTGACCCATTTTTGGCCACGCTGTCGACGCTTTTCTATTTGCTGCGCACCGTCAGAAGGTAAGCCCAATGTGGTGTGGTGACGAAATGGAACGCTTCAAATCTTCAACAAAAAAAAGTTGCGGTTTTAGTGAAAATATGAGGGTTTGGGATGTTTATTCTAACAACGCGAGCAATAGTTCAAACCCGGGTCAAATCATCTCAATCTCTCCAATAACAAGAGCCTCTGCGAATTCTCCGACTTCGAGCCTTACTTTCCTGGTCTGACCAGCGACGCCCGGCACGAGGGGAGGGAGAACCACGAGACCATTCGCTTCGCATAGACTTGCAGCACGACTGGATCTCTGACCACCCGTGCTGTAAGCTTTCAACGGCACGACCCCTGGTTCTGACCTCGTTTTGGAGTCTGAACTATATATAACAGTGCTTCGAATCACCACGCGGTGGAATTCTATGCGAGGGTCCAATGGCATTGGATTCTGTATCTTCAAACGTTGTTGAGCACCAAAAATACGGGATGTATGCCGAAAGCATACCTGGACTGCGACTTTCGGCAGCTCCATTGATTTCTCAGGCCATCCTCCCATTCTTCTTAGAGCAGGGACAACAAAGACATAAAAGGTAACTAGTGCAGACGCAGGGTTCCCAGGAAGCGCGAACACAGGTTTCCAGACAGTTTGATCCCCTTGGACAACAGGGACTCGAGCAAAGGTGGTCGGTTTACCGGGTTTAATGCTAACTCGACCAAAATGGATGATTCCGTCGAGGTATCGTTCGATAAGTGGTTTAAGAAGATCGGTGGGACCCATCGATGTACCACCAGTTGTGAGCAGGAGGTCGGCGCTCTGTAGACCTTTCTTTAGGGCATCCAGATGAGCAGGGATGCTAATAAATGATCAATACAGCGAAATCCATGACATTAGGCTAACCCACTCGTCTGGGATGATGCCTAGGTCAAGAACTTCGTAACCCAAGCTCTCCAGTACTGCCTGCAAAGACGGCCGATTAGTGTCGTAGATGCCACCCCATCCGTTGCTGGAAGAATGAGCTTGTGTCTGATGCAAATCGACAATTTCATCTCCGGTGCTCATCAACGCAACTACTGGCTTTTTGTACACCTTGACCTGGGAAGTTTATGAACAAACAGCTATATGATAGGAAAATAAACTGACCTCCTTGCGACCAACGAACGTTAACGTCCCAACTTCACCCCCACCTCTCGACACCCTATCTCCAGCTTTCATAACTAAATCGCCCTTTCGTACATCCGACCCAGGCATTCGAACGTTGTCTGCAGGTGGGACTTGAACGAGAATCTCCACCTCTTTTTCCTCCTCTATAATCCCTGGACCTCCAAGGGTTGAAACCAGTTTCGTGTCTTCAACCATGATAACAGCATCTGTCCCGGCGGGGAGAGGCCCTCCTGTATTGATACGATATATAGATCCAGAAGGCAGGGACGAAGACAAAGGGTGAGTTTGGGAAGTTACAACAGTGTATATCCCAGGAGAGTCGGTAGCTAGGCTCGATCAGAAACGCATTGCAGATTGTGACAGATGAGCTTACATCTTAAAGCGTATCCATCAACACTCGTCGTTGAAGTAGGCGGAACATCCCGCGGGGCGTATACATCTTCTGCGAGGACATGCCCAGCCAATTTGTAGGTTACCTACTGGAACGTTAGCCAAAGAATGAGAATTTCAGGACAAGGTCCTACCGGAAGAGTTTCAACAGGCAGTCGTTGAATGTTTTCCCTGATTAGCCCGAGCGCACTCTCAAGTGATATTTGTGGGAATGGGGACTTCCGATGACGGATAGAAACTATAAAAATCAAGGCGTTCAAGTTAAGAAATGTGTTAAATTCATGCAGATGCATACCACTCGCAGATGGGTCGTGCGACAAAGCCTTTTCAGATCTAGGTGTTGGAGCTTGATGTTCTCCATGGTGGTGGTGGTGGTGTTGGCGAAGGCGATGGTGCTGGTGTTCATGGCCATGACCAGTCGGACTGGCATCATGCAAGTGTACCGGTGTGTCGCTAATTAAAAGGTTACGGTGTACCTGCTGACCTGATCCTCCTTGAATCAGTTCAATTGCGTGTTCGATAACTTTGGCCTGGAATAAGGCCTCGAGATTCTCCTTCACAGCTTTTACACTGCCGGGAAGTGTGGTTATCAATGTGTTCTTGATTGTACCAGCCACAGGCCTGGAAAGTGCGGCCAAAGGGGTGTGTTTAAGGGATGAGGAAATCATGAGATGGACGAGACCCGGTGCAGGTCGCTCGATGAGGGGTGTAATAGCCTGGATACTGAAAACATTCAATCGCGTAAAAAAAAAACCAACGACGAGGACAATATTGACCTCTGGAGTGAAATCGCGCACACCAAATCCTGTTCCACCTGTCGTTATCACCCAGTCCAAAGAACCTGATCGACACCATTCTCCAACAACATGTGCGATTTCTGCTTGATCGTCTGCAACAATGCGATAGTGTTCATCTTGTACTTGAAATCCATCACATTCGGAGACAATGCTCTTGATCGTCGGGCCTGATTTGTCTGCACTTGCATCCTTCGACGCAGTGTCACTAACTAGGGGAATTTCTTAGTCTCGATTGTATTGGTAGTAACACAATGTGCAACACTCACCTGTTAAGATACCAACCCGAACCATGACTCAGACTTCTTGTTCTGAAAATCGTTGGTTCATGCAATTGTATGCCTTTTAAGAACTCACGTATTCCTGAGGTATTTATTAAAAGGTCAGAAATTGGGAAGGACCAAGAGGGCTTGACATTGGATTCTTGAATTAGTCAAGAATCATAATGCGGAGAAGCGACAGTGATTTCTACACCCGGACCGGTTGACCCTCTTCTAACCTTCAACGATCACAAAGCAAGAACAGAACGACAATTTGATTACTTAGCTTCATGCTGGTGGAGTCCTATGCCTACAAACATTCTACGAGACACGAGATAATTCGATTTATTTCAAAACAGGAAGCGGAGATACGTTTTCTGCGAGGTAAGAAATCCTTAATTCGGTTGAGCGAAATCGTGAAGGTTCTCTCCATTCACCAGGTCTGACAGAGGGATATCACGCTGCCGCAACGTCTCTTGGGCCTGGAAGAACAGCTCTTCAGTGCGCAAGAGCTCTTGCAAATGAGGCTGCTGCCTCTGCCATTCCAGCTTCCAAGTATGTTGTCCCTCTTGCAACCGCTGCTGCTGAACGAAGCGTCGTTGGTGGGTATGAAACTCCCTTTCTTCCCTTTCCTTTCGCGCTTGTTCTTGCTTTTGTTGTTCCACAAGTTGCCGTCGGAGAGTAATCTGCTGCGCCTCTAGTTCCATCTGGAGGATTTGCATCTGCCGCTCTTGATCCTCTCTCCCCTGCTGATCCTGCTGTGACATTCGCCGCTGCTCCTGCGCTTGTTCCTTGGTCACTTTTCGCTTTCGCTTCTTTGTTCCCTCGGAGGGAATAGCGACGCGCTCTCCCAATTTGCCTTTTCGCTTTTTACGACCCTTTGTGATTTTGACGGGGGCATTTCCTTTTGGTAAAGCAGCTGAGACGGGCTGTGTGCTGGAAAAGGTGCGGTAGTACGACCCAGCAGCGGGTGGATTTGGCATCGCGGCGAAGACTGGGCCCGGCTGGATGGAGTCGTGAGAGGACGACATGGTTCAGGTATGTTCCAACAGACAAGAGGTTGCACTAAAATCAATGAAAAAAGGGGTATTTAAAGCCGCAGGATTAAAGCCAAAAAGCGACAGATTTCTTTAAAGGGGTCCAGTGCCCCAAAGCTCTTAGAACATTGAGTAAGTCTGTGGCAGGCGAAGGTCAAAGCGCTCTCCTCGCCACTGACCATTTCCATTACCAAAGATAGCAAACATGCGCTTTGTAGATTCAAATGTCAAACAACCTGATGACCATTAGGGGGGTCATGATCTGTGTTGCGACCTTAGAGCAGCACAGACAGACGAGAGAAAGTAGACCAGAGCGTGTAGACAGACGAGTGTAAAGGCGTCATGGACGGCGTCTATGAGTGAGAGATATCAACTCGATTTTCGTGGCGGGAAGGTCCATGACCATGAAAGGATAGTCGTCCTTCATTTCCAGTGGAAAAGTGTAATCGCCGTATTCGGACGGAATAATTTGCAGGTAGAATCTTTTTTTCAAGATGCTAGAGTGCTCGAGAACCTCAAAAAACTGACGCCGAGTGGGCTGCTTAGATGCATGGCAGGCAAATTTAACACATCTTGAATGTATAATTTGACGAGGTATGTAATGATAAAAAATGAGAGGTCAACTTGAAAAATAAAGTGGATCGAGTCGCATGTACATGTTCAACTTGTGGTGCGGTAGAACCGGTTCTACAATTTGAATCCGCAGAGGCGCTCAAAGTCCGAACTCCTTTGCCAGTCTTGAATGAATAATACGGAAATGAGGGCCTTCGAAGGAGAGTGCAGGATGTTAATGTGCATGCTCCGGCATTCACGTCTGCATTACAGCACGCAACTCCAAAGGTGCTGCGGAACATTTAAAGTTCTGATGGAATAATCTCTTTTTAAATAAGTGAAGGCGATGAGCATAGACAACTTTTGGGAGTAATCGGGAGAGTCAGGAGTGGGGTGATATCAATCCAAGGATCCTAATACCCCCGGTGTCCAGAGATTCCTAGTAAATATGCAGTCTTTCCGAATAGTGGCATAGCTGCGCCCGACGGGTTCGGGAGAGAGGATACTAGTCTTGCTTTATTTAAGTGGAGGATCTCAACACCCTGCGAGAGCAACGCGGTGGGAGAAATATTTGCTCCAAGACAGGTGAATTTGAAAGTGACATACATCCGAGTCTAGACTTGCGAACAGAGATTGTGGATGGCGCATGGCTGTGCGCTGCGGATTCCGGAATTGAGTTATTTTCCGAATGTAGAAATGGGCTGTTCCCGTGGTTTCTGTCCAACTGCCAAGTATAAGAGGCCACTTGTGCGCCGCTATCGAGTCTTTGTCTACCACAGTACTTTCACGACATGTCTTACCCGAACGGTGGCGATACCAAGGCTCGAGCTCACTCTCCATCAGAGGGAAATGTGGTGGATCACCATGCTGCGGGAGGTGTGTTGGTGTATGATTCTCAACAGAAGTTGCAAGTTCATTCTTTCTCTTTGCGAAAGTCACAGAGGAGGTTCCAGTTGGCCCACGCAGGGCCCATGCTGGCGATACTTCCACTATGATTCACGTTCAACCATTGAAGCGCAGTGAGATGCAGGTTTGCCCGTTTTAATGTTTCAATCGTCATGTTTCTCATTTATTTTTTTTGCTTTAGCCTTCATACGCCCAGGATCTTGGCACTGGAGAAGTCACCCATGGAATTTATGGTTCTCTTTTGCAAGGGTTGGGCTCTCTCGTTGGTTTCTGTGGTGCTTTCCCATGTTGCCCATTGCCGAACCCCTTTCGCAATGTCCAGCAAGGTTTGTATTGATTGACGGTCGATAGGCTATTGCTGACATCGTTTCTAGGCTCGGTCGGCCTCGTCTCACGCTTCGGACAATTTTACAAGTCGGTGGATCCAGGTCTTGTCCAGGTCAATGTTTGCACAGAATCGCTTCGCGTCGTCGATGTCAAAATTCAAATCAGCCCCATTGGAAGGCAAATGGTCATGTAAATGCCTGTTTACTCATCCATTCTATCCATTGTCTAATCATATCCTATTTCAGCACGCGTGACAACGTCAATGTCGAAATGTAATGTCGTCTCCCGTCTATTTCCACTATCTAGCTCACACGACCTCGCTCCAGTGACTCTGTGATCTATTTCCAGATATGCAACCCCTACCGCGCAGCATTCGGGATCACGGACCTTCGACAGGCTCTCATCGAACGTGCCCAGACCACCCTTCGTCATGTCGTTGGTGCCCGTGCTGTCCAGAGCGTCGTCACTGAACGCGAGGCCATTGCTTTCGAAATTGCCGAGATCGTTGGCGACGTCGCGGATAAGTGGGGTGTTGCTATTGAGGGGATCCTTATCAAAGATATCATTTTCAGCCCCGAGGTCTCCGCGTCTCTCTCTTCCGCCGCACAACAGAAGCGTATTGGAGAGTCCAAGGTCATTGCTGCTCGCGCAGAAGTTGATGCTGCCCGTCTCATGAGGCAGGCTGCCGACATTCTCGCCTCTCCCGCGGCCATGCAAATCAGGCAGTTGGAGGCCCTCCAGCAGATGGCCAAATCTGCGAACAGCAAAGTTG
>Ga0307509_10004046_pt1 | contig 21526 bp, 26 predicted proteins | sample 10_EM_MG_FD_202245 | JGI IMG/M metagenome (GOLD analysis project Ga0307509, IMG submission 202245) | Populus trichocarpa ectomycorrhiza microbial communities from riparian zone in the Pacific Northwest, United States - 10_EM | ecosystem: Host-associated > Plants > Roots > Unclassified | place... | reverse complement strand
GTGAGCCACAAAGTCATGTTGAGCCACAATCTTCCGTTGAGCTGTCAGGCACTCTGTAGGAGTGCCCAGGTTGTGAGCCTGCGAACATCCGGGGTTGCGGCCGCACGCCGCAACCTTGGCACGATTAAGTTGGTTACACTCTTTTCGTCAGTTGTGACGAACGCGTGGCTGTGGCTGTGGTTTGTCAAGGGGAACAATGATTAGATTCCCGCTGATAAGATCAGATCGACGTCCCTCCACGAGGGCCCCAGCCCTTAGTTCAACCAGCAGTCCAAACCGCACACATCTCGAATTCAACTTTGTCCCCCCGTGATTTTTCTCCCACTGCGACTCCAAAGAGGAACGGCAACACACAAGAGAAGGAACGCATTGAATCAACCAGTCGGCAACAACACCCACAACCATCAAGATGCCGAAACAAGTTCATGAAATTAAGAAATTTCTTGAGTTATGCAATAGACCCGATGCTAAGGGTATTTATCTCTCTACCTCTCCCTGGGAGCACTGGATTATGTTTGCTAACGCGTAATTTATCATGCATAGCTGCCAGAATTAAGGTTCGTTCTCACAAATGGCTCTTCAATCCCGACCCATCAATATCGACGGGATAGAGAGGTGAGAAAAAGGGAAATACTAATACCCCGCCATTGGATCACAGAAGCCAACCAAAGGTTCTAGCACCATCAAGCTCAAGGTCCGCTGCCACCGCCACCTGTACACCCTTATCCTCCACGACGCCGAGAAGGCGGAGAAGTTGAAGCAGAGTCTCCCCCCTTGTTTGTCCCCCCCTCCATTTCCCCCTTCCTTGCGCCGACATCTGCTAACGAGCGGCTAGTGCTCCCCGTCACTGAGGTCCCTGCCACCTCCAAGAAATGAACTGTACAAAAAATAAACCCGATTTCTTCTTTTGTTTCATAAACAAATAAAATAAAAATCAAGACAAAAAAACCTAATGGAGATTTGATCCATGCCCGAGGTCTCTGGTGGTGGGCTTTGCTTTGATTGATTGATCGATTGACTTGAGTAGATGGGTGATTGCGGGTCTCCGACGGGAACGCTGTATAGTGAATCCCGGCCGTCCAATGGTATCATTGGTTTCCTTCTCCCTACACCATCCAATGGGGGTTTCGCGGTTCGAGCCACTGGGATGTGGTTTGAGTGATGATTGATAGGGGGTCCCATTCTGCTACATGGGCGGGGCACTGTTTTTCTAAGATACTGTTGGATATCGCTCTAGCTTAGGTATATAAGTTTCCTGGCCAACCCAGCTCCATCATGACCTCTTTGAAGTCATCCAGGGGGCTCTGATATATGTCATAATTGCTGCCCTCATTAGCCACGAAACGTGCATGGATTATCATTGGCAGTGGGGGGCTGCATACGTAATATATAAGAGCCGTCACCTCGGGATAAGCCAAATGCATCAAATGAATCCCGTAACCACGACTAGCTGCAGTGACGTCCCAGGGATACCCGTTTCTCCTATCCCCCAATTAGCCTCCCCTAGAGGAACAAGCAATATAAAATTAACCCCTTCCCCCCCGTAAACTCCCCAGGAATTTCCTTTAGCTCATTAATAAACAATGTATCCCCCGAAATACAAATCCTCTGCCCAACCTTCACCACCCCTCGCACCTAAGCTCAACAATCCACCCACCCGTGAGCAGCGCCGCCACCAAAGCGTCATCCACCTCACCCAAGCCCTAGCGGCACATGCTTCTCGGACATCGCCGTGCTGAACCTGCCCAGCGAGTGCACATCACGGAGGAGTCCTGCAGACCTTCATTCGTAAAGCTCTCGTGCGCCTGCTAGGTTGCGAATGCCGGTAGGTCAGGGGAAAGGTTGCTTCGACCCTTTCTGCAGAAGTGGTGTCTAGTGCCTACGAGTACTTCTGCTGCTTAAATTTCCCCACCACCTTCACACTCTGATTAGAGAGTTTGCGCAAGGAGACCTAGGTGGCAGGAAAACAGGTTATTTTCTGTTAACCTAAAAGTCTTGGACACCTAGGTGGGTAGCGAGACCTGGAAGAAGTGTAAAATAGGGCTTTTCAGACCTGAAGAAATCTGATCACTGCAGAACAACAAATTAGCAGAAACACAGCACTCTTTTTACATTTTATTAAAGGATTTTACTGATGATAATATTGGGCATTCAGTAGTAGATTATCACCTGTTCTATGGCAGTCAGTATGCTTAGTACCCAACTTGCGCAGCCGGGAATCCTATTTCGAGCAGGGAACAAATTTGAGGTGATTGCGATATTACCCTACTTAATCCCCATCTTCCAGCTACCAAGCTACCTACACCTATTGCGCAAACTCATTCTTAGACCTAGATCCATTTCCTATTAACCGCCACCTAGGTCCTCTTGCGCAAACTCTCTATTATGATTATACTAGAGGTTGGGGACAGTAGACACATGATCTTAGACGACAATAATAAGACTAAGCAAAGCCACCCTTCGCAGCTCATGCATGCCCCCCCCCTGCGCTGGGTTGGTAAATCTCGTTCCAGGCATGCCCAGGCCGAGGTATACGTAGTGGCCGGTAGAGCAAGAAGTTGGGATGTGTGAGGACGGGCATAGAGCAAGGTTCTAAGAGGGTCATTGGAATTTCACAGATTTGGCAGGAAGCTGGTTGGGGGGTGAAGCCGTGGTGCAGGTGGGGATAGTCTACAGTGGGATACGGAGGTGGAGGGGAGCCCGAATCAAGCTTACCGTATATTAAGCTCCGGGTTGGACTGGAGCGGAAGGTGATAGCGCCATTATATAGCATAGTCGGCCTAAGTAAGAAGTTGTGAAGAGGTGGTACGGAGGTAACTCGGGCTCAAATATAAACATACTTTCCCCAGGTTTTCACTCGCACATCACCTCATCCCGTTATGTCCCTTCGCTACCATGCTCTACGGGCCCCTAAGGAATTTCACCCCCATACTCATATCCCAGAATCCTCCATTCCCCCGCCTCACTCTCCATACCCCTCCCACCAACCCCCCGAACCAACTCCACCTCCCCAAAATAACTAACCCCGCCAACCCTCTCAAACCCCAACCCCTCAAAAAGCCTAATACTCCTGGTATTCCCCTCAGCAATCTTAACCCTAAACCCCACCAATTCCCTCCCTCCCGCCCCTCCCGCCCGTCCCCCCTGTCCTACAATCTCCTCCTGACGTATCTCGACATACCACAAAAACAACCCAACAACCTCCCTCCCCAAGCCCATGCCATGAAACTCCTTTCGTGCGATCATGACCTCTACTTCCGCCACGACCTTACCCTCCACTTCATGATGCTCGGGCGAAGAGTACAGGAAAAGGTTCACATCGCCCAGCATGCGTTCCGGTGCGTCGTCCCTTCCTGCCCTGACAGCTTTAGCAGTAGAGAAGGAGGAGGGAGAAAGGCAAGCTACAAACGTGAGCTTGTCCCTATCCTCACGCCAGGATTTTTGCATTGCGTGTTCTTCCGGAAGAGTTAGACGGTCGGAGGCAGTTGCTATACGGAGGCCCTGAAGTCCGACAGGTTAAGGATAATGGCTGGTTGGTTGATTGGTTTTGTAGGGGTGGGGTGGTACCTCGTCTTCCATCCAGGAGTGGTAGGTCGGCACATGGTGGGGCTCGTAAGGGACTAGGAGGATTTTGGGTGATAGGAGGGCTAGGTTTCGTTAACGGATATCCGAATACGACCGGGGGAGGGGGGGTATCACACCGGTTCCAGCATTGAGTTTCATCGCGGTCGGGAGGTATTAGGTGCCAGCGGAGGTACTGTTGGTGGTTGAACGATACCAGTATGTTGTATTGATGCGCCGAGGGTGGGGGGTAGGTTAGGGGGGGTGGGTCACTAATGCTCACTCTGGTAGGAAATCCGCTGGGAGGGGTTGGTGTGTTAAGCGATGGTCCGTGACTAACCCGAGGTTTTTGGTAAATTCATAAATACAGTTTTGGAACTCAGAGTCATGATTATCACTTCGCCCTATGATTTCGCAGATCACAGAAAACCACAAGAAAGATAGCTAACTTTTGAATTTTTCAAATTGACCGTTTTTATCAAATCTCAGATATACTAGTACTACACACTACATCCATAACCCGGAGAAGCCCCTCCCGACACTCCCTCCTCCACCTATCGCAACACCAGAAGTAGAAAAATAGCTGTCCTCGTACAAGGTTAGTCCTATACTCAATATCTCTCAAGCATGGATCTGAAATTGGAGGTCCCGTTCGGTCTCTATCTTGCGGCAGAGCCAGTGGCCTTCAACATATAGACTTGACGTTGAAGACGATCTGTTAGGTTCGCGCTGAGTTTCACATTATGAAAGTAGAACAAAAAAAGATGGTACTTTCTCAGAAGAGATGCGTGAGAGAGGGGATTCAGTCTACTAAAGTGGAAAATATATGTAAAGTGCGTACAAGAATTATTAGTAGTGTATGTGTTATAACAATACCTACCGGCTACGACCTCCCCTTATAGCTTGACCTTTTCCGGTTCATCAGGCTCGATGTTCAGAGGGAATACATCCCAACCCTCTCCTGGTGTCACCCAATCATTCTTCTCGCCCAAGACTGCAACTGCAGACATCTTTCGTACTTGGTCAATAAGATATCGTTGGGCAACGTCGCGGATGTCGTTCACTCCAACATCAAGGAGCTGCTCTCGTCGCCTACATATACGTCAACACTTAGCATGAGTATGATTAAAGAGGCTGGAGCATGGAGCCAAACGTTTGTCTCATATCATCTGTAATTCCATCCATGAAATTGATCATCCCCTCGTCGCTTACAGAGGTTGGGGCGTCAATACCTTGGAAGACGCTCAACTTAGCTTCTTCTAGATCTCTCGCAGTCCAATCGTTCTTCAGCGCAAACTCTCCAGCGCCCTCCATAATTTTGAGGGTATTGGGCACGTTTGGATCTCGGTAAGAATAAAATCCAAATACACCGCTAGCGCCTCGGTGGAACGCACCAGCTCCATATGCCCCTCCTTTCTCCCTAATCTCATGATGGAGATGCTTGTGTGTCAAGAGCTGAGCTAGCGTTTGCAATGCCGCCCCGTCCTCGTTGGTGTAAGGAACTGTCCTCACACACATCGCAGCGTAAGACACCTGGTAGGGTAACGGGAAAAAGGCCTTAGCTGGTGCCACAAAATCGAACAGCGGTGTATTTGCGACAGGTGACTCCACTTCTGGAAGACTCTCAAGGAACTTCGCAAGAGCAGACTCATTCGCTGAAGTAGCATCAGCACTACAAGTTATGGCAGCTCTAAGCTGGTCTTTCCGTGCTGCAAATTCGGCGATCCCCTGGATTACTCATCAGTGGCCATCAAACCACAAGGTTTAAAACGTAGTACAAACCTTTAATCTCGCTAGAGCTTCATTGTAAACCTCAGTGGCAGCCATATTACTGATTAGCCTCACCTGTGTCATTCCTCCAAGCACTTCATTTGCTCTCTAAATAATTATGAGCATAAATCAGATATTAAAGCAGGTTTTAAACATACAGCAGCCGGTGTCAGATGGGCAGCAGCGAATGTCCTAGCATACGCATGTCCAGTCTCCGCAAGGCTATTCACAAAACCACTGGCAATTCCGTGAACCAAGGTTCGCAGCTTAGACACTTGGGTAAAATTTGTCTCCAGCAGGACCGTCCGTAAAAGTTCAAACATGTCTGGGATATTGTTGTCCAGTGCGAATCCCGAGAAAACAAGCCCTTCTTCTGTGACTTCAAGATCCGAGTGGTTAGTGGAAACATGAGTCGATGCTCTAATACCACCTGTCTTCAGTTTAATCTCATCTTCCAGTTCCTCCATCGAACGTCTTCCAGTGCCGAGTCTGAGAATTGCCTCGGTGAATAATGGCAAATACATCCTCAGCTCCTCTGGAAGGTCCTTGAAACTGCTAACCGCTATTGCGCCATTAGAAAACGCTCAGTAGTTTCTCCAGGCCTCTCTAGCTCAGGAATTTACCTCTAAAATAAGTGAGACCATTGGTAGGAGCAATCCTCCACTGAACTGGCACCCCCTCTATTTCCCCAGTTTTCAGCTCCTTCTTTTCCATGTTCCTTGGGATATCTTCCACCTTCAATGTTGGCAAACAGCTCACATCTTGCTTCTTCGCCAGCTCTTGAATCTCCGCTAATTCTGCTTCCCGCTTGGTCAGGGGTCCTCGAGCCGCCGTTTCACCACCATATTTCTTGATTTCTCTACTCAAACGGGTAGCTTCTTCTGCTGCAAGGGCCTTCGAATAATCTCGATCGGGCGCCATGGTAAAGGTGAGGGTATTCCTGTTAAGAAAATATTTCTCAAGCAACCCTTCAAGATATCCACCCTTGGCATATAATTCTTTGAACTTTGAAACTGTTTCTTCAACCGACAAGGCCTCGAACGGATCCACACCATTAAACCAGCCAGTTGTAAGGCTTTGCATAACCGACATCCCGAAGTTGGCAGTTTTCTGTAAGATTGAAACAGTCAACGCATTAATCATAAGAGCATCCGTGTTGAGTAAACTCACGTGTTTCAATCCCAACTCTAGTTGATGCAATACTCCGTCAACCTTTTTAGCATCAAATCCCCTAGCACGCATCTCCTGCAGGACTTTATGAATCGTATCCCCTACTTGTTGAACATGCTCTTGTCTAACATTCTGTAGCCCAACCGAAAATATACCAGTCTTAGAACTAGTATCATATCCAGTATTTGGTGAAAAGTCCGACCCAAGCTTGGCTTCGATAAGGCCCCGATACATTGGCGAACCATACCCATCAAGAAGAAGGTTAGACAAAACTCTCAACGAAAAGGTCTCGAGAATATCGGAAGTATTATTCATGATCCAAGATACGGAGGTCTTGTACTGAGAATCCTTATCCATGAGTGGATCATGCGGCCCATAAACCCGTAGCCTTTGTGGCGCGTCGAGTTTTATCGGTTCCCGAAGCTCTTTCTCAACTTTTATCTTTTCGAAAGTACTTAATTTGTCGTTAAGTTTCTTGAGATGGGCCTTGATGGGAATATCCCCATAGGTGAAGATCTTTGAGTTTGAAGGATGATAATGCTTCTTGTGAAATTCCCTCAGGTTCTCCAATACCAAGTCCGTTATCTTTTCAGGGTCCCCTCCACTGTTGTTGATACTGGGGAAGATATGATCCTGAAATCTGATGTAAAAGAGATACGAAGCATCAGACATCTGCCCCTTCATTTCATTATAGACAACCCCTTTGAAAAGGAGAGGCGATTTAGGATCTGCAACATCCCCTGGTCCAACCCGCCAACCCTCTTGCCTGAAATCGGTTTCTTTGAGCAAAGGATGGAGCGTCGCATCAAGATAAACATCCCGCAGATTCTCATAATCGACAGCATTTGTAGTAGCAAATGGGTAGGTAGTATGGTCGCTAGAGGTGAAGGCATTCATATAATTCCTAAGGAAAATTAGTATAAATTCGATTCAACCCAGCGGCATCGATCAATGGAAGGACTCACGATAAGCTTCGATTTAACATTTTAAAAAACGGATCACGAACGGGATATCTAAGAGCACAACCGAATTAGTCATTGCATGCGTCTCCGGAGATGGTAGACAAAAATACTTATTGGATCCACACAAAGTTGTATGCTCCAGGATATGAGGTACACCCGTATCATCATCCGGGTTTGTCTTGAACCCGATGGCGAAAACGTTGTTTTTATCTTCCCTCGCAACATGAATATAATTAGCACCAGTCTTATCATGGACAAGCTGGACCGCCGCTAACTCTAGCTCGGGAACTCTCTTTGCCCTTTGAACGGTAAATCCATCAAGCCTGTCACCAGGCTGAGGCAGCTGCCGAAGATCGGTAATGGCAGTAACATACTTCCGTCGAGTGGGTTGTCCTACAAGAGAACCCCGCCGGAAGGCGAGCCGGTGACCGACCGATAAACTACCTCGTAACATGGTCCGTTCCTCCCAAATTCGATGGGGGTGAATGGGGGTCGTGGTAGGCTGGAATGGGAGATGTCGCGTCGGTAAAGTAAAAGTCGTAGTCGTGGTGGTGGTCGTGCGACAGGATAGTACGGGTGATTGCAAACCTCGAAAAAACTTTCTTTTTTTCTTCAACCGCAGGGTAGCAAAACCGTTGCAACCAGGCAAACCAACATCGACGTCACGGGCATCGCACAAAAATCCCCCGGTAGCCAGACCACCCGATCAGATACACCGAGGCCCATTACCACAAATCCAGTATGATACTGGTGCTTAAAGCGAGTAAGTAAGCTCAAGTAAAAAGGGCCATACTCGCAAAACACTCAGTCCAGAGAATGTACAGCAAAGAGGAAAACATTTCGATACCGTTCCTTCACCTAGGCACGAGGCATTCCAGAAAACTCACGTGTCGCTGGTGAACCACGGCGTATGACCGTGCCCGAACCCGTAATTTCGCGTTACTGGTATAATGCCGGCTTCGGAGCGATCCAATATTTCTCGTACTGCTATATTCGATAAACAGTATAAGTAAGTCGATAAAAACATATGGTGTTATCATAGATGAATTCGATATCAAGAGCTCCCGAACGGGGGGGGGCGCCCGGTAGGTTCATACTTGTCCTGTAGGGGGCAGATGATCAAATCTTAACTAAACCTTTCCGCCACATCTTCCGCCACACTCCCCAAGAAAAGTTCCCTTGAATCCACACTTTTGCTTCCAAGTTCGGCCCTCTCCAGCCACATAAAGCCCCAAGGAAAAAGTCACCAGCGCTACCGCCCCCAATCATTGCCGGATTACAAGTACAGTATGGTACCTACCCTATCATAGGTCTCGGTCGTCGCCCATCATCTTCAAACCTTCCAGGAATAAAACTTCCTCACCCGCAGACCCCGGTTTGCTCTCGACCTCTTGCGCCTATTTCACCCCATCTCCCACTTCTATTCCCTCCACATCCTTACAACCTTTGGCTCACGGTAATCTCCCTCCCCTTCCATTCTTCCTTCCCGCAACAAAACTGGAGTCCGCTGTGTTACAATTTAAAAAAGCAAAAAAGTTGCGGCTAACTCAACAAGTGCGTGCCCAGCAAGTACGTTTGGGAACGAAATCTCTTCTCCACGTTCCTACAAACACCCTAAATACTACCAACCTGGCAAGTATTTTTTCCCCCTTCGACCCCTCTGGCCTTGCATGGTGTAGCGCCATCACCCCGCTCCTCCCATGATACCCTTCAATCCACCCCACCCCCGCTTAATGCATATCGCAGATTGCTTATTCGGTGATCAGACTCCCTACTCTTGGATTATTTCACTATGGCGACTGTTGCAAATACCTCCTCCATGTCGAACGCTCAACGTTATGCGTTACTCAGAGCGTCTACAGGTTGTGGTCATCCGGTTCCTGGACCTCCCACCGGTGCGGGTAGAGGAGGGGCAGTGTTGGGACAAGGAAACCTCGAAGTACCTGTCTCGTCAACCGACGATTATGGACCCGCTTCTGAACCTACCTCGTCTAATACCACCCCTCCTCCTCCTGCAGCGCTAGCAGGGCCCGTACATGGACCAGCCCCTCCACATAAAAAGGCACCAAACGCCGGGCCAAAGTCGAAGAAGCCGTTAGATCCAATGGAGGTGAGAGCACAATTGTGTGTGGGAAGGACAATTTCAGTCCTCTAGAATCATTTCATACCCGTACGGAGGAATAGGGCTGACTCGGATGGCCCCACTTCTTTTGAGTGATGGCGTCCAGGTCAACAATCTGTTGACTGCAAAAATATCACAATTAGAAACTGATGCATCATTGGAAGAAGAGGAAGAAAAGGCAATCTGTGCGATAACTCCTCTTCCGTAATTAGCACAGAAGGAAATACGGACGCTAACGACTACCAGCCCGTGCTGTTCGTAGGGCAAATAAGGAATTGGCAGAACTCGTATCCTCCCGGGAAGATCATCTAGCCAAGGTAGATGCTATTCAAAACAAGTATAGTGAACTTCTTTATGAGATGAAGCGTTTGGAACGTGATTACACCAAATCACGCAAACGTGCGGACCAATTGCAAAAGGAGAAGGATCACTCGAGATCTGAGATGCAAAAGGCGGTCTCCATGAAAAATAAGCTTGAAACACTGTGTCGCGAACTTCAAAAGGAGAACAAGCGTATCAAGGTACGTACGAAACAAATCTCCAATTTGGACGCGAAAAGAATTGGATCAAGTATTCTGAGATTACTGAACTCCAGGAAACGCAGGACGAGAGTAAGAAACTTGCCCAAAATGAACAGCTGAAACGTGAAGAACTTTCCAACAAATTCGAGAATACGATTATGGAAATCAAAACACGCATGGGGGAGGGAAACGATGATGGGAGCCGTAAAATTAACGCGGGAGTTGATGAATTGTACGTCAACATCCATCCCCATATTCTTTATACATATGCATGGCGCGGACACCTGATATTTTACCTAAAGATTCAAAGCAAAATTTAAGAGCCTTGTCGATCAATATGAGATGCGTGAACTCCACTGCTATTCTCTTATCCGCACTAAGGAGCTAGAAGTTCAATGGAACCTCGCCCGCTACGAACAGCAGCGTAAGCAGGCTGAACAGGAAGCACATCGTGCCAAGGCTCTACACGCTCAAGTTTCAACCTTTTCCCAAACAGAGGCTGAATTGAGATCGCAGTTAAATATCTATGTCGAGAAGTTCAAGCAGGTGAGTCCCCTCATCCCAGCCAGACTCCTTCGAGATCAGTAATCTAGACTGAAGGGCTAGATAGCTGACCAGGTCTCTATCTTTCAAATTTTAATTAAATCTGCAGGTCGAAGATACCTTGAATAACTCCAATGACCTATTCCTAACTTTCCGCAAAGAAATGGAAGAAATGTCTAAAAAGACCAAGCGCCTCGAAAAGGAAAATCTAGTCCTCTCTCGCAAGAGCGAGACAACGAACCGAAACCTCCTTGAAATGGCCGAGGAGCGCACGAGGCACCAAAAAGAACTCGAAATACTCAGGAAAAAGAACTCCAAACTCGAGAACCTCTGCCGGGCACTCCAAGCCGAACGCACTACCCTCGACACTAAACTTCGCGATCAGGAAGGTGGTGGAAGAGGTGGCGGAGACGAAGGAGCGGAGCTGCTAGAGGAGGAGGAGGAGGAAGACGACTCTGAAGGCGATTCTGAATATGAGGAATCGGACGAGTACGATGATGATGCCTCGGAGGACGGATCTGAGGGGGAAGAGGGCGAGGATGATACTGAAGACGAGAATCCCCAAGCACCGGAGACGGTGGTCTCCCATAAAGCCTCCGAGGAGAATCAAAAGCAGCAACACACCCAGAAAAATGGTGTTGAAAAGGTCTATCCAGTCGTCAACGGCGTTCGCGCCGATTAAGCTTAGGGAGGCTAGCTCGTATTATCAGACCTCATCTGTTCACAATTGCTCTTTTTTTCTCTTTTTTCTCTTTCTCGTTTTTGAACGTACTAAAAAAGCGACATGTGTCTAAGAAGAGAGGTAGTATGGTATGGTATGCTGCACATCACCACCCACTATACCCCACCTTCCACTCGACATATATAAAGGCGTTGTATTCGGCCTCATACTACCTCGTCTTTCGTCCCCCGTCTGCTTTTCTTCATTCTATCTTTCCACCCCCACCCACTCAGTTCAATTGCTCAGACGGGCTACCCGACCCATCATGTCTAGGTTGTGCCGATGCCGAGCTCCTACTAGCTTTCTTTTTCTTTTTTATCTTCTAATGTACCCTTGACCGTCAGGTGTGTGCCTACCTGCCGGTTACTAAGTACTGTAGATGGCAAGTTGCCTATTGCCACAAGTCAGGTTACGATGCTTTGTTTGGGTGGTGACCATATTGCGCAATTACATGCCTAGCCCACAGCAACGAAAGTGCTGAGCCGCGTGAGCTCACATACCCTAATCATCGCAATCGCCATCACCATTCCCATTACTATTGCTACTATACAGTATTGAATAATGAGTCCGGGCCCTAGGTGAGTAAGCGAGCAAGCGATATGTAGAGTTCTACTGTAGCACTGTTCTAAATCTCTTTTAATACATAATATTATGTATGACTATAAATTATAAAACTGGTGGTGAAATGTAAATTATCTCATCTATGTTTCCGTGCTATAAGCGTCCTACAACAGGGAAGTTCTCAGCCCGCGAACAACCTCCAAGTACACTCGCATTCCAAAAGTTCCGGCACCCCGACTGGTACCGTGACATAGAATCATATAGTGAATGTATTATTATGTATATGTACCTCGACATGATTCCAGGCTATTTAGATAGGCTATGTCGAGGTGCCATTTCGTTTTTGTTCTATGGCTGGAAGTTAGGCTATCGTGGTTTGGTAGTCAGGAGGGGGAAAGCGGGGAATAAGGTGATACCTGAGCGATTACCGGTCGATGACCTGATCTAATTCTAAAGTACCTCTACATAATAATACATCCAATATTGCCTTCTTGTGTCACAGTACCAGCTTGGGTGCCGGAACTTTTGGAACGCGAGTGTACTCGTCCAGCTGTAGACAGCCCTCCGACCTCGAAACCAATTCCCAAGTCACCACACAAACCAACGAGGGTGCGGACTACTCAATTATCTTCCAGGGCACAAACCAGCAATCGCCATACGAGTCTCCCCCCCCTCCTCTCGACCTTCAATCAAGAGATTTGGTGAACGTCGGGCGTGATTCCGGTACCAGTAATACGCTGAAGATACTGTACAGTACTCTACCCCATCCCACCCCTACCCCCGACTGCAAGTCATTGTGGGCCTATGTAAATTTAGGGTTGTAATGACTTGCGGTATTATGTATGGTCACGTGATTAGGATAACCTGCTACTACGGTACTTAGCCAGATAAGCTGGTTGGTGCCCAGACTTGGCAAACGTTCTTAGAGGTCCTCTTGCAAGATTGGGGATAGGAGGGTGTGTTGTAAAGAGCATGATAGGACAATGTCGTGGGTAGTCTAAACAGGATTTACTCTTCGTTGTTGCAACCAAATTTGCCATGTGCGACATTATCCTGTCGGCGGCATTGTCCTATCATGCTCTTTATGTCTTGGGCTGTACCTCGTAGTTATAGAAAGAGTGCGGTTGTATGGTGCGGTTTGTATGGGAGTGTGCGGGGGGGATTCGGGGCTCATGATTTTGAGGGTAGGTATGAGGTGATAGACTGATAGTCGAGTGAGGGGCTGTGAAAGTTGATTTTCGAAAAGTTAGGTTAAGAGATATATTTGTGAATGAGGTCGTGGGCGATTTCTACAGGTGGGTGATAACATTGCGCTCATAAGCATGCTAATTACTTGGTAATGTAAAGCAGGTATCGTTTAGTCCCCCCTCAAATAAATAAATTGCATCCACCGAGTGACACTACATGCACCCGGCAACCCCGCGTGAGCGCTATTTCAGAATATTCTTCTGAGAATCGTTGGGTATTGTCAATTCGCACAGAGTGTTACTACCGCTACTACCAACGGACTATACGCTGTTGCCGAATCAACAATACAGTACTGTACGCAAACCCCTCCACCCCAAATCCACCCATCGAACCGCCCGTCCCTCATGCACGTCGTGCGCGGTCGAGCCCATACTCGTACCCATAGAGAAGAATCGCGAAAAGCGTCCCCGGTGGTCCCGATCTGCGCTTGTCACATAAGAGTGGCCTTTACAAAAGAAAGGGGACGTTAACAAAAAAAACAAGAAAAGGGAACGAAGAAAAACTCCAAAGAAAGGTCTAAACGCCTGAAGAAACTGAAGGTATCGAAAAGAGTTAGGTTAAAGTTTCGGGAGGAGGTTGAATCCGCGCGGTAAATTGGGAGTTGAAGTTTGTTGTAGTATAACAGAAGTGTGAAGCGATTAAAAAGCATGTAAAAAAGGCCCCCCCGGGATTAAAATACCGATACGAAAAAAAAAAGGTTCCGAACTAAATAGAATAAGGAAGCCGTGAGCGTGAGTGAATGAGTAAGGTAGCGAGCGAGTAAAGTTTCCAGTGATAGCATTCAGGAGAATCCCGCTAACTCTTTCCTCGCACGCACGCCGAACCTGGATAAGCCCCATTTCATAGAAATAAGAAATTTGATTATATCGAAAACAGAGCGGCCTATCATAAATAACGAATCAATCTCCATGTCCCCTGACCAATTTCAACACCCCGGTTGGGGTAGAAGGGTAACCTACAGCAATCAGAGCTCCAAATAATGCCACTGTCGACGACAGGGTGTTTGCACTGCTGGGCTGGTCGCTGGTGCCTGTTGGCACAGCTGGGGTGGTAAAGGTCGGCACAGCGGTGGTGTTGGCAGTCGGGGCCGCTGGTAGTCCGGTTCCGTTGGCGGAGTGTACATTTGCGCTGACGGCGAGCATAGCGAGAAGAAAGAATACCAGTGCTCTGGTGAGGAGGGATGAGACGGCCATTGTTAATTGGTTTGTTGGCTGGCTGTAGTATGGCTAATTAAGGGTAGATATAGGTGTAGATTATATCGCAAAGTAGCAACTCGGGGGAAGACGGTACGATATATAGCTCGGGAAGATAAACGAGGGATATCAAGTTATCGCGGTGAGAAAATACCGGAGTAGCGAGAAGGAAGGAAGGTTTGTCAAGCAAATCAACTGAATCGAATAAAAAAAGTAAGAAGTAAAAAAGGACGGAGTACTCCTTCTAAAAAGTGACCGATGAATAGCTGCCTGGGATATTTCAATCAGAAGAAGAAGAAAAATAGAGGAAGAAAGGAAGAGGAAAGTCTCTTTTAAGAAAGAAATAGAAACAAAACACTCGACAGGAGAAGGAGAGGAGGAAGAGGAGAGGGGAAAAAAGCACAAACCCCGTCGAGGGTGAAGGGCGGGAATTATATGTCTGAAGGGAGAGGAAGGGAAGGAAAACGTGCTGAGCCAGAAAAGAGTGTGGTGCTGCTCCTGAGCTTTTGGCGGCCTGCCGCTGCAAATGGTTGCAACATGTGGTGTGGGAAGCCTTAAACCAGATACGAACAGCTTTTATTTTGCGACCAGTTAATTCTGCTTGTAGTTTCTGGATGGAATTAACTTTCACCTTGGCAATTTTAACAGTTAAAAACCGGGTGTGTCATCGGATCACAGTGGGCTTTTTAAGTTTAAAATCCCTACACCTCGTTCAAAAGTGGATATTTTCTAAAGATCCAGCTTATTAGGTCATAAAATGACAGAGAGACACGGTACTCGCCTGAGTACTGTGGAATAAAGGGGTTGCTGACGAGCCTCAAACAATTTGAAGTTGGCCATTTCGCAGGGTCCGAAATGTCCCGGTTAAAGAATTCCCCTACCATGCTCTCCTCTCTCAGCAGAGGAGGCAGGAGGTACGAGTGGAAGCCACCATCCACCGCCAGGGTCGGAAAGGGAAGAAACCCCCACGAATGGATTGGAAAGGCCATGGTTTCAGGGGCTTTTGTGTTGCCGTGTACTCGAGTATTGAGTGTGAGCCGAAAGCAAAATTGAAAACTAAAAATTACTGAAAACAGGATCAGCACAACTAGATTCGTTTGGGCGATTTCTTCTTTGGGAAAATCTGTCAAGTCAAGTCCCTTTTTTCTTCCCCCCTCCCTTTTCTCTTTTTCCTTTTTTTTTTGAGCGAGATCCTTACTTCCCCCCATAACAGCACTATGGATCTGACCCACTTTCGGGATTTCGATATATAAACTCCTTTGCTTGATAGTAATCTGCTGTCAGTGAGATTCCTCGATTGACGTGATTGAGTGAATGGAGGCTACTCCAGCTATTCTGCACTCGAGTACTGTATGTATTTATTTATTTTCACTGAGCATGCCGATTTTCCCTTTTCTTGAGTATGATAGTGTGTCGCCTTTCTCTACTCAAGTACTCGAGTACTAGGTACTCTACTCGCTCTTCTCTAGTCCAACCTCCTTATTGCCATTTGCTCGTGAATAATCATGCGGTACGGTATCAACTACTTGTAGACTGCGGCACACCCCTTGTCACGAATTATTTGCACCAGCACTCGAGTACGGTCGTAAAATTTCAGCCTCTTGCTTTCCCCTGCGGCTGCACATCTGTTTTCACCCACCAGTGCCACCACCATCATACTTGCCGTCCTGTGCAGTTCTCACCCGCCACTTAGACTAAATGCTAAGGAAATAAATGCATTCGCAATGATAATAATAATAGTAGCAATAGCCATCACAATTCATACTTTCCATGATTCCTTATGCAAACCTAGATATTATTCGTAACAACAAGTTTATTTCAGTTTTTTTTTTGTTAAATCCGCGGTTTATTCGTAACTAAGTACAGGAAAATCCATGGCATGCGCCCTGAGGTATGGCCTGAAAACCCAGTAACAAAAGAAAATCCTCCACACCATCCTTCCAAAAATAACAAGTAAGATTTGTAAACCACAAAACAGGCTTGCGTGAACCCATAACTACGAAAATTACAGGGATCAAGTGTCGGCCATTTCCTCCTCATTCTCCTCTTCTCAAGGTACCCTATCAGGGCGGGCGGGGCATGACATCGCGTGGGCTTTGTGTGGGCCACCACAGTTCACTCACTTAAGGGCAGTGTGGCTGCAGGGGCGGCCTCGGATACGGCAGGTGGTGGTGGGGCAAGTGTGAACCCCGGTTGAGTGCGGGTGAGCACACTAGCGGCAGGAGGCGAGGTTGTTGCATCTGTTGCTATGATGAGCGAAGCCATGACAGTTCGAGCATTGAGTATTTGAGTTGAAACGCAGTTGGCGTTCCGTCCTGTACGTGGAAGAGAAGGCTGCTAGCCACCTGCCAACAAAGTCAGGTGCTCTAGGGCCAGTTATTGCGATGACTATCGTAGAGGCAGCCTTGCCAGCCCTAGATTTGTCCGTAGTAAGCCATCTCGGTTGTCCTATAAGGGCAAGTCCAGTATTGAAGGTGGTGAGCTCGGTTGCAATCGTGTCCAGAGAGCTAGAGGTTGAGAGTCTGTGTACCAAGAGTTGCGTCATTGGAGTGTCTAAGTGAACGCTAACAATACCGGGAATAAGGTGGAGGAAGGTGCCCACCCTGCTGTTAAGCGAGGTAGCCCTGATCGATTTCATAGTGGTGATCGTAATGGTATTCCCCTTTACGGAGACAGTCTGGATATAGGTGCTGGCGAGTACAGTGTTGATTTCGTTCCTGAGCTCTAACTCGGTCTTGTTAAGGGGGCCACCCTCCCGTTTAATGATGAGGTGGCATTCTCTGGCTGTGATACCCCTCTTTGGCTGCAAGAGTTTGGTGGTGGTTGTGGTCTTGGGCTGTGCGGGTGCCGCACCAGCTCGATTGGCATTACGTTTCTTACCCCCTTTTCTAGCAACTGTAGCCCAAGAGGCTTTAGGCTTGAGCGACTAAGAATTCGTGCGGGTTGGGTACTAGGGCCAGCAGTCGTGCCAGGGACCCTAGTGTCTGTGAGGGGCAATGGTATAGGAGTGTGTGTACCGGGGCAGGGGGGTGCTGCCTGTAACGATGCTACCTCTTGTGCCAACAAATCGATACTCTCCATCAGAGTGTCGACAGCCGATTTATAGTCTTTGTAGATGGACACGATAATCTCAATCAATGCCCCCGTATCACTGTTTACAATAGGTAGGTGATCTCCTTTGCTCTTCGCTGTTCTCAAGAAGAGGTCTTGAAAGAAAGCAGTGTGAGATTTGCCAGTTTGGAGATAATCTTCCATACCAGGCATGGTCGAAACCGTCGAGCTTCTCAGTTGCTTTAGTGGTGGGGGGCCCTGGGGGAAGAAAATAGGTAATAGGGTCGGGGCGCCCTCCTTCGTAGTGGAAGGTCTCGCTCCTGGTGTGGGGGAGTGATTATCATCAATCGCCTTTCCCTTCTTGTGGCGTCACCACTCAGAGGGGCCGGGAGATGGATCCATGTTGTACTCGTGTAACCTGACAGGTCACGTTACGCGGAAATCTCGAGATAGTGTACGTGGTGTTGAAAAGTGCGATTTGCACTTTTGAGGAAAATAGGGGAGGGGAAGCTTGTATTCATAACAACAAGTACAGTACCGGTATTATACCTCAACCGTCCCCTGCAGCAGTGGCATATTGGCACCCTCTCCTGGTCAATTTCCGCCTCGTCATTGTTTCAAGTCTATTATCAGCGGAACACAGACCGATCGAGCGACTTTTAATCAATTTTGATAAAATAAAAATAAAATAAAAAGAGGGAAAGGGGAGGTGGGGAACTCGAAAGATTTAGCCGATCATACCGGTATCTGTTCTATACTCGAGTACTATTGTCTACAAGTACTCGTACATATCAGCTCCCCAGACGCCAGGGAGGTGAGGTAAAGGGGATGAGGTAGGCTTACTCCACCAAACCAACTAGTGATGTGCTCGAGTAGGTTAATAGCCAGGCACATGGGAGTCCCATGGCGGGATAGCACAAAAAACGTCCATCACTGCCCGGGATTTCTTCTCGTAGGCACCAGGTGCGTAGTGGCAGTGGTACAAGGGTCAGGCAATAAAGAGTGGTACTAAGCGAATGTGAGACACAGTAGTAATGGAACGGAGTGACTTGTAGGTGACTCTGATACCAGATTGAATTTTGTGTTTTCAATTTTCTCTAATAGTTCAAAGCTTAGACGGTCAATTTTGGTAGGCTCTTGTCAACCAATCCAAGAGAGGGAATCTCAGATGGTGTAGCATAAGTCAGTTTTTAATTGTTGTCATTCTTACTGTATGTTACGGATTGTGATCTATGTAAGGTTAATAATATGAGTTTGATTGAGAGGCTTCTGTACTAGGAAGGAGAGAAAGCGTTAGAAAAAGAGAAAAGTATAGGGAATGACTCGGAGGAGAAGAGCCTATAGTAGAAGAAAGTTAACATAAGAAAAACATCGGAGTGTAGGAATACATATAAGGCAGATACATATGAATTCCTGGAATAAGAGTAAGCGGCCTAGCAAGGAGGAGATTTTAAGACAAATACGTAGTGAAAGACAGCTATGAAATTATCATTCGCATGGTAGTGGACAAAAAAGGTGTAAAAAAAAAAGATAGAAAGAAAGCCGAAAGGGCAAAGGTAAAAGCAATAATACTTGTATATTCTGCTACTGTGGGACATGAAGGAGTCGTTTGGCTATAGCTGAAGTGTAAAGAAATCGATCTCAATTGCCCAGATAAGCACGATAGCACACTACATGTGTATACTGCTCCAAGGATAGATAAAAGAGTGATCAAGCTAATACTTGAATGGAAGGATGTCGACTGTAATTCTCCGAATAACGGATGAGCTAGCTTAGCTAACTTAGCTCGCAGTTGTGAGATTTCACCTGCTCTCTATCGAAGTTCTTCGACTCGTGATTTCCGCTCTCGCTGTATAGTACTGAAATTGAACTTTCCATGTATGAACGAATGCAAGTGGCCAAATGTATAATAGGAGAATTGCAGTGAGCGAGTAAGTGAACACCAGAATAAGTGAATGGATTGGTGGATAAACGGTCGAGCAAAAGCACGATATGAAAAAGTAAATAATGTTTCACCATCAGGGTATCCTGCAGGCCAGGAGAATGAGGAAAAAAAAGAAAAAAAAGAAAAGAAAAACAGAAGAAGATAACAGAAATCAAAACCTTGTATGCGCACCCTGAGCGGCTAGAAGGGCCTGAACTCTAGCGGTCATGCTGGTAAGGAGATTATCAAGATGCTGGGAATCGATTGCTTCTCACTCTTCTTGAATAGCTGATCACATGGTATCATTTTTTTGAGGATGTGGGTGGCGGGCATTAATCCTGGTCTTTATCAGTCGCCAAACGCCTTCAATGAGATTAAGGTCTGACAATTTCGAAACACAGGGAAATAGATAGTTGTAGAGTCCTTTTTGTCTTAGAACCTGGGATGTATATTTTGCTGTATAAACGGAAGAGCCATCCTGTAAGATATAAACATAATCTTCAGTTTGGCGTGAGACTTCTAACTAAAAATTCTCAAGATGGGAAACAATATGATCACAGTGGCGCTTTGCTGTAATCCGTGGCCCCATAGTTGCCTTATCCCAGAAGATCAATGGGCCCAGCTGGTTCCCACAAAAGGATCCCCATACATGAATAGTTTCAAGTTTAGCGAACTGGGGTAGAAGGCAGGTGGCATCATATTCTTCTGATGTCTTTCTGGTAACGTATATGCGGCCTGGAGAGCCACCGACATGGAATGCTGCCTTGTCAGTCCAAATAACCTTTTGCCAATCCTCCAGAGCCCAGTCTTGAAACCTTTCAGCCCACTCAAGACGATTCTAGAAACAAAATTCCATTTGTCAATAACTCTACTAGGATAGGTAATTGTAAGAACTATAGAAAATAGGGCACTTGTATGAATGGGATAGCTAGACATTTGCTTAAGAAGTTGATTAACTAAAACAAAGCTAGAAAAGCGTACATATGACAAGAGTATGACATTAATTGCTCAAGATATATCTAGAAAGATCAAGAGCGGAAGAAACTGATCAACTGCAATACAAGAGACCTACTGATATATGTTGATGGTTTAAAAAAGGCTTTTTTCTTGCCACACAGCGGTGGTATCCATCCAGGGCGAGTGAACGGCGAAGAGTTTTGCCACTAGCCTGAATGCCAGCCATATGTGCTATTTCTGTAAGTGGCTTCCGCCGGTTTTCTGCTGATTGAGTAATAATATCTACGAGATCTTGTCATAGCTCAGGCCTAAGCATCCAGGGACGGCCACGAACGCTTTTCTCATTGTTTTTGTTTTCCTGCGCAGTACGGTACACAGTGCCGAGTGAAAGGCCAACAGTGACAGCGATTTTACTATATGGCCAGCCAGCTATATGGCGAAGAGCACGTACATGTGCTACAATTTCAGCTGACACCGGAGATCTCTTGATCTCCATACCCTTAAGGCCCGAGGAGGGGGGGGTCTAACTCATCACCTTCTACAGTGCCCGAGGATGAGGGGACGGAAGGGGAAGAGGAAGCAAAGGAGATATAAGAGGTGGCAGAGGTGGCAGAGGTGATAGTGGCAGAGGAGGTGGCAGAGGAGGCAGCAGAGAAAGCAGCAGAGAAAGCAGCAGAAGAGGCGGCCAAGAAAGCGGTAGAGAAAGCGGTAGAGGAAGTGGTAGAGGAAGCGGCTGTTAGGCGGGAGCCTATCTCAAAGTCTTGCAAGATGTAACAATCCTCCCCTAGAGGGGTTAGTTATGCAACAGGTAACAAATTACTTACATGAATATTGTGAACTATCTTTATAGTTCTTGATCTTTTAAGTATCTGAGAGTGTTCTTGTTTCCGAGATTAACTTATAATCTCTTCTTCGTCTTGGACTATCCTATAGTCTTCTTATCTTACCCCAATATCTTATTGGGGAGAGGTGGCGAGGGAACTTCTTTGTATCGTGATCTCTTATCTCTAGAGAGAGATGTGAGACTGTCCTTGTCTTAACAAGGTCGTATCTGCTCTGACGCTTAAGGGCTAGGTTGCTTGCATACAAGCGGGAGGTAGAGATAAAGGTAAAGGTAAAGTTATAGTGTAAGAAAGTACTTAGATGGTAGCGTGAAGAGCTCTAACTACTGTGACTTTTTTTTTTTTTTTTTTTTTTTTTTTTTTTTTTTTTTTTTAAATAA
>Ga0307509_10004045_pt1 | contig 21527 bp, 19 predicted proteins | sample 10_EM_MG_FD_202245 | JGI IMG/M metagenome (GOLD analysis project Ga0307509, IMG submission 202245) | Populus trichocarpa ectomycorrhiza microbial communities from riparian zone in the Pacific Northwest, United States - 10_EM | ecosystem: Host-associated > Plants > Roots > Unclassified | place... | reverse complement strand
TCGGGTTCTCCTTCGATGATAATTGGAGGTGGTGGTTGTGCTCGTTGAGAAGGAAACTTATCGTCGTGATATAGTTCAAGAAGAGAGATGTGGAATGTATTGTGGATCCTCATCGATGGTGGAAGATTGAGCTTATAAGCACTTTCCCCTATCCTTGCCAAGATTTTGAAGGGTCCGATTTTCTTGTAGTCCAGTTTCTTGCATGGCCTTGTCGTTCGTATATTTCTTGGCAATAGCCAGACCATATCTCCTGATTGTAAATTCGGATCGGGCTTTCTTCCTGTATCGTAGTATTCCTTGTGTCTTAGTTGCGCTTCCGTCATTTCCGCTTGTAGGGTATCGTGTAATTGACTCATGTCTTCCGGTGGCGTGTTTTTTCCTTGCATTAGGTGCCCGATGGTCTGATATTCGGGGTTGACTCCGTAGTTTGCAAAGAAGGGTGTGCGCTTAATGCTTTCTTGATATCCATTGTTGTATGCGAATTCCGCCATTGGTAGGAGCTCCTTCCAGTTATCTTGTTGATAATTGACGTATGCTCGGAGGTATTGTTCCAAAGTGGAATTCGGTCGTTCCGTTTGTCCGTCCGTTTGAGGGTGAAATGCTGTACTCAATCTTCGTTTTATCCCTAGTTGTTTTGTTGTTTCTTTCCATAAGTCGGAAGTGAATATGGATCCTCGATCCGTTATGATATCTTTCGGCAGCCCATGTAATCGGAATATTTCCCTCATGAAAAGTTCCGAGAATTGCCGCGCATCCATTTCCTTAGTGCATGGTAGGAAATGAGCCATTTTTGTGAGTCGATCGATGACGATCAGGATTGCGTCATTTCCTTCTGATTTTGGTAAGTCCGTGATGAAGTCCATGGATATCGATTTCCATGGTCAATCCGGGGCTTCACTTGGCTTCATCAGGCCATAAGGTGCATGTCGTACCACCTTCGTTCTTTGGCAAATGTCGCAATTCTTGACGTATTGTTTTATCGTATTGCGCATATGAGGCCAATAGTATTTGCGTTGTAGGAGCTCCGTCGTTTGTGCCGTTCCTCCGTGTCCCGCTTGCGGAATATCGTGCTGTTGACGTATAAGGTTGGTCTGAATTCCCTCTTTGTTGGGAACCCAAATCTTTCCTTGGTGCCATAGGTATTCGTCCTTCCATTGGCCTAGTCCTAAGGCCACTCCCTTCATTTCCTTGTCTCCTCATTTCAAAGCTTTCCTTATTGTTTGAATTTCTTCGTTTCGGGCCATTTCGTTGCGAAGTTCTTCATGGCTTGTTTCTTCAAGTCTCATTGTTTCGATCTCCTGAATGCTGGTGTCGAAATATTTCTCTTTTGGTAGGAGAATCCTTTCTTTCTGTGTAAGTCGTTCATCTCCTTCCTGTGGCATGTCGGCTTTTCGTCGAGTTAGGGCATCTGGCTTGCCTCCTTCTTTTCCTGGTCGATATTCGATTTTGAAGTTGAAGCCGCTCAAAACTTCACTCTATCAGATTTGCCGTCCAGTTAACTCCTTAGTGGTCGTAAATCTTATCAAGTTCTGGTGGTTGGTTAAAACTCTGAAGTGTTGTCCGCTTCCTTTCAGGTATCGCCTCCATTCCTTGAGCGCTTGAACTATTGCTAACAGTTCTTTGTCGTGTACGTCGTAGTTGCATTCAGCCAGTTTCATCGTCTTTGATCGGTATGCTATTGGTTTCCATTTTCCATTTTCGCCTTGTTGGGACAATATGCCTGAGCAGACATATTGTGAGGCGTCGGTTTCGACAAGCAGTGGTTTTCCCGCTTTGAAGTATGTCAACACTGGGGTTGAACATAACTTCTGTCTTAGCTCGTCAAAGGCGTTTTGCTCTTTGTTTCCCCATTCCCACGTGACATCTTTCTTAGTTCGATCGTATAGTGGTTTGGCTGTTCTGCTGAATCCGTTTATAAAGCGTTTGTAAAAGTTGCAAAATCCCATGAATTCCTGAATTCCCTTTTTGTTGGTAGGTGCTTTCCAATCCCATATGGCTGCTGTTTTGATAGGGTCGACTTTGACTCCTTCGTTGTTGATGATGAATCCTAGGTATTCTGTTTCTCTTTGGTGAAATTCGCATTTCGATGGTTTGAGTTTCATTCCTTGTTGTCGTATGGCACGGATGATGGCAGCCATGTCTTTTTGGTGTTGTTCCAGGTTGTCTGAGTGTATTAGGACATCGTCCAGGTACACTATACAGCATATGTCGATATATGTTTGCAAGGTTCTGTTGATCCATCTTTGGAATGCTGCCGGTGCATTGGTTAGCCCAAAAGGCATTACCAAGTATTCGTAAGTGCCGTATTTCGTGGTAAATGTCGTTTTCCATTCATCTCCTTTTTTTATTCTGACATTGTGGTATGCGTCCTTTATGTCCAGTTTGGTGTAGTACTTTGCCGTTTGTAGCCTGTCCAAGGCTTCCCCTATGAGCCGTAGGGGGTATCGGTCCTTTTTGGTAACATGGTTAAGTGCCCGATAGTCAACACATAGTCGAAGTTTTCCATCCTTTTTCTTGACAAACATGATAGGAGATCCCCCGTCGGAGTAGGTTTCTCTTATCCATCCTCTCTCCTCGTTCTGTTTGATATAGTTCCCGAGTTCCTTCAATTCGTCCTGGGAGAGCGCGTATATCTTTTTGATCGGGAGTCCTTCTCCTTCTTTGAGTTTGATTTCCATGTCCACTCCCGGTCGGTGAGGTGGTAGCTTAGTTTTTTCTCCTTCATCAAATACATCCAAGTATTCATGATATTCTTGAGGCACCATTTCTTCGAGTTTTCGTTGCTTTTGATATTTTCCGCTTTTGATGGCTAGCTCAGTGCTAATGTTGACTGATTCTAGGCTTATGCATCCTTCTTTTTTACTGTACTTGAGGATTCCTGTGGTTGTGTCCGGTCTTCGGTAACACTTTCCGAAGGCTCTGGCACTGATTTCGCAGATCTGTGCCTTGGAAGTTCCTGTGCTTCCAAATCCTTGTTGTCCTCTTTTGGTTTCTTCGAGTGTTCCGACCTCGTAACAATTGCCTTCAACTATTTTTTCCGTGATGAGTTGTGCTATTCGATCTCCGTTTTTGACTTGATAGTCTTGGTCGCCCATGTTGGCTAGTACCACTTCGATTTCCCCAGTATAGTCGGAGTCGATCACGCCTGCATTGACAGCAATCTGATGTTTAACTGCCATGCCGCTTCTTGGCGCTATCCTGCCATAGGTTCCTCTTGGTGGTGTGATTGATATTCCGGTTCGGACAACTTCTTGCCCTGGGGCCAGTATCGTCTTGCTTTCGTTTGCGTACAGGTCGTGTCCTGCTGCTTGTGCCGATTCTCGAGTCGGTATCTTTGCTTGCGGGTCAAGTTTCTTAACCTTGATTCGCTGATCTTTCTTGCTTTGAGCGACGCCGAACTCGACTTTCAAGTTCTCTTTTCGTGCTTCGTCTTCTGGTATTGCGTATACCGTGGGTGATTCTTTTAAACACCATCTCGTACACCTTTCACTTTCGAAGGTGATCTTTCCTTGGCCCCAGTCGATTTGGGGACTGTGTTGCTTTAACCATGGCATTCCGAGGATGACCTCATGGTTGGGTAGTTTAGCTACTTGGAAAATCGCCAATTCCCTATGGCTACCGATGTCCATAGGTACTTTCGCTATATGGGTAATTGGTCCAATAGCGCTGGGTCGACCGTCCGCCAGGTAAACTTCTCGTATCGTTCTTGCCTGCGTGGTTCTGATGTTGGATTTGCTGCAGAACCCTTTTTCGATAAAGTCCTCGGTTGCTCCCGAGTCGATCATCGCAGTAATCGTGATTTGTCTTGTTGTGCCGTGTAGTCGTATCGTGACCATGATATGGTCATTTTCGTTGTTCAGTGCTTCCGTGTTGTTTAGTGCCGCGTAAAGGTTCCTCATCTCAAAGGGCTTTGGTTTGGTCCTGTCCCTCAGACCATTGCTTACTGGGGACTTTCGTCGTTTCCCGATTCTTCTTCTTTTGCCACCTCCATTTCCCTGGCTTTCGCTGGTGGTCTCCATTGTTTTTTGTTGTCGTTCCTTGGTTCCCATGTCGCTCCTTCCTTGCTGTTGGCCTGGCTTCGGAATGCCGCCGCTCGATGTCCCGGTTTGGCGCATTTGAGGCATAAATTGCTTCTCATTCTTCGTTGGTATTCTTTGGCTGAGATGTTGAATCCAGGGCTTCTTTGGGTAGCATCCAACTCCATTGGATCACCCTTATCTTCGTTCTGAGGTCGAAAGGTCCCATTTTGATTTCGTGGGGTTCCAGGAGATGCAGTCCTTTCTTTGCTGATTGTCCAGTGACGCATATGTTTGATGGCTGCCATCTTTGTCTCTTTTTTGATGGCCCAGTTGGCCACGAACTGTGGGTCTTGCGAGTCGGGTCCGTCCATTCCCCATGCGTCTTTGAGTTCTGCCTTGAATCCCCTGATCAGGTGGTAAGTCAGGGTTGCATCGTCCATTCCGGTCTGACTGGCGATAAGTCTATATTCGTTCCAGTATTCTGTAGCTCCTTTCGATCCTTGAACCATTCTCATGAGTTTTGCTCTTGCTGCTCCTTGCTCGTCGATTTCGCCAAACTGTCCCTGCAATTCATTTTTAAAGTCGTCCCAACTGCTCCAGGTTACATCTTGTCGTCTTTCGATGTATGGCGTAGCCCATTTCAACGCATCGCGTCTCACAAGGCTGAGAGCGTCGACAATTTTGTCGTTGTTGTACTCGAATTCGCATCCTACTCCTTTGATGTAGACTGACAGCTGCGCCAGCCAACCACTGAGTTGGTCTCGTTCGCCATGAAATGTGCTGTGTTCCTGGATTTTGGGCTTCTTCGTGTTTCCAGATCCTCCGGTTAAGGATCCAATGATTTGTTGTATTTGATCCGGCGTCAGGTTGGATGGTAGGGGTGGGGCCGCTTCTTTGCCCTTCGTGTCTGGATTAGGTGTAGATGTGGATGCCATCGTGTTTCTTCTTGTGGGTACTGCGTCTGTTTCGGCTGAATCAGAACTTTCTTCCGCGCTATCTGTTGTTGAGCTTGCGGCTCTCGAGTGTTGAATAGACTTGGCTAATGCTTCTCCCAGTCCCTCTAGGTCGATTTCTGTTTCGATGAGGTCGATCTCCTGATTGACAGGTTGTTGAGCCGTTCTATCGTTGGGTGTTGTGTGGTGACGCAACCAAATGTAACAATCCTATTGTTAGGTAGTTAGGCAACAGGCAACGACAGTAGTTTCCTATAGTGAGCAAGTCTTCTTCTTTATAATGGGGCGTAGGGAAATACTATCTCTTCGGATAGTACGGGACTGGCTTTCTAGTCTGAGCGATCAGTCAAAGAATACTATCTCGTCAGATAGTAAGATGAATGGATTGTCGTGCTTGCTAGAACTATCACAATAGTCCTATATTCGAGCGGCCCGCTGAGACTATCACAATAGTCTCCGGGTTGTTAAGGCGTAGGCTTTGGTATAGGAGAAGTGTATAGAAAGTAAAAGGTAATTGTATTGCAATATCTTAAGTATAGAAAAGTACTTAGATGGTTGCGTGAAGATCCTACCCCTTGGTCGTTTTTTTCTTTTCTTTTTTTGTAATCAAATCGTTATTATGTTTAAAGGTACAAAAGACTCATGCAGCGCTAGCTATGGAGATAAAAAACCTATAAGCAAAGGTCATCCCGCCCGCTTCACCTCGTCATAGGAAAAATCAAACCCCCCGAAACCATAGAAGGAACTTCCCCCGCCTAGCACCTAAGACTCGCACCTCAGACACGTAGGGAAACAACTCATAGAAACATACAGGAGAGAGACCCAAACCCTTCAGCAGGCCTCCAGGTAACACTAAGAAAAGAATCAAAGAAACGCCTAGATACAACTACTATTGCCAATATGCCAAGTCCAAGAACCCGTACGGTAAAATCCGGTTGGGGCGGCGGCTCACCGGTCGGGAGTGACCGGAAGGTGGCGGGGCGTCGGCGTTTAGGAGAGACTAAGGAGGCAGTGCAATACCCTGATCAACCGTAACCTAAGCGAGGTTTGCGACCGTAGAGTAAATCACAAGAGGGAGAGAGGCAGGTGGGCGAGCGGAGCCACCGGGCAGAGGGGATGCCAGCCAACGATGAAGAGCAGTAGGGTGCCAGCCGGCGAGTAGCAGTAGGGTGCCAGCAGGAGAGGAGCAGTAGGGTGCCAGCCGGTGAGGAGGATCAGCAGTGAGGTGCCCGCTTATGGGGCAGTACGGTGCCAGCGGACGGAACCGGGAGGGGGATGGAGGAAGGATCGCGAGCGGGCTAGCCACAACCGACAAACGGGCCATAGCAAGGGCTTTTGGGACGACGACGAGACTGGGACGAGACCGTGATGTTACTAACCGAGGCTTTCCCCATCAGAGGTACAAGCCCAGCAAGCCGGGACCTACTTTGACCGAGAGTCCGACACCATAACGCCGACCGTGAGCGTAGCGAGAAGCTTTCCGACCGTGCAAAATCATAAGCGACGTGCGAAGGAAGTGCGGGGTAAGGGGGAGAACCGAACATCATGAGCGGGAGTCAACGATGAACGGGAACAAGAACCCCAAGGAGGGGAGGCAGGCCGGCCTCAGGAGAGGAGGGTAGGTGGCTTAACGTCAACCCCTAGGCAGTAGCCATGATAGGGGAAGAGAGGTGGGTGGGGGAAAGTGACGATGATCTCCCGTGGTGTTGAGATTTCAATCGCCGGAGGTGGAGGAGAGAAGGTTCGAGTGGAGGAGAGAAGGTTCGTGTGGAGGAGAGTAGGTTCGTCCTACCCCTTGGTCGTTTTCTTTTTTTTCTTTTTTTTTGTAATCCTGCGTTCATTGTTTTTAGGTACAAAAAGCCTCATGCAGCGCTAGCTATGGAGAGAACAAAACCTATAAATCAAAACATAAACAAAAGAAAGTCACGGCACCGTTAAATATCCACTATCGCGCAGGTTTCTCCTCCGCTGGGCCAGTGGCCACATATAACAAGGAAAGTACAACCAACAACTCAGTCGTCTAGAAAGGAAAGCCTACATAAGACAAAGGAAAGATAACCCAGCGACCTTAAACCTCAGCTAACGAAAAAACACGAAACGCCGGGGCGGGAACCCTGGGGGGGGAGAGATCGGGCAAGGGGGAAGAGAGGGGTGTGGTTGGAGGGAACATCGTGGGGGGAAATCCGGTGGAGGTGAAGCCTATGAAGTTGGCAAGTCTTTTCAGGAGCGGGAGGGATGACCAAAGTGGGGCTTCGGGACCGACATCGGTGACGCCGTGGAGGAGGCGTGACCTGCTTTGTTGTCTCGATGGGCATGACAGGATAGCGTGCTCGAAGGTTTCAGGTTCCAAGCCGCAGCGGGGGCAGGAGGTGTCGGCATCGTGGGACTTCCAGGTTGGGTGGGCGGCCAGGTAGATCTTTCCGGCTCTCATCTGGTGGATTCTCTCGGCAACGAACTTGCCCAAACCCATGAAAGGCCTCGGCGGCAGCGCGGGAGGGTGTAGCTAGTACCCCGGGGTAGGGAAGAGGGAGGACCATTCCTCCAGGAGTTTCTCTCTTACTCTCTTCTTCAGGGCGGAATAGGTGCTGTCCATCAAGGGCTGGGGCGGGAGGACGGGGGCGGGGCACTCGAGGTGGGAGTTGATCATAGGCATCCTGGATAGCCCGAGGGTGAAGGGTAGCGTTCGATGGGCCACCGCGTCAATCGGCAGGTGGTTCCTAATTGGTAGAGCGCGGCGTGGTGTCTTCCAGTGAAGGGGGAGGTAGACGGATGACAGGCCTCTGGTTAAGGCCCGCGAGGAGTCTGGCGCCCGATGGGCCGAGAGGGACGGGAAAGAGGGGTGGAGTCGGGCGGTTGCCGGATTCACCCTGGGGGGGGAGCAGACCACCCTGAGTGCCGCCAGCCTTTGCCGGTGCTTGATCAGGAGGGAGACGGGTGGGAGGCATGATTCAACCGAGAGTATCCCGGTGGGCGTAGCCGAGAAGCAGTTTGTGGTCCATCTCTGGACATTTCGCCAGAATGTATCGAGACGGCTCGTCGTCCCCACACTGGGTGTAAACAGATCCGCTCCGTAAACTAGGATGGGGGCGATTAACCATGTCGCCAGCCTGTGGCATAGGTAGGGGGAGACGCCCGCGCCGGGCGGGCTGAGGCGGCGAATGAGGGCAAACGCTCCCTGGGCCAGGGCCAGGCGGCGCGAGAAATGTGCAGCGGGGTCAAGGGCTGGGGTGAACCAGTACCCGAGCCACTGAATGGAGTTTCCAGGGTGGAACAGTTCCCCCTTGATCTGAATAGGCGAGGCGCACTTCGGTGAGTTCCTCTGGCTAGGGGTTCTCCAGTGTATCAGTTCCGTTTTCGCGACCGAGAAGGAGACGCCCAAGCGGGACGCCTTTCTTTCTAGCCTGTCGAATAGGTCCTGGAGTCTGCGGATGTTACCATGGTAGGAAAGGGAGGCCACAGTGAGGGCGAAGTCGTCCACATACGAAATCATCAGACCCCGAGGAATCCCGAAATGTAGTGGCGCAACGTAGAGAAGGAAGAGGAGTGGGGAGATCGGGGAGCCCTGAGGGGCGCCAACATTTACCGGGGCTGGGGTCCCTGGTGCCCCTTGAAAAACTAGGGTGCAGCTTCGTTCGCCCACAAAGGACGAAACCCAGGAGACCAGGTATGGGGGTATCCCGCCTTCCCTCAGGATTCGGGCCAAAGATTTGTTGTCGACGTTATCCAACCCTGCTTTTATATCCAAAAACAGGGAAGAGACCTTAAGGCGGGGCCTCTGCAGGGTCCTGACGTCGTTGGTGAGGGTGAGGCACGCGTCGTAGGTGCTGAGGCCGGGGAGCGAGCCGCCTTGGTTGGGGCGCAACAACCCTTTGAGCCGGGCTGCCGCAAGTAGGCGGGCTGCTATAATCCTCTCGAGGATCTTCGAAATTGTGCGGATCAGGACTATTATCCTGAATGAGGAGGGCGACTCATAGGAGGGCTTCCCTGGCTTGTCAAGAACCACTCCATTCGAGCCTTTCAGCGACGCGGGGTGGTACCCCAGGAGGACGAGATGGGCAAGCATATGCAGTAGGATTGAGGGGTTGATTTTGTTGACCTGTTTCCAAACAGAGTAGGGTATCCCGTCCGGGCCCGGGGCCGAGGTTGGGGAGCACTTGGAAAGAGCCGCCGCTATCTCGTTCGTCGTCAGGGGGGGTGCTGACCTATCCGGCCTGAGCCTAGGTGGCGGGGAGAAGGGTTCCTTGGGGGGAAAGAAGTGGGCTAGGAGGACATCGTTCATTTGTTGAGGGGTCTCAGCCCCTGGGAGGGAAGGGAAGCGTGGTTGGGCACGCCCGTAGGCGAACCTCTTAGCCGTCCAGAGGCTCTGAGGGGTGGCGGTCAACAGGAAGGAAGACCAATGCTTGTTTTTAGCTGCCTTGATCGCCTTGAAGTACCCCATCTTGGAGGTGCCGGCGACTTGCCACATGTGAGGAGTGTCGTGCTTTCTGGCCGATCTCGCGGCTTTGTGGTATTCACGACGAAGGATAGACAGGTGGGGGGTCCACCAGGGTTTGGAGTGATGGGAGGGCCTGGACACCGGCGTGTGTTCCTTGAGAAGGGCTATCAAATGGTTCAGTGATTCTGACAGCCACTCGTCCAGTTGCGGGGGGGTGAGGCATGATGAAGCGGCCGGGACCTTGAAACCCTTGATGATCGGGTCCAAGGTTTCCCAGTCTGTGTCTGCCCAGCGCGGGCGCGGGGGTTTCTGGTTCAGGGAGGGGGTAGCGAGGGTGATCGTTATTGGTACGTGGTCGGAGCCCGTCGAGGGGAGTGAGGCTTCCCAACTTTTAACCAGGGGAAGGAGGGGGGGGTTTGCAAAGGCAAGGTCTATGACCGAGGGGCGGGCGCTCCCTACCAGGGGAAACCTCGTGTATTCCCCGGGGGGATTAAGGAGGGCGAAACCAAATTCTGCTGCCTTCTCGAAGTAGGGAGTCGATGACGAGATCTCCCGCTGTGAGAAGTGCCGTAGGGGATCCGAGAGGGGGTTGTGGATATTGAGGTCTCCCAAGACAAGGAGGGGAAACCCAAGATCGGGGAAAATATCTTCTGGAGAAACGGAGTGGACCCTGTGGTCGACAGTGTTGGTGGAGTACCCGTTAATAACCCTGAATGAGTGGAAGGCAGTGCCAAAAAGAGGTTCGCCGGCAGAGATGTCGAGGGCGAGAACATCATCCACCCCTTTGAACCTGGGGAGCACTGTGTAATTGGAAAGAAAAGACATAGGAACGTAGGCAGCCACGCGTGGCTTCCTAACCGGGGGAAAGAACGACTTGAAACCATTAAAGGAAGGAAGGTGAGCCTTGTTAACAGGTGGGTCCTGTAAAAGAACTATCGAGGGGTAGGTGGTCGCTTCTCTAAACGACTCAAACAAAGAAAGAAAAACATTCCAGCTCCCAAGGCAGTTATGTTGAACGATGGAAAGAAAAGCTGGGGCTGGGACCAGTCCCTGTCCCGGGGGGTGAGGCATGGGGTGATTAATAAGTACCGGGACGAACCCGACGTTCTCGAGGTGCAGGGGAAGGGCTTGGCTCCTCCAGGGGGAGAGGACCACCGAAGCCGTGAGAAGTGCCAGGACGCGTGGACGGTCCAGCCGGGGGAGGTTGCCTGGGGGTTATGTCCACCTCAAGGGGACTCGACCCGGTCGGGGGAGTAGTGGATGTCGGACCCCCATCGACCGCCAAATCCATGGGGTCTTGACCTGTTGGGGCGGGGGCTGGCGAGTTGGGTCTGGTGGGGACAGGTGGGAGAGGTCGAGCCGGACATTTTCTGAACGTGGGAGTCTGGTCACCACCGCAGTTGCAGCAATGGGGGGGCGAGGTCGGACAACAGGACGGGACTGGCTTATTGTTCCCGCTCCTGGGGCAGGTTGGATTCTGGCATCTGTGAGCCGCGCGAGTATGGTGAAGCGCACAAATGGGGCACGTGGGGTGGGTGGCGGGGCATCGTTGATGGGCGTGTCCGTATCTCCAGCAGGTCTTACACTGGGAGGTTCTGGAGGAGGAGAAGGCAAGTTCAACCTTGCGTTTCTGCGAGAGAATGACTACCCCGGAAGTGAGGGCCGAAACGTTGTGGGGGTCGACGGTGATAACCACCGAAGTGGCCTGCTTGGTCTCCCTAGAATCTCGGCTAGGGTTAAGGTACCTCGCTGAGAGAATCTGGGTCGCTTTGTCGTTGAGGATTGCTTGCCGGATATATGGGAAGAGTTCCTCTTCATCTTGGGGGAGGAACCGTAGGGGGAGGCCGTGGATGGCTAACTGGACGGCAGTGGGGGCGAGGACGAGGGTGCACCAGGGGTTTTCTCCTAGCGGGAAGGACTGATTTAGGGCCCTGGTGAGGGAGTTGAAGTATGGGGCTTATGAGGCGGCAGGGGTGGCTTTGTCGGTGACGGTCAGGGAGACGGAGCCACGAGGGTTGACCGTGGCAGAGAAGCCGAGGGGGAGGAGGCAGTTGGATTCGCGGAGGACACGAGCGGCAATGTCTGGGAAGGTTGCAGCAATGGTGAGAGCGTCTGGGTGAGGGGAAGGGGACTGACGAGGAGCAAAGAAGCGTCGTTGGGCACCTGGAAGGGAGGGCGGTCCCTTTTTAACAGGCGGGGCCGACCCACTCGCAACAAGTTGGGGGGAAGGAGGCTTCCCAGTTTTGCTTCTACCCTTGCCGCCCGAGCCTGAGCCAGAGGCAGCTTGCGCGTAGGAGGGAGAGGGGTGGACGTCGGGGCGGAGGTGGCCTGGGGTGAAGGAGTCAAGGTCGTACCTTCCCTTCCGGAACTCCCCGGCCTCGTATGAGTTTGGGTAGAGCCTGGCGTACTTCTCGGGGTCACCGAACGCCTTGCCAAGCTTCGTATCCTAGAATGGTATGAGGTATTTAGGGTCGTCAGCCGCGGCTGAGGGAGGTGTGGGTAGTGCACGGGCCCTTTCCTTCCCTTTTCTGGAGGGGGGGGGGCCGGCAGATGGCGGGGGCTGGTGCACTCTCGGCGGGGGGGGGGCAGGTGCCGGAAGGACAGGGATTGGGGCTGACACACGATGTGACAGGTCGCGTATGGATGCTTGGAGATCGGCGATCCCCGGAGCGGTTTGTTGTTCTTGGTCGTGGGGGAGGTTCGCGAGTTGAGAGGAGATGTCGTGGAGCTCCTCCCTCAGGTTCTTGTTTTCCTCGGAGATGGTTGCGACCGCCTGGGATACCCGCTCAGCTCATGTGAGACGGTCACCAGGCCTTGTACGAGTTGGGAGAGGAGAACTATCATGATGGACTCGATGGGAAGGGTGCCGGCCAGCGCATCTGGGCTGAGGTCCGGGAAGTCTTGGTTGCTAAGCCTGAGGGCGCTCAGTGCTTGCGCGAGTTGCCTCACCATGAACTCGATGGGATGATCGGTCGAGGGTGTTCCTGAACGCGATGGGAGGGGGGAGTTGAGGGCAGAGAGCCTACCGAAGGCTGCGTTCCCTGGGGGGAGGTTGTGGGGATTCGCCATGGCGACGAGCGGGTGAGGAAAAGTGGGAGAGGGGTTTGGTCCGGACGCAAAGCGGGGTAGAGTTGTGTTCGTATGTAAAATGTAGGGGGGGGGAAAGAGTTTGCGAGAAGCGTGTCCTACCCCTTGGTCGGAACCAAGCGCCTTATATAGGCATCTTCTCACAACCCTAACCCTGGTGACTCATCACCTCGCGCTACATAAACCTCTATGACTCATAGGGAGTCATAGCGCGAAATCCATCAATGACTCATATTAGTCATCGCCCAACATTCCGTTAACCAATCAAAACTCATAAACCAAGTCATGTGCTGAGCCGAGTCACACGCGCGAAACCCATGACTCATAATATGAGTCATGTGCGAAAGTCATTACATCATATGACGTCACTATCGTGAGTCATGAAACAATCAACCAATCAAAATATAACAATGACTCGCGAGTGCGTGGTCATGTGAGAACTATGAGTCAAGTGACGTCATAGTGTGAAATCCAACATACCTTATGACTTATAAGTATGAGTCATGTGAAATCTGCCTTGCTTAGTCACAATTTGTGACAGATTGGTGGTGGGACGTGCAAGTAGAGCATCCGAGTCCCACACTCTTTTGGAAGACCTTAGCTGACGGATAATAGGAGACACTTCTGCCGGGTCCTACCGTTGTTCCAATAATTGGGATGTCAGATCAGACTAACCTCACGAACTTCTCGAGTGACAAGAAAGCATGGCCCGTCTATATTACGATGGGAAATCTTCCATCGGCCTGGCGCAATAGCCCAGGATCAATGGCTGTTCTGCTTCTCGCCTTATTGCCTATTTCTCCCAAATTCTCAAAGTCCTCCAAAGCCGACCAACGCCAGAGGAAAATCAACGCTGACACCCTACAAGATGTATTCGAACTCATCTTTGCGCCCCTACAGGACGTGGCGCATGCCGGCATCGCCATTGACTGCGCCGACGGCAAGGTTCGACAGTGCTTTCCAATTCTCTCCGCATGGATCGCGGACCATATGGACAATTTGGCACTACACGGATTAAAGACAAAGGCCTGTCCTAAATGCGAGGTGCCTACCCACGAATTAGGAACCAATGCCAAAAACTATCGATCATGAGATTACGCAAGATACCAACGCTAGAAACCCGAAAATGCGAACTTAGGCTCGGAGTCCGATAACGACCATATCATGCGTGACAATCTTGGTATCGGCCAAAATATTTTTCACAGACTGGACCAGATTTCAGCGTCTGATCTGTACAAACCAGACATGCTCCATACCATTTATCTCGGCCTATTTAAGCATGTGATGGACTTGCTCGAAGGGTTTCTGCAGTAACACGGGTGACTGCAGGCTTTCAACGACGTTTGGAAGGCATTACAGCCATACCCGGGATTCTTGGTTCCCAAAAAAGCCTACCGCGAGGTTGCGCAGTGGCAAGGGAAACAGATGAGGAATCTGTGGCGCTGTATTCTGCGAGTTCTCGCCGTGGCTCTTCGCCAGCCAGGAGGTGCGCAAGCAATTCCTTTCAAACCTGCTCTCGGATGCGTTAGGGCACTTATCGACTTGAATAAGATCGCATAATACCGAAGCCACACGCCTGACACCATAGCATACATGGAAGATTATTTGGACCAGTTTCATATGATGAAGGATATCTTCTTGGAGTTTCGAGTGACTAAACGCACACAGGCCAAGGTTAACAAGCAACGAAAGGAGATCCAGGGGCAGAGAAGCCTGAAGAGGCAGGGAGCGGCCCCATTCCAGCGGCGCCAGATCCGTGATGACGATCGTGACGAAGAGAACGAACTGCGTATGGACATGATTAATGCCTAATCACATTTCAACTTCGTCAAGATGCATCTACTAAGCCACTTTTGTGACAATATACGCCAGTTTGGCAATATTCCGAAGTATTCCACAGAGATTGGAGAGCTCGCCCACATGACGCAAATCAAGGGTGGATGGCGACAATCGAATAAAAATGATGCCGCGCGCCAGATCGTGCACAGCTACGGTCGTCAATATTCCATCCGGATAAGACTATTGAACTTGGAATCTCTGCAAGATCGCGGCGATGGTCTCTCCGCCGACGTCCTGAAGCATTTAGATAGGACAACCAGCACGGTATCACAGCGAGTCATCCATCGAAGGATCCTGAAGAGACGTCGGGACGACGTGTCCAATGTCGATGATTTTAGCAGGATCTCGGGAGTCTCACTCGATATTATATATCGTGAATTGATACGATATAGCAGGCATAACCTACCGATAGACCACCGTCTTCCGGAAGACCATGCGATACTTTGATCACTGCCTGTTGAGCTACTGACGCAACTTGAAATCCCAGTTCTTGCGTTCCAAGAAGCCAATGTTTACGAGATCCACCGTGCACGATCCACTGGGGCCCTACACTTTGGAAACCAGGGCAGTCGCAATGATTGGATTTGGGTACAAGCCGGTATGGAAGAAATGTATGGTGCGCTGAGGGGTCGTATACCGGCAAAGCTAGTTGCCCTCTTGAAAATCAGGGACTACAGATGCGACAATACAGATACTGTGCGTCGGGTCGCCGGTGTTCAGATGCTGACCCCAGTCAACTCTGGGCGTCTATCGGATCCACATGGCCTTGTTACAGTGCAGATGAGGGAGGACACACGAGGGTTTACAATAGTAGATATAGGGACAATCCTCGGTCTGGCGCATGTGATCTAGGAGGAGGACCGGCGGTGGCTTGTGAATAGCCGGATTGATTTGAGAACATTTAACGAGGTTTATTAAAGAATCAGGATGAGAGAATCAGGACTCGGCTATATGTGAGAATCCTACACCTTGATACCGTATATAGAAGATATAGAAGCGAGTTTCTTGAAACCCAGTTCATTAGATCGCCAGACCGGTGAGGCGTAAGGCCTGAGACGTGAGACGTGAGACTCGGATGTAACCAAAAAAAGAGAGCTGCTGCCCCAGACGCCAGTCAAGTCTGAGGAAGCAGCCGATTAATTGTGATTCCGGGGATGAGGGATGTGTTAGGACGTAGAGAAGAGAAATAAGTGACGAGAACAAGAGTCTAGGGTAGTCTAGACGCCGGGAGGAGACGACGTTGCGTCAGGACGGATGGAACGTTGAGGGGCAATTCGGGAGGCGTGGAATGCGTTGTGGCGTTGCAACCCAAGTCAGGACGCACAGGACGCATGGGACGCAGAAAATACGTCACTTGCGTCAGGACGCAACTCCCACAGATCAGACGCAGGATCTGTTTTTGGTGATGTTTTCCCAGGTTTTGGAAGTATCACTCCAATCGACTCCTTTAGCATAGGCGGGTGAATGCCCCATTCTAGCATGTCAACCCGGTCCTCGTATGTAAGTTTCTCTACTTATAATAATCCACCCCATTTTCCAAATGATCAAAGAGCAAGTTCACCAGAGCCCGATACCGTTCAACAGCCAACCCAAGCAATAATCCAAAGAGTCGTTGAATACGGTCGTGGATTATTTCTTATCAAAGCTTAGGATAACTCAATGCCTAGAACTTACCACTGAACTAACTCACCGCTGTAGCGCATTAAACCCCCGGTAAACAACTCTGAAATGGACCACAATATAGCCCTACCCCCCCAAATAAGTAGGACTCCTTTAATTTGTGTAATAGTATATCTTAGTATTTCATATATTATGATTATGCGCAAGCTAAAAATTAACTCTGCTCCAGCGTGCTCACAAACACTGCCACGTCTCCGTTGTGCCTTCCTTGCCCTGCTAGCTTAGTTCTCACAGCTTTTTCCTCGGTTGTTTTATAACCGCGTCGCATACTATGACCCGCTTAAGTTAGTGTTCACTATGGATTTACCTTGTACATATCGTACCATATAATGGAACTACCGTAAGTTCCTCGAGACCGGCCCCGCTTCGTACTGTTAGGGCTTAAACTTAACTTTCTTAACTTGCTGTTATCTAGCTTATCTGTAATTAACTCATACTAAATAGGTAGTTAGTCACGATCTTGGGGTGGTGGTTGCCTAGGCTTGGCGGACAGGGGCTTCTATGTAAGTTAGGTTTTCTTCTCTCACGCTTCCCTTCCTTCTCCCCCCCCCTCACGACAACAACCAACGACCTCCCACTGCAGCGAGGTCAACGGCAACGAGGATCGTGTGTTTGGAGGAAGGAAAATTGGACCTGTATTTAACTAGTAGTCGGACAACCTGCTGGGTTGGGCTTTGTTAGTGACGGGAATTTTCTGTTTTGTGGGGGTTTGTTTTGCGACATAGCTTGTGAATTGAGATTGATCGTGACTTGTGTGATTTTCTTTCTACTTGAGTGTTCTTTGAGAGTGACAGTTGTTTCACGTACTTCTCCGCTTCCATCAAGTAGAAACTATTCGCTGGATTTTCTTCTTTTCAGTACCATCCGCCACCTCAAAGTGCACGTCGACTCTGTGTTTGCTCTTTTCGTTCGTTCGTTCTCCCCCCCCCCCCTGCCCCCCGCCCATCCTATAGCACATAAGTTATAAGACTCGCAGGTCCCCACTCGAGAACTCGGGCTTCTGGGTTTGCTTGTACAGATGTTGGCTCACTCTAGTATTGTTTCTTTTTTTTTTTCATGAGTTTTGAATGTAAATTCTCTTTTTTCCCTTGCTTTCGTTCTGCTTTTGTTTCTAGGATTGTGGCACTTTTGGTGGGTGGTGGGTGTCTCGTAGCAATCAAGGAGGAAAGAGCAATTCCGGGGTGTGAGTATGGGGCAGCGACCTTATAACATGATTTAGACAGCCGCGGAGTGTCTCAGAGGACGCTATAACAGTGACCGGCGAAAAGAAGTAGAGCTTAATGGCATAATAGTCCTGGCAGTAACGTGTTGTATTAGGATCAGAGAGGAGCGCAGGAAACGGGAAGCGCACATAGTATGGAGGAACACTGAAGTATGGACGAGTGAGCGCTCTAGGGCATGAATGGTGTATAGGGGTATAGATCAAGAGTTTTCACTACTTAAGTAAACCTTAGCTAGAAACCTCCATAGGGAATAGACACCACGACGTCCCGCTCCTACAGCTACCCTACACGATCGTGCCACCACTCCCATCAGAGCTTGCAACAACAGCTAGTGAGCCTAGTTCAGAGACGCAACCTTGGAGTATTCGGGAAACAAAACTAAGTGCCGGCAGATCGGAGGATACATGTCAGCGTACGCAGCTCCAATAATATTCGGAATATTGGAGCATTTTTAAAATGGGACCGCTCCTGCATACCAAGGCAATTTACCTCTCCTACATTACTCCTGGTGATAAGATATACAATAGGAATTCTTTTAAACAGCCCTTAAACACTAACAACACTGCCTTAAATTGTGTGCCATATAAGCAATCCGTATTTAAGACCACTTGTGGAGGGTTTGGCTAAGCGGCGGGTTTTCCGGGTTCGGAATATTATGGTACTCGGAGATGGGAGTTACTTAACTTTACATCTGGAAGACTCCTTACAGTACTAATTTTACCTGGCGAGAAAGACCAAAAAGAGTGCGCAGGCCCCCAACCTCACCTCCGAACCCACCTCTGGCAGGCAGTGGCTTGGGAGCATGGCCTTCATCGAGCCTTGGCCGCCATGGGAGCAAATCGTCACTGTACCGGGTTAACGGCTGGTTTTGCGTCGCTTTCTACAGAAATACCTGCACTTGATACCTTTTCCCTATCTCAGCATCCATTGAAAGAACCCTCATATCTACACTTTAATCGGGGGAAAAAGGGAAAAATGCAACTGTTGGAAGAACAAAAAGGAACAAGGAATTGAGAAACGGGATTTACAGCCGGAAAAAAATGAAGCGAATATGATTGAAATCCTAAGTCATACCGAGTTATCTTAATAGACCTCCGTCCCCGCCAACACTAAACTCTGGAGTGTGGCGGGAATTCACAAATCATAACTCGACTACATAACAGAATCCGTATAGAGGTTGGGGTGGGTATATGATACATGCGCGTATTCCCATTGCCTATGATTCCTCTAGACAGAAGGGAAGTATTATATCTGAGTAGGGATTCTGTGGTAGCATGCTTACTCACTTGCGGAAACAGCAATTACCACAGGGTAGGGTTTTGAAGCGCGGGAGGAGCTTAAGCGGGAGTGGGAAGAGTGGGGCAGTAGCAGTGGCAGGCTAGTTTATAGGGATGCCGTCCTTTGGGTGGTGGCATAAAGCCTATGCATGTTCAAAGGGGGTAAGGAGGGCGATAGCCCTTCGTCCTGGGTCTGCCCTGGGGGAGGTAAATATTAGAGGCTGGAGTAGTGCTATTACTCCTGCATAGCCTCAGGCCCTCAGCGAACAGCCAACCCGAGTGGTGTCTGGCAGCCTCTGGCTGCCATCATGAGGTTCGCTGGGGTTGTTGTCATCCTTTTCGAGTAGTATTTTCACCACTCCCTCGTGCACATTCTTAGAAACCCACACCCGAGATGTACTACAAACTGTATTTTGGTTGATATTACAACCTTCCACCTCTACTAAATGAGCTATAATCTCGTCGATTCTAAAAATTGATGCAGAGTGTAGGCCACCAAATAGGGCAGGTTTGTAGAAGTCAGCGCGGTAACCATACCGTGCCTGCGCTTTTAAGAGGGCTTCAGTGGCCATATGGTTACTCTAGTTGTCAAACAACTTTAGCGAAAGTAGTTTTGCGTGGTATGAAACGCCCCTTTTTTCCTAGATTCTCCAATACCGAAAGGCGTGTTCGAGAAAGTTTGTGCTGGTTTGCTGTATCCTAACCCTGTCGTCCGGACTTGTAAAAGGCTTGTCAGTCCTCCTTACCTCCTCCATTGTGGAACTGGGTGAGCCAACACACGGTAAACGTAAACGTTTAGTGGGGGCTTGGCCCACCGGAATTGTAATTTGGAACTGCAGTTTGAGACCAAATTCCGTTTTCAACGAGGTGTGCTCCGGCTATATGCTACAAGGATTATATAAATGGTTATCTTTCGCAAGCCGACCTGATTAGAACGGTGACAGATGAATTGGGGTGCTATACTACAATATAAACACTCATTGGCCTTTGTGCACTAAGAAAAATCTAATTTATGATCGGAATATATTATCTTTTAATCAAACTAAAGTGAGTACATTTCAGACGGCCTCGAAGGCGCTTGTGTTGCATCGCTGTGGGTGAACGAGTTTTAGACATCAAACTAGGTGACCATGCAAGCATCAAGCTCAACAGGAGTTGCGGCCATTACGAATTCTGTAAGTTTATTCCGTCCGGCTTCTATATATAAATCTACTAATGCGGAATAAGTGCGGCTAGAGACGAACCCTCATGCGGGAAGGTTCTACTCTTGGGACCCACTGTGCTAGTGGATAGTATAATAGTTTCCAGCAATATGGAATTAGCAAGCCGCACATGTCGCTAGAATTCGCGAAGGAGCTCCATGGGATGCGATTTCTCTGAGTCCCTGTTCTGAAATCACTGTTTGGACTGTACCTACTGTACCAATAAATATGTTTATATTAGAGCCTATTTGAACGTTGAGACGGAAAGTGAAAATGATATCAAAACTCCCATTTCCTTCCGCACCCCGGGGGTTCGCTGTGCGCTGCAAGGAACTAACAAGGTGATCAATCGACCGGCGATTAAGAACTATGCCTTCTTATGATCCACCTCTCAACACCCCGAAATCAGATGAATAAGTTACAACAACCAAGACAACAGCCACAGTCAACACCACCCTCAAACCAGGACACCACCCAAAACATAGGAAGATATCACCAGCCCAATGAGTATAACGCTTGCGTAGGACAGACTTTGCCTTTCAGTCATCTATTTCAACATCTACTAGCTGTTTTTTTTAAGTCTCCAGAATGGCTCGGGTAGGTGATTCAGTTCTGGAGTAGCTAGCGGCGCCACTGTCGCCACCGGTTTAGGCCTAAAAGGTACTATACGACTGTTGATTTGGGATCTAAGTTGCCTTGCCTTGGCTAAATTTGACCCCACCCCTCTAGGATAGGTCCCTACTCATAGGGCTTCCTACCAACTCCAAAGCCCACAACCCTACTTCACGAGCAGCCAAAGAATTCCTCAGAAGCGTATTCAGAAATTCTATAGGAGGATCTGCAATATACCCTACCTGGTCATTGGTGGGTCGGTAAAAGCTTAGGTTTAGGGCTGATAAAAACCAGCCGGCTGTCCTCGAGTATGATACTCGAGTAATAACCAGAATCTTCCTAGTGTCACCACTGCCCCTCATCCGATTCTCCGAGGTGCAAGGATCAGCTGTGAATCACCCCAGTTTATCCTTCTAGCACGTCGGACTCACGCTGGATTGGGGCGCTTGGAACAGTATGAAAATCTTCATTTCGCCCCCGGTAATGAGTTCATTCTCCGTTGAGCTGGAGAGAGGAATACTATTACCCTTGGACAAAATTAACCGATCATCCGGGTAAGCGTGGCAACCCATCGCTTAGGGGCCCCCACAAAAATCATTACTTAACAGACACCTCATAATGCCTTCTCTTTTTTTTTATTTGGGCTGGTGGATGGTATACTAAGTACTGATTACTGCCATGTATTTAAATTATTCTTGTTTTTCTTTCGTTGGGTTGGGGTGGTTGTATCAAGGAGGTTGACGACATCACTGCGAAAGTCAGGCGCGTTCGTTGATCGGTTAATTTTGTCCAGGCACAATAGATACTAGTACTGGCATCTAAAGAGGGACTCTACACGGCTGGCTTGAGTGCTCTGTATTGTACTTCTATTCTCATCGTGTATTCGGAATACGGTTGCTATAAAAGTACCGGAAGGTGTGTCAGAATTATTTGAAATATCGATGTCTTTAATACAAAGAGGATAATGTAACCGATGGTAAGTGAAAATAATGATCATTATGAAAATTGTGACGGCAACTGTGACGGTAGGATGAGGGAAAGTGTTCATTCACTGTTGAGGGTAACCTTGATGTCACTTTTCAAGCACGGTGCAATAAATTCTCAAGTGTTAGTCCATTCTCATACATGGGCTTCACCAGCCACTGGCGCTGTTCACCGCAATCTTTCAAGGAGCATGAACACTACAGTATACTTTCTATG
>Ga0307509_10004043_pt1 | contig 21534 bp, 11 predicted proteins | sample 10_EM_MG_FD_202245 | JGI IMG/M metagenome (GOLD analysis project Ga0307509, IMG submission 202245) | Populus trichocarpa ectomycorrhiza microbial communities from riparian zone in the Pacific Northwest, United States - 10_EM | ecosystem: Host-associated > Plants > Roots > Unclassified | place... | reverse complement strand
TCGGAAAGAAGAATACTCTCTCGGATATTCAAGAACGATCAAGACTATAAGAATAGTCTAATAAGAACCACGCAAGTAATTCGTTACCTGTTGCATAAATAACCGCACCCGTGTAGGATTGTTACAGGTTGTAACAGACGTGGTGGATGTGTGCACTCACTTTTTCGGTGGCACTTGTATATATAACGTGATATATTATGACAAAATACATCAAAGAGCCCTAGCTCCTTAATGTGGGAACTAAAAAGTGTGCCAAGCCCGCGTCCCGTTGCTATAGACTTGGGGGACGTTATAGACCGCCAGAACCATAGCTGGAATCACATAGTTGTTGGGGTATGATACTTAGTTTAGAGTACGATCGGTTTAGGGTCGTGACCGCCACTTGAGGTTTTTCCCGTTGTGTGGGTTTTTCCTGTTTTGTGTGTTTGTGCGCTCTCTTCTGTATCTAGTCTGAGCTACCAGTAGAGAGCTTCCTGTATCGTACATCGAACATACACATCGTTATCATCACATACCGGAACCACCACCTACGTGCTTTTCTCCGTGCTTTCGCGCCGTTACCACGCTACACCAGTCATCATTGGGTTGTGAGTAAGCTGCCATCAGAGTGTCGCTATCACAATGATGCCCCAACATTCCACCCCGCGGCAGGTATAGATGTCCTAATAATAGCAGCAGTAGAATATTGAAACATTAGAAACGCTGAGGGAGCACGGATACCCGCGAGTGAATAGATGGGGAGCACAGAAGTGTGGACGTCTGTGAGCCCTCCGGGACATTGCAAACAGCGGTTGCCGAAGCCCTCTCTTAAAATTATTTATGCAGCAGTCACCCAGTAGCCACAAACACCAGTTGAAAAACGCCACCCCTATCCATACACTACTATCGGACATCTCCCACCATCACCACATCTAAGCAATCCCTTCACCACCACGTACTGTATCTCATACCAATACTCCCCCCGGAAGTAGTCGGCTGGACCTCCCAGGCAGGTTTTTGCACCTTAGTCACTTAGTCCATCATGATAAACACTCACAAAGATGCGAAAAACCGGGAAACTCACATGGCAATTCCCCCAACTTGTGGCTCGGGCACGGCAGAGAAATTCTACCTATCGATCAGGTAGCTATTTCTCATGATAATTAAGGGAATGTTCTATGAGGCACCTTGAAGATCTTGGAGATCCTGCCCTCCCACTGTTATGGGTATAACCGAACATAGAGCGCGCGCCGTGGGAGAGCACTACCGTATTGCATAATAAATCACGACATTGGCGATCCTCCACCGCATCTCCTCCACACACCCCAAGGCAAGGTATTATCGATCTGCCCAAGCGGAATCCCTATCGCAAGTATTCGAGTACCTCTAGCGCTTATCCATAGGCGAGCCCGCATCGGAGCTCTACCCGCCTCCGGTGGCAGGGGCCAAGCCCCAATGCACCCGGAGATGCTCTGCTCAGAAGGAAGTTTTGCTGTTTTACCGCTGAGATACTTGTCATCGCAGCAATGGCCCTAACCTTTTCCGGATGTGCCATAGCACTCCATGGCTTAGCTTTGTACGGTCAAATTAGACTCTCAGAACAGTTTTTAAATGCAGCGGTCATGCTCGAGTAACTCAAACGCATTGTGTCTACATTTGTCTCCCGAAAATTGGGGTAGTTAGCAGTGACGCGGAGAGAAAATCCCCCAATCCACACCAGGCTTTGTAATCTGCGGGAAAACAAAAAAGGAAAAAATCAGCAACATCATGGGTTATAGTAAGGAGGAGACACGGTGTACCGGTGGAAAATTCTTGTCATCGGGACCACCCCACATGAGAAAGTCACCATTCGTGCTGCTTTCCCTTTACTCCAATGAGTTGGGCGGTGGGATCGAGAGATGTCGTGAACCCTTAGTCCGTCTACCGCCAGCCTAGATGGGGATTAATTTTATCCGACGGGAAGAGCCAGTATTGCTTTTCGATGGCACTTTCTTCTAGTAATTAAGAGGGATCTCTATTATTGTTGCAGAGCCATTCGGCATGGGTCCGGAGGTGTTCTTTCCACTTAGTCGCACGACCCTCACCGTCGCCGGATTGTGTTTTCAGCGCTCTTTCTGCGGCCTCCACCATGAGAGAACCGCAGCTGTCCCTGAGACCCACTATCGTGAGCGCACGTAGCTTCTTGGGGATTTCTCTGCTGCGATGTTTCATGCTATCAACTGGGTAGCGCGATGAGCGAGATTCATGAGTAGCATAACAGCGAGCCTGCGGGGTCGCTATCCTCCAGACCTACGTTTACATCAGGGGTAGATAGTGTTCATACGCACCCATGAAGCACAAAACAGTAATATCCATTAAGCCCTATCATTTAAGGTAAGTAGTTCCTTATGATAGATATGATTTTTATGTAGTCCACAATCAGGTCAAGAATCCTATTGCTATCGTATATCGCCTCTACTCAATCTGAATAATAATTAAAAAGCCACTCTATATACAGGCTAGGTATCCTCCGGTGAAGAAGATGAAGGGTGAGATAAGGTATAACACGGGAAGAATATGGAGGGTGAGATAAGGTATAGCATGGGAAGAAGAAAAAAAAGGTGGCAGGCAAGAATCTACAGTAGGGGGGGGGGGGATCAAATACGATAGAATGAAAATTGTAGGCTATACACTGCACTTTCCGGCAATAATAGAACTATTCCCTCCTATAGACCAGACTCCATATTACTTTGTAGGCCAAGACTCATAAATCCTCACTCGGTGAGGCTAGACAGGGGTGAGGGGCGGGTTTGACACATTCAAATTTCATGGAATCCATCGTCTACAACGAGCACTATCCAAGGCAGACTTCCATGAGTAGCATTCCCCGAAAGGAAAAGAACATGATTTCCAAGAGGTGGTGTCCCTAAGTCTTAAAGGCTATCGTGGGTTATCGCTTCATGAGGCTGTAGAAGCGCTATCACCCTCGCATGGCGGTACTTAGTGGCAAACATGAGCGGTGTTTGGCCCCAATTATCTGGCTTGACGGGGTCAACATCTTCGCGCCTGAGTAGTATTTTTACCACTCCCTCATGTCCTTTTTGGACCGCACAGGAGAGCGGTGTTTGGCCGTTTTGATCTGGCTCGTCGGGGTTGACCTCTTCCCGTCCCAGTAGTATTTTCACGACTCCCTCATGCCCTTTCCAAGCAGCTATCGAGAGGGGAGTGTCACCGTGATTGTTTGACTTGCCAGGGTTCACCCCTTCTTGCCCGAGTAGTATTTTCACCACTCCCTCATGTCCACTTGAAGCTGCACGCCAGAGCGGTGTGCTGCCCGTATCACCTGGCATATCAGGGTCAATATCTCCTCGCCCGAGTAGTATTTTCACGACTCCTTCATGCCCTTTAGAAGCGGCAATCGCAAGCGGTGTCCCGCCGAAATCACCTGGCTTGTCAGGGTTCACTTCTTCTTTCCCAAGCAGTGCCTTCACCACTCCCTCACGCCCATTTAAAGCGGCATGCCAGAGCGGTGTTCGGCCAGAACGATCTAATTTGTTAGGGTTGACCTCTTCCCGGCCCAGCAGTATTTTCACCACCCCGTCAAACCCATTTTCGGCAGCATACGAGAGCGGTGTTTGGCCACAATTATCTGGGTTGTCGGGGTTGACCTCTCCCCGCCCAAGTAGTATTTTCACCACTCCCTCACGCCCACACCGAGCGGCATGCGACAGGGGTGTTTGACCGTCGCTCTCTCGCTTATCGGGGTTGATCTCTGCACGTCCGAGGAGGATTCTCACCACTCCTTCATGTCCGTTCTGAGCAGCAAATGAGAGCGGTCTTTGGCCGGAATTATCCGGCTCCTCGGGTTTGACCCCCTCCCACTCGAGAAGCATCCTGACTGTTTCATCATGTCCATTATGAGCCGCCCACGCAAGTGGTGTAAACCCCAAAATATCTTTTTCATTGATATCATAACAGCCCAGCTCGATCAAGCCAGTTACGACCCCAGTAATTCCCGAGAACGATGCGCGGTGTAGTCCACTGAACTGGAATTTGTTACCGAAATCCCTACGAATTATGTACCCTAGCTGCTCAAAAATAAATTTGGAGGATATGTGGTCATCATATTCCTGAAGCAGCTCGAGTGCAAGGGACATGACACAGTCCGAGAGTTCCCTTTTCGCGTGGACCCCCCAGTACAAAGAACAATATTCAAGAAAAGGCATGTTCCGGATGTTGGGGGAGGGATGGCCTGATAGGGCCATGACCTGTTCGGAATTTAGATAGGTCAAGCAGATTTTGGCTATTCCCGAGTGAGGTCTACTGAAAATATCGAGATGGCAGGAAAGATACTCTTGCAGCGTAAAGTGGATCAGTCGCACAGTTGATTCATCCTTGTCCACAGTAATAAGCCCTTGACAGCAGCTCACCAATGTCGAAATCGATGGGATATTGCTGGAATTGAAATCCTTGGAGCCTAGCTCGATTGCTAGGGCATGGCAAAGCTCACCCGTCCTCAATGGTCGTTCAGCATGACTGATCCACATCAATGCTTCCATCCCGAGTCTCGATTTATCCCCTTCCTGCGCCTTTATCCGTTCGATCGTCGCACCGTAACAATCTCCCAACTCGAATCCATTCGTCATTTTGTTGAGCCTCTCTCGTCTCCGATATATCGTCGATTCTTGCAAGATCGCCTCAATGCTTAAGGAAACAAGTAGAAACCTAGCCATATCTATTAGCCCGTAATGTAGGGTGGGGTTCTCAATGCCATTGCTTTTATGATACTCACATATCCGATAAACTTTCGGGTATCTTCTCCAGGATTTCTACCTCCAAGCTCTCGTCCATGGCATCTGGCACTTGGTCATAACCCAGTCTAACACGAAGGTAGCTAATGATATCGTCTTTGCTATGGCGTATTGATACACATATCACCCGTCCAGCAAGGCGCTTTTCAATCTCAGCTCGAATATGAGGCCTCCCAGTCACGAATATTCGAGTGTTCGGTGACTTCTCAAGAATCTGTTTCAGCGAATCAAGAAGCTTGACTCGTTGCACTTCTGCACATTCGTCTAGTGCATCAATGCACATAAACGTGGGTTGTAAGGGGGTGACGAGCTGCAGCATCTTCACCATATCAACAAGTCGAGGTCTGCGTCCACCAATCGCCTTCTTCTGGTCCAGCAAGGCCCGCAATATTTCCCCTGGGATCCTTTCCATTCCGCCAATCATCTGCTTCAGCAAGGAACCCAATATACCAGCTGCGGACTGCTCCTTTCGGGCTGCAAAGTCGAAATAAAAACACGTGATGGCGATGTTTTGTCCTCTGGCTTCATCGCATAGCCTGTCTGCTACTAGCGAACTGTCATCGCGAGTTGTTAGTATGACACCACTTTCTTCTCTCCCGGGGAATAGTCTTATTACTTAATGAATGTTTTGCCGGCCCCCGGATCTCCGTAGCAAAACAGAACTGGCTTATGGCCTTCTCCTTCTCCACCCAAGAAGCACCATCTCCTAAATTCCTCAGTTTGTATGAGCCATCCTCCGACACTGTCGACACGGCGCTCTTGAATTCCCCAATGCCGTAAGCCCGGCTCCAGGGGTGATAGCCAGGTCAGGAGTCGGGACTGATTATCGGCAACAATATAATTCGATACATTGTTAAAAGAGTTTGTATTATTGCTGATGGTGTATCGAGACATCTTCCGCTCGTTATTGCTTGCTTTGTTGAAGATAAGGGGTTCCCGAGTATGGTTAGTTGATGATCTTTCTCGGAGCAGAAGAAAAGCGGGGTCGAGCCTGAGAAAAGCGGGGCTCTGCTTGTGTTAAAGCAGCGTCGCAGATACAACTACCTACGGTACCGAAGGACACTCTAGCAGGACATCCGAAATGTGTAAAACTAATATCATTTCTGCGAGTATTGCATAGATACTATAGGGCGGCGTCATGTACGAGTTCCTAGGTCGTAGCTTACACCACAGGTCGAGTACATTACTAGTACAATCCTACCAACTACCTAACAAAACTCGCAAGTATCATACTGACGGTAGAATAAGGGCTCGTTCGCATACAGCCGTCTGCCGGTAGCAGCTCTAGACGGCAGCGACCATCAAGGAGGGCTTGACGGTTGGTGGTGTGGGCAAATGAATAGTCTTGTTTTTACCCTGCCTGTCCACTCCAGTACTGGAGTAGGGTCTGGTGGAATAATCGGTAGGGAGATTTAGTTAGTTCGGCAAGAGTGTCGCTAGGATAACAAAAGTGGAATTGTACCCTAACATGCGCCAGCTGGATTCAGCAACCATGATCCATTTGCGTCATTTAGGTTATGATAAATTTTTCTGCTCTCTTGATCGAACTACAAAGGGCTCTTGCGACCTACAGAGGTACAGCTCCTAAAGTTTTGTACGTTCCACAAGGTGTATTGTCCGCTGACAAAATTAACCGTACACATAGCAGCGATTGCAACACTACCCTCCAAATGACCCGGCATTTCCAACACCCCCCAAAGATATTTCTCTCGATCAAATATTACTTCCTACTATGTATTCTGCTATGTATCTATGTTTTATATCTTTTTATTTTATTTTCATAATAGTGGGGTGGATGGGGGAGTTCTGTTGTGATGGCCAAGGTTTTTCACGTTCGTTGATGTCGGTTAATTTTGTGAAGGTACAGTACCGGTACCATAAGAGCAGCAAACCTCGCTTGTGGAGCATACAAAACTTAGGTGCTGTACCGGTAAATTTCCTCAGTAGATCCTTGATCACACTAATCTCAACTAGTCACCTAACAAAACCTTTCGTCCTCTCTTTTTCCCTGTTAACTTTATTAAAATCTCATCCCTTTTTGCTAAATTTGCTTTAATAAATATGCTGACTTTATATTTCACTCGAGATACCTGCCACTGGATTGTTTATTGTCTTGGTGTCTTGGAAGAAGTATTCAAAGACAAGGAATTGTCTAGGCAGGTAAATACCGCCTTGGGGAGAACAAAAAGTCTTCAGATATGCTTACTAAACTCTTTCTGGAGTGTTTCTTGGCCTGGTGACCCGTGCGCCGAACCAGCTAAATCCCTCCACAGGCAAACTCACCTCAGGGGTAATGTCCTGTTTCGACCGCCTAGTACCAGGAATTTTGGCTGGCAGACAATCGGGTAAACACTTTTGCACCGTCTATCGGGTAATAATGCCGGTTGAGATGCCACCGTCTAGTTCTAAGTTATCCTCCAAATTTTAGAACTAGATGGTTAGGTAAAGGGACCCTAAGCCTAGATTCCGGTAGTTCTGAAGTATAAACTACTCGAGCACTGTACAACAGCCTAGGTGACTGACACGGCTACGCAATTTTTGTGGAAACTTCAAACCTCATCAGCCGTGATAATATTGTTGGTTTGATGTAAAGGTACTATTATACTATACACCAAACTTTCTTGCTCAATAATATTATGGCAGACACTCCACCCCCTTATACATTACAACCAGAGTTGCGATTCAAAATCACAGTCCCTCACGGTAAAGGCTGAGTGTCCCAGAAAAATTGCAGGCTCATTGTACTGTACCAGGCGAACAATACCGTAGTGATTTATTCGGTTAATAAACCCAGATAGCCTTCACAAGGGGCACGCAAGAAATTTCCCAAGCGCCAACATTCCACCCTAAAGCACCATCGATGCCCTAATAATCGCAGCAGCGGAATGTGGGAGCATTAGAAACGTTGAGGGTGCACGGATTTCCCCGAGTGAATCGATGGGGGAGCACTGAAGTGTGGACGTATGATATGTGAGCGCTCCGGGACATTTCAAGCAGCAGTTGCAGAAGCCCTCACTTAAATTTATTTATGCAGCCGTTACCCGGAAGCCCCCAACACCAGTAGAAAAAATCACCTCTACTCATACAGTGCTATCGGCGGAGGTCAAATCACGAGGCCGGGGGCAGGTAGCCAGCGCTGCAACTGATCTCCCTCCTGCCCCTACTCAACTCCACAAAGCTACCAGTAGTTCACCCCAAAAACTCTCACTATGTTAATAGTCTAAGCTATAGGACTGTGATTTCTTCAGCGGTTTAGCTAGGAACATGCTTGAAAGGATAAACCCTTGTGAGTAGTGCGCCACTTATTTACTTCTGACGATTTTATTATTATTATTATTATCAATATTGTTATTACCACCTCAGATCGTCTTGAGTCGATGTAAATTTACATGGGTTGCAACGCTGGCTGTCTAGCCACCGTCGAGTGATTTTGACATGCCCCAAATGCTGCGCATCTCCAACTACGAGTATAATCACGACTGAGCAATTCCTTCACCATCAGGTATCTCATACTCTCATACAAATATTTCCCCAGAAGTCGGTTGGACCTCCCAGGGAGGTTTTTGCACCCTCCGTCACTTAGCTCGTCACGATAAACACCCACAAAGATGCAAAAAACCACAAAACTCACATGGCAATTAACTGAACTTGTGGCATGGCAGAGAAATCCCACCTCACCTATCGATCAGGGAGCTGTCTCTTTTATCAATGGAATGTTCTTTGAGGCACCTTGGGGATGCCATCCTCTGACTGGTATGGGTATAGCCGAACATAGCGCGCACACTGCCGAAGAGCACCATTACTCAATAACTCACCAAATTGGTGATCCTCCACCGCATCTCGACACAACGGAAGACAAGGTAAATCTATCAAAGCGAAACCCCTATCGCAAGCACCAACAGCGCTTACCCGTAGGCAAGCTCGCCTAGGAGCTCCACCCGCCTCTAGTAGCAGGGTCCTAACCCCAATTGCACCTGGGGATGCTCGGCTGGAAAGAAGGTTTTGCTCCTTTACCCCTGCGACACTGGTCACTTAAACGTGCTTACCACCACAGCAATGGCGCTAACCTTTTTTCAAATGTGCAATAGCACTCCATAGCTTAGCTTTGCACAGTCTTATTAGACTATCAGAACATTTTTTAAATCCAACGGTTGTGCACAAATAACTTAAATACATTGTATTTACATTTGTTTACTGAAAATTTGTGTACAGGTATTTTGCACTGATGCAGAGAGAAAACCCCCCAACCCACACCAGGTTTTGTGCCAGCGGAAAAGAAAAAGAAAAGATTAGTAAGATAATGGTGTGTAATAAAAAGACAAGGTGTACGGGTGGAAAAATTCTTGTCACAGGAGACATCCCACACAAGAAAGCCACCATTCATGCTACTTTCCTTCTACTACAGTGGGTCGTAGGGTGGTATCGAGAGATGCTGTGAACCCTTTAGTCCCTCTATCCTCAACCTAGAGAGGAGCATCGCACAGGAAGAGCCAGTATCGCGTTTCGGTGACACTTTCTCTAGTAATTAAGAGGGATCTCAATTATTCTTGCAGAGCAATTCGGCATGGGTCCGGAGGTGTCCTTTCTAATTAGTCGCGCGATCCTCGCTGTCGCTGGATTGTGTTTTCAGCGCTGTTTATACGGCCTCCACCGTGAGAGAACGGCAGCTCTCCCTGGGACTCAATATCCTGTGTGTGTAGCTTCTTGGGGATTTCTCTGCTGCTATGTTTCATGCTATCAAGTTGGTGGTGTGACGAGTGAGATTTGTGAGTAGTGTAACAGCCAGCCCACTTGCAAGGTCCCTACCCTCCGGAACCATGTCTATATCAGGGGTGGCTAGTATCATACGCACCCATGAAGCGCAAAACCGTAATATCCATTAAGCCGTAAGTTATCATTTAAAGTAAGTAGTTCCTAATGATGGATACGATTTTTATGTAGTTCACAATCAGGTCAAGAATCCTTGTGCTATCGTATATCGCCTCTAGACCATCTAAAGATAAAAATAGAAACCCCACTGTATACAGACTAGCTATCCTCCGGGGAAGAAGATGGAGGGTGAGAAAGGAATAAAGATAAGGTATAATATGGGAACAAGAAAAAAAGGTGGCAGGCAAGAATCTACAGTAGGAGGGGGGGTGTGGTGAAATACAATGGGATGAAAATTGTAAGCTATACACTGAACCTTCCGGTAATATTGGAACTATTTCCTCGTCTTGACCAGACTCCACAGTACTTGGTAGGCCGAGATTCATGAATCCTCACTCGGCGACACTAGACAGGGGTGAGAGGCGGGTGTGGGAACATAAATTATGCACATTCCAATTTCATAGGATCGATCGCCTACAACGCGCACTACCCAAGGCTGACTTCCATGAGCAGCATGCCCCCAAAGGAAAAGAACATGACTTCCAGGAGGCGGCGTCCCTAAGCTTCAAAGGGTATTAATTGTTATCGTTTCATGAGGCCGTAGAAGCGCTATCACCCTTGCATGGCGGGACTCAGTGGCAAAAATGAGCGGCGTTTGGCCCCAATTATCTGGCTTGACGGGGTCAACATCTTCGCGCTTGAGTAGCATTTTTACCACTCCCTCATGTCCTTTTTGGGCCGCATAGGAGAGCGATGTTCGACCAAGACGATCTGGCTCGTCGGGGTTAACCTCTACCCGTCCCAGTAGTATTTTCACGACTCCCTCATGCCCTTTCCAAGCAGCCATCGAGAGGGGAGTGTTGCCGCGATTGTTTGACTTGTCAGGGTTGACTTCTTCGCAGGTGAGTAGTATTTTCACCACTCCCTCATGCCTATAGAAAACGGCATGCCAGAGCGGTGTGTTGCCCATATCATCTGGCTTGTCGGGGTCAATATCCCCTCGCTCAAGTAGTATTTTCACAACTCCCTCATGCCCTTTCCAAGCAGCCATCGAGAGGGGTGTTTGGCCACGACTATTTGGTTTGTTAGGGTCGACGTCTTCTCGGCCGAGCAATATTTTCACCACTCCCTCACACCCATTTACAGCGGCATGCGAGAACGGTGTTAGGCCAGTACGATCTGGTGTGTTAGGGTTGACGTCTTCTCGGCCAAGCAGTATTTTCACCACTCCCTCACACCCATTGTCAGCGGCATACAAGAGCGGTGTTCGGCCACGAAGATCTTGGCTGTTGGGGTTAACCTCTTCCCGGCCCAGTAGTATTTTCACCACCCCCTCACGCCCACACTGAGCGGCATACGACAGGGGTGTTTGGTGATCGCTATCTCGCCCGTCAGGGTTGACCTCTGCCCGTCCGAGGAGGATTCTCACCACTCCTTCATGTCCATTCTGAGCAGCAAATGAGAGCGGTCTTTGGCCGGAATTATCCGGCTCCTCGGGTTTGACTCCTTCCCACTCGAGAAGTATCCTGACCGTTTCATCATGTCCATTATGAGCCGCCCACGCAAGTGGTGTAAACCCCAAAATATCTTTTTCATTGATATCATAACAGCCCAGCCCCATCAAACCAGTTACGACCCTTGTAATTCCCGAGAACGATGCGCGGTGTAGTCCACTGAACTGGAATTTGTTACCGAAATCCCTACGAATTATGTACCCTAACTGCTCAAAAATAAATTTGGAGGATATGTGGTCATCATATTCCTGAAGCAGCTCAAGCGCAAGCGACCTGGCACAGTCCGAGAGTTCCCTTTTCGCATGGACCCCCCAGTATAAAGAGCAATACTCAAGAAAAGGCATGTTCCGGATGTCGGGAGAGGGATCGCCTGAAAGCGCCATGACTTGTTCGGAATTTAGATAGGTCAGGCAGTTTTCGGCTATTGACGAGTGAGGTCTACTGAAAATATCGGGATGGCCGGAAAGATACTCTTGCAGGGTAAAGTGGATCAGTCGCACAGTTGATTCTTCCTTGTCTGCAGTAATAAGCCCTAGACAGCAGCTCACCAATGTCGAAATCGATGGGATATTGCTGGAACTGAAATCCGTGGAGCCTAGCTCGATTGCTAGGGCATGGCAAAGCTCATCCGCCCTCAATGGCCGTTCAGCATGACTGATCCACATCAATACTTCCATCCCGAGTCTCAATCTATCCCCATCCTGCGCCTTTATCCGTTCGATCGTCGCGCCGTAACAATCTCCCAACTCGAATCCATTCGTCATTTTGTTGAGCCTCTCTCGTCTCCGATGTATTGTCGATTCTTGCAAGATTGCCTCGATGCTTAAGGAAACGAGTAGCAACCTAAAGATATCTATTAGCCGATAGTGTGGGGTGGGATTCTCATTGCCATTACGCACATTTCCGATAAATTTTCGGATATCTTCTCCAGGATTTCAGCCTCCAGGCTCTGGTCCATGGCATCTGGTGCTCGGTCATCACCCAATCTAATACGAAGATAACTGATAATATCGTCTTTGTTATGGCGTATTAATACACTTATCATCCGTCCAGCAAGGCGCTTTTCGATCTCAGCTCGAATATGAGGCCTCCCAGTCACGAATATTCGAACATTCGGTGACTTCTCAAGGATTTGTTTCAGCGAATCGAGTAGCTTCACTCGTTGCACTTCTGCACATTCGTCTAGCGCATCAATGCACATGAACGTGGGTTGTAAGGGGGTGACAAGCTGCAGCATCTTCATGATATCAACGAGTCGTGGTCTGCGTCCACCGATGGCCTTCTTCTGGTCCAGCAAGGCCCGCCATATTTCCTGGGGAATCCTTTCCATTCCGCCAACCATCTGCTTTAGCAAGGAACCCAGTATACTAGTCGCAGAGTGCTCCTTCCGGGCCGCAAAGTCGAAGTAAAAACACGTAACGGCGATGTTTTGTCCTCTCCCTTCATCGCATAGCCTGTCTACTATTAACGAGCTATCATCTCGAGTTGTTAGCACGAGTTCGCTTTCTTCTGTCCCTGGAGAATAATTTTATTACTTAATAAATGTTTTGCCGACTCCCGGATCCCCGTAGCAAAACAGAACTGCCTTATGGCCTTCGCCTTCCCCACCCAAGTAGCACCATCTCCTGAATTCCTCAGTCTGTATGAGCCATTCCCCAACATTGTCCACACGGCGCTCTTGAATGTCCCAATGCCGTAAGCCCGGCTCCAGGGATGATAGCCAGGTCAGGAGCCGAGACCGCTCATCGGTAACAGTAAAGTTGTTCCACACATTATTAAAAGAGTTCGTAGGATTAAAGCTGTTGCTATTATTTTGAGGCATCTTCCACTCACTATCGCTCAGCGGTTGTGGGGGCCGGGTTATTGGGATAGCCGGTTGATGATATTCCTTGGAGCAGAAGGAAAGTGGAGTTCGGCAGAAGAAAAGCGGGGGTCTCCTCCTGTTCCAGCTGTGTCTCGAGCACAGCCACCGGCAGGCTGCAGAGGCGCTCTCCAACCAAGCCACCTGCCAGTGAACTGTGAGCAACCAGCATCAATTCTCTTGCTATTGTTTCTGCATCGTAGGGCTACCCCCATCTACCGGTTTCCAAATCCTAGTTTATAGCAAAAGCAAAGTACAAGTATCATACTCTCCTACTATATTATCCCTACGAAAACTGCTAATTGACAGAGGCAGAATAAAGGGCTGGTTGGACTGTCACTATTATGCGGTGAGAAGAGTGCTTTCCTCCGTCTAAAACTTCCATAGAGAGGCGGTGTTCAGCATCACCAAAAAAATGACATTTTTTTGTTTCCAGATTTTTTTATAGGATATTTTTCAACCCCAAGTAGGACCTAGGGAAGAGAAAAAGGAAAGGAATGACCACAAATATTGATCAATTTGGTTTTGAAAACGTAGCAGTGGCTAAGGCTGAGACTAGCTGGAATGAATGTGACCTTTAATTTAAACATGGCGCTCCAATGACAACGCCATAAGTTATGTCCGGGCTTCTAAGTCGCAGCTTGCAGCACGGGTCGGGTCCAGGTTCTATCACCCACTACCGACGGAAGCACCAAGGTATATTACCGAAGGCAGAATAAGTCTAGCTGGATCCATAAACCACTGCAGCCCGGTGGCCGACACGGAAAACCCATTTTTGTGGAAACCACATCCCCGTCCGTAGTGATAATATCAAGGTATTATACATACTCGAGTTGATAGCCACTATGGCTCCGACTGAGCATCACAACCTCCCCCATCAAAAGCCAAGTGTCCCCGGCGGATTACACATGACATAAAACGAACAATGGCAATCTATCCAGCTAAGAGATCTCTATTCCTCATAAGCGACGCAGAAGAAAACCGCCAAGGATATGATACCTAACAAATATCCTACCTCGCGACATCCAAGTATCCCACCTTGGTATCCCTGCTCCCCCCCCAGCCACCATCGACACAACCGAGCACAGTGCACATACTGTACTGTGCGACTGGAGAACAACATGGGGTGATAAGCCACCGCCTCGGCAATCATCCCCCACAGCGCTATGGTATACACCCCCCTAGGCAAGACAAATCCGCGTAAACCAAAATCCCTATCAAAAGTAATGTTTCCCGATACATGAGTGGGTCTACCGTAGGCCTCTACAGTAGGGTCTTTCCAGCTTAGGTGGCAGGAGCGTGCCTTTGAAGAAGTTTGAGCATACGTTATGCAAGCGAGTTCATAAATAACCGATATCCTATTATTCAGGAAAAGAAAGCCCTTCCACCCAATTTTCCATCCCCCTCTCTCCCGTAGCAACCACCGTATATCATCCCCTTATTTCCCCATAATCCCTAAGTACAACGATACGGCAGCAGGGATTCCCATCTAACTAACCCTGAACAGATTTCCGCCCTCCGAGCATTCCCTATTTTACCAATTTTTCATTATTTTTTTATTTACCATTTTGACATTCGCCCCATCGCACAAGAGTGCTCAGAAGTACAACAACAGCCATAGTAGGGAAGTAAAAAATAAAAATAAAAATTGTGGGATAAAACACCTTCAGGGTCCCCAGAGCATTCAAAATCAAATTACTCGAAGAATCCGAATTTCTCATGAAAGAATAATGAATCGAGGGGGGCATCGTAATCCCCCGGAATATCTACACCCTCTTCCATAAAAGCTCTGAGTTATGATGGTACAGTGCTACGCTATAGAAAAGACAAATCTTACCTGAGTAAACGTAGCGGACATCTTGTCATAATCTATTCTGACCCTTCTTTTCATACCGACCCAACCAACTAATCTACAGAAAACCATTTTTTACTCCTAATAGCGGGAGTTCCCGCTCCACTCCTCAACCAAGAACTCTGAGTAAAACGAACCAACACCCCCCGGCGGCGGTGGCCACACATGGCATGCATAAAGCACGCAGAGCAGCTATCCACAGCAGCCCGAATATCCGAAACCGAAGAGAGCTACGAGCGAACTTACTCTCGGCGAGAACCAATCAACCCATCCCGCTTCCGCTTGAGGCTAGGTCATGCCCGCGAAAAGTGTCCATAACAAAAACCACCTAAGATGCCAAACTCGCAACAGATTTGAACACCGAATGTTTACGGATGGCCATAATACAACATTGAGAGAATGGTATACACAAATGAACAAACAAACAAGTAGCGTGCGGTACACCTGGTCCCGTCGAGGATTTAACGCTAGAGAAAACATGTACGATATAAGACAAAACTGAAACAAGAGTACATCTCATGATCCATTAGCAGGCATTTCCTAATCTCCTGGTTTGATCAGGTATTTGGGCATCTGACTCGGGCGCTTTGAAATAGAAATGTGCTATTTCCGGGGTGTAATCCTTCACCAGACTCCTGTCGTTCCCGGGAAAAAACGAAACGTCCATCGAGTGATATCTTATGTACACATAACAAAAGAAGGTTGTGACCAGATTCCCCTAGAAATTAATTTTACATTTTTGGTTGTCTGAGATGTTGACAGCGTAAACGATGACTTAGCGCTGCTGTGGTAGTATTGGAGGTAAGAGTCGAGAACGGAAGTAAAGGGGTAAGGTAGATATCGAATGGCTCGGGGGCGTCGGCGACAGAGGAGGGGGGGTGAAATTTTTTATTCAGTGGCTTTATGATGGCAAAACTGCTGTGTTGTCTAGCAAGGGTTTGTTGGGTTACTCGGAAAGTTTACGAGGGGGTAGAGTATGAGATGATGTGGAGTTCGCAAAATGGTACTTGCTCGGGACCTATTAGACTAGCGCTTCAAGTGTTCCCGCAGTTCGGCTAGGTTTTCTCGCTTATTCTGTCTTGGGGGTAGGAAGGGTTTCGGTCAGACTTCGGTCAGTGGCTGGTGGGTGTAGTCTTGCAGGCGGGCGGTCGCAAGTGTCCGGGTCATTCGGTTGTTGGAGGCTGGCGGCCACTTGGGGGTAGTTCCGAAAGCCTTGAAACCCACCTCGCATCGGTGTGTTAGGCTCCGGCGGATGAGGATGTCTAAGGGCGGTGTCCGAGCGATCTCGCGACCTCAGAGCCACGCTTTTACACTCCTGTAGCAACCTCACCACATTTTCGTGTCGCCGCAGCGCCGCCCACGCAAGCGGCGTCCTCCCGTTGTCATCCGGCGGGCAAGAATTAAGTCCCTCCACCCCCAGAAAGATCCTCACCACGCCCTCGCGGCCAGTCGCCGCCGCGTAGGAAAGTGGTGTTTTGCCAGAGGTGTCTGATATGTTTAGGTCAACATTTTGCTGCTTGAGTAATAGCCTCACGATGCTTTCATTTCCGAGGCCGGCACTCCAATGGAGGGATGATCGACCGTTTTCGTCACCCCAGTTTACGTCGGCCTCGCCCGCCTCCAGAAGTTGCTCCACGACGCATTTGTGATTGTTGATTACCGCATGGATGAGTGGCGTTCGGCCGTGCTCATCAAACGAATTGTGGTCGAGGTCTTTCCTTCCCATGAGTAACTTTACGACATCTTTGTGCCCATGCTTGCAAGCCAGTGCCAGCGGTGTTCGGTAAACTTTGTCAACCGAGTCGAGTTGAACATCTTGCCGTTCGAGTAGGAGACCTACGGCGTCCTCGTCGTCGTGCTCAGCAGCCCAATGTAGAGGGGTGTAATGAACCGGAATGTTTGGATTAACCTTCTTATTGTGAAGAAGTAGTTCGATTATTCCCCGATGACCATTGTTGACGGCCCAGAATAATGGTGTTCGTTTATGAAGATCGTCAGGGATGTTCGGATCCACCTTTGTATTTTTCAGAAGGAGCTTGACTATACTCTCTTGCCGGGAATTGACTGCCCACAAGAGTGGGGTTCGACCCTGATCGCATTTAGTGTTGGGGTCCACACTGTGCCCAAGGAGCAATTGCACGATGCTCTCGTGTCCTCTCTCGGCGGCCCAGGATAAAGGTGTTCTATGATATAAGGTATCCGCGAAATCAGGTTTGATGTTTCTCATCCTGAGGAGCTGCTCCACTACCGCTTCATGTCCGTATCTTGAAGCCCAGATGAGTGGTGTACTCCAACAGGAGTCGGCACGATTCACCTCCCGGCTCCAGCTCTCGCTCTGTAGCAAACTGCTAGCGAAATCATGGATTCCTAGGAGTGCTGTGTAGTGCAGCGCGGTAAACCCGACGGCATAGCTTGGTTTGTAGAGCTCTGGCCAGACCCCCTTCTCCCTAAAAGCGTATACGCAGCACTCAGAGTCCTCTCGGTAATCAGTGAGAAACCTGAGCGCGAGGGACCTAACAGATGAAGTAGTTTGCCGCCGGGCATGGGTTACCCAGTATGATGAAGCATATTGTCCCAGCAGAGTACCTTCTGGAATTCGCTCACTACCTTTCGAGTTTAGATAGGTTAGACAAACCCCCGCAATTTTCGAGTGAGCCACATCGAATATGCCAAGGTATTCACAAAGGTGGTCTCTTAAAGTGAAATGTCTCAGTCTAAGGGTTGATGCCTTTTTATCGAGTGTGACAAGTCCCTGGGAATAGCCCAACACTAGCTCAATCAAGCGATCCACGTCGAAGCGAAACGTGTCAGACCCAAGTCCGGTCTGTAAGGCATGACAAAGCTCCCCCACTTTCATTTGCTGCTCAGAGTGGGACAACCATAAAAGCACTTCCATCCCTACAGTTCTTGACTGTTCGCCCAGCTTCATGATCCGATTCAACCCCATAGTGTACACGTCTCCCACACGCCGATAATTAGCCATTTTTTCCAACTTTTCCCTTCGACCGACGATTGTGTTCTCTGCTAGAATTGCATCAATCTTGAAGGAGGGGAGGAGGAATCTGGTCACAATTGTTAGCTATAGTCAAGCTTTCTTCTCCTTTTTTGAACATCTCGAGTTTTAATACATACATCTCGGAAGTAGCCCTTGGAACAATTCCCATAATTTCTACTCTCAAATCCTCATCCATGGCGTCGGGGTGCTTATCCAGCGCTAACCTCATTCTCAGGTACCCTTCGATATCCTCTTTGGGAGGTTCCATATGTCTCACCTGTACTCCTCCGGTGAAACCTCTCTCCACCTCATCCCGGATATCAGGCCTACCAGTAAGATATAACCGAGTGCCGGGTAAATCCTCAATTACTTTTCCTAATGCACAAAAAAGCTTTGGTCGATGCTCCGCCGGAAACTCGTCCAGCCCATCAATGCATATATATGCCCGGGGCACCGAGGAAAGTGTACAGAGAAGCATATTAAGGATTTCAGGAAGACGAGCAATACCGCCGTCTAATCTCCTTTTTGCCCGGTCGAACGCCTCATTTATTTCCCTGGGGATTCTCTTCATTTCCGACACTACTTGCTTAAGCAGTGTGCCTAATAAACGTGTAACCACTTGGCCTCCGTGGGCGTAGAAGTCACAGTAAACGCCGGAGATGATCTCATTTTGATCGATCCCCTGGCGCAGTGAGTCTACTAAAAGAGAGCTAATGGTGTTTTTCCAATTAGCTTAAACACACTCGGCTCTATAGAATGGGTTTCATTTTTACCTTAGGTAGGTCTTGCCGACTCCAGCACCCCCATAGCCAAACAAGACTTGATTGGCAACATCGTCCTTTTCATCCCGCCATTTAACAAACTCATCCGTTTGGAGAAACCACTGCCCTACTCCATCCACTCGGTCATTGCTGATATCTTCATGTCTTTCCCAGGGTACTGAAGGGGATATCCATTGAAGGATCTCAAGCCTCTTATTGGCTATGGCTATCGAGGCTCCAAATACCTTATCATAACGGCTGTCTAACCTGCCAGCAGAGCTAACATCCGAGGCCAGACCAACAAGCGGTGTCTCTTGATTCATATTTAGAGGCTAATTTTGTCGGCTGTGGTGGCAAGGGAATCGGGTTAGGGAACGAAGTGAGAGCGAGGGGGTGGTACCCTCCGAGGACGCAGGAGGCCGGGGGTTTTATAGCAGATGGTGGCAGGACAAACGCAACAGAGTAGTTCCATGCCATATAAGGCAACGTTGAGCTTGTAGGGGAGACAGGTGGGCTAGAGTTAGGAATCCCATCGCCAGTAAGAGCGATAGCGAGGGGCCCAAGGCTGCTGCAGTTGATACACATCAGCCCCCTGCATAGGCGGTTTACCCCCGGTACTATACAGTACAGTACCGGCGCTCCCCAAAACCCTCCCGGAATAAGACACAGAAATCTGCGGTAGCCTAATCAACATGATAAACCAATCAGCTTGGCGAGTACAAATGACAAAGTTATGAAAATATTAAGTCCAAGATCGCACGCTAAAAATAGACTGAGTTATTGCGGTTGGAACAAGGCGCGTTAGCGCGCAAACTACTCGAGTAAGTTGTGATGCTGATCAGCGAAAAAGCACATCAAAACTCGAGGATCGTGGTTCGATGACTTAGTTTGCACGCAAGCGCCGTAAAAAACAAACACCTCCACCGTAAACTTTTTCTACTGGATAGGCGCCTGAGGATAGAGGTGAGAACAATTGCTCATATTCACTCGACCGAGGCGCGATGCTCTGCTATTCGCTTTGGCAATGGCTTAGAATACCGATGTTTTGAGCAAAATCGTTGTGGAAAATTGTCGGCAATTTTTCGCTATCATAGTAGAAACACCCACTCCATCTTCTTTTATTCCAGGTATCGAGACCACGCGTTGGAAAAGAGCGCTGGCGTCAAGCGCTTGTATCGCACAATTGCGCCAAGACAATCATCCAGATCCGGGCCCCCTCGATAGTTCCTCTTGAAGATCACCCATAATATTGAGAGCATTCGAGATAGCCGAAACTATCTAGAGGCTTTAAGTCTCCAGGTAAAAGCTCCCATCAAAGCAGACAAGTCGCAAACACTAATCCCTTGATTAGAAATCTCTCCATCGCCCTCACTGTAGATTAAATCGGCCTTGTATCCCAACTTTCAAGTACGACGGCAAAGTTAAGCTATGTCCCGGCCCCCTTCGCCTGAAACCACGTTAACAATATACCTCAAGTTAGGCCAGAAGTACAGCACTGTATATGGCAGAGTACAGTTGTCCGTTTTTCCCGTCACGAACGACTTAAGGCCCACCTCCCGTGGCTATGTTCCATGCACTGTAGGTGATTACTCCGGTAGGCACGGGGGGGCGTTCCTTGTTGGTGATTGCGGTGGTACAGAGGCACCTACTCGAGTATAACCACGAGGCAGAAGCCTGCCGTCTATTCCGGTGATGGCGATACTCCCTAGTCTCGAGGGTCGGAAATTCCTCGGAGCCCGATTAGCCGGTGTTTGTTTATGGTGTCTATTTTCTCAGCGGGTGCCCGTTCAGTAGAGCAAGAATATGATGATGATGCTGTAATAGACCATATTAGCAACAGGGGAAAGTAGCCATCAAATTTGGTCATATTACCCGGGTGGGCCATGTGCCTTTCCTACAGTACCGTGCTTTCCTCATCCAACTGCCAGCAGAGGACAGCAAGTAACTGAGTGAAAACTAAATTGTGTCTCCGCGGGGGTGTACAAAAGCACAAAGCACACAGAGGGATCTTGTATAAACGTGCTCTATCACCCCGGGACAGAGGTGCTATCTTCAGGGAGATCATCAGAGATCGGGAACTAGAGGGTATCAAGGTAGGGGACTATCCAACCGAGCGATCACGTTGTCCTGAAAATGCTGAGATGTCACACCAGATAGAAACAATGACCGGTTTCTTTAAAGCTATACTAACCGGCAAGTGAGGAAAAAAGTTTTAACCTACGAGGGAATTTCCGCCTTGGCAGCAGACTTATATAAAATTAGGCTATTTCTGAACCTTATTTACGCCCCCTATTTGGTCTATCATATTGTTCTTAGGGTATCATACCTGGTGCCTACTTCCCGCTAGTAGAGTATTGTCTCCTAAGGACCTTAAGTCTCCAATCCTGGGATTCGTCTTACCGTTTCACACATTCGAGCACGCTCTTGGTCAGAAAAAACCGACACCCCACCTGGCTTTCCATAAAATGCCCCCCCAAAAGGTGCCTATTTGGCACCACAAAACCGGGAAAATCCAGAGCTTCCTTAAATAATCCAGCTTGACATGAAGGTTCACACAACTAAACACCAGGTTACAGGAAACATGCTAGGAATCTTAAGTGCCAAGGCTGTCGACAAAGAGCCTCAAACCACTGCCAAGACAGTCAATTTGCACGGGATTTCTACATTGCAGCCACGCTGCCTAGCTACACTCGCTTACTACTGGCAGCTTGCACAGTGGGTTAAATTCCCCGTAATTCCCTTTCATTTGATTACCGTAGAAACTGGAATAATTGGGCCTCGAAAAATGCGGTTAATTTAAGGTGTGTATTGCGAATGATCTTCTTGTCGCAATAAATAGGGGTTTCATTATTTCTTGGCAGCTAATTATGGAGAGTTTTCTCCTTTGTTGGCATCGTCTTCACTATGATTAGC
>Ga0307509_10004042_pt1 | contig 21537 bp, 19 predicted proteins | sample 10_EM_MG_FD_202245 | JGI IMG/M metagenome (GOLD analysis project Ga0307509, IMG submission 202245) | Populus trichocarpa ectomycorrhiza microbial communities from riparian zone in the Pacific Northwest, United States - 10_EM | ecosystem: Host-associated > Plants > Roots > Unclassified | place... | reverse complement strand
CGGCCGGTGAGGCGCAGCCGGCGGCCCAGATCGGAAGCGAGGATCTCGCCGGGGTCGAGCGTCGCGCGCACGGCTCGCCACCGGGCCAGGCCCGGGTACATGGCGGCGACCAGATCGGGGTGCACGCGGCTGTCCTTGGCGAGGTAGACCCGGCCACCAGCGCCGGCGATCCGCTCGTCGAGCCGATCGAGCAACGGGCCGAGGGCCGGGTCGGCGGCGAAGTCCATCGCCAGGCTCCAACCGGCCGCGGGGAACGACAGCGGCGCCGGGTTGGCCTCCCCGAAGACCTTCAGCACGGCGAGGGACGGCGGTTGCCCGGCCTCGCGGGTGGCCCGCAGCGCCTCGGCGAGCACGCTCTCGGCGCCGAACGGGACGGTGAACTGGTGCTGGATCAGGCCGCGCCGGCCGTGCAGCCGCGGCCACCCGGGCAGGCGGTCGAGGGGGAAGTGCAGGTCGGACAGGGGCCGCAGGTGTCGCGGGCGAAGCACCACGCCGGTCCGGCGCGCCGCGGTGGCGGCCGCGGTCAGCGGCGGCCAGGCGATGCCCTTGCCGGGCAGCGCCGGGGTGGGGCGGGCCCGGGCCGCCTTGCCGGGCGTGAGCGCGCCGAGCCGCGCCGTCGTCGCCCGGGTGATCACCCCCGCCCCGTGCGGATCCACCCAGGCCACGGCGTGCTCGCCGGTCACCGACGCCGCGTGCAGCCGGTCGAGGACCCGGTGCAGGCGCGGTTGTTCCTCGTCGACGGTGGTGACCCACCAGGAGGCGAGCGGGACCAGCCGCAGGGTGGCCCGGCGAATGATCCCGGTCAGCCCGAGTCCGCCGACGGTGGCCCAGAACTCGTCGGCGGCGCCGGCCGGGCTCATCTCGATCGTGCCGTGCGCGGGGGTGAGCACCGTCATCGCGGCGACCTGCCGGCCGAACGTGCCGTGCCGCTCGTGGTTCTTGCCGTGCACGTCGGCCGCGATCGCCCCGCCGACGGTGATACCGGCCGAGCCGGGCACCACCGGAAGGATCCAGCCGCCGGGCGCCAGATGCCGGACCAGGTCACCGATCGTCACGCCCGCGCCGGCCTGGATCGTGCCGGCGGCCGGGTCGACCTCCCCGATCACCGCATCGCCGAGAGTCGACACGACCAGGCCGCCGGCGTTCTGCGCCGCGTCGCCGTAGGAACGGCCGCCGCCCCGCGCGATCAGTCCACGCGGCCCGGCCGTCCGGAAAAACTCGGTCCAGTCCTCGTCCGCGCTCGGCGTCACCAGCGTGGCCGGGCTCCGCGTCGCCCGGCCCCAGCCACCGATCAGCGTCTGTCGTCCTCGGTTCGCCACGGCACCCACGATGCGACCGGCCACCTGAACCGGGGCTGAAGCGCGACGACGCCGGCAGCTTCGGCCCGATTTCTGTCTTTCAGGGCTTTCAGGGCTTTCAGCGCTCTCTCATGCCCGCCTGCCTAGCATCCGCCGCATGCAACGTCGCGACGCTCTCCGCACGGTCACCGCCGTCGCCCTCGGCGCCGTCGCGGGCTGCGACCCGGCCCGGCCGTCCCCGGGTCCACCGGCCCGGCCGTCCACACCGCCCAGCCAGGCTTCGCTTTCCCTCCCGGGCGAGGTGCGGCACGGCCCGCGCGACCGCGATCAGGTCGCGCTGACCTTCCACGGTCAGGGTGATTCCCGGCTGGTCACCGGCCTGCTCGACGAGCTGGGCCGCGGCGGCGCCCGCGTCACGGTGCTGGCCGTCGGCACCTGGCTGGCCGCGAATCCCGGCCTCGGCCGGCGGGTCGTCGCCGACGGACACGATCTCGGCAACCACACCCAGCACCACGCCGACATCAAAACCATGAAACCCCAGCTTGCGTACGCCGAGATCAGCGCCTGCGCGGAAGAGGTCCGCGCGGTCACCGGCTCGATCGGCCGCTGGTTCCGCCCGTCGCAGACCCGGTACGCGACCGCGACGATCAAGGCCGCCGCCCGCCGGGCCGGCTATCCGACCTGCCTGTCGTACGACGTGGACCCGCGCGACTTCACCGATCCGGGCGCCTCCGCGATCGCCTCCGCCACCCTCGCCGCGATCCGCCCGGGATCGATCGTGAGCCTGCACTGCGGCCACGAGGGAACGGTGGCCGCGATCGCCCCGATCCTGGCCGGCCTGCGGACCCGCGGCCTCCGCCCGGTGACGGCCTCGGAGCTGCTCGCCTGACTCCCCCGCTCGCCGGTGTGGCCACCGAGCCGCACGGCCTCGGCGGCTGGCCCCGGCCGGGCCGCGACTCGCTGGGCCACACCGGGATCCTGCGCTGACCCGTCTACCAGTTGGGCGGGGCTACCCGTCCCGCGCGGCCGGGCACCCTGGTGTCGTCGACGACGCCGTGCTCGGCCAGCGGGCCGACGGCGAGGCCACGGGCGCGGCAGGTGGTGAGGATCGCCGGGAGTGCGCCGAGCATGGCCAGCCAGCACTTCGGGGCGGCCGAGTGGTCGCTGTCGTGCAGCAGGATGGTGCCGCCGCCGTCGAGTTTGCGCAGGATGCTGCGGTACACCGAGTCGGGCGTGCAGGTGCGGGTCCAGTCCCGGCCCCAGGTGGTCCACAGCACCGGGCGCAGGCCGAGCCGGCGGGCTTCGAGGAGGGCGGCGGCGTTGGCCACCCCGTACGGCGGGCGCCACCATCGCGGCCGGGCGCCGGTCACCGCGGTGATCGCGGCGGTGGCCCGGCTGATGTCGAAGCGGGTGGCGGCCGGGCCGTGCTTGACCAGCAGCCGGTGCTCGTAGCCGTGGACGCCGATCTCGTGGCCGGCGTCCACGATGGCCCGGGCCACCTCGGGCAGCTGTTCGGCCATCCGGCCGAGCAGGAAGAAGGTGGCCCGCACGCCGGCCCGGTCGAGCAGCTCCAGCAGTTCGGGCGTGGCATCGGGGTGCGGGCCGTCGTCGAAGGTCAGCGCCACGTGCCGGGGGTCGCCCTGCCCGGCCAGCCCGGGCAGCAGCCGCCGGCGCAGCGGGCCGATCGCGGCGACCGACGGGAACGGATGGCCCAGCGAGGCCACGGCGGTCTGCTTGAGGCTCATCGGGCCACCGACCGCAGGATGAATGCGGTGGCCTCCGGCGCGGTGGGCCGCAGCCGGATGACGGCCGGCGACCCGGCCGTGGCCCGCAGCGCGGCGCGCAACGCCGGGCCGAGCTCGCCGAGGTCGCGCGGCCAGGCGGCCAGGCCCAGCCGCTCCAGGGCCGCCGCGTTGGCGACGCCGTGGCCGGGCAGGCAGCGGTAGCTGATCACCGGAACGTCGCTGGCGAGGGCCTCCATCGCGGTCAGGCCGCCGGCGTTGTTGACCACCACGTCGGCGGCGCGCAGCAGCGAGGGCATGTCGTCCACCCAGCCGAGCGCGATCACCTTGCCGGTCGCGGCCAGCCGCCGGCGCAGCGCGTGGTTGTGCCCGCAGACCACCACCGGGATCGCCGCCGACGCGGCGATCAGCTCCTGGACGGTCGTGTCGATGTCGCCGACGCCCCAGGAGCCGGCCACCACCAGCGCCAGCCGGGCGTCCAGCGGGAGGCCGAGCCGTTGCCGCGCGGCGATCACGTCGGCCGGTCCGGCGCTGGGCCGGAAGGCCGGGTCGACGAGCGGGGCGTGCGTCACCGCGCGCAGGCCGTGCCGCTCGCGGATCACCGCGGCCGCCTCCTCGTTCGGGGCCAGGTGCAGGTCGGCGCCGGGGGCGACGCACAGCGGGTGCACCGCCGGGTCGGTCAGCACCGCAACCGCCGGGGCGGTCAGCAGGCCGGCCAGCCGGAGCCGGCCGATGGCCTGGCTGGCGAGCGGGTACGTGGAGACCACCGCGGCCGGGGCCGGGCCGGCCGCGGCGAGCAGGCGACGCTGGGCGGCCCGGGTCGCGAGCCAGGCCGCCGAGCGGGTCGCTCCCGGGTGGTCCAGGGCGTCCAGCAACCATCCCCAGGTGGCCGGCGCGTACGCGAGCTGCCGCGCGTACGCCTGCTTGATGGTCCTGCCCCAGCCCGCGGGGAGCAGGTCGAGATAGTCGACGCGCCGGACCGGGGTTCCGGCGGTCTCCAGGCGTCGGGTGATCTCGGCGGCGCAACCGTCGTGCCCGGCGCCGATGCTCGCCGAGATGACCAGGACGGGGGAAGGACTGCTCATGGCGGAGAGGTTGATGATCGCGCGCTGAAGAATCCCTGAAGGCCGCCGCGATCGGGTCCGTCGCACCTGAAGAACTGCTGAAGACCGCCGCCCCGCCGGCTTCTCCGCCGTTACCGTGACGGCCATGCCGGTCACGCTGCGCCGCCGTCTGAGCGGCATCTCGCTGCGCCGCCGCCTGGGCGTACGACTGCGGTCGGCCCTCGCCGCCGCCGTCGTGGTGGCGATCGCCTCGATGCTGGCCGGCGGGGTGCTGTTCGTGACGGCGCGCGGCATCCTGCTCGACAACATCAACACCGCCGCCAACGACAAGGCCGCCCAGATCGCCGCCGCGCTCAAGGCCGGCACCGACCTGCGCACGCTGCTGCGCCCCACCGCCCGGGACCGGACGGTCGTCCAGGTGATCGACGACCTCGGCCGGGTCGAGGCCGCGTCCGACGCGCTCGCCGGCGAGACCGCGATCTCCACCCGCAGCCCCGGTCCCGGGGAGCGGACCAGGGAGCAGCGGCACCTGCCCGGCGTCCACGACGAGCCGTTCTGGATCGTCGCCGAGGGCGTGACCACCCCGGCCGGCCGGCGGACCGTGCTGGTCGCGGAATCGCTGGACACCGTCGACGACGGCGCCGGCGCGGTGATCGTGGCGCTGGCGCTCGGCCTGCCCCTCCTCGCGCTGACCGTCGGCGGGGCCACCTTCCTGTTCGTCGGGCGCACCCTGCGGCCGGTCGAGGCGATGCGCCGGCAGGCCGCCACCATCACCGCGCGCAACCTGCACGAACGCCTGCCGGTGCCGGCCACCCACGACGAGATCGCCGCGCTGGCCTCGACCATGAACACGATGCTCGACCGGATCGAGGCGTCCTCGGCCGCCCAGCGGCGGTTCGTCGGCGACGCCAGCCACGAGCTGCGCAGCCCGCTGGCCACCGTGCGGGCCAACGCCGACCTGCTCGACGCCGTCGACCTGCCGGCCACCGCCGCGCGGTCGGTCGGCCGGATCCGGACCGAGAGCACCCGGATGGCCCGCCTGGTCGAGGACCTGCTGCTGCTCGCCCGGGCCGACAACGACCAGCTGCGGGCCCGGCGGCAGGACGTCGACCTCGACGACCTGGTGTACACCGAGCACGAGCGCCTCGCCGAACTCCATCCGGAACTGACCGTACGGGCCGGCGTCGCGCCGGTACGCGTCCTGGGCGATCCCGATGCCCTGCTCCGGGTCGTCCGCAATCTGATCGACAACTCGGTCCGGCACGCGCGGACCACCATCACGATCAGCGTCGGCAGCCACGACCGGACGGCCGAGATCGTGATCGGCAACGACGGCCCACCGATCCCGCCGGCCGACCGGGAGCGGATCTTCGACCGCTTCGTCCGGCTCGACGGCAGCCGGTCCCGCGCCGACGGCGGCAGCGGATTGGGACTCTCGATCGCCCGGGACATCGTCAGCGCGCACGGCGGCACATTGACCGCCGACGACCTCGACGAGGGCGCCGCCGTGCGGATCCGGCTCCCGATCCCGGCGAGCGCCTCGCGGGTCTGAGCACCGCGGCCAAAGCCGGCCGGGGAGGGCATCGTCAGCGGATCGCCGCGGCCGATGAGCCGGTCCGGCGGGCGTCAGGGAGTCTCGGGGCGGCGCAGCGAACCGCGGGCGACCAACTCGATCGTCACGGCGACCGCGATCGCCTCGACGGCGAGCAGGGCCACCAGGACCATCAGCTGGGTGGCGCCGGCCTGGGCGGCGGAGCCACCGCCGAGCAGGACCCCCACGAACGCGCCCGGCAGGGTGACCAGGCCCACGGTCCGGGTCTGGTCGAGCGCCGGGACGAGCGCCTGGCCGGCGGTCGGGCGGCAGACCAGGAACGCGGCGTCGCGGGGCAGGAAGCCGAGGGCGAGCGCGGCCTCGTACTCACCGAAGCGGCCGTGCAGCTCGTCGAGAGCGCGCCGACCGGCCAGCGACGTCGCGGTCATGGCGCCGCCGACCAGGATGCCGGCGATCGGCAACACGGCCACCTCGGACATCGGCACCGCTCCCGACAGGACGATCAGCGTGCCGGCGGGCACGGCGCCCCCCAGGATCGGGAGGATCGTGAACCGGACCAGGTTCCAGGAACCGATCCGGCGGGCCGAGGTGGCCGCGGCCACGACCACCATGAAGGTGATGAACGCCGCGGTGGCCCACCAGGACCGCAACACCGCGGCGATCAGGAGCGACACCACAGCGAGCTGCACGACGGCCCGCAACGACGCGGTGACGACCGCCCGGCTGACCCCCAGCCGTCCGACCGCCGCGGCGGCGACGGCCAGCAGCATCAACGCCGCCAGCACGACCACCAGGACGGGCCCGATCGAAACCGCCGCTTGATTCAACCCTCGACCGCTCCTGTCGCGCGCGACACCGGGGAAAGCGCCAGGCTATCGGGCGGCGCGGACGCCGGCCGATCAGGTCGCTCCGGTGGATGTGCCGCGGAACGTGGAAGCGATCGCGAAGGTGCCCAGGGCGACGATGGCCGAGGCGGTGAAGGCCGCCGTCATCCCCGCGACAAGGGCGTGGTGCGCGGCGTTCACGCCCGGCGGCGTGCCGGCGGCCGCACGGCGCGCGGCGGCGCCGAACACGGTGACCAGCACGGCCAGGCCCAGCGACGAGCCCACCTGCTGCATGGTCTGCAGCACCCCGCCGGCCGCGCCCGCGTCTTTCGGCTCGACCGTGGACATGATGACCGGGTTGAGGGGTACGAAGCCGAGCCCGGCGCCGAGGCCGAGCACGACCATCGGGCCGAAGACGGCGGGGAAATAGCCGCTGCCGGCGTCCAGCCGGGTGAGCCAGACGAGGCCGGCGATCATCACGGCCGAGCCGGTCATCGCCAGCGGCTTGGGGCCGAACCGGGGCAGCAGGTGCGGGATCACGCGGGTCATGGAGAACATGCAGACCGCCATCGGCAGGAACGCCAACCCGGTCCGCAGCGCGTCGAAACCGCGGACATCCTGCAGGAACTGCGTGAGGAAGAAGAACATGGACATCATCGCGGCCGGGCCGAGGAAGAAGTTCCCGAAGGCGGCCGCCCGGTTGCGGTCGGCGAAGAGCCGCAGCGGCAGCAACGGCCGGCGGGTGCGTACCTCGATCACGAGGAATACCGCGAGCAGCGTGAGGCCGGTGGCCAGCACGGCCACGGTCACCGGGTCGGTCCAGCCGTCGCCGGCGGCGCGGATCAGCGCGTAGACCACGCCGGCCACGCCCGTGGTGGCGGTGATCGCCCCCGGCAGGTCGAGCGGGGCCGGGTGACGCTGCGGCTCGCGGACGTAGCGGGGCGCGAGCAGCACGGCGGCCAAGCCGAACGGGACATTGATGAACAGCACCCAGCGCCAGGACGCCACCTCGGTGAGCACGCCCCCGACGATCAGGCCGATCGCGAAGCCACCGCCGGCCACCGCGGACAGCAGCGCCAGGGCCCGGATGCGCTCCCGCGGCTCGGTGAACGTGGTGGCGATCAAGGCGATCGTGCTGGGACCGGCCATGGCCGCGCCGACGCCCTGCAACGCCCGGGCGGCGAGCAGCAGGCCGGCGGTGGGCGCCAGGCCGCCGGCGAGCGAGGCGATGGTGAACACCGCCACGCCGATCACGAACATCCGGCGGCGGCCGAGGATGTCGCCGGCCCGCCCGCCGAGCAGCAACAGACCGCCGAAGGTGAGCGTATAGGCGCTCATCACCCAGGCCAGGCCCGTGCTGGAGAACTGCAGGGCGGTCTGGATGCGGGGCAGCGCCACGTTCATCACGGTGGCGTCGAGGACGAGCATGAGCTGGCAGGTCACGACGATGGCGAGGGCCAGGCGCGGCCGGTCGGCCGCCGGTTCGGTGCGTCCGGCGGTGGTGATGGGCAGGGTTCGTTGCGACACGACACGCTCCCAGCTGTCCGAGAGGAGACACTAGACGAAAGTGGAGGTAGGCTCCGGTTGACGTCAACGGCCACTATATGGAGACAGCCTCCGTTTAGCAAGGCAATCCGGAGACTGTCTCCGATTAGGTTGCGGGAAAGGGCATCCGTGAACCCGGGTGGACGGCCGATGCGCGCCGACGCACGGCGCAACTACGAGCGCCTGCTGACCGCGGGCCGGGAGGCCTTCAGCGAGCGCGGCGAGCAGGCGTCGATGGACGACATCGCCAAGCGCGCCCAGGTCGGCCCGGGCACGCTGTACCGGCATTTCCCGAGCCGCGAGGCGCTGCTCGCCGCCGTCTACCGCGACGATGTCGGGGTGATGGCCGACCGGGCCGCGGAGCTGGCCGGCACGCTCGCGCCGTTCGGCGCGCTGGTGGCCTGGCTGCACGAGCTGCTGGCCTACACCAAGGCGAAACTCGGCCTCAACGCCCTCCTGAAAAACATGCTCAAGCAGGACACCGAAACCTTCGAATGGTGCCATGACACCATGCGGAACGCGCTGGGTGGCCTGCTGAAATCCGCACAGGACGCGGGCGAGATCCGCCCGGACGTCGACCAGATCACGGTGCTGCGGCTGGTCCACGGGGTCGGCATGGCCAGCGAGAACGCGCCCGAGATGGCCGACCGCATGCTCGACCTGGTGATCGACGGCCTTCGGCCGCGACCCGCGCCGCCGGCGCCGTAGATCTGCCTCCACGGCATACCGGCCGGCTCGGCGCAGAACCTTCACCGCGGCCGCACACCTTCTCCGCAGGCGATTTCTAGCCTTCGTACGTGCGCGTGACGATGATCCTGCCGGCCTTGACCGAGGCGACCAGCCCGCTGTTCCGGCCGATCAAGTACTCGTTGTTCCCGCCGCTCGGGCTGGCCACTCTGGCCGGCTACCTGGACCCCGGCGACCAGGTACGCATCCTCGACGAGCACGTGGAGCGGATCGCCGGTCAGGTCGCGGACGACCGGCCGGACCTGGCAGTGATCCAGGTGTACATCACGTCGGCCCGGCGCGGCTACGAGCTGGCCGATCGGTACCGCGAGCGCGGCGTCTTCGTCGCCCTCGGCGGGCTGCACGTGACCTCGCTGCCGGACGAGGCGGCCGGGCACGCCGACGCGATCTTCCTCGGGCCGGGCGAGGACACCTGGCCCCGCTTTCTGGCGGACTTCCGCCGGGGTGAGCCGGCGAGACGGTACGTGTCCACCGAGCGCACCCTGCGTGGCCTGCCCCCGGTCCGGCGCGACCTGATCAAGCGGGAGCGCTATCTCGTACCCAATTCGATCGTCGTGTCGCGTGGCTGCCCGCACCATTGCGACTTCTGCTACAAGGACGCGTTCTTCGCGGGCGGCAAGTCGTTCTACACCCAGCTGGTCGATGACGCCCTCGCCGAGATCGACCGGCTACCCGGCCGGCACCTTTACTTCCTCGACGACCACCTGCTCGGCAACCGCCGCTTCGCCGAGGCCCTGTTCGAGGGCATGCGCGGGATGAACCGGCTCTGGCAGGCGGCCGGCACCGTCGACGCGATCCTCGCGCCCGGCCTGCTGGAGAAGGCGTCCGCCGCGGGGCTGCGCAGCATGTTCGTCGGGTTCGAGACGATCAACGCGGGCAACCTGGCCGAGCAACGGAAACGGCAGAACGTCGGGCGCAGCTACGAGGCGGTGGCGCGGCGGCTGCAGGACGCCGGTGTCATGGTCAACGCCAGTTTCGTCTTCGGCATGGACGGCGACGGCCCCGACGTCTTCGACCGGACCGTGGAATGGGGGGTCGGTGTCGGGCTGGAGACCGCCACGTTCCACATCATGACGCCGTACCCGGGCACCGCGCTGTTCCGCCGGATGGACGCGGCCGGGCGGATCGTGCACCGGGACTGGGACCGCTACGACACCCGGCACGTGGTCTACCGGCCGCGCGGGCTGAGCCCTTCGCAGCTCGAAGCCGGTTACTGGAAGGCCTACCGGGACTTCTACCGGTGGCGGTCCATCTGGCGCGGCGCGGCCGGCAAACCGCGCGACTACCGCCTGCGGCACCTCGCGTACGCGGGAGGATGGAAGAAGTTCGAGCCGGTCTGGGACGCGCTGATCCGGTCCCGTCAGGTGCTTCGCGCCCGGCCGCTGCTGGAGACCACGCTCAACGGCATGCGGCACTGACCGCGGCCCGAGCCACGGCATCAAGCGGAAACGTTGGCCGCCTAGTCTTCGGGCCATGGTGGAGGCGGCGGACCTGCGGGTGCGGACGCTCGGCGACTGCCGGATCGGCTCGCCGCTGCACGGGCTGGTCGACCGGCGCGGCACGACCGAGCACTACGTCGACGAGGCCGATCGCGTGCTGTTCGACGACACGCTGGCGATGCTGGGCGCGCGGACCGGCGAGCCGCCGTCGTTCGAGCCCGGCGGGCCGCGGCGGCGGATCTTCTTCGACCCGCCGAAGATCCGGGTGGGCATCGTCACCTGCGGCGGCCTGTGCCCGGGGCTGAACGACGTGATCCGCGGGCTGGTGCTGGAGCTGACCTCGCACTACGGGGTGTCGCGGATCGTCGGGTTCCGCAACGGCTACCGCGGGCTGGTCGCCCGGCACGGGCACGACGTGCTGGAGCTGACGCCGGCCGGGGTGCAGCACATCAACGAGCACGGCGGGACGATCCTCGGCACCTCCCGCGGCAACCAGGACCCGGCCGAGATCGTCGACTGCCTCGACCAGATCGGCGTCAACATCCTGTTCGTCATCGGCGGCGACGGCTCGATGCGCGGCGCGCAGCGGATCGCCCAGGAGATCGCGGCCCGCGACCGGCGGATCGCGGTGGTCGGCGTGCCGAAGACGATCGACAACGACATCCCCTGGATCGGGCACAGCTTCGGCTTCCAGACCGCGTTCGGCAAGGCGACCGAGTCGATCCGGGCCGCGCACACCGAGGCCACGGCGCAGCCCGGCGGCGTCGGCCTGGTGCGGCTCATGGGCCGGCACTCGGGGTTCATCGCCTGCTACGCGGCGCTGGCCAACAACGACGCCGACTACGTGCTGATCCCCGAGGTGCCGGTCGATCTGGACGGGTTCCTCCCCCACCTGCGGCGGCGGGTGCGCGAACGCGGGCACGCGCTCGTGGTGGTCGCCGAGGGCGCCGGCCAGGAGTACCTGACGGCGGACGGCGCCGACGCCTCGGGCAACCGGCGCCTCGGCGACTTCGGTGTCTACCTGCGCGGCCGTATCCTCTCCGACTTCGCGGCGGCCGGCGAGGAGATCAACCTGAAGTACATCGACCCGAGCTACGTGATCCGCGGCGTGCCCGCCAACCCGTACGACAGCGTGTATTGCCTGCGCCTCGCCCAGGCGGCCGTGCACGCGGCGATGGCCGGCCGCACCGAGATGGTGGTCGGCAGCTGGCGCAACCGGTTCGTGCATGTGCCGATGCCGCTGGCGGTGGCCTCCCGGAACCAGGTCGATCCCGGGGGCGACCTGTGGATGTCCGTGCTGGAGGCGACCGGCCAGCCGACGTCGTTCGCCGTCCCGGACCGCGCGGCGGCCTAGCGCCCGTGTCGGAGTGGGGGCCGGCCGGCGGTCGCCCGCGGGCGGGAACGCACCGCGGCGCGCCGCCGTCGAAGCGGCATGCTGAACATCCTCTTCCTGCTCTGTCTCGCTCTGGTCGGAGCGCAGCCCGGCGGCGCCGCACCGGCGCCGGACGCGGCGGCAAGCCGGCAGCCCTGCGGCAAGCACGTCGTCGCCGGCGACTCCGACAACGGCTCGTCCGTGTGCGTCGTCGCCGGCAGCGATGTGAGCATTCTCCTGACGGCTGTCGCCGGCTCCTCGTGGTCGGCGCCGACGGTGACCGGCCGCGCGCTCGGCCCGGCGATGCCCCTGCCGACCCCGTACGGTCGGGTGGGTTGGCAGTTCCGGGCGCTCACCGCCGGCCCGGCCGAGATCAGGACGACGAGGCCGGGCTGCCCGGCGCCCGCGACCCCGGCCGCGGACTGCCAGGACATCGTCTATCGGCTGCACGTCACGGTGCGGTGAGCCGGATCACCGGAACCTGGTGATGGAAAAACTGCCGCCGGGGGCCGAGCATGTCGGGTATGACCGGGACCACCACCTCGAACCGGGACACCATCCGCCGGGTGGTCCCGCTGTTCCGCCCGTACCGCGCACAGGTCGCCGGCGTCGTCGGGCTGATCCTGGTGACCTCGACGATCGGCATCGTCAACCCGCTGCTGATCGAGACGGTGTTCAACAAGGCCCTGTTCGTCCCCGGGGGCCCGAACCTCCGGCTGCTCGTCATCCTGGTGAGCGTCATGGCGGTCGTCCCGATCGTCAACGGCGCCATCGGCATCCTGCAGACCTACCAGACCACCCGGGTCGGCCAGCTGGTCATGCGGGACCTCCGGGACCGGCTCTACTCGCACCTGCAGACGCTCTCGCTCGCCTTCTTCACCGGCACCAAGACCGGCGAGATCCAGTCGCGGCTGGCCAACGACGTCGGCGGGGTCCAGTCGGTGGTCACCACGGCCGCCTCGACCATCCTGGCCAACATCGTCATCTTCGCCTCCACCGTCGTCGCGATGGTCATCCTCAGCTGGCAGCTGACCATCGTGGCGCTGGTCACCGTGCCGGTGTTCTTCTGGCTGACCAGGCTGGTCGGCGAGCGGCGGCGCCGGGTGGCGCGCTCGACCCAGGAGTCGCTGGCGGCGATGAGCGCCCTGTCCGAGGAGACCCTGTCGGTCTCCGGCGTGCTGCTGGCCAAGGTGTTCGGCAACCAGGCCCGGGACACCGCCCGCTACCACGAGGAGAACCAGCGCCAGGCCGGCCTGCAGGTCCGCCAGCAGATGATCGGCCAGGGCTTCTTCGCGATCGTGCAGGTGTTCCTGTCGATCACCCCGGCCGCGGTGTACCTGGTCGCCGGGCTGCTGCTGGCGCGCGGCAACGGCATCTCGGCGGGCACCGTGGTCGCGTTCACCACGCTGCAGACCCGGCTGTACTTCCCGATCGGGCAGCTGCTGCAGGTGTCGGTGGAGCTGCGGTCGTCGCTGGCCCTGTTCGACCGGATCTTCGAGTATCTGGACGTGGTGCCGGACATCGTCGACGCCCCCGGCGCGGTCGATCTGCCGGCGATCGGCAGCGGCGGCCGGGTGGCGGTCCAGGAGGTCTTCTTCCGCTACCCCGGCGCGCCGCAGGACGCGCTGGCGGGCGTCAGCTTCGAGGCCGGCCCCGGGCAGCTGGTGGCGCTGGTCGGCCCGAGCGGCGCCGGCAAGACCACGATCAGCTACCTGATCCCCCGGCTGTACGACGTCACCGGCGGTTCGGTGCGGATCGACGGCGCCGACGTCCGGGACGTCCGCCAGGCGTCGCTGGCCACCGCCATCGGCTTCGTGACCCAGGAGAGCTACCTCTTCCACGACAGCATCCTGGCCAACATCCGGTACGGCCGGCCGGGCGCCACCCAGGCGGAGGTCGAGGAGGCCGCCCGCGAGGCGTACATCCACGATCGGATCATGGAGTTCCCGGACGGCTACGACACGGTCGTCGGCGAGCGGGGCTACCGGCTGTCCGGCGGCGAGAAACAGCGCCTGGCCATCGCCCGGGTATTGCTGCACGACCCCCGCATCCTGATCCTGGACGAGGCGACCTCGGCGCTCGACACCGCCAGCGAGCGCGAGGTCCAGAAGGCCCTCGACACCCTGATGGGATCGCGGACCACGATCGCCATCGCCCATCGCCTGTCCACCATCGTCAACGCGGACGTCATCAACGTCATCGACGGCGGCCGCGTGGTCGAGTCCGGCACCCACCCCGAACTGCTCCGCGACGGTGGCCTGTACTCCTCGCTCTACCAGGAGCAGTTCGACGGCGGCAAGGTCCAGTGGCAGTGCACCGACGGCGATGTCATGGCCGACGGCACCATTCGGCAGCGGTGACCGCAGCCGGGCAGCCCGTCGCCCGGCGGGGGCCGTCCCGCACCGGCGGGTTGGGATCATCGTCAGCGGCGGGCCTCGATCCCTTCGGTTCCGCGCAGCGGGCGGAAGGCGGCCCGCAGCTGCGCCGCGAACAGCTCCGGCTCCTCCCAGGCGGCGAAGTGGCCGCCCCGTTCGGCCTCGCCGAAGTAGCTGAGGGTGGGGTAGGCCGCCTCGGCCCAGCTGCGCGGCGTCCGCCAGATCTCGCCGGGGAACGTGCTGAAGCCGACCGGGACCCGGGGGTCCGGGAGCGGTTTGCCGCCCGCGGCGGGCGCGTCCGGTCCGTAGGCCTCCCAGTAGGAGCGGGCGGCGGACGTGCCGGTGCCGGTCAGCCAGTAGGCCGTGATGTTGTCGAGGATGTGGTCGCGGGTGAGGTTGCCGGAGGGCTGATCGTCGACGAACGCGCGGGTGATCTTGTAGTAGGCGTCGGTGTCGTGGTCGATCATCCAGGCGGCGAGGGCGGCGGGCGAGTCCAGCAGCGCGTACCCGATCGTCTGCGGCCGGGTGGCCATCTCCACGAAGTAGCCGTTCCCGCTGGTCTGGAAGGCCTTGATGGCGGCGAGCGCCGCGCGTTCCGGGTCGCCGTCGTTCGGCAGCGCCGCCGGGTCGTTGAGCGCCGGCACGAGCAGGTTGGTGTGGATGCCGGCCAGCCCGTCCGGGCCCAGCCGTCCCAGCGCGTCGGTGACGCCGGCGCCGACGTCGCCGCCCTGGGCCACGTAGCGGTCGTAGCCGAGCCGGCGCATGAGCTCCGACCAGGCCCGGGCGGTCCGTACCAGGTCCCACCCGGTCTCGGCCGGCTCGCCGGAGAAGCCGTACCCGGGCAGGGACGGCAGCACCAGGTGGAACGCGTCCGCGGCGGCGCCGCCGTGCGCGGTGGGGTCGGTGAGCGGGCCGGCCGCGTCGAGCATCTCGACGACCGAGCCCGGCCAGCCGTGCGTCATGATCAGCGGCAGCGCGTCCGGATGCGCGGACCGGACGTGGACGAAGTGGATGTCGACACCGTCGATCTCGGTGGTGAACTGCGGCAGCGCGTTCAGCCGGGAGGCGACCCGCTGCCCGTCGTACTCGGTCGCCCAGTACTGGTGGAGCGCCCGCAGGGTGGCCAGCTGCACACCCTGCGATCGGTCGTCGACGATCTCCCTGGTCGGCCAGCGCGTCGCGGCCAGCCGGCGCCGCAGATCGTCGAGCGCGTCCTTGGGGATCTGCACGGTGAACGGTCGGATGGCGCTGCCGGCCTGCTGATCGGGCGTGGTCATGTCTGTCACTACCTCTCGGGACCCAGGCTTGCGGACACCCACCAGCCTGGCCACCTCCGGCCTGGCTCGCACCAGTGAGACACCCTGGTCGTCGCCGGGCCCCGGGTTCACCGGCGCGGCTGGGTAGATTGCCCGGATGAAGGTCATCGGCTTGGTCGGCGCGGGGCACATGGGTTCGGGGCTCGGCTGGGCACTGCGCGAGGGCGGGCACGACGTGGTCACCTCGCTGGCGGGCCGGTCCGCACGGACGGCGAATCTCGCCCGGGAGGCGGGGCTGCGCGTTGTCGCCCACCCGGCCGATGTGCTGGCGGAGGCGGACGTCGTTCTGGTGGTCACCCCGCCCGGGGCCGCGGTCGCCGCCGCCCGGGAGATCGCCGCGACGACCGGCCCGGCCCGGCCGCTGGTGGTGGATCTGAACGCCATCGCCCCGGCGACCGCCGAGGCCGCCGCCGCGGTGCTCACCGCCGCCGGCTTCGACTTCGTGGACGGTTCCATCTCGGGTCCGCCGCCGACGGTCCGGCCCGGGGCACGGCTCTACCTGTCCGGGCCGCGGGCCGCCGAGGTCGCGGCCCTGCGGTGGACGCACGCCGGACCGGTCGTGGTCGGGGACCGGGTCGGCGCGGCCAGCGCGGTGAAGATGTCGACGGCGTCCGTCTACAAGGGGTTGATGGGGCTGCTGACCCAGGCGATCCGGGCCGCCGGGGCGTACGACGTCCTGGAGCCGGTCCTGGCCGACCTGGGCGAGAGCTTCGGAACTCCGTACGAGGTCGCGCTGGCCGCCACCAAGGCGCACCGCTACGTCGCCGAGATGCGGGAGATCGCCCGGTCCCAGGCGGCGGCGGGGCTGACGCCGGCCCTGTTCGAGGCGTACGCCGAGGTCTGGGCCGAGGTCGCGGAGCGGCCCCTCGCCGACGGCCGCCCGGAAACCGTCTCCGGCGAGATCACCGCGCGGCAGGTGGCCGACGGCCTGCCCACCCGGGCCGGATGAAGGCAGGATCGTTTTGGTCGCGGGCCCGCAGCCGGGCCAGCAGGGCCGGCGTGACGCCGCGGTACGCGGCCGGGTCGACCGGGTTGAGCCAGTGCGACGCCCGTACCCGCTTGCTGATGTTGAGGTCGAGGTCGGTCAGCACCTCGTCGACGTTCTTGAGCGAGAACGGGATGATCTTCGTGCCCCGGGAGTGGTGCCGGTCGGTGGCCTCGTCCATGAACGCGAGCTGCGCCTCGGCCCGCCGGCGCATCTCCTCACGCGCCGGCAACGGCACCGCGCCGGCCAGGTCGGCCGCGATCCAGACCGCGGCCATCTCGGCGTTGAGCGGGCTGAAGAACGACGAGTTGTAGCCGTTGAAGTAGAGCCCGTCGACGGCGGGCGGCCGGATCTGCCGGTAGAGCAGGAAGTTGCCCCGCTCGTCGAAGATCTGCCGCTGGACGTCGTCCTCCAGGAACGGCACGCCCTGCCGGAAGCCGGTGGCGCAGACGATCAGGTCGGCGGGCAGACGCGTACCGTCGGAAAGCTCGGCCGTCCGCTCGCTCAGGCGGACGATTGTCGTGTCTCGATGGACGACGATCCGGCCGGCCTCGACGCCCTCGAAATACCCCTCGGTGGCCAGGCCGATCGCGCCCTTGACGATGCCCTCCATCGTGCCGCGCGGCAGCAGGCCGAGCTTCTTGAGCTTGAACTGGCGCACCGACACCGAGCCGACCGAGTTGAGCATCCGGCGGCGCACCGGGTTGCCCGGCCCGTGCAGGAACTTCTCGGCCCCCCGCAGGGTGTGGTAGCGGAACAGCGCCTCGCCCATCCGGGTCAGCAGCAGCATCTTGAAGTTGAGCACGCCGCCGATCTTGCGGGGCACCTTCCAGAGCAGCTGGCGGGCGATCACGTCGGTGCTCGCCGCGACCTCGCTCAGCGGGACCGTCACGTCGCACGCCGACTTGCCGTAGCCGACGACGAGCACGTGCTTTCCCCGGGCGATCTCGGCGTCGTGCACCTCGGTGCCGGCCATGACCCGGCCGCCGAACGCGTTCTGTCCGGCGAAAACCGGCATGTTGGGCTCGCAGAACACGCCGTTGGCGACCACGAGCCGGTCCACGACGTCGGCCTCGCCGGTCGAGAGCGTCAGCACCCAGCGGCCCCCATCGCGGGCGGCGTGCTCGACCTTGGTGGACAGGCGCAGATGCGGTTCGACCTTGAATTCATGGGCGTACGCCTCGAGCCAGGCCTGGACCTGGGCGCCGGTCGGCCACTCGGGATAGTCCCTCGGCATCGGATAGTCGGAGAGACCGTACGTCGCCTTCGCGCTCTGCGTGGTCAGCCCCGGGTAACGCCGGGTGCGGCTCCACACCCCGCCCACGTCCGGCGCCGAGTCGAAGACCACGACCTCGTGCCCCGCCTGCAGCAGAACCTTGGCCGTGGCCAGCCCGGCCACGCCGGCGCCGATGATCCCGATGCGCATGGTCAGCGCACCTCGCCGGACGGCGGTAGCTGCGGCACGATCCCGAACTCCTCCATGATCGGCTTGATCACGGCGAGCTCCTTGGGGCCGGGCGGCAGCTCGCCGAGCGCCTGGTAGTACGCCTCCAGCCCGGCCGGCGAGACCACCGAGACGACCCGGGCCTCCTCGCCGTACGGGTTGCGGAAGGTGTGCACCACGTCGCGCGGCAGGTAGAGGTAGTCGCCGAACTCGAGGGTGTACTCCTCGGCGCCGAGCGAGACGTCGATCCGGCCGGCCAGGCAGATGAACGACTCGTCCTCGCGGGTGTGGCTGTGCGCCGGCGGGCCGTTGGTCTCCGGCGGGATCGCGTACTCGAACATTGAGTAGGCGTCGCGGGTCACCGACCCGTTGGCTTTCATCGTGATGTTCAGGCCGATCGCCGGGATCTGCGTCCCTTTGCGCGAGCTGAGCATGTAACCGTTGCCTAGGCTCACCGTCTCCTCCTCCTCGCCGGGGCTGTGCGCTGGCTCACAGCCTGCGGCCTGCCGCCGGAGGCGCCCAACGCGCCGTCCCGCTCAGCGGGACGGAAAACTGGAGTACGCCCGGGAGGTCGCCGCCGCCGCGAGGCGAACCGCAGGCCCGGCGCGGTCCGCTCGGACCAGCCCGGTCGGCCCGGTCACCGAGACCGCGGCCACCACCGCGCCCAGCGGCCCGAAGATCGGCCCGGCCACGCAGCTGATCCCGATGTTGCCCTCCTCCCGCTCCACCGCGAGGCCGCGGTCCGGGATCGCGGCCAGTTCCCGGCGCAGCGCGGTGGCCGTGGTCATGGTCCGCGGGGTGCGCCGCGGCATGCCGGCATCGATCACCGCCTGCACGGTCGGCTCGTCGCTGTAGGCCAGGATGGCCAGGCCGAGCGCCGAGCAGTACGCCGGCAGCAGCGCACCGACCTGGGACAGCATCGGCATCGGCCGGTGCCCGGTGATCTTCTCGACCAGCAGCACCTGGGTGCCGCTGAGCACGCCCAGCTGCACCGTCGTCCGGGTGGCGTGGTGCAGGTCCTGCAGGAAGGGCAGCGCCGCCTCGCGCAACTGGTGCCGCACCGGGGCGAGGCCGGAGAGCTCGAAGATGCGGTTGCCGATCCGGTAGCGATCGGCCGGCTTGTCGAGCCAGCCCAGCCTCAGCATCTTGTCCGCGGTCCGGTGCGTGGTCGAACGCGGCAGCCCGCCCCGCGCCACCAGCGCGGCCAGGCTCAGCTCGCGGTGCTGCTCGTCGAAGGCGCCGAGGATCGCGGCGGCCCGATCGAGCCCGCCCAGCGATCCGGTGTCCCGCTCAGCGGGACTCACGGTAGGGCCCGCGGAGTCATGGCGGTCAGGCTAACCCGGTGATTCCCCGGAGAACAGCCCTGATCGGCGGCGGCGCCTCGGGCATCGGGTTCGCCGCCGCCGAGTGCCTGGCCGCCGCCGGCCACGACCTCGTGCTGGCCGGGCGCCGGCTTTCACGGCTCGAGAAAGCCGCCACGTCGATCTCTGCCGCATCGGTCACTACGGTCGTGGCCGATCTCGCCGTCGACTGTCCCCCGGTGGTGACGGAGGTCGACGTCCTGGTGCTCAACGCCGGCGGCCCGCCGCCCGGCCGCATCCTTCAGGTCGGCGACGACGGCTGGCAGCACGCGTTCGACCTGCTGCTGCGCGGGCCGCTGCGGCTGGCCCGGGCGGCCCTGCCGGCGATGGCCGGCCGCGGCTTCGGCCGGGTGGTCTTCGTGACCTCGACCGCGGTCCGGCAGCCGCAGCCCGACCTGGCCACCAGCGTGGTGCTGCGGGCCGCGGTCACCAGCGCGGCCAAGCTGCTGTCCCGGGAGTTCGCGGATCGCGGCGTCACCGTCAACTGCGTGGCGCCCGGCCCGACCGCCACCGAACGCCGGCACGAGGTCCTCGCGGCGCGCGGCGGCGATTTCGCCGAGCTGGACGCCGCCGATGTGGCGACCGTGCCGGCCGGGCGGGCGGCGCGGCCCGCGGAGGTCGGCGCGGCCGTCGCGTTCCTCGCCTCGGCTGCCGCAAGCTACGTCAACGGGACCGTGCTGACGGTCGACGGCGGCAGAACGGAGACTCCCTGATGACCCACTCGTTCGATCTGGCCCAGTTCCTCGGTGCGATCTCGCCGGTGGTGCGGCCGAGCCAGGCGCGCCCGCTCGTGGTGCACGACCACGAGCTGGAGACGCTGCCGGCCGGAGAGGTGCACAACCCGAGCACGCTGCGGATCGCCGGGACGTTGCCGACCGCCACCTTCGAGCTGTTCCGGCAGAGCATCCCGGCCGGCGAGAGCTCGGACATGCACCGGCACTACCACGAGACGGTGCATTTCGTGATCTCCGGGACCGGCCGCACCGAGGTCGAGGACGAGGTCGTGCGGTGGGCGGCGGGCGCCTTCGTCTACACCCCGCCGTGGACCTGGCACCGGCACTACAACGACTCGCCGGACGAGCCGGTCGAGTTTCTCACCATCGAGAACTCGCGACTGCTCGCCGGCCTCGGGGTGGCCCGGCGGCAGAGCGCGGGACTGGTCACGGTCGGCGAGGCACGAGCGCGATTCAAGGAGGGTACGTGAGCCACATCAGCATCTGGGCCGAACTGGCCACGGTGGACCACGAGCTGCGGCACGTCGACGTGGGCGGGGTGCGGACCCGGGTCCTGCGCGCCGGGCACGGTCCCGACCTGGTTCTGCTGCACGGGACCGGCGGGCATCTCGAGGCGTACGCCCGGGACATCGGGGGGCTGGCCCAGGACTTCCGGGTCACGGCGTACGACATGGTCGGGCACGGCTGGTCGGACACGCCGGACCGGCCGTACACCATCGATGTTCTTTCTGATCATTTGGCCGGCCTGCTCGATGAGCTCGGCATCGGCCGCGCCCACCTCTCCGGCGAGTCGCTCGGCGGCTGGGTGGCGGCCTGGACCGCCGCCCACCACCCGGACCGGGTCGACCGGCTGGTGCTCAACACCCCGGGCAACATCGCGAACAAGCCCGAGGTGATGGCCCGGCTGCGGGACAGCACGATGGCCGCCGTCCGCGATCCCAGCGACCAGACCGTACGCCGGCGGGTGGAATTCCTCTTCCACCACAAGGAGATGGTCACCGACGAGTTGGTGAACCTGCGCCGCGCGGTCTACCGCCGCCCCGGCTTCGTCCAGGCGATGACCAACACGCTGGTGCTCCAGGACCCCGCGGTGCGCAAGGACTTCGCCTGGGCGCCGGAGTGGGTCGGCAGGATCACCGCGCCGACCCTGCTGCTCTGGACCGACCACGACCCGACCGGCGGGCTGGACGAGGCCGCGATGCTGCTCGGCTGGCTGCCCGACGCGCGGCTGCACGTCATCGCCGACGCCGGGCACTGGCCCCAGTGGGAGAAGGCCGACGAGTACCTGCGCAGCCACCACGACTTCCTCGTGCTGGGGAAGGATCCGGCGTGAGCGAGATCATCGGGTTCGTCGGGATGTCCCACTCCCCGTTCGCCACCCTGTTGCCGCCGGCCACCGGCGACGCCGCCGGCGGCCGGTTCCTGGCCGGCACGCGGCGGGTCGCGGCCGCGGTCACCCGGCTGGCGCCGGACGCCGTGGTGGTGATCGGGCCGGACCACTTCCACGCCAACTTCTACGACCAGATGCCGCCGTTCGTGCTCGGCGTCGAGGCCGTCACCGGGTTCGGCGACTACGGCAGCGCCCAGGGGCCGCTGCCGGTCGCGGCCGGGCTCGCCTGGGCCGTCCGGGACGGGCTCGACGAGGCCGGCTTCGACGTCGCCCTGTCCTACGCGCTGACCGTCGACCACGGCGTGGTGCAGAGCTACGAGATGGCCACCGGCGGGCTGTCGGTGCCGCT
>Ga0307509_10004041_pt1 | contig 21538 bp, 24 predicted proteins | sample 10_EM_MG_FD_202245 | JGI IMG/M metagenome (GOLD analysis project Ga0307509, IMG submission 202245) | Populus trichocarpa ectomycorrhiza microbial communities from riparian zone in the Pacific Northwest, United States - 10_EM | ecosystem: Host-associated > Plants > Roots > Unclassified | place... | reverse complement strand
CTGTCATTTTTCGCGTGGACCAGCCGAGAGGCTGCATTCCGTTTACCCCGCTTGACGATCTTCCTTCGGATTTCCGCGACAGTCCTGCGGTCGTGCCGGGAGCACCGTCAACGAGGTATTCAAAGCGCGGATCACCGACGGCACTCACTCCTTCAACTGGGTGATCGCCTCGTTCACAGATCCGTTAAGGTCTTCCGACCGTCTCCCACTCAACCCCCGGTCGAGGGCGATACAGACGTCGGCGCAGGCGAGCCCAAGTTCGACGTAGTCAACCTGGTTGATCATCGAATCCTTTGTGCTTTCCATTAGCCTAAAATCGACCAAGTAGAAAGAAACCCACTCTGATCATCGTGACGATAACGCCGACGGAGCCAAAAACGGCTTTGGCCGGCGTAAAGCTGGAGATTTCTTTCGCGAGGTTCAACGTCTCGATAGCCCCATTTAATGTAGAGAGAACGTTGTCTCGACGTTTCGGTTGTGAGGCGTTGGAAACCATGGGTTTGAGGTGGGCGTGGCACAAGATAACGTTGTTGCCAGCAGGCTGTGAGGAACCCTAATAGACGAGCGGCAAATGTCGTAACAGCTGCCGCCCCCGTTCGGATGGCAGGCTCGTGGGTTCGGTTCGAGCCCTTTGTAATGTGTGCTGGAAAAACCTTGTCGTCGTGGGCAGATACACCCTCTGAGCTTACCGGGCAACCTGTGAAGGGCCCCCACTTCGATCGAGGAAGTACGGAATTGGAGTGCGCTATGGAATGTTGGCGCCCAGGGACTCAAATTACGACCATGATCTCGATCTTTTAGCTGAGCCATCCAGGCTGATCGTCCCGTCCAACGCTCAAAACTCATCTACCGAGGAAAGGATACGTCTATGGTCAAGGGGAACTCGAGTCCTTCGCGGAAAAATGGTACGACATCTACGGAAGCAAACGATCTGAAGAGTGTGGCCGCCCCTTCCGCGCGATACCACAGGGCCAAAAGAGGTGTGGATTGTATTTATAAATTGTTCACTATACTGGACTGATATATAGGGATAGGTGTAAACGGTGGTCTACGACGTGCTCGCCGAGGCGAGGGATGAGGACTTGAGTAGGCGGGACTGTAGCGGGTGCCACCCGAACTAGAGTTACAAAACAAGTCAGCCTCTCTGCTCCCCTGCGATGCTTCACTCATCGTACGCTGGCCCGTAGCTACTCTCCGTTGAGAACGATCTCAGTAAAATTCGCTACCTCCCGTTGAACTGGTCCGTTGGTTTATCGATGGCCATACCGCTCAACCGGGTGAGAAACTTACGAGCGCGAATAACCTCATCCAGGACCTGGTCCCTGTTCCTTCCCCCTCCAAGGAGGCATCGGCGGAGGCACTTGTAAATGTGAGTCGTTTCACTACGATTCGTTTTTTCTTTCAATGCCTTCTCCGCCTTCTTGTCGAAATGGCGAGGACAGAGAACCGGCGGCCGGTATCCCAACGGGACGTTGAGCCTCAACGCGGCTAGGTCACGTCAGCCCTGGGAAAATTCACAGTTAGGTTGCGGAGGTGTGTACCTTGTCTCAACACTTTAAGACACGATGACCTCTTCTCCCCTTTCTCATCCAAGTTGTTCAATATTCTTCGGATGATTTGGATCTTTTCTTTTCTATCATCGTTCTTCAACTGCCTCCGAACTGCCGCCTACCACGGTTCCCACACATTATTCAGAAAGGCGAGCCTAAAGCGGGTAACAAAGGCTTACCCGTGCTTTTCTCTCGTCTTCTGGGTTTTGTGTGGGTATCCGTCAGGTGATTGGACAGATGCGATCCAGGCCAACGCTCAGGTCCGCACTTACCGACTCCAGGGTGCATACACCCTCTTGTATTGATGAGGCCGTCCTGAAGAGGCCGCCCGATGGATTGATCCCCGGAGTTGTTTGGGGCCAATTGCAGCAGCATCGGGTAGATGGTGGAGCTGGGGGGCAGTGTCGCTCCCGGGGTGAGAAGTTGGGAGGTGGTATGGGGGAAGAGTTCCCCCTCTCCCCTCTGCTCCGATCCTCGGTATCCCTTAATGTGGGTGTATCGACGAAGAACGAACTGTTCGTTAATCGATACCCGTCTTCCACAGCAGATAATCCGGCGTACCTGCATGAGAGGAAGACCTACCCATCCTTCGTCGGGGTCACTGGCGCGGACTCATGAGAATCGTGAGTGTTGTAGAAAGTATTATCCTCGGACCTTGGGTCGCTGATATCTGTAAACTGCAGTGAATGTAACGATGGCTTGAGGAGGAAGGAGCGAGATCCCTGCTTACGAGGAAGCTTTCGGTAATCGTCATACCCAAGTGGGACTCCGTTAGAGGGTCGACTGTAAGGATCTCATCGATACTAGTTGGCCAGGATGGATAACCTTCCATGCTCTAGATGCTGGGATATTGTTGGAGGGACCGGGAACCCTTGAGGTGCTCCACGTTAATCCTCTGCGGTTTTATACATCGCGGGAGGCACGTTCTACCATCCTCACGACATTCCGTCGTAGGACACCAGCTCAGATCGTCATGCGGTTATGTCAGTGGCACGTCCTCACACAATTGTGCGTACGGAAGAACATGAATTTGTACACAATCTCAGTCCACGACTAATATGGGGTGGTCTGTTGCTTGAATCCTCGCAAGGCGCGTCTCGGTGGCCTCTTTTAGAGGAATACCAGAGCCATTTGTCTCGTAGCACGTTTCGCTTTGATTGTGCTGATGTTCTGGTGATCCATGTCTCACCCTAACTCAACCTCGATGCTGTCGATTGAATGGGTCCGCACCGTCGCGTCCGATTGGAAGCCCGAGGACCTCACTGATCCCCGGCTGCGCCGCGGTCATGCCCGCCGTATGCAGGCCTCAGAGTGATATTTCCATCCATTCATTCAAATTTGAACAGGCTTTCATGATCAAGTCGCCGACGAAGCCGTCTACTGTGTTCTCCCGCTCTGCCAAAATTGGCTGCCTGAGGATGTGGGGTGGAGTGTACGAGCGGAAGGTTCCCGTAGCTTCGAATTCGCTCCTAGCAGTAGAGGAAATCGTTGGACCGTTGGCAGACCCCTTGTTTTCTGCTCGGATGGCCCCTCCGAATAATGTCCGGGCAGAAGGCGCGGTTAGCCAGGAGGTGGAGCTGGTCGATCTCCATTTCAACCCTGAGGAAGCGTCGGTCAGAGACCAAACAAACACAAACAAGAACGGCCTCCGATTTGCCTTCTCCCCCTTTCATCTTCAGCCCACCGCCCAGAGTCGACCCTAACGCGTCAAAGTCTCACAATGGCGTCCGTGCAGGTGCGATTCTCCTCGACGTCGTCTTTGTCCTCTGCTTTGCTGTATTTACCTTGGGTCGCTAGATGTTTGAGGCGACGCTGAAGGAGGTCGTGCAGGCGAAGAGACTCTCCGCTTCGAAAATGGCAAAGCTCACGGACATCGCGATGAAATCCTTGCCTGTGCGTTTCCTGAGGTTTTTCCCATCACATCCCCCGCCTAACCATACCGCCTTCTTGCGTGCAGAATGACACGGAGTTGGTGTTGGCGTTGTTCAAGACGCACAAAGGGCTCGCTCCGTCTCAAAAAGTCTCGAGCCTATACGTGTTCGATGCCTTAGTTCGGGCCGCTCACAGTTATGTCGTCAAACATTCGGTCGTCGCTGACTCCACCCCGGGAAAGGGGAACGCGGCCACGTTCCTGGCGAAGATCGAGGGCATCGTTGAGGGATTGTTTGAAGATATGATATCTTCTGGTGCTCCAGAGGCTCAGGTTAGTTCGTTTATTCCGTGTCCCTGACCCTTCCACAACGTAGCCCCCCTACCGTTACTCGTGCCGCCTCCGTTGGGCCGTTGAGACCTACACCACCTATCCGTCCGTGACCCGCCTCGTCATCGGCCCGTCCCCCTTCGACCGTGTACTTATCATCGTATCTCGCGCTACACGTGGCCATCACCCCATCCACGGACCGGAAGGTCGAGTGTAGGCACGACGCAACAGCCGTAGATCACGTGACGCGAAACACTGACAACCCTCCGAGCGTTCTTTTTTGTCATACCCTCCCCCGATGCTTTCATCGTTATATCGGAAACTAATCTAACTGTGATCCATTTGCCTTGGGCATTGTCCTTACGCATGCACAGGAAAAAACGAAGAAGATATTGGATATTTGGATCAAGGCGAACGCCTTGCCGCCGGCGATGTTGAAGCGATTAGGTGATATAGCCAAGGGGAAAGCAGCTGATCAAAAAGGTGCATATCATCGCCTAACCGTGTCGTGGTCGCTAAGTATCCCATCTGCTTGGCGTACACACGATTTCTCGCATGTCTTAGAAATGAGAATACGAACTGAATTTCTGTTGTCCGATTTGCGTTAGAACCGTCCGACGAAAATTTAATGTCGATTGATCCTCGAAGTAATCGCTCGTCCACGTCGAGCGTCACTCCTCCAATCCCGGGTCATCTCCCCATCCCGCAAACCCGACCCCCACAACCCATCGCCATTCCACCGACCGCGCTACCGACAGAACCTGGCCCCGAGGGCCTCCAGTCAACACTACTGGCCTTGCTGACCCAGGCAGCAACCCAGCCTAACGGAAACAACCCGTGAGTTCGAAAATTATGCACATGGGCGTCACCCGGGCGGAAATAGCTGATTGAATACGCTTTCGTTGTTCTTAGCCAAACAGGAGCAAACAGCAACGCAGCTCAGAGTGCCGCGCTGCTCGATAATGCCAGTCTTGACCCCAATCAACTCGCTCTACTACAGCAGCTAGCCCGGACAGCGAAAAACAGCCCCGGTGGTCAAAATCTCCCCAATCAGGTGGGCCCGCCTCCGCTTCCGGCTGTTGGCAATGGCCCATTTCGTCCTGGTCCTGGACCAAGCACTTCAAACCTTCTGCCCACCGACCAGCGAGCGCGTGGGAACGGAGGGCCTGCAAGCACCTCGAGGTACGAAGCTGGAGGGGGGTATCAGGGGGGCGGCAGGCGTCACGGTGACGATCACGATAGACGGGACCGGGACTATGGGCGAGATGGAGGTCGGGGTAGGGGAAGGGGAAGGGGACGTGGTGGTTATCACGGAGGTTGGGATGACCGATCGCCATACAAGGACACGGACCGTGACGATCGAGGATCGGTGTCCCCCCGACGACATATGCGGCGCGGACGAAGCAGATCGAGGAGTCCTCCACCGAGAGGTCCCAGACATGGGGATATTCCACGGAGAGACCAACGTGTCAGGAGTCCCCCCGGTGTGGACCCACGCCAGCCACCAGCCCCCACACAACCAGCCGCCTTGAAGCCCCGAGGACCGGACAAGGATGAATTTGGGAGAGACATCAGACCCGGTTCGGTTGACCCCGAACCAGCCCCGACTTCAATCCAAACCACATTCCCCATCCCAACAATAACAACCCCGATGACCCAGAGTCCTTCGGTGGCTCGGGACCCCACCCCCAGCCACCAAAATCCTACTCCCCAATCGACAAGCACGCCTGCCACTACGAACGTGGCGCAACCAGAAGTCGCAATGCCGATCGCAACGTACGAGTCCAGATCTAGAGACGCGGGGGCGACCAAAGGGTTGGATAGCTTTGATTTCACCACCTTTGACTTTACGTCCCCCGCCTCGTGGGAGGCGTTAGGGAAGGCGTGGGAAGTCACTAATGGCGTGACCCCAACTCAGGAGGTGCTGATGCAGTTTGTGATGATGTCTGGTATGGGCATGGGAATGAGCATGGGAATGGGTGGTGGCTTCGGGGTGGAACAGCCACAGAATCAGTGGGATGGAGTACAAGGTTCGGAAGGTTGGAACGCTGGAGGAGCGGGGTGGAGTGATGGAGGGGTTGGGGTCGTCGGAGAGACGCAGAGCCAAGAAAAACCGGACGTAGAGATTGTCAGTCCAGAGAAAGAGGACAGTCCCGTGTTTGGTGAAAGAAGTGTAGGTTCGTCGGGGAAGATGCAGAAAGTAGGTGACCGATGGGTGTTTGTTCGTTCGTGATTCTATTCGTCCGTGATCTGCGCTGTGTCCTTTTGTTGTACATTCGAGCTTTCGTCGTTGATATATTTCTCTCCGCCTCGATCATACCTCGTTCACAGGCGCAAGTTGGTATTCGTCGCGTCTGGGCCGTCCTATCGCTTCGTCTATCTCTCTGTACACGGATCGGGGAGATGAAGAGGGTGTCGCGAAGGGGTTGTGCCAGTACACGAAAAAGCATGCGGCCGAGGAAACGAGGCCAATTACTCCCCCAACGGCTACGTCCTCTATGTGATGTCTCTGGGAAGCGCCATTAGCTCGCCAGGGAACTGCCAGGAGGGATGACGCTTACATAGTCCTCAACTCTAGAGATGGAAACCCACGTCGCGTAGAAAAAGGGTAACATGATGATGGAAAGCCGAGAAAGCTTTGAGGTATGTGCTGCGTTCTGTGAAACCAGGTAGAGCGCCAGGAATGACATGCCAGCAAAGGCGGTTGAGGAATGTCCCGAAGGGAACGACTTGCGGCCACCCTCTACGGACGAAAGTTTGCTGGCGGGCCAAGCGATCAACGGAAGTCGGGATATGCAGACAGGGAGGATGAATTACCCTGCGCACGCCTTTAGGTGTTTATCCCATTTACATCGTGAGAGAAAATCTGGACGCAACCTCCCTGGGTACGGATTAAGTCGTGGACACGGGAAACGGTGCGGTGAGAATACAAACCAACTCGATTCTTCAAGAATTCCGTCACGAGCCGAGCAAGACCGCTATGGGACGAACATGAAGCCGAATTCCGACGGGGGTGGTTGGACACACCTTCCAGCAAGTGCTGATAGCCACGAGTGGTGGAGGTGTATGGCGGACCGCTTAGTCAACCCAACGGCAGTTACAATCACAAGTGGGATAAACAAGGAGATGAATCGATTCGTTCCTGAGGGCATTCTGGTCTCGTGAGCATCGGTCGGAGGAAAATGGGAAGCTGAATTACTGTTCATGGGTATGTTTATGGCCGATTGATTCATCCTTGAGAGGTATATCACGCTCGAAGATTGGAATGAATGATATCAGATATGAGGTGAGCCAAAAGCCGAAGACGAAAACCCTGGTAAGCATAAGATCACTTGTCCATCGTGTGAAGCGAAAAAACGAACCAGTCTATGATATAGTTTCGATGAACCCAGTCGAAAGAATCGTGGGCGAACCACTCTCGCAGTGAGGCCATCAGCTATGACGAACCTCGCAGACAATCCTCGGAAACCAAAATCAGATCAGTGATCGCGGGAGTCGGGACCAGGGTCAACGCAGCTTAGGTCACGTGCGCCCCTCACGTCATCAAACACGCGACGCGACGCGTGTAGGAAATTCAGTGAGGTTTGGATTAGTCACACCACTTTCCCTTCTTGACCCCAACCCAGAACCGTCACGACGATGGTTCGAGAGAAGAAATCCCTGCTAAAGGGTCAGACCTCTATTCTCTCCTTTGCCAAAGGCAAAAATTCAAAACCTGCTCTCGCGGAGGACGAAGCCACGTCTTCCAGCGAGGATGACGCGCGCCCCGCCGCCTCTTCGAAGAACGCCAGCTCCGAAACTCCAGACCTCCCTCCTATTCACGACATTGCCTCTATCTTCTCGGATATGGTCGCGCGTACGCCTGAAATGAAGTCGTTCGCGAAACATCTTCAAGGTAGACCACTCCGTGTTGCCACTATGTGCTCGGGGACAGAGTCACCGTTACTCGCCCTCGAGATGATCCGTCGTTCGATTGAGGCACAATATGCGGTCAACCTTGGGATCGAACACGTCTTCTCCTGCGAGATTGAGCCTTTCAAGCAGGCTTATATCGAGCGTAACTTCCACCCACCTATCTTGTTTAGAGATGTTTGCGAACTAGGTGGACGAACAGCGTGAGCGCCACCGCTTCGATGGTCTATCGCCCACTTAATTTTCTACCCTCATTTTAGTACTACCGCCTATGGAGCCGAAGTGCCCGTTCCAGGAAACGTCGACATACTTGTGGCTGGAACATCTTGTGTCGACTATTCGAACTTGAACAACGAGAAACAAGATATGTCCGCGAACGGAGAGTCCGGTCGTACTTTCCGTGGTATGCTGGGGTGGGTTAAAAACCATCGTCCTCCCATTGTCATCCTCGAAAATGTTTGTTCCGCACCTTGGGATAAGGTCGCGGCCGAATTCGAGAGGATCGGATACAGTGCTCGCAGCGCGCGCTTTGATACCAAACAATACTACATCCCTCATACCCGGATGCGAGGCTATCTTATCGCCGTCGACGAGAAAAAGTCTAGGATCCCAGATAAATGGTTGGATCTCGTCGGCAAGATGAAGCGTCCAGCTTCCTCCACCCTGGACGCGTTTCTTCTCCCTTCGGATGACCCTCGCGTTTCCCAGGCCAGGGAAAAACTCGTACGTGAGAGTTTTAACGCCGGAGACAGGAGAACGGGTCGAACAGATTGGAATCGTTGCGAATCTCGCCATAAGCGTGCTCGAGTGGAAGAGGAATTGGGGAACAAACGACCGTTCACGGGCTGGGATGAAGGTTTGTCCATTTCTTTGCGCTAGACTCACATAAGTGATCCCATCGTTATCAGGCGGATTCTGCAAGATGCCAGATTTTGCTTGGGCGGACTGGGCGCAAGGACAAGTGGAACGCGTTTGGGATCTTATGGATATCTCCGTGCTCCGTGCCGCAGTCAAAGGGGTCGACCCTTCTTTCAAAACGTACGTCAGCGATTCTTTTTGTTTGACTCTTTCTCACGCATGACTTCACAGCCAAGTGTGGAACCTGTCGCAGAACGTCGACCGCTCAACCGGAACCAACAAAGTCGGCATATGCCCGTGTCTTACCCCCTCGATGATCCCTTTCGTTACCAACCGAGGTGGTCCTATGGTTGGTCTAGAGGCACTTTCACTCCAAGGGCTACCAATCGACGAGCTACTCCTCACCCGCGAAACGGAGGATAACCTCGCTGACCTCGCCGGAAACGCCATGTCGTCAACTGTCGTGGGCACGTGCATGATGGCAGCCCTCATCCTCGGGAAGGGATTGTTTGACGTAGACGGTGCCAAGATTGAAGATGCGGATGATATGGAGGTCGACCAAGCAACCGCCGCGAAGGCGGGAGATGTTGGGTCTCATATCCAGGGAGAGAAACAACTTGTGAAGAAGCCGTTGGATCTCTCAACCACAACCAATTGCTCTCTCACAGAACTTCTTGCTCTTGCCGAACGAAGTGCCCGCCTCTGCGAGTGCGAGGGTCGACGAGGTGTGACGACGAGAGTTATCCGGCGATGCATCGACTGCGGTTCCACATCGTGCGAGAAGTGCGGAGGACGGCCAGAGCATAACACACAGGAACTCCGGTTTGGCACAGACGTCCCTCCCAGGGTCCATCCGTCCGAATTCGAGAAGTTCTTCACATCCACTTTCCCAATGTGTCTCACCCTTTCGGGCGTAAAGAAGCCGCAGTTGGATACACTCTGGAAGAAGCTTAGCGTCGAGGACGACAACGAGGAAGAGTTTTGGCCGAGGTGGAGGAACGCTGTGGTCGATGCGACAAACTCCGAGTTCAGATTTGTCGAGCTCAAGCGTCAGGAAGTCTGGTCTGCTGTTTACAGGTCTCCCATGGGGTCGCTCGAATTGGCCCTTCATCCGAAACAACCAGAGTGGCGATTGTTCGCTCGGGCAAAGGACAGTGAGCCCGCGAATTCCGACCTTCGGAAGGTTTTGGAAGGTGCCGCGGTTGCCCGGTTGATCTGCAAGAGGGATACCTCTGGTGTTGCAAAGCCTGGTGCCGGTTTACTGGAAGGTCAATGGGAGTTCGCCCTTCCTCACAGGACCGATCTCGAGTTTACGATCGCTGGCGTGGAGAGCGAGGACGAGGAGGCTCGACCGAGTCTCGTTCCATCCTGGGAACTGAAGCTTGGGCTCCAAGGTGACGAATTCAAGGAGAGACGCGTCTACTCCCAGCTACGGATATCCATCAATGAGGGCTCAGCCGAGTCTTCTGTCCTGGAGCGGGACATTGCTGGCGTCTACACCCTTCTCGACCGATGTGGAACGGCGAACGGTGGATTGCACAAGAAGGAACCAACGCCAGATGAGGCCGATCTCCCCCCTCTATACTTTTTCCTAGACCCACTTCGGTGCGCAGACCCCAAGGAGGACCCTTATGTCTTCTCCATCTCCAAGATCCGTTACGAGTTTGGGGAGACTCGACCTATCACCTGTACCCTCGATCCGGGGTGGCGACAGACGACCGCTGTGGATGGTAAGAAGGCAGTCGACGCTCACATATCGTCTGTGTGGTCTAAGTCAAAGGAGGTGGCCCTTCAGGTTTGTCTGGCTCTTCGACTATTTTCCACGGTACTGATGAGTGATTTTCTAGCCCTCTCACGAGGAGAACGCCACTTTCTCTGTTCCATCAACAGAATTCACCATCGACGCTTCCCTCACTGGATGCGGACACGCGGGTGCCGTCTTGGTCTGCCGTGTCCCTCTTGAGGACCAAGCTGGACCAGAATGGCTTCGGGGCTCTTGGGTGGAGGTCGACAAAAATCACGAGCGCGCAACCTACAAGGCGATCTCGTGGTTGATCGAAAGGGTTCGAAATGTCGAGGGCCACTTTGTGGACTGGCAACAGGTCGAGTCTCCTGTCGAAAACACCGACCAGGGCCGCTGCGAAAGATGTGCTCCGACACCCCCGACGCTCGCCTGGGTCAAGAACTCAAAGAACAAGATCGTGGCAATCGAAGACTCTGTCGAGGCCGGAGAATACGAACGGAGGCTCAAACGTAGACCGGCACCGTTCGTCACTCAGCTCAAGTTCGACCAAGCGGATGGTATTGGGACGCTTAGGATTGGAATCAATATCCCCTCCCTGCTACATCGTGCCCTTTGTCGTCTTCCGAATATCGAGGGCAATGGACGCATCCAAAAGGCTCCCACCCTGTCATGGCGCCTCAATACCGAGTTCTCTCCTGCTGCACAAATACACCTCCCCAAGTTCAAGCTCCTCAGCAACAAGAAGGATAAGGAGCACGCACAACCCCCACATTTCAAGCTTCCACTTCGAGTGGAACAGCTGCGGTCTCTCGAGTGGATGATCGAGCAAGAGAACTCTAAAGAGATCGAACCCTTCATCGAGGAGGAAATCTCCGAGGCAGTCATCTCTTCATTGTGCTGGAGGGCCGAGGGTCGCGTACAGCGGGAGGTCTTTGTCCACGGTGGTGTCTTGGCTGATCAGGTCGGATACGGGAAGACCGCAATTACCCTCGCCCTCATCGATTGCACCCAAAAGATGATCGGGAAGGAGGTCGCCAAACGGAAGGAGATTTATGGCAAAGTAACCACGAAAGCGACTCTCATCATCGTCCCTCCGCATCTCACCAGACAATGGGGCTCTGAGGTCAAGAAGTTTACAGGTTCCTCTGCCTTCAAGACCGTTGTAGTCAGCACCATGTCCGACTGGAACAAACAGACCATCGAAACCATTACCGAAGCCGACGTGGTCATTATCGCCTCGAACCTCCTCAAGTCTGAGGCGTATATGGACAGTCTCAGCGCGTTGTCCGCGGCCGGCGATTTGCCCAAGAACGTGGGCCGCTACATGGAAGCGTGTTTGGATAAGGTCGGGGAGGGGCTAAAGAAACAGGTGGAACTTTTAAGGAAGAAGGGTGCGGCTGCTGTTTTGAAAGAGATGGAAGTGGCAAGGCGAAGAGGTACGTGGATAGTTTTGCGTTGGCCTCCGCTATCCTTACCAATTTCATTTCCAGAACAAGAGGCTGCCCAAGCAATGTTTGTTCAGAAGAAACGGCTGAAGGGAAAGAACTATCGCGAGGCTGCAGAGAAGGAAGAAGGGGTCGAAGAAGTTACCAAGCCCCTCTCTACGCTTAAGGTCTCCGACTCTGAGAAACCCACGAAAAAATCCCTCAAGAAGTTGCAAGATAAATTCGTTGGTGTCGTTATCGAGAAGCCCGGCGAAGTAGACGCAACCTCCGCCCGAAGCTCTAGTCCAGCCCACGGTGACGACTCGGATTCCGGCCCGCGGAAACGTAGGGCAGCGACCAAGAAGGTGGTGATATCCGACGATTCCGACGATGACGAACCTGCCCCACCAAAGCGATCAGCTGCCACGAAACCCGTCAAGACGAAACCCATAAAGCGGCCCTTGAAGAGGTCTCGGGACTCGGACATGGATGATTTCATCGTCGATTCCGATGCTGACGAGGACTCGGACGTTCATATGTCAGACGCTGCTGACTCAGAGGACGACGCGGGCACCGAGGATAGCGAAGACCCCCCTCCTAAGAAGTCGAAAGCGAAAGGGAAGGCCCCCGCAGCCAAGTTCAAACCTCCAAAAAAGTCAGCATCTAAGGCGAGCTCCAAGCCCAGTTCCTCCGCTGCCACCTCTGGGGATGACGCCATGAGTGTGGATGACGGTGCCCCTGCCAAGAAACCCAAAAAACGTAAGACCAACAACGACGAGGAGAAGCCCAAGAAGAAACGCAGGGAAGATTTCGATCCTTGGAAGCTGAAGACCTCTGAGGTCCGAAAAGACTGGGAACAATTGCGAGCACCCCCTCTCGAGGTCTTCCACTGGGCGAGGAAAGTTATCGACGAATACACGTACCTGGAGGAGGCCCCACAACTTCCCTTGATCGCACGGTTGACCGCAGACAGGCACTGGGTGCTCTCAGGAACTCCCCCCATTCACGATTTCTCTGCCCTCAAGACCATCGCTGCCTTCATGAACGTTCATTTGGGAGTGGATGATGACGGCGAAGGAAAATCTGACCGCGTCAAGAAACGCATCAGGGAACAAACCAGTACGTTTTTTCCGTCACTTTTTTCTCAGCGATGAATACTGAGTTATCCCCCAGGCGCGGAGAAGTTCCACTCCTTCCGTGAGGTCCACACCCTTGAATGGCATGCCCATCGTCACGCCCTGGGCCAAGCCTTTTTGGACAGATTCGTCCGCCAGGTGCGTACTCCAGCCTCACCTCCGTGATCCACATTCTCACTGCTCTGTTAGAACGTTGCCGAGATCGATGAGATTCCTTGCAGTGAGACCATCAAGGAGATCGTCCTTCCCGCAGCCGAGCGAGCCATCTACCTGGAACTCGAGCATCATCTTCGCGCGCTGGACATGACCATCAAGCGGAGCAAGAAGACGGAGAGTGACCGCGAGAAACGGCTGGCACAGTCGTTGGGTGAGAGCAAGTAAGTGTACTCGATTTCCACCCCATCATTTTGTCCTCACCCATTTTGAAGGACTGCCGAGGAAGCCCTTCTGAAACGCTGCTCCCATTTTGACCTTGATCAGAAGGACAAGGAGAACGCCATGAAAGCATGTGAGGTCATCGTCGAAGAACGCAAGAAGCAACTGGAGGAGTGCCTAAAAGACTTGAAAACTAAACTCCAGAAGGCACTCGTGACGGAGAAAAAGACACCCAAAGCATCCGACGAGTCACTCTTCCGCGAGTTCATCCGTCATACCTATCAAGAGGGCCTGGGTGACGAGGAAGCTTCGAAACTTGTCCTCAAGTTGTTCGACGATGTTGGAATCACCTTGAAAGGCGGTTCTAAGGCCCAAGATAAATCCTCCAGTGCGAAGGGGAAGAAGGGCGGAAATGATTCCCACCTGACCAACGACGACAAGGCGAAGATTTGGGCTCACCGAGAGGAGACTCACGAGATCAGGAAGGTCGTAAAGGAGTTGGTCGGCCGAGTTCGGTCTCTCCGTTATTTCACCGTCGTTCGCGATCTCCAGAAACAAAGCGAGAACCCACCTGAACTTCCTTGCCCATCGTCTTGCGGTCGCGACAAGGTTCCTATCGGTGAGCTTGCCGTCCTCTCCTCGTGCGGTCACACGGGATGCGAAACTTGTGTCATGGCCGCCGCGGAGAAGGAGGAATGTGTGTACGCTGGTTCCGGGAAGTGCTCCGCTGCCGCTAGGGTGTTGAATGTCGTGAAAGGAGAAACCCTTGGGGTTGACGACGAAGTCAGGGATGGTCGTGGAAAGCATTATGGTTTGAAACTCGAGAAGGTCGTGGAACTGATCAAGTGTGTCATCCCACCTCATCCATCCTCCACTCGTTTTCCGTACTGAATATTAACATTAACAGGAAGGAGATTCCGTCCAAGGAAAGAATCTTGATCTTCGTTCAATTCCCGGACTTGATGAAGAAGGTTGGAGCCGCGTTGAAGGCAAACAAAATCAACTACCTCGAAATCGAAGGGTCGTCTGCATCGAGGTCCAAGACTCTTCAGGCGTATCAGGATGGGGACGATGCTCGCGTCCTCCTTCTCAATGTCATGGACGAGAGCGCCAGCGGTGCCAACTTAACCGTCGCCAACCACGCCATCTTCTTGTCACCGCTCCTCACTACATCCCAGGAGATTTACGACGCTTGTGAGACGCAAGCTATCGGCCGTCTGCGTCGCTATGGCCAGACGAAGCACGTTTACATTTGGAGGTTCTTGAGCACAAACACCATTGATGTAGAGATTTTCGAGCAAAGGACCAAACGTAAAGTAGCATGATAGTCACCGGGTACAACCCCTTCGTTTCCTTTCTGTTCTGTTGTTTGTAGACGATCTATGGCCGGATAATTGAGTACATCTACCAAGTTGTGACCTCAGAATGTGGCCGTTCGTACGATGGGCGCGGATCGGGGACTCGAAAGGTTCGGTGGGAATGGAATGTCAATTGGACTGAAAGCGTTATACCACCCACTATCGAACATAAACATTACCATGCATGCGGTCAGAGGGGTATGTTACGGTAGGTAGAGACCTGGTTTCTGAGACGAACGACCTGGCCCTGAGTGAAATTGTCCATGCAAGCGCCATCGGTGTAGTCCATGAAGTTGTGTATGGCTGGACGAAGGATCAGCATCGCAAGTGGTTTTGAACCGAGGCAAAGCCGAATTTACGATCAAAGCCCTTAGAACCGCAAGCATCGCGTTTGGCAGGATAACCGTATGCAGCTTCCACCTCGGGAGGGGTATCTGAAACGTAGTCGCCTTTGCCCTTACACCCACCCTCGAACGTGTGGTAGAGTCCAACCCAGTGACCGGCCTCGTGAGTCATAGTGCGACCCAAATTCGCCGGAGCTTCGGTACCCCCAGGGAGAGTAGAGTAACGAACGACAACACCATCGTCCTTGGGGTTGTTTCTGTAGTCGGACGGGAAAGTGGCGTATCCAAGGAGACCGTCTGAGGCTTCTTTATCGAAAGAAACGGAGAAAATGTTGAGAACGTTGGAGCCGCCCCGCCGGAGCCGTTTTTTCATTGCTTTTTGTTCAGGAGTGTCTGGGCCAGCGTTCTTGAACCATTCGGGGTCCTCGTGGTACTGATGAGTTTGAAGGTGAGACCAGTTCCTGCGTAGTCTTTATTCAAGACCTTGATCTGGTCGTTGATCTGCTTATCCCTAGAACGCGATGTGTATGAGAGCGAAAAACGAGTTCGTGAGGGGCAGTCGACCCGGCAGAAGGGGAGCAACTTACGGAACGTAACCTTGGGAGAGCTTCTTTCCAGAATAGATTACATGGAAGCGAACCGGGATGGTGTGATTGGAAAACTTCCCGGCGAGCCCCACAGGACCGTCCGTTTTGGAGAGGGCATCCATAAAATTGCCCTCCTTCGCATCGATGTCTTCGGAAGTGGGGTGATTACCACACTTCCGGCCGCCATATCTAGTCGGGCCTGCAGAGGCGACGGTGATGAGAGAGAGGAGGACAGTGAGGGCGACAGGGAGACGAAACATCATATCAGGTAGGGAGCGACAATAAAACGAGATTGGGGGTTGGATCGCGGTTGCTCGCGATACAAAGGTGTCGAAGTAAGGGGGATGAGGATAATGAGATTCCAGCATACCGGTTTTTATACTCGAGGGCAGCGAAAACCCGCTTACTGTCAAGAGGGAGCACCGGTTATGTGGCAAGTGTCGGACGCCCAAAGTAGCAGTTAGTCGAGAGGGAGGTGAGTGGCAGCTGGATACGGTACTTGCTCACCCTAGAACGAAGCGATTGTGAGCGACCTCCCGCGTCCCCCATTCCCCAAGCGGGGACGTATCCCGGAATTGAATCCCCTAAGCAGATCACCGAGGACCTGGCTGCCAGATCCCACATTGGGTTGCAGGAGTGTGGTCCAAAACGCGTCCACCGGACGTTCCGAGAACGATATCTTCGAACACCGAGCGGCCGGCCTGAAACCAACGGTACTTTGTGTCGGGCGTCGGAACCATCACGCGTCACGCGCCAATTCCGGCTAGGAACGGAGCACAGGGGGGCAACGAACTCGGCAATTACAGGTCACGGGGGACCCCTCCATGCACGGCTGTCAGTAGAAGACCTGCAGCGTCGTGGCAGGGGTTCCCCACCGCTGTACTTATCGCCGACTGCTTGGCTGGCATCGCCCAGGTTCTGTGGATACCACCAGCGTAGAAGAGAGGCAATATTTCCAAAATAGACCAGTGCGCAGGAGCGTTTTTTCCAGGTTCAATGTAGAGCACCTACGCCTCTAACAGAAACCAGGCCTCGAGCTGCACCAAAAAAACGAAACAACGGAGAGGTTGTGAGTGGGGTCCAGGGACATCGAGCTCCACGCCGGCCTGTCGTTCTCCGCCTTTCTTTTCGTAGAGACGTAGGAGGGGTGAATTCCGACCAGCTGTCGATGGGAACGATGCGAACACCTCATTGAACCCACCGCAGGTACGGAGCCGTAGAGAGTGAGCGCGGGTTGGTAACAGGAGGGAAGAGAAGCGCGGGACCTAGATTCGCGGGACGGGAGAGGGGGAGACAGACTGAACGCGTGAAGAAAACGAAGCCCGGCCTTCGCCCGAACCAGACTCCGGGAAGCTTCAGGGACTGGATCGTCGTAGAACGTCAATGCGACCCGGCCCAGCGTGAAACTTCATGAATCATGGCGCGGTCCCACTCATTGCTCTCCGCCGTATCTGGAAGGCTCGGACCTCGTATTGGAAGCGATGGAGTAGGTATTGGAACCCCAGTGGTTGTGGGTGGACCCCATGGTTGTAGAGGTCGTTATCGTCAGCCCTGGACTCTATAGACTGCACAACCGATCGACAGTAAGATGGCCACCGATGGGATGGCCGAGGCGATCATAGGGGAGACAAGGGGAGGGGCATCCTCGTGAGTGAGCAAGACCGTCACAATAGTTTCGCAGAGGCACGAAGGTTAAGAGACAGGTCCACTAAGTTGAAAGGGACGCAAGGATAGGCGCCGTTTAACGAGAACCGCAAGGAATGCGGCGAAGGATGAGACGACGAGACTCGCATATGTGAGAACGGAGACGTAAAGAGGTAAGTTGTGTTACACAAGGCTGTATGAAGACAGAAATCATGATATACACGGTACGCCATCCTGCTGGCCCGACTTCTATCGAGGAAGCCAAGACATCGCGTTTCTCATGTTTGGAAATGGCGGGAGATGCGCATGGTTTGAAGAGTTGGAAGATGTCCGATGGAGCTCGAAGGGGCTGCAGAGTGGAACCAGTGTGTAAATGAAGTACGGAGTTGAGGAACGAACAGCGGATGTTACGGACGTACGACTACGGACATGGGAGAGGGAGAGCGCAAGTGAACGTTGAGTGGGATTCTGTGCCAGCGGACACGTGAGTGAATCGAATGAGGTGATCAATCTGAAAGACGCACGGGTCAGGATCTCCAACCCTTCCTTGTCCACCTCCAGTAATACCTCCTTGAGCTCCTCGTATTGTCCCTTCGCTATCGGGATGTGATCTTCGTCAAGACTTGGATTATGTTGCGAGAGGTGTTCGAATCCCCTATCCAGCTGTCCTAGGACGTGATCGAGCCGTTTGACGAGAAATTCCCGACGGTGCCCCATCCCAATTCCACTAAGGTCTTCCCGAATTGAGGTACCCATTTCGGCGAGACCTTCCGAGAAAAGGAAATCCCACTCCGACCAGACGAGAAGCAAGTACGACTCGAGAATGTCAACATCTCCAAGTTCTCGAACCCTGCGAACAATAGAATCCTTAGTTCCCCTCGTCCGCCCTTCGCATATTGGTGGGAGAGATGGCCGCTTCTTCAACAAAGCCCAAACGTCGACAGGGATGTATGGTCTTAGGTCGTCATCAGGTGCGATTTGCAGTAGTGCATCAACCACACTCTGGCCAACTTCCTCCGTATATGGGACTGCCAAAACTGCCTCAGCCCACCGGGTGACTGTGCTTGTGTCGGATCCCAGTCCCCAATATGCATACGGCGACATAAACGTCACGAGCAAGTTTGGGTAATCGGGACCCGCTTCGCTGAGCAGTGTAGCGATTGATTGGGCCATGAAGGTCTCTACCATTGGAGCCCTGGCAACACGTGAGAACGCGTCAGACATCCTGTGGCCCCCAACTCGTTCCTGCCGGACTGCATATGGCAAGAGGGCGATGACAGCCTTGGGCTTGAACTTGAATTGATCCAGATCTCCAATCCACCGAGCCATGTTTTCGAGTTCCTCGGTTATCAGATTCGAAACCTCGTCCAGCTGTGCACTGGTTCTCAGTCAGAATGGTGATATCTGTCGGATATGGACATACCTCTCGTCGAGGGATGCAGCATTTGGAACAGTGCGGCCCAGGTCCATCGCGATGATTGACAGACAGTCGGCGACGACTGAAGGGGGAGGTAGGGGATCCTGGGATAATAGGTGATGAGCATAACGGAGGATCCAACGCGGCACCTTCCGAGGCTCTTTCCCTCGGTATCTGAACCGTGCAAGTTGGACGAGAACAATGTGTTCAGTGCTGGACAGTTTGTAGTCCCTCCACTGAACCTTTGGCCGGACGGTAGTCACATAGGACCTTTGGGTTTCAACCACTTTGTGGGATGGATAGAACGTGTTGTGAATTATACAGAAACGGTGGTGAGATGGGAGGCCTCCAAAGTCGGTCTCCATCGGGAAAGCTTTTGAATACCGCCGGCGCACGTCTTTGAAGACACTCGATGCTGGATCCACAGTTGTGATGTGGGACAACGTACGGAGGCAACACAGGGCAGATAACATTGCAAACTCCTCTGGCCCTTGAAGGATCGCCACTTTGACGCCAGTGATTGACACACAACCGGCGAGGATATTGAGGCAAGCTGAAACAAGGGCAGGGTCAAAGCTGGCCAGCATTGTCGTCGTTGCAAGTAATCTCAGGGTCAACAGGTGGATAGTCTTGTCCAACGACGTCCGGAGCATCCATGAGATGCATTGGAGGTCCAACGCGGCTTTTTGTGGGTCCCGTCCACGCGCCCTGTGAAACCAACCAAGAGCACTGGCAACAAATGCCTTCACCATTGTTCGTGCAAGGAGGTAGACGTCAAGGGCCAGACAAGTCAACAGAAAAATTGGTAGGAGGAGGGTGGTTATGGATGACCCGGTGACATGACCAATTGAACAATCGAAGTCATTTATTGCTGTATCCCACCAGATGGTAACCCCACCGATAACTTTGGAGTGGAGGGAAGCTGAGTGAATTGCGCTCAGGGTGAGGGGTGGGATACGACGGAGGGTATGTGCACCGGGGGTTTGGTACGGGCAGCTGACGGAAGCTGCCCCTGCAACGACGAAGAAAGCATAGGAGAGTACGCCAAACAAGGTGACGCCCAGGACAACTGATGCAACGGTTATGTCAATCTCCCAGAGGTATCGGGAAAGCGCACAACCGAGGAGCAGGAGTGCAAATTGTAGCATCAGAGGTAACAACTCCATTACATAGTCGAAGTACCAGGTGACGATGCCGTCAAGCTTCCGTTGTCGGTTCTGGCTGCGTTCGGTGGCTGACCCCCGCATGTCGATCGAGGCGTATCGGTTCAACCATTGTTTTCCGAGCATCGCGAGGAAGGCGGAGAAGAGTGAAGCGGCGAGACTTGCGTAAAGGATGGCTTGCACCTGGATGATTGTGTGTGGGGGACCGGACCACCGTGGGATCGCAGGAACGACGTCGCCGAATGTCGTATTGTCGATCTTATGGATGAGGACACGGAGTAGGGCGGCCGTCTCTTCGTTCGGGTCAGACTGGAGCTGGGGTTGGACCTGGATGATGAACGCGGAGGTCACGGCGGAGAACAGGCCGGCCTGTGAGCCGAGTCAGCACGTTACAGACACGAGGAATACAAACACGTACGAAGATCAGAGTGGTGTCCAGGTCTTCGTTGTACCTCTCGATGAACTCTCGGTCGTACTCCTCCGCTTCGCGGTGGTACACCTCATAGAACTTTGTTCGGTAATCCTGCGGGGTCGACGACGGGTCTGGTTTCTGACTGCACGAGAGTTTAACTTTTAACAACAATTCGACGACGTGAGGCTAAGCTGACCCATCCGCCGGGTGCGTGCCCTGTCCTCCACTTCCGCTCTCTGGTTTCCCCTCAAGATCAGGATCCCGGCTATGGTTGGACGTTAGAGGGGTCTAACGTTGGCAGACGCATAAACCTTACCCTGCTCGAGGATTCTGGACAGGGATATCCGGGCCAATTGGATTCCGACGTTTTCCGAACCTAATGCCCCAATGTCCAGCGAAGTGAATGATGGCGCTGCGATGAGACACACCTTCTTCTGTTCCTTCTGGGCCTTGTGGATGGCTCTTCTCCAGTCGGATACCCCGAATCCTCGCCTTGACTTTCTTGGCTGCGGGCCAGATTAACAAATATGAAGTCGCAAAGGCATCGAATGTCTCACTTTTCCACCGTTACCTCCTCCAGACTTGCCATGATGTTGAGAGTATCGGATTGATTCGCTGGAGGGCGGGAGGGAGGAAGTGGGACGACCGTTGAGTTGAGTGTTGGGTGGCCAGTACGAACGAGGTGGTCGTACTTGTGGATAGTCACCAGCCTGGGGATAAGAAGCTGGAGCCTGCCACGGGGCAAACCCATTCCCTGACATACTTTGCATGCGTAGATCTGGTGCGCTCCGGCCCGGGGCGCGGCTCAGGACTTGGAACGTTGAACGTCACAGGTCGGCGTGTTCGAATACGTATGCATGGAAGAAGTCCCAGTGGACCCTTGTTATCAGACGCGTGTTCTTACAAACTCTTTCCCGCCCGTAAGCGGCACTACGGCCCTGAGATCTTTCACGTCATGGGACCGGTCGAGATAAAACCGGAACCCGGCAAAGCTAGTTGGAGAAGAATCTTGCGACCGCGACGTCGATGTCGCCTCTCCCACTGGGACCATAAGATGGTGGGAAACGTGATGGATATCATTGACGCGTACGATTCCAGGCTTGGGCAAGAAAAGAGCAAGATAAGTCCATACTGAAATCCGGGATCAAACGCAGATGTACATGAAAACCGAGATAGAAATAAACACGATGATCTGCCTCCCCTGGCTTCCCCCGATGACTGACGACCGTCGGTAACGTTACCTTCCATGCGGCAGTGGGTAGGTAATCGGGGGACCGGACCAATGCGGGACCATAGGAACGTTGTAGCCGAAAGTGGTTTTGTCGATCTCGTGAATGAGGATACGAAGGAGGGTGGCCGTCTCTTCGTTTGGGTCCTGCTGGAGCTGGGTTGGACCTGGATGATGAACGCGGAA
>Ga0307509_10004040_pt1 | contig 21542 bp, 8 predicted proteins | sample 10_EM_MG_FD_202245 | JGI IMG/M metagenome (GOLD analysis project Ga0307509, IMG submission 202245) | Populus trichocarpa ectomycorrhiza microbial communities from riparian zone in the Pacific Northwest, United States - 10_EM | ecosystem: Host-associated > Plants > Roots > Unclassified | place... | reverse complement strand
TTGTGTTTGAATAAAGGAATTGTATCAGTTCCTGATCATTGCTTCATGCTTCAGTATAGGCAATGAAGGGAGGAGTCAACAAAATAATGTCTAGCAGCAAAAAAATGAAAGAGCTCATCACAAAAAAAAGTCGAAATTGTCTATCTTCTTGTCCTTGCTGAAAACAGTATCACAGATTGAATTCTGGTTTGCCATACTTCTGTTTTCTGTAACCTGTTTATGACACTAAACTTTTCTTGGCAGGCATATATCTCAAATGTTAATGATTTTGAATGATTTTCTGAACCTGTGAATTTTAGTGACTTGGCCTTGATAGTCTCGAAAGAATAAAGTTTGAAGCTACTTTTGGATTTTAAATGCGCTTCATGGCATGTCCCATATGTTCATGCTAGGACTTTGCAACAGGATCAGTTGAAGAAAAAATTAATTCATTAAGAGGAACTCTCCAAGTTCGGAGACTCATTGAAAGTTTCAGCTTGTCTCTAGAGACGAGCACGCTCATCATCATATTCATGGGAAAAAACTTAAAGCCTATCAGGAAATTTTCACTTGGTTTCTAGTCTGATATTCGATTCACCTATATCACAAGCAGATGATGGTGAGGAGAGTGACCACAGTGGCAGTTCCTCCCCTGCTCTTCAAGTAGTTTACTGCAGTAACAGTTCGGTAAAAGTAATGCGTAATGAAGGCCAATCGACCACAAAATTCTATCTAATGATAAACATTCTATGCTCCGACCACAGAAGGTCCTCCCCTGAAGTTCTTTTCAGTAGACAAAAACAGCAGCCCAAATTAAAATATAAAATAATCATTATTCAACCCATTACTGATGAGGCATGCTTGCTGATATGGATAATTATAAAGCCATGTTTCTCCACTCTTAACAAGCTAGCTTCAACTTCTATCTCCGAAGCATGACTTCTCTCCTCGTAGACATAGCTTGCAGAAAATTCAGAAAATTTCTAGTTGAGTTCCTGGAACTTCAGGAAGCTGCAGCCACATATTGCATGGGGAAAAAGCTCATCCAAATTATTCAGATTAAGTGTACACTATCATTTGGTACTGCCAAAAACAAAACCAGCCAGCCTAACCTTGAATTTTATTCTAAAGTTACACCTATGAGTTTTTGGACAGATTTCCAGATGCTGAACCTCCAAATAAATGCTTAAACCATCCATCATTGCAAACTACTCTACAAAGAAACGATATAACAAAACATCAATAATAAGAATATCCATGACCAAATACCTCCTAGGATAATAAAAGGACATAACTACCAGCTCAATATCCAGAATAGAAAATGAAAAATCCAAAGTACAAGACTTATGGGTAGCTAAGAAGAGGTTCTACTGGTTATAAGTTGGTAGTCTGACCTTTATCTGATTCTATAGTGGAAGCCGGCGCAGGGAAAATCACAAATTGGGATTACAGAATCATCAGCTAACCTTTGTCCTCGAAAACTATCCGCAGGCAAGACAAAATGAAAGAATCAGCCAACAAGGTATTTTTATGACTACGTAGCTATCAAGTATCAACTTAAAAGAAGTGATCATATATATCTAACATGTTTAAAAGCAGATGTTCTATATTGGCAATCTCATGGACTCCATGCAACGCAGAAGAACAACAGCATAAAAGAATTCTTTGGAAGATAATTCCAAGGCTTTACCATTAACAAAATTATCCTATATGGAATAAAATTTTTGTCTTTTGGTTTGAGGCTTATGTGGGCATAACCACTTGAGCTTGGCGTTGAAACCAACCAAGAATGCCAGTTACTGAGGAAAACTACCCTACACCTTAACTTGTAGCAACAAGTCTCCTAAAGCAACAAATTCAAATCCAATGTTCTACAAATTTTTAATCTTGAGATTCTACGATGGAATTCATAATTATTCTCACATTTCAACACAAAAAAACCAGCAGTTTTACAAATAGTTAGCCAAGAGAGTCCCTGGAACCTTATTTTAATCTTGAAGTAGCAGACAACAATGAAGTTTCTGCAATACAGAAACACTAACAACACAAACTCCCAAGAAACAAGACACAATGGCACACGGTTCATTCAAATTTCAATGGCACACCAAACACCATATCTTAAGTAGAGCATGTTGCCATCCTTCTAAGACAGGAGCCTCAGATATATCTGCTGCAGTCTTGCCTTCTGCACAGCTATTCTCACGTAGATCCAGTCCCATGCTTCGTCCAAGAACCGGAAATAGGCATGTCTCCAAGAACGCTTTAGCAGTAAAGCACCTGAAACTCCCCAAAAGAACACACCGAAACCGATTCCCAAAGCAGTATAAAACCATCTCCTGAATTCATCAACAACTGTTTCATTGCCTTGGTTGTCATCATTAGCCAGTGGTCTTGGAGTCGCCTCATCTCCAGGACATTTATGCGTGACCGGCAGCCCGCACAAGGCAAGATTACCGGCAAATGCTGAAGCATTAAAGCTTTGCAGCTGGGTGCCTTATGGAATTTTCCCGGACAGGTTATTGTAGGAGAGATTCAAGTAACTCAAAAAACTTAGAGAAGCTGTGCTGGATGGAATCACTCCTGACAACTGATTTCCTGACAAATCAAGAGATTCTAACCGTTTCAGCTGCCCAATCTTGAGAGGGATACCTCCGGTCAAATTGTTTCCTGACAAGTTCAGTGCAACCAATTGTAAGAGACTTGTTATCTCTTCTGGAATTTCTCCGGTTCGTTTGTTTCCTGCAAAATCAATAATCCTGAAAAGTCCCAGACTCCGTACGTATTCATACTGTCTTCCTTTCCACTCAACCACTGCTTTGTTAACATGTTGGCCTGGTTGTCCCAAACCAAGTTCACCAGAATTAATATCAGTTAATTCCCCTTTCTGAATCATAGCAGTATAATTGTCGAGGCATCTTGGAATGATTCCAGAGATGTTGTTCAGAGAGAGGTTCAATATCTTAATATGTCTTTGCCGACAAAAATGAGATGGTATGCTTCCATAGAACTCATTAGATTGTAGGAAGAGGAATTTCAGAGACAAAAGGCTTTCTCCCATCCAAGCTGGTATTTTGCTACGCAATTTATTTATACTTAGGTCTAAAAACATCAAATAAGTGCATTTTTTTAAAGACAAAGGTAGTCCTCCGAGAGAAGATATTATTACGTAAATTCAATGTTCGAAGCATCAATAGTGATCCCAAGGACCTAGGAATTCTACCAGAACAATTGTTGTGGGCCAAGTCCAGAAATGCTAATCCATCGAAAGGGATTAAGCAATTAGGAAGATTTCCTGACAATAGATTCTTCGAGAGGTCAAGAGAGATCAATTGCGGACCTGCAATCTTACATATAGCAGAATTTGGCCCTGAAAACATATTGTTAGAGAGATCTAAGGCAATTGTTTGTAAAGGAAAAGTTGGTAACGGGCCCTCAAACTGGTTGGAACTCAAATCTACCCCAACAATTTCAGCATATTTTGATGACAAATCAGGCAACATACCTCGCATGTTGTTGTGGGAAAAGTTTAAGAGGGTCAAGCTGGAATTAGACAGATCCCAAAACCAATTGGGGATTGTATCAGAAATTCCAATACCAGAGATATCTAGCACCCATAAATTATTTTGATTTCGCAGCCATTGTGGGAAATGAGGGCCCAAATTGCAAGATGAAAGATAAAGGTAATTCAATAGAAAAGGGGGAGCCCAGTCGTACGTAAATTTCAAACCAGAGAGTTATGAGATAAATCCAATTCCTGTAATTTGGATAGATTTGAGAAATGAGCTTCAGACATCACACCTTGCAGAGAATTCCTCCCAACATTCAATTTCTCGAGCTGAGATAAGCTTCCAATACTTTCAGAAACATTCCCATCTAATCGATTGTTATATATAAGGAACTCTCTCAATGATGAAAGCATCGTAACATCTGGCAGTGATCCAGTGAGTTGGTTGTCACTCAAGTTCAAGGAAACAAGTTCAGAACGTTGTCTAAATCTTTTTGGTAAAGATCCATTCAATTTGTTATGAGAGAGGTCCAATTCAGTAACGGAAGAGAATCTTGTAAAATCAGGCAAAGAACCATGAAGTTGGTTATCACGTAATTGCAAACTCTTCAGCGAGTTCTCTACGCATCCATGCATATTTCGAATAGACCTGGGAAGGGGTCCACTGAGGTTGTTAGAGGACAAATCTAGCTCACGTAAGCTGCACATTCCTCCAAAGGATCTTGGAATTCCTCCTTCAAGTTGATTATCGGCAAGATGAAGATTCGTGAGAGAAGTCATTTTCCCGAAAGCATCTGGAATAGAACCTTGTAACTGGTTGGCAGATAGGTCAAGATCAACAAGGCTATCACTGGAGTTGGGCAACCAGGGGACTATTGATGAAGAAAGATGGTTGAATGAAAGATCAAGGATAGCAAGAGATCTTGAAGAATTGACGAAAGAAAGAGCTGGAGGAACGATGCTTAAAAGGCTACAATCACTTAACTGCAAGTCTTTTAGGCGAGGGAGCTTGTTAACGACTTGAATCCAATCACTGGCTTGGGTAAGGTGATTTCCAGTCAGGTGAAGATGCTCCAAAAAAGAAAGACGAGAAAGCCAATCAAGGCTTTCAAAACTAACATCAAAATTATAGCTGAGATCAAGAGATTGCAGGCTAGAGAGGTTCCCAAGCTGATATGACAGCCTTCCGATTAAACCATTGTTGGAGAGACTCAGGTATCTTAATTTCCTGAGGGAGCCAACGAAACTTGGGAAAGGATTCCCATAGAAACTATTATCACTAAGGTCTAAATAATTCAAATGCTGCAACTCAAGTAATGAATCGGTAATGTTACCTCCCACAGCCAAACCATGAAGATCAAGCATGGTGATGCGACCAGTTCTGTTGTTGCAACCAACTCCTACCCATTTACAGCAATCACTCTTCTCTCCTTCTTCACTTCCCCAAGAAGAAAGAAGACCAGAGGGATACTCAAGTTCTTGTTTAAAACTGAGGAGTGCTTGTCTTTCCCTTTCTATGCACCTGAATTCTGCCCTTTCCGCTGCTGAAATGAATCTAGGACCTGGTTTCACGTACAAGAGTAGCACAATAATAAGGATATAAAGAAGCTGAACACTGGACAATCTATGCATTATCAGCATGGTTACAACGAAGATGGAATGGTTATGGCAGCAACAAGAGCAATGAGAATTTTCAGTTTACTTTAATTTCTGCGAACTCTTTTCCAAGTCGAGTCAAGGTCCACTGTAATGGAAATTCATGAGGTCCTCATAAATTATGAATCCGCGTTAAGGTTTCTAATCCGAAAGAACTAACAAATTTCATTCAATTCTTTTGAAAACAACCCTTCTTGTTTCATCCGTGTGGTATGAATTCTTGACTCCGCCCCCTTCTATTACGGAGCTGATGCAATTTTTCCTTCGTAGACGCAACAAGTCCACTACTTGTAGACTCCATGATCTCAAGGTTTAAGTTTGAAGATTAGCATACCTATCCTGTTCATTTTCCTTATTAAAAAAAAAAGTGTTTTAAGTTTGGCCTTCAAAACACTCTGGTCTATCATTCGAGGATGATGAATGAACAGAAGACTCTTCCGTGCTTCTTCTTCTTTTTAATTTTTTTTTACGGGTTCGGTGTCACAAGGTATTCTAAATTTGACTGTTAAAATTCCCAGAACAAAAAAAGCCATTTTTGCTTCAAACATATTAATGTTAATTTATATATAAAAAATTGTTTTAACAGTGAAAGCCCAGCTTATATTTTTCAAAATTATTTTTTTTCTTATTCTGGATCGTTATTTATGCTTAGATTAAATTGATTAATTTGTGATTAATTAAAAACAAATTATTATGTAAACCAACACTAATTCTTCATAAAAAAAAACTTCAAAAATAATGTTAACAGTAATTTATAGTGTCAATTTAGAAAAACCACCCCAACATGATCAAAACAGTATATCATCATATAGCAGAGGCCCAAAGTCCAAGAAATTAAAAAAAGAAAAATTATATAATTTAGAGTATGTGCAAGACATACAGGATAAAATTATATAACAGTATACCTTTTTTTAAAAGACAACGAAGTTGAGATTTCAATTAATCAAATGCAAAAAAAATAAAAAAAATAAAATAAAATAAAAATAAAATTAGAAAAAAAAATAAATGATTTGAGCCAACTTAAATAAACATGCCAACAAAATTGTAAAATTTAATTCTAAAACAACCCAAAATATTGAAGGATAAAATATAAAAAATATTATTTTTTTAAAAAATAATTCTAAAAAACCTAAGCCAATCTAGGCTAACCCGTGATCTAAGTGATGAGATTGAGATAAACGAATAAAAAAATTAACGAAAATAAAACCTAATATAAAAAAACTCTAACCTTGAAGCATGAAATTGAAAAAGAAAATCAACTATCAACTAATCTATTGTTGAAGAATAAAATTGAAAAAAAAAATATCAGTCTAAAAAACTTGTTAAAGTAAATTCAACAAAGAACGACAAATAAAAACAATGAGATAACCCGAGTCATTTATAAAAAGTAAATAAATAAAAATAATTAAGCCTAATCTCCAATTGAATAAATAATGAAGGATAAAACTTAAAAAACATTAGCTTACAAAAAAAGAAAAAAAACCAAGTAAACTCAGGGCAACCTCCTAAACTATGATTAATCTCTAAAATTTACAACCCTGAAATTCTAGACCTGAACTCAATCAAAAAGTTCGACTATCAATCAATTTAATGTTGAAGGATGAAATAGAAAAAAAAAAATTAAGAAATTTTCTAAAGTTAAAAAAAAAATAACAATAAAAAAAATGAGAATCAATTTGTAACCAGTGAAATCCTAGACCCAGACCCATTAAAAAAGCTCAATTCCCAACCAATTTAATATTAAATGATAAAATAAGAAAAAAAATCAATTAGAAATTTTTTTCAAAGTAGAAAAAAAAACAATTGAAAAAATAAAAAAAAAATCTAATAAGAAATAAAAAAACTAAAAGAGGATGAAATTGTAAAAAATAATAATTATATTTTAAAATCCATTTTAAATAAAACAAACTTACCCGAGAAAACAAATAAATTAAACAAAAAAAACTTGGTCTGAGTCAACTTAGGTTAAACCGCAAAACTTATAACTCGACATATAAGATTATGTAACTCTATGAAGGATAGAATTAGAAAAAAATTAATTATAAAAAAATATATAAAAAAACCTTAGGTTAACACGGGCTAACCTTTCAAACCTTTGACTTAAATCCTGAAGTCAAAACTATTATATTGAAAGCAAATTTAAAAAAGTAAAATTTTAAATCAATAAAATTTTAATAAATAAAATGTTAAGAGATGAAATAAAAAATAAATTTTTAGTAAAAAATATCTAAAACAAAACAAATAAAAATTAAAAGAATAAATACCAAATAAAAATAAAATAAAATAAAATATTGAGATAGATAGTTGAAAAACAAATTAAATTAAAAAAAATTATAATTAAAAAAATAAAAAACAAAACTGACAAATAAGAAAATAATGAAATAATGAAATTAAAAAAAAAATAATTCAATGAATTATTTAAAATAAAATAAATTATATAAAAAAAATAATGATAAATGTTTTTTAAAAAATAAATTAAAAAATTACTTTGAAACTCACAGGGACATACACAAAAGTTAAAGAAAAAATAGAAAAGAAAAAAATAATAATCAGAAGCACGTTGATCATACGTACCACTGACGCTTTGAAGACTCAAATGCCTTCGTGAAAACTGACATCTGGCCAGCAAAAAATGATGCTCACTTATGGCGTCCGAAAAACATGGATTATTCATCATCTAACTCATAATTGAAAAAAAACATAATGAAAAGATTAAAAAAACTGAGTAAACTTATGATAATTTGAATTTAAAAGCAATATAGTGATGTAAAAAGGAAAAAGGAAAAAAAAACTACCTCATTACCTTTACTGCTAAGGGTTTTTTTTTTTTTTTTCCTGGGAAGAGTAAAATAGTAATTCTATTGTTTCTACCCACCGTGCAAAAGAAGTCCAGAGCTATAATTTCTAGGTGTCAATCACAGGAAATTTGTCTGAAAATATAGCTATTTGCTAGCTGCCATCAGTACTCTACAGAAAGCATAAAGAGAAAGAAAAAAAAAAAGACACTCATTTCATTTTTGGAGGAAGGAAATTGAGGTGTAGAGAGAAAGAAAGGGTTTCTTGTGGTGGGTTTTCTGGGAGTCTCTTAGCTTTCTTGAGGGTTTTGAGTTTAAGAAATAAAAAAGGAGACATTTTTATTGTTGGTAACTAAAAAAATTCAAAACTTTTTACTTTTATGTTATTTGTTTTATAATCTTTCTCTCATTGCTCATATTTGTTTAACTGGTACTTGTACCTTTCTGTGTGCTAGTCTTTGTTTGGTTGCCAAGAAACCGCGAGAAAACATTTTGTTGAGCGTTTCTAAAATGGGGTTAAAAGGTTTTTGTTTTCGTTGATTTTTTTTTTCCGGGTTTTCTCCCAAAAACCATTTATCTTTTGAGTTTTGATGGTGTTTTATTGTAGAAAACAGAGGAGGTTATTTTGGTTGTTTGTCCTCTAATTTGTTGTGACGAAGCCTTTAAGGGTCTGTGTGTTTGCGTGGAAAGAAACTAAAAAAGTGAAAACTTTAACAAAAACCTTTCAAGTCTATTTGTTGGGAAACCGAACGACCGTTTTTGGAAAATGGGTTTTGATGTTTACGAAATCTGATTACCCCTGGCTTTATTTTTATCAGTATATTTTGTTGTTTCTTTTGTTACCCTCTTTTTGTATGTTTTTTTGGGACGAATGGTAAAAAAGTAAAGTCAGATTCTGTTTGAATGATGAGAAAATACGAGAAAAAAGGCCATTCAATTCTTGAGAATCCTACAAAGTGTTGGGGATTGGAGTGATTTAAAAAAAATATATAAAAAAAACTGCAATTTTAGTATAAACATGTAAAACAAGGAATACAGTGAGTTTTTTTTTTTTTAAAGGTTTCTTGGCTACCAAACAGAGGATGTTGAAATTTTAATGTAAGCTGTAAACACTTCTGCTTTGATGCTTATTTGCTTCTTATTAAGAAAAAATGCGTTTAATTAGGAATTATGATATGCATGTTGTACTAGCTAGAGGCCTTTATGTTTGTTTGTTTGTTTCCCAAGAACACACTAAAATTAATCCCAGGGCTGCAATCATGAATTAATAAAGGATGTGATTTTTTCTGACAAATTTGCTTATTCTCAGGGTTCATTGTTCTTGATTGACCAAGTGGCATTGAGATACCTGTTCTTACGTTTAATGTGTTGCTAGCTAACACTTGTAGTGTTTTACATTAACTCCTACTGATTTTCATCCACTTTTTATGCTTGATAGATGAGATCTAAGGTAAGCAAAGAGGATTTGTGATTAACTTAGGCTCTTTTTGCTTGGGATGCTATTTTTGATGGATTAGCTAATTTCATGTCATTTTTCTTTCTTGTTTCTATCTTACATTATCTTTGCCTATCGTGTATATACTCTTATCGTACTTGTTTCCATCTTCACTGTATTTTATTTTGGGAGAAATATCTTAACTTTAATTTTATAATAAGGGTTTATACAAAACAAGAAACATAAGTTTTTAAGCAGTGACAATCATTGAGATACTAGCTAGATATATGTATGTAAGAAGCTTCACGCTTTAATCTTTCACGTGCTTTCTTGAACATGTAATGAATTGTTTGGCATGATGCGCCAGGAAACAAAAACTACTGTGCCTTACTGTTGTTTGTTTAATTAAGAGCTCGCGAAATGTTTCATGCCATCCTGCTAATTAGCAACATTTGTATTTTTAGTTATTAATTTTCTTTCGTTCTTTTTTTGTTGGTATTTAGATGTTTGTGTTGCTTTGTATGAGTTAAAATAGTGGTGGTAGCTGGGTAGCGGGGATGCTCATTTCTCATTAACTATTGTGTTGATAAATCATTATTTGTGCAATGACTCTTTATTTACCTGAAAAAAGATAGAAACATGTTCTATTATATTACTCCTGTACGTCTTGTTGACATTCAAGATTCAATGACTGCATTCATTTTTTCTGTGATTTAGGATATGTCAGATTTTGGGTGCTTGGACACAGACATTCCCTTTGATGTGCTCTCCCGCTTGCAAACGAAAGATTTGCTGGGATTGAAGTGTGTCTCTAAAGGATGGAAGGACCTTATATCTGATCGCTCTTTCATCCAGGCTCAGTCACAAAAGAAAGAGCCACTGTCAGGATTCTTCTTCCAGCAGAGGCATCGGTACTGTCCTGATGACATAAAAACTATTACCTATTTTCCTGTTGAAAGGAATAGATTGCAGCAGGATGTCTTCGCTTTCCTCCCTCAGGATATTGTGGTGTTGGCATTGTGCAATGGGCTTGTTTGTTGTCGAAGTTGCTACCCTTTTGAAGATCCAGCTATCTATGTCTGCAACCCCTTGAACAGTGAATGGTGGAAACTGGATTGGAAGGAACCTGGCAAAGAAAGCTTCATTGCTCTGGCGTTCAATCCCTTCCAGGATATCTCTGTCAATTTGACAAATTTCAAGGTTGTTAGACCGAGGCAATTTGAGACTGAGCAGGAGGAAGCATACTTCTCATTTGAAATATATGCCTCAAGGACAAGGAATTGGAAGCTATCAAAAGAGGTTTGCTGGTGTGACAACAGTTTATCCAAGAATGAAGGCATTTTTAGTGGAGGGATCTTACACTGGCTCACTGATGGTGACCAAATCCTGACTTTTAATGTAGAGAATGAACTAGCTTTGCTGATTTCAACGCCACTCCCAGCTGGAGAGTTTAACAGCAGGCCTCACGCTTGCATTGGAGAATCTGAAGGTCAACTGTATTATGTACTGATCTCTGAAGAAGGACTTCATGTATGGGTTCTTGAGGACTACTTTGATTCTACTTGGTCTCTCAAGTACTCGAAAACTCTTGCGCAGATAGAAAAGGAACACTCGGACATCATGATCAATTTATACAACAGAGTGATGCTCTGGCAGAGAATTGATGATCGCCCATGGATGGATCCCTTGGCCTTCAAAGATGGGGTCTTGGTAGTAAGGATATCTAATACCATCTACTTATATCATGTTGACACCAGCAAGATGGAGGAAGTTGGCGAGACTTCAAAGTTTGGTGCAATGTCCTGGGTTTCCCCCATAGTGCTTCCCTATACCATGAGCCTGGTTCCTTTAGGTCGTCAATTGGGGTCACCTTAATTTTCATCCTCTGCTGACTGTGAGCTTATATAGCTTAGGAAAGTAGTGCCTGACAGGATTCTCAAATTAGTAGAGACCAGTTTTGAATCTGAGCTCTTATGGATCTTCACACTGTTAGAAGGAATCCTCTTTTGTCCATGATGACTTGACTTTTGATTTACTATATAGTTTCAGCTTTACTAGTTGTCATTTGTTGATATTTTTAATAATCTTTTGTAATTCTTGTAAGTTAATTGTAATCGGTCTTCCTCTGTTGATTTTCATGCTCCCCTGCCATGGAAATCCGGAGCCATTCCACAGAATTCCGTTCAGTTCTCAACGCTGAACTCTGGGGTGGTGTTGTAGGTTTAAACATTGCTCGGGGACGAGGGATACAGAAGCGCATTGCAGTGGAACTTGACTCCGAGCTTGCTGTTGATCTCATTCCCTGCACTGCAGTAACCGCTGGTCTTGTTTGCGGTGGGTTCGAACCATTCATCTCCTCTTGAGCCGTCCTTGGCAGGCGGCGCAGCCGAGGCAAGCAAAATAACGTGCTGATTGGTTAGCTAACCGAGCTCATCCCTTTAAGTTGATTTCAAATAAAGCTTAGCTGAAATAAAATAGAATTCATTAATTATATAAAAAAGAAATTGATATAAAAAAATACATTTTTATCATTAATTATAATTTATGTATGTTCGGGTAGCAATATCCTAATTAATACTCAAAGTCCCAGCTCGGGTTAGGATATCCGAAATATGTAGCTACAAGATAATGAAAAGAATTGATCATAATTTTGGATGGGAAGGATAATACTAAAAACCAATCCATGAATATTAATGGTCAACCATAACCTGAACATAGAATTCTACGTAGATACGTCATCGTTTTCATTTCTCCGTAAACACAAATAAATTCACCCAAAAAATCTCTTTCTAAAAAATACACCCAAAAAAATCAAAACTCAGAAAAGTCCCATTTTAATTCTTCAATAAAAAAAGGCGTCATGTCTTCCACCACCGGCGGCGTCTCGCAACTCTACTTCTGCTACCAGTGCAACCGAACGGTAACAATAACTCCACCAACCACCGCTCTCTCATGCCCTAACTGTCACGAAGGTTTCCTCGAAGAACTCGATTCTCCAAACCCTAGCCCTAACCCTTTCGATGCTGGTCTCGGCCCCGCCCTCTTACTCGACGACTTCGCCTCCATTTTTGGCGGCATGAACCCCACTCCTCGATCATCGACCACCTCAACAACAGCAACAAACTCCTCCTCTGCGTCGCCACTATTTCAAGATCCCGACGGTTTCAATCCCTTCGTGTTCCTGCAAAATTACCTGCAAACCATGAGGGCCGGCGGAGCGAATATTCAGTTTGTGATTGAAAATAATCCTGGTATGGGCGGAATGGACCCCACCGGATTTCGTGTTCCGGCGAATCTCGGAGATTACTTTATCGGACCAGGGTTAGAACAACTAATTCAACAGCTTGCGGAGAATGATCCTAATAGGTATGGAACTCCGCCGGCCGCCAAATCTGCGGTTGAAAATCTTCCTGATGTCAAGGTAACAGAGGAATTAATGCAATCGGATTCTTCACAGTGTGCAGTTTGTAAGGATAGTTTTGAGCTAGGGGAGGTAGCTAAACAAATTCCTTGTAAGCATATCTATCATAAGGATTGTATCATGCCCTGGCTTGAATTGCATAATTCGTGTCCGGTTTGTAGATATGAGTTGCCTACCGATGATCAGGATTATGAGCAGAGGAAAGGGAATGGGAGTAATGGGGTTAATCAAAATGTGGGTGGTGGAATTAATAGTGGTGGGTCGATTAGTGATGGTGATAATAGCGATGGTAATGCTCAGACACCGAGAGAGAGGAGGTTTAGGATTCCATTTCCATGGCCGTTTAGTAGTGGTACTGGTAGGTCAGCTGGGTCGTCGGCAGAGGCCAGCAATAGCCGGAGTGGGAACAACAATGATGGGGATTCAAGAGGGAATACCAACTTTGGATCTGATACTAGAGAAGAGGATCTTGATTGATTATTGCTGCTGGGTACTGTTTCTTGTAAACATACAACTTTTTTTACTTAATTTAGTTTCTTATTGTTTTTGTTTCTCCTTTTGTTTTCATTTAGTAATAAGTGGCTGTTTTTGTTAATGCTTGTCAATAATAGTTTGGTCTTATTGATGGTACAATTGAATATCTGTGATCTAGATGGGTGTGCAATGAATTGACGACACAACTGTGAGTTAAGAGTTTTCTGTGTTCTGCTGATTGTGAAGCAATTGTGATTGACAGAGTATCTCTAGAGCCACGTTATTTTGTTTGGTGAAGATAGAATTCTTTTGCCTGTATGGTTATAGGGTTCTTACATAGAAAATAGGATTTTGAAGTTTTGATGTTTACATACTGTGTATTTAAAATTGCCTTGGTGTTCTGGCATGGTTGCTGTAGTGTATGGATCTTGTTATTTTGTTTTTATGTCCATCCTTTGCATTCTCGTTTACATTTGCTCACAAAATGTCAAGATGAAAGTAGGATTGATGAGATTTACAGATGCTTGGCGTTAAAATGTGGCATGACAAACATGAGCACAACAATCAATTGCATGCTTCTGACTCTGGTTTCTTGGGAGCTCTCAATTGCAAGCAGGATTATCATGTTTGCCTATGAACAGAACACGTGAAAGGTACTGGGGTGCACATTCAGAGTACATGTCTTTGTTGCTTAGCCCTCCATACTATAATAGGAATATGATGCTTATGCTACAGATTTTGGATTAGTTGAAGAGTTTGGTGTCATCGCAGTGGGTTTGACTTGGAGATTTAAGAGCTTGATTTTGTACTTTCAGTTATGTCTTTTTTATATATATAAAGATTAGGTATTCATTTGAATGTCTAGAATATCTATATTCCTTGCTACTCTCTCATGTTGAGAAGACCATGGTAGACCAACAACCTGATGAGGAAGTGTGAGAAATTCACAAGTGATTTTTACATCAATGAAGCAGTACTCAAGTGCAAACTCCTTGAAACAATCAGGATTTGATTACTTGTATCTGGGATGGTTAATAATATAGGATATCGTAATTAGCTAGTGCTGTAGGTCATATTCTGGGGCCTCTTAGCAGTAACAAGTTAGATTGGATAAAAAAAAGTCCTGCTTTTGTAGCAGTAATCTGACGGATTCCTTCAAATTTCTGCGCGCACACACGTGCATGTGACTAGTGAATGTGGATTAGTTTTGATGTCGTTGTATCTGAATTGTGGTTTTTTTCTACGAGGATAATATTTTATTCTTAATTGCACATCCTATAAGACATTCATCTAGATTGGCCCCTTTCAACCTTTTTCACGTTGTCTATTACTTCCTGCCACATCTAGTTTTTGTGTCCTTTTGAATCAATGAACGAAGCATCACGTGATAACAATATCTTCAAAGTAGGCTGTATTATTTTGGTGTTTTTGTGCATCAAGTTAAATGGATGATAGATTCATTGGTTTAGATACATCAGCTATAGTTCTCTTGCCAAAATCATTGCTTGTATACCCTTGTTTTCTTGTAATGAAGCCATGCCACTCTATCATGTCCTAGCTAAATGAGGCATTTCCTTAGGTTCATTGTTTTGAAGGCTTCAGTAGCAAAATAAGAAAGGAGAAGGGATGTTGGTGTCTTTTTGGATATCTTGTTCGGTGATTTTTTTTGTACTCGGAGCTGCATACAAGCTTATCCATGAAATTTTATTTATGCACACACAGTCACGCATGTTGTCATACCTGTTTCATGACTAAGCATGTGATGCAGTGAATCTCAGCACGCATAGTTATTTATTCTCTTCTCTTCCTGCAGGATGATATCTGGAAGGGTTGTTGAACGTAGAAAGGACTTATGCACATTCTCTTCTCCTTTTCTTGCTTCATGCATGTTCTGTAAATGCTGGTTTTTAAATTATTGTCACAATTGTTGCTAGCTTCACCTTCTTAGGACAAATTCATGCTCAAATTCGCTTGGTTCTGCAAGTTCTTTGTTTGAGCATCATTTTAGACCCCCAAAATACCTCTTTCTGTAGCCTTTTGTGTGGGTTTTTTTTTTGGTTCGTGTTAAGCTCCCAAAAACTATTGTAATGTGTTTTTAAGCATTAGAAGTGCATGTCAATCCTTTTTGGTAGTCGAGTGAACATATCAGACAGGTTCAGCAGTGGATGAACTCAATTCTAATGTCAATAATAGGCTTAATAGCAGGTGGAGTGATTGCTAGCAAGTATGATTTGTTTTAGGCGGTATGCTCTTATAGTGTACCAGCTCCAGGCCTGAGTTAGATATAGTTCCATTGAGTTGAAAGTGTTGCATCAATTTGTCTAATTTTGGCAAGTTCTATGGATGTTTTAGGATCACACTTTGGGCGCCAGGGTTTCCTTTTTGGCTCGTATCCCCTTTAATGGAGGTATAGAAATTGAAAGAGCCCCGCTTCTTCTCGTTCTTTTCTGCTTTTCGTCTCCTTTTCTCTTTCCTTCTTTGAAAGGGATGTTACAGTTACTTACATGGCATCACCATACCTTCCTTCGTATGCCAGAAAAATCTTAGAACTCCATCGTTTTAGAAAAAGCTTAGAAATCATCTGGTTCAACTTCAGTTCATACGTTTAAAATTTTGGTTCTAGGTAATTGAGATTCCGGGAATGTATCTTAGAGCGTGTTTGTTGTTTCAGTAGTTAATATATTAAAATAATTTTATTTTTTATTTTTGAAAATTTATTTTTATCATTATCCCATCAAAACAACTCGAAAAAATAATTGTTTTCGTCAAATGAATTTGACCACAAAGCCAAATTACTGAATTAGCTCTTAATAGAAAAGCAAGTTTTAATTCAATCATCTCCCTAAAAGGACAGCTGGTTCCTGTAGACTTTAGAACTAAAACAGTTCATTAGTAAGAGATGGCATGCTCTTAGCTGTAATTTTGGTTTTTGTCACGTCAATCACCATCTTAATTATTTTTAGGTTAAAATCTTCGATTGGAGCCTGAATTGCACTTCTTTCCAAAGAACTCGATAGATTTATAAACTGTTTGGAATTCGGTATAAATTGTGTTTTTAAAAAATTTAAATTTTTTTTATTTTTTTATTAAAATTTAATATAATTTAAATGTTTTGGATTTTTTGATATCAAAAATAATTTTTAAAAAATAAAAAAAATTATTAACATGTATTTCAGCACAAAAACTTATTTGAAAAGCAACTGATGCCACACTACCAAGTATGTTCATAATGATGCAATTAATTGTAGTAATTAACCTTTTTGTTCTTAAGAATAGCAGCAATCAGTAATTAGTATAGATATCAGATATAGTTTGAAAATTGATCTAAATTATTATATTATAGATTAATTCAAATTAATTATTTTTATTAAAATAAAGCTATTTAATTTATTTAAAGAAATTTAAAAAAATAATCCAATTAAATTTTACTAGATCAATTCATTGAAGTTAACTAGGTTTTATAATTTAATTTAAAACTTGATTTAAATTCAGTTTTGAATCATAAATTTCTCAATTAACTTTATCAAAATAACCTTAGCAACTATGATAATTAACTTTAAAGCCAAAGAGGTTGATTATTTTTGCTTAACCTTCTCACATTAAAAAAAATATTAAAAAAAAGACTTACAACGCAATATGTGTGTATATATAAATATAATCTTAAGAGTGTATTTGGTATTGCGGTAGCTATTGTGGTTGTGGTTTGAAAAAAGTTGTTTTATAGAAAGTACTTTTAGTTGAGTTTGGTTTAAAAAATATATGTTTGGTTAAAACTGTGATTGAAATTAAGGTTGAACAAAAAGTAGTTTAATGTGTTTGGTTAAAAGAATGTTTTTCAAATTGAGGTTATATATATATTGATGGTTTTTAATTTAAATATTGTAGATTTAACTATTGTTATTATATTATTAAATAAATAATATTGATATCAAATATTTTTTATTATTCCATTAAACTATGTGCAATTTCATCACGTACGAAATCTATCTAACAAGGACTATATTTTCCATGGTTTCTTAAGTACGCAACAACAAAAACTAAATTTTTTTGTTACGTCATTAAACGATCTCCTTTTAATTTTTTTTAATAAAACACAATTACAAATAAAAATAAAAACTGAATTTTTTTAACTGGGTTGGACCCGGCAAGAACATAATTGGGCTTGCAATCAAATTCTGTAAATGCTACGTTATCAATCGATCTCTTTCTAATTTATGTAGTGTTACTAAATAATATTAAACACTAGTTTTTTGAGTAAAATATAATTTTAAAAATAATAATTTTTTTTAATGTAAGTAGGTATTCACCTGTTGCAGACATGAGAAGCAGCTCTCAGCTACTTTTTACGAAATGGTGTTTCATCAAAAATATATATGGGATCCACATGAAAAGCAATGTTACCGAACTTCATGTTTACACGATAAGCTTTAAAAGCAGAAGGTACCGCGTAATCAACCACCCTCTAAACAAAGAAGGGAAAAAAAAAGGTGGACCCTTTAAAAGGTCCACATGATGAATTGAATTTCGGATAAAAGGACATAATCTGGCTGCATCTTCTTGTCGGTGGCTCTGTATTAAACTAAAACCGCTTGCGTCAGAAACTTGTGATTATAGGGATAATACCCAGAAACTCATACTATAGATATAGAATTGGAACAACAATAAATCTACAGGGATGAAATTGAAGTTTAACCCTTAATATATTTCAGGATAATATTATTCTACTAGTGTTTTTATTATTATACAAACAAAAAAAATCATGCTACAAACAAAGCAATCCTACCATTTTCTTCCTAACAAGACAAAACCTCAATAGTAAGTCAAAAGAAAAAAATTGAAACTAGATGGGTAAATTTAGATAGTGATTGTTCGCGCAGCTGTACTATATTTTTGAAATTCTTTGATTTTTTCTAGTTTTAAATTAATTTTTTTTTTAGATTTTATGGATATTTTGATGTTATATTATAAAAAATAATATATATATATATATATATATATTATTTTAATATACTTTTAATAAAAAACACTTTAAAATATCTACGCCTCCTCCTTCTCCCTTTCTCCTTTGCCTAACATTTGTCAATATATTTAATTATTTTTCCATATAAATTTTTTAGTTTTTTTTTAATGAGCTAAGCACATAATTCTATTAACACTGGTGAAGAAAACCCAAATTGGGTTCTTTTCTTTTCTTTTTCTTTTCATCTTAGTCTCTTTAATATTATAGTAGCTTTTGTGATTATAATTTGAAAAAAATTATTTTATAAAAAGTACTTTTAGTTGAGGTTGGTTTAGTATTTATATATATTTGGTTAAAACTATGGTTAAAATTGAGGTTGAATAAAAAGTAGTTTAATATGTTTGGTTAAACATGCTTTTCAATTTGAGGTTATAAAATAACTAAAAAAGATATTTATTAATATTGATGGTTTTTAATATAAATATTGTAAATTTAACTACTATTATTACATCATTAAATAAATAATATTTTATATATATCAAATATTTTTTATTATTCCATTAACTTATCTACAATTTCATCATATATGAAATTCATCTGATAAGGACTATATTTTCCATTGTTTTTTGAGCGTGTAACAAAATCAGGTAAAATATCATCAGAAACAAAATTGGAATTGCGATTAAATTTTACAAATATTACGTCATCATGCGATGTTCTTCTAATTTATGTAGTGTTATTAAATAATATTAAACACTAGTTTTTCGAGTAAAACAAAATTTAAAAAATAATAATTTACTGGGTCAGACGCGGTCCAATGAACACTGTTCACGTGAACAGTGCCAAGTGAAATTCAACTGGCACTGTTACTTCTCGTGTTGCCAGGTGAATTACATGAGAAGCAGCTCTTAGCTGCTGTGTGCGAAACGGTGGTTTGAGAAAAAAAAAATTATGGGTCCCACCAAACAGTAAATTGCTTTTTTCATATTACCAAACGCTTAGTTTACGCGGTTTGCTTTAAAAGCTAAAGCTACCGCGTAAACAAACACTTTCTTAGAAGATTTTTTTTAAAAAAGAGCAGCAATTGATCTGAGTCTTATGAGAAAAAAACCCAATGTCTCCTTCAAATAGCAATATTGGTATTGCTACTTGTTGTGTAAATTCCTATATTAGAATTATCAAAAATAATATGGATGGAAAGGATAAGAAATTATTGTTTTTTATTAATACAAAAAATAAGAGTCGTCGCTTAGTATTTTGATAATAAAAAACCTTAAATGATCTTGGAATCTGGGTAAGAAGATTAGTTGTGTATAGGGGAACATATTACCCCTAGCACATCATGACTAATATAAGTTGTATTATTTGTTTGTCTGATATAAATTAAAGTATTGTTGTGTTTTTTAATCGTTAATCTGTCTAAAATTTAAGAATAGTCTTTCTCGATAAGGAAATCTTTATCGTTAAAACTTAACCGTTCTAATATAAAATATATAAATAAAAGAAAGTTTATTATGTTATGGTTTGTTATGGGCTCAATCCAAAGCCCACGGGCTGGACTCCTTGATACAGGACCGAACTAAGTCTGAATGAGCCTTAAAAAAAAAAACAAAAAAAGCTTCTCACATTTCAAAGATCTAAAGATTCTAAACCAACGCTTTTATGAACTTCAACCAGCATCTCGGTTTTTTTTTTTTTCTTTAATTTTAAAACACACCCAAGGGTCTTATCATACAACAAGAACATTACGCCATTGCATTTAAAGCAGAACAAAAGGACTCACACTGCCTTAGAAGCAAAAAGGAGAGACAATCGCTACTGTTGCTGGAGAACAATCAGCTGAAACTTCTGTTATGGCCGGGACAATGAGGCGCACGATGTTGCTGATGGAGAGGATGGAAGTTGCTATTTTCTGGATGTGAGCTGAAGGGGGAGATCACGGTTCTGTGGAGATGAAGAGTTACTGGAAGTTGCTTGGAGCTGGAGTGAAACTGAACCTCTACTGGCGATGGGAATCACGGGATATGATTCTGCTGGAGGTGCAGAGAAGGTAACACCGCTGGAAGGAGGAGCTGTCATGGCTGCTGTTGGAAGATCCTTCTCTGTTGCTGGAACAGTTGAAAATGAGATGAAAGCTGAAGAAAATCCTTCAAGAATGCTCTCGACAAACCACCATGACTGAGAAGAAAGTCTTGCTGCTAAAGCTGCTCATGGTTGGAGCTATTGGAGTGGCTGAGGAACACAACCGCTGCTACTCACGGCCGAGAAGATGATAGACGTTGTCCTTGGAAAATGGATGAGCTTGCTGTCAGGGGCTGCTGCTGGAGTTCACATTGCTGGTCTGAGAAACTTCTCATTGAATGGAGGCTGGAACCTTAAGGAGCTGTCACTGGACTGAGAAGGTAAAGATCTTGCAGCTGCCACTGGATTGAGATGGTGAAGATCTTGCTGAAACTGGTGTGGCTTGTGGTGGAGCAATCCGCCGGTGCTGTGTTTGGTTGTACAAGCCAATTTTTCTATCGTCCAGACCAAATGGGGCTCTTGATCGATGAGTGTGGAATGATCTTTGCACATCTTGCCAAGAACACTTTGAAACAACCTAAAGCATAACCCTGCCTAAGCACAACTTGTTAATTCCCATGTCTACAGTTTCGAGAGCATGTGATAATAATCAACTTAATACCAAGAAATCAACTTAAAATACTAAGAAGGAACATGTAGCCTGTAGGTTCAAGACATGCACAAAACCTGTGTAGGTGGTGCCCATCTCTCCTTGTCCATTTCCATGTCAAGAGAAGCTTCTTTGTTTGCGATTGATTTCTCATGGCATTCTCCACAGTATTTGTTTCCCTGATATGAATTTACGGAACAGCACTTCAACTATATATCAGTTAAGGATGGATAGTCAGTTCATGAGACCGAATTCTCAATTGTACACGAAGAGCGCACACAAGAAAAACCTGCCAAAAGAAAATTTCAGTCAACTCACCATTCAGAAGATCAACAAAAAAAAAATGCATTGAAAGACAGAGTAAGAGCATAGTAAGAGCATCTCCGAATCCTATTTAGAAAAGCCATAACTTTTTTATTTATAAACATTCCAATGATAAAAAGATATTTAGAAAAGCTAATTATATTTTAATATATTTTATATTAAATTAATTTTAATATAATTATATAACTAATTTAGATATTTTTTATATAATATAATTATGATGTTATTAATTATATAATTAATATGAGTAATTTATAAAAGTAAATATAAAATTAATGAAGTAATATGAAAGTTAAAAGATATAATTTTAAGTTAAATTTAA
>Ga0307509_10004039_pt1 | contig 21552 bp, 19 predicted proteins | sample 10_EM_MG_FD_202245 | JGI IMG/M metagenome (GOLD analysis project Ga0307509, IMG submission 202245) | Populus trichocarpa ectomycorrhiza microbial communities from riparian zone in the Pacific Northwest, United States - 10_EM | ecosystem: Host-associated > Plants > Roots > Unclassified | place... | reverse complement strand
TACGACCAGTTTAGGGTCGTGACTGCCACTTGGGGGTTTTTCCCGTTGTGTGGGTTTTTCCTGTTTTGTGTGTTTGTGCGCTCTCTTCTGTATTTAGTCTGAGCTACCAGTAGAGAGCTTCCTGTATTGTACATCGAACATCCACATCGTTATCATCACATACCGGAACCACCACCTACGTGCTTTTCTCTGTGATTCGCGCCGTTACCTACGCTACCCCAGTTATCATTGGGTTGTGAGCGAGCTGCCATCAGAGTGTCGCTATCAGCCATGACATAACATTGGGCCCTTATTAAACTCATGGGATCCACTATCTGTGCTTGCCAATGATATTATCCCATAATCCATCGAGATATTCCTGTCGGGTTTAAAATTTGGAAAGCCAACCTATTTGAATAATCATACTGGTAGAGGAAAAACAGTCTTTTCAGGGGTGGGTCTGGTGCTGAGAATACCTCAAAGCGGCAGGCTAAGTATGGCCATGATGGGGGGTAGAGATTCCGCATAGATTTACTACCAATTGCCCAAACGAGTTAGTGTTCCCAAAACCAAACCCGACCTGGAAGGGGTTGTAGGATAGGTCCATGAGGTATGGTAGTGATGTGACCTTCAACGTTGCATTAAGTTACGCGATCTGAACCCCTTCGCAGTACCGTTTTGTACTCGAGCACTAGTGTGATAGGCTGTAAGTTATTCCTAATAAATAAATACTGCTCATTTCAAAGGGGGGAAGTAGCTTCTCATAATGCCATAGAGCGAGCTGCACTGCCATAGCGCGAGCTGCATTGCCATAGCGAGAGCTGCATGCAGGATTTTGTACCTTAAGCACTAATTACATGATATAAAAAATAAAAATAAAAAAAGTAGCTTCTGATAAAGGTTGCCTCTCGCTGAGCACCTAGTACCTACCCTTCTAATCCTATAAATCCCTGGTTCCAACCACGCCCGAATAGACCATATCCAAACTATCAACCTCCTGGAAACTCCTCTACTGCTGTACTCTCAAAGCATAATATCGAGAAATATCTCAACGTTGCATCATACTAAGCCATATGCCAACCGTCTCACGATTTCCCACTAAAGCCCTACTATCACAACTCAACAAACGTGAGAAAATGGAAAACAAAGGAGGTGGTAATAGCGATGACAGAAGCCCAGCAGTGATAGCGGGGCTTGTTATAGCTGCCCTTACTTTACTTTTTGCGATTCTGTCCTACCAGCGCTCGCGATCTGGCCGTTCAATGTGTTCTTTATCACCTTTGAAGTTTGTTAATGCATGCCCACCCCTCTTCCTCATGTTCACTCATATTAATATCTTCTTAGCCGTTGGATCCGTTGCGACAAGTTCCCATAACCCCTCCCCCGGAACCACAACAACCACCCCGCTTGGGGCTCCTGTTGACGGCAGTCAAGTCATTGTCCGTATTTATCATGGATTTTCCAATGAGCGATTTGCTGGTGGCCATTCAGGCACTTTTTCGGACCTACGAAACAGCATGTCTAGAGGGTATTTGAGGGTAGACATAGTGGATCGTCACAGGAGTCAAGAGGGGTGACACCTGTGTCTAGCACTTTGTCTATACTAAGTATCGTCCATCGCACAGCACTCGGCCCTGTTTGATAGTTTGTGAGAGTCTATATATCACCCTTGATTCAAATAGATGGTGTCCGATTCCCCGTATATAGTTGCCTACACCTTGCTAACATTTCTGGCCAAAAAGTTCTAAGTTACAGAATACTAGCCGAATCATAGGGCTCTCCATCCACCCTGAACCTCATAAACCGTTGTCGCAACAAACCGACCCCAACTCAATAAACTTTAAAAACAAATAAATAATCGAGGGGAGAAAAGTATATTTCCCATAGTAGACCTACCAATAGTGCTATTCAGAGATCCCATAATAGCGGAAGTGCAAGTTTTATCATGTAAGTGCTTTGGGTAAATCATTGTCATGGATGCTTACGAGGTTTAGGGTGCATGCAGACTTTAAAACCGGGCGAGTAGATCCGATCGCTTCGCTTTTTAACCATTTATTTGGGTATAATTTCATTATAGTTCATGTGGGAATGCTTAGACTATTTGTCTATTTTCTTTCTTCTTGCGACCAAATTCATGTCCTTTCCCCTACTTTAAAGTCTTTTTCAAGTCTTTTTTTTTTTTGTATTAGTTGTGCGAGAGAATGATTCAAGAAAGAAAGGATTTGATGTGTATGCTGGTTTGGTACAATAAGGTGCTTGTCGAGGGGTAGGAAAACGTGATTCCTTCCAATGAAAAGTTACCGGTCTCTTACAAATGGGTAGCGAGGGGATAAGCGTCGGGGAGGTTGAGGTTAGCGAGGAGGGGTTGTCCTCCTCCCGGATCTTGCCCCCCGCCCCCCCAAAGCCCGCGTGGCACCAACCTGTTGTTGCATTCTCTCGTACGGTATAGTATGATACCGTAAAATCTCTTGAAATCCACTATCTCTGTCAGCACAGGATACTGGTACATTACTTGAGTTGTAACTTCGATGGCTGTAAGGTTGACTAAGCACAGTACAGTGCTATGGTGGTAGGCAGTTTGTGCAGGGCCATTGCTGCCCCGCCTTCATTTTGAACGGCGGTGAATGATTTAATGACTAGGGAACAACCGCGAGCGTTATTCGCGTCTAACCTAGGAGGAACCGCGGCTACCCAGGATCAAGACATACTCAGTGAATCTTTCCAGAAGGCTTGAGAACAGGCGTAATTGGGTCGGGGTCACTGGCAAGCGAATTTTTGTCACGTTATTCGAACGAAACCGGCTCGCCTTTCCCCATTCATTTAAACTCGGTGAGAGGGTGCCGAGAATAATGGGGTAGCGAGAACTTGTGCTTACCTCAGCCATTCCAGAGTAAAGCCACCAATAATACCGGTATGTCTAGCAATGCTAAATCAGCCACACTTTCTCGCTGCCTTATCATTCTCGGCACCTTATCAGCGAGTCATATGATACAGTACTCGAGTACAGTATTCTCGAGGGTACAAGTACCAACAGGGGAACTGGGTGGGCAAGGAACAGTGATCGGTAATCGGTTATCTCTAGTGATCCCCACCGTGACGGTTCACGCTCCGCCCAACAATTATCCCTCTTCGTCACCTACGTAGCATAGTGAAACCTGATTTCATTCTTCCGAAAATCTACAGAATAAGGTTCCCAGCTTTGTCCCGGGTGCTGTTGAAATTGTAGGCCCTCCTCGGCCCAACTACGCATCGCCCCCAAACAATAACTCCAGCCAACTCCTGAATGTGGGAATGGTGCTGGTGAGAATTTTCTTGAACCTGACCAGAAGCAGCGCTTATATATTTTGAAGTTTGTCGAGACTTAGCCTTCTTTGTGCTCTCGTGTTGGCTCGGTTTTCTTGGTTTTGCACTACTTCGCTTTGGCGCCGTTTCGGCTTTCATGAGACTCCACTCCACCGTATTAGGGTGAGAGGGTAAATGATCGGAAGGGAAATCTTCGGCTTTCGGATCACTTTTTTCTTCAGGTTAAACCTGAATCCTAATTGCTCCCCCCCAAATCCCACGGTAGGGTTTGGTCAAATCAGCCGCTTTCCAATCACTTTCCGCCCCAGGCTGGTACTGTAAAGTACCGGTATTCAAGTACGATAGAGTAAATAATAAAAGTCAATGTCTTGGGCCACACACCCCGCATGCCCAAAAGCTACATTTATTTCGGTGCGATGATACAGTGCGACTTCCCTTCTTAGTCACGACTCACAAGCCAAAGCGAAGCGAGGGAGAAAGACAATTTCGCGGGTATCTATTACTATCATACACCATATCACTCGATTTCAGCCCTATATCCCACCCCTTTGCTGTGTGACCTATGAATCCTTAGAGCGCAGACAGTTGGGAAAAACACCATGAGTCATATATACACCCGCGAGATGTAGGTGGAGTTATGGCTACTAGTCTCTCTTTAGGATTTAGTGAACACTTAATTTGGATTAACCCGCGAAATTCCCCCTAGCTTGTACGAAGACATCTCCCGTGAGATTTGCGCCTAGGGGAGAATACTCTTTCTGTGAATCTAATACAATTCCCTACGGAGACAGGAGCTGTGTTTTCCGATCTTTAATCGGATCACTTGTCTTTTCCCACTTCCGGATATGGTGCTCGAAGCTGTGGAAGGGAAGCGTGGAATTTGATCCTTTTAATTGGCAGAAGGCAACCAACTGGGTTTTCTTGAATTTAGAGCCACTATGGACTGAATATCTGCAGCAAGCCACTCCGTTGCTAGGAGTTACACACGTTTTCTCTCTTTCTGCAGGCATCACGGGCTAGTGGTTTTGCTGGAGACACAACTTGATTTGCTCGTGCTTCCCCGTCAAGATTTGTTTTCCCCCATTCGTGGTAGCGGGCATGGGCCTGTTCTTTTTGTCTCAACAAATCGCGTATTGGAAATACCCAACTAGTGCCTCGCGGCATAGTAGGGGGGTCCTGCTATTCGGGAAATTGTTGGTAGATGTAGCAGTTAGCCACTCACCGAGCTTGTAATAGGCTCAATATATATTGAACTGAAGTGTCAGGATAAGGTAGGATATGCTACCAAATCAAGCACTGAATTTATTCTCACCTCTCCATGCCTTCACTTAAAAGAGATAAAGGCGAAAATTAATTCTTAAGCAATAAACTAGCTTCTAACACATGGTGGATTGGATTCAGGAATGCTGAACTTCCCTGCCGCGCACAGTGTTCCGAACCGTCCAGTCCGTCCGTCTTCGGGTGAGGACGGGACGGACTACTGCTCATAGTCCGTCTCTTTTGGGGTGCTGGGGACTACGCTCGGGAAGGTGAGGTCCGGACGGACTGTAGGGGGCTATATTTCTAGCTCTTGGACCTCCTGTACTAGCCAAGTTGAGATCATACACCAAACGGATTCTTTTCACTTCATGAGACATCACTCGTGCCGTCTCCGGCGGTCCCCCGCCGTCCCTTACCATTCCCGGCCGTCTTCGACAGTCCCCGGCCGTCCCCGGCTATCCCCTGCCGTCTCCTACCATCACCAGCCGTCCACCCCCCGATTCAAGTGGCACACCCCCGGATACAGGATAACTTTAGTTCTTCAGCGGAAAAGAAGTGGCCCAGGCTTCGCTACTGCAAATGGGGAGACTAAATATTGGCATAGATTCATGACTAGTAATACTTGCTTTGTACAGTACTTGTAGATGGAATTTTAATTATTGACCTATTCAATCTTTCCACAAATTAGAGCTGAGTTTCGTTTAGTAATAAGTTAATGGGCAACGGGAAACTCCCAAACTCGATTATGCTAGATTAGGAGTTCCTACAATACTCAGGCACAAATTATATAATAATCCTAGGGTGTAAGTATATTCTAGGCACAGTGCCATAAAGCCAGTGTTCCAAACCGTCAGAAGGCCCAGAGAGGCCTCGTGACGACTATCAAGAGCCGTGGACAGGACTGGACGGCTATCTGTAGTCCGTCCGGGGGTCAAAGCGCAGGGCCGGACCGCGTGCCCTACAGGGTGAGACATGTTAGTTTAGGGCGGGGGAAGGCATGGGACGGCCGGGGACGGCAAGAGTGATACCTTATGATGCTGGAATGATTTATCTGGAGGTGGTATGATTTCAGCTTGGCTAGTGCCGGAGGCACTACACAGGAACTAGGACTATAGTCCCTTACAGTGAGTCCGATCCTCACCTCCCCGAGCGTAGTCCGTCATACACCGTTAGTTCAGAAAGGTAGGCAATTTTCTGGTTGAGGAGTCAAGGTTGCTACGGAACTACCCCTTCTATTTTTTCGACTTGGGATAGAGGTACCTTAGTAGGCACTTTCAAAATCTAGAAACCGAGGCAGACCAGATGCCCGGTATCTTCATGTAGGCCATCTATCTCTTTGCAGATAAAACATACAAGTTCCCTGGCTTCGGTGTGTGGTGGCTCTATGCTCTGGTAGGGTCGCTCTTCCTGGAAGAAACACATGATATTTTATGGGCTTTGTCAGCCAAAGTCACTGGGCCATACCTGGAGTAGGAAGGGGCGGAACTTCCTCGTGGCCAGAATAAGTCTTGAGACAACAGGCACAACCACGATACTCTGCAAAATCCAAGCATCCTGAAGGTCACAATAGTGATTCCAATTACAACCACAACTATAATGGATATTAATACTAAGGCCTGTATGTTTGTGCCCCTCCTTTCTCTAGGAGTATGGTATCTGGTATGATAATAGGATCTTTGATTTTGACTGCGGCATTAACTTGAGTTGTAGTATTGCGATGGTTGAGTATTGAGAAGGGGTTTTTTGGTCCTAAACCGGGTACGAATAGAGAGAGGTAAAACCACTATATGGGGATGAAAACAAGGAAAGAAAAGGAAAGCAAGAGAAAGAAACCAAATCTACTTCTGGGAGGGGCTATCACCGCTCGCACAGCCAGAGGTCAATGATCTTTAGATGACTCTCGGTAGTCACGATGATGAATGAAAGAAAGAAAAACAAAACAGTGGAGATTTTTCATTCTCTGCCTGTGGTTGTTCCCTCCTTCCGTGTGCTATCCACCGATCATGACTTATAAAGCTTAAACTACATGTAAACTACGTAATCCCTAGCTAGCCCAATCGTCTCACTTGCCAACTACCTATTGATAGAGTAAAATAAGGAACTAGCTAGCTAGGCAAGCACTATCAACTGCGAACCTACTATAAGACCCCACAGATGCACCCTGGGTCCCCTGAAACATCGACTCGATGTTAAACAATAAGCTATCAACCACTACAAAAGCTAAAAGAACCATCCCCGCTCCCCTCAACCATCAACTAGCCATTGTAACTTCCTCCTAACAATCAGCTGATATCCGTCAAATCAAAGCCACGCTGACCCTCGCTCCACACACTGGCCTCACCCATAGCATCACGGCTATATTGAACTGCTCCAACTCCATCTCGAGGCTTCTGGAACTGTGCAGCCGGGTATTCCCTATTACTGGACACGAACGAAAGCAGATCATCATGATGATAGAGCTTGGTGACTCCTGGTGGATTGTGAAGTTGCCGAACATGTGCAGAAACTCCCGAGTGTGATATACGCTCCAGTATTCTAGGTGTAGACCACCGAGTATAGAGTTTTCGCCCTTTATTCTTTGCTTGTTGGAAATCGCGGATGAGAACTAAATCGCCCACCTTAGGTCTTCAATACCCGGGAGTCTTCCTAGCCTGTAGTTGGTCTTGCTTCTCAGCCAACCACATTCCTGCTTGCAGGCTGCTCTCTTCGCAAGAATCAATATACCCGTGAAAACTAAGCTCATCGGCCCAAACACTCGCATCTATTTTGACAGTAACAAGGTCCCGTTTAACAAACTCCTCTAAGCCAGCACCCAGCTTGCGGGTTAATGATGGGTTAAATCCAAGAAGTATTTCTGCTGGAGTATATCCGTGCACTTGTAGACAGCGGGTATTGATAGCTAGTACCACATTCCTTATCTCATGACCCCAGCTTTCTGATGATTCTAGAGATAAGCACTATAGGCGAATTGTGCCCATAAGCATTTGGACATAACGCTCACTAAGTCCCACCGATTGAGGATGCGAAATAGCTGAGGGAAAGTGTATAACGCCGTGGTCATCCCACATCTTGGAGATTAGGGCTCCAGTAAAGTGGCTGCCATTGTCGGTATAGACAGTAAGAGGCCAGCCTACTACCGGAAACACATGCTCGAGTAAAGCCTTGATAGTAGAGACCTGGTCCGCCTTTTGTACCCCTCTCGCCCACAAGAACCGCGAGAAGTAGTCCACAACGATAAGAATGTAGACACACCCAGTAGCCTTACAGGGCGGATTGATAGGCCCCACGTAGTCCATGCCTATCATGTCAAGTGGTTTGAACTGTATTATCGACCGGAGTTCACCTGCCTTTTGAATATTTGAAACTCTTTGGCAAGACTCGCATGAAGCAACCCATTGACCAATATCCCGCGCTCGTGAAGGCCAGTAGACTTTCCCATGCGCTCGGCCAAGTGTGATTCTGGCAGCAAAGTGCCCATGACCCTCATGTAGATCCTGCAAGACCTTCTGTACATTCTCCTCCAACACACAAGTAGCTAGTTCACCATTCTTCTCTCAGTAAAACAGCTTCGGATCTACCCCATCCACTAACACATATCTCCTTATCGCTCGCTCCAGGCTCTTCCTCTCACATCCACCCATTACCATCCTTCCACTTCCAATCACCCCTTCCCACTCGTCTAGTCTCGCTTGAACAATCGTGCCATACATGTCAGACCTCAACCACCTTTCCCATCTCTGTCTAACCATAACACTCGCCGCTTTGAGTAACCTCTGATCACCCTTGATACCCCCAATACCATTCTCTTGCTCTCCTGTTACATTCTCTAGCTCTAAGGTAAAAACCTTAGCATGCTGCAACCCAGAAGCGTAAACCTTTTCCTTATTAACTTTATCCCAACCACCATTCCCCCAGAAGCTCCTATCATTTCTCAAGACCTGTGCTACGAACGAGTTTATCATAACATCTGTAGCAAGACCAGTGACCGCGATAACTGATGAGATTATTGGTATAAGGCCTTCCACATCCTCAACCATAGTCAAACCCATTAACCTTGTAGGTAAGCGTGATAGTCCATCAGCAATTCCCATAAAGTGAGTTTTGGCCGAGCGATGCAGTAGCTGTAAATGATATTCCCCTAACCTTTCCTGCCACCGAGCAATCCTTCCATGTGCATCATTGTCTAGTTCCGTAAGAAGTATTCTCAAAGCTGAATGGTCAGTATATACCAGAACAGGGTACTTTGATGCCATAACCATCCACCTAACCTTAGTAAGACATCGAACAACTGCTAAGGCCTCTCTCTCTGAATTGGGATAGCGTGTCTCAACGTCAGATAAGCGGAAAGATATAAACATAATTATTCGCTCAGACGAGCGGTAGGTACTCAAGTTTCCTGCTTCAGTTCCTGGAGGCACACCTTCCAGCTGGAACAGAATACCCCCAATACCAAGCTTGCTTTCATCAACTCCCAAGGGATACTGGCTATATGGATCAGGTAAAGCCATGGCATTGTTCGCAATGGCCTACTCAATGACTTGGAAAGCTACCTCTATTTCTCTGCTGCATGTGAACTCAGTCACTTTCCTTTCATGGAGTCTCTCTACTGCTCCCTTGTTTTCTTTCTGCCCCGTAGTAATTTCCATCCTTGCCCCATACTTGATAACGCATACTAGCTCTGCCCTTCCTGGGATAAATCGCCGGAGAAATTGTGGCAGGTAACAAAACGCTTCGACTTCCTCTTGATTAGTTTGGGTAGGCCATTGCAACATTGCTTCCCTCTTGCACAGAGATGGTCGTAGCCCATTTGGCCCTGCCTCCAGTCCAACAAAGTACAAGGAATTGCAGAAGAAGTAAGATTTTGAATCTTTAAGGTATATAGGTCCCCAAGCACATCGCGGAAAGAAATGCTCATGTAGAAACTGGTGCATATGGTCAAAGGTTGTAGAACTCCCATAGCTGTCGTCGATCATCCCATCAAATGCAACTGAACCTCAATCCCCAATCAAAGAGTCTGCTCCCTCCAGATAGCCTCCAGTTGTCAAATCATGTCCACTTGGTATAGCAGCAAAGACAAGGTCTCGAAATCAACAATAGGTATGAGTTCCACCAGTTAATCCTTGTCCCATAACATTATAGCAGTATATCCCATAAGGTGTCACGAATCCTAACTTGGTTTCGTCACCCTTTCTCACTGGGATGGCCCAGTAAGAATTTGCTGCATCAGTCGTGAAGAAGTATCACTATCCCTTGTTTAGTATTGTGTATACGATCTGCTCCAAGCGGGGAAAAGGATACTGTGACTTCTCAGTCACTCAGTTCAAGGGAATAAAATTGTGTACCATTTGCAAGCAGTCCTTCTTTGGAAGTGTATCAGCTTACGGCTTGATGGGGAATTTGGTCCTAGCTCCCTATTCAGAATCAGACCGAAAAATTAAACCCGCCTCCTCCATCTTGGGTATCAGGCGTCCACCAAAGGCAATTCCCTCTTCAGTGTAGAGAGGTATTCGAGCTCGGTAAGGCTTTGCGTTCTGAGTAAGAACAATCGCGTGTTCAATTAAATCTGTTTGTCTTATGCGAAGAAGGTCTGTCTCAAACACATCCCTCCAAGTGTGGAGCAGTCTTCTCGCACTCTGCTTCTCTTCCAAACTCAACTAAATCCCTAACCACAAAGTCGTAGATGCGAACCACTCATCAATAACCGCTTGGGAAACTGCATCTTCTGTAGGAATTAGGCACCTTTGGGGTCGTCTTGTTATAGGAAATAGCTGAGCCTTATTTCTCATCAATGTGGTAGTCCCCAGCACCTTCAGTATTTCCAATGATCGGCCGTACCTATTGCCTTTCCTCTCCCCTTCAACACTTCTTCCTTCTCCGTTCCAATGTCTTCTATCACTCCCCAGCACCTGCCATTCTCGCTTGTACGACTCCACACCCAACTCTCCCATAATGCCCATATCCGCACTCTTTCTATCTCCCGCGAACCCCTCTCTCTTCCGCTTATCTCCCACCATACTGCTTTCACACTCTTCGCCCTTACCCATACCGCAAAAACCCCAATCACACTGCACCTCTTCCTCCTCTTTACTCTTTACTCCATAAGGGGCAAAAATGCGTGGCTCAGTCCCTTGCCACCAAAGCGACGCATTTAGTTTTCCAAACCAATTGGTTTGTGTTCCCCCTTTTCCCAGTGATCCAATTCGTTGAGTAGTGTTTCTACTGCATCCTCCGCCTCGTCATCATCAACTTCCAAGAGCGATCCCTGTTCTATATTTCCCATTTTCACACTTGTCTCCTCACTAGGAATAGCAGGTACCTTTCTCAGCAACCCTGTCACTTCCTTCGATAAAAAGCATATGTAGATCATGGTATTCCACTGCTCTTACCCGCTTCAGCCATCTACATGAGAGTAAGAGGTAATAGGTTTGAGAAACTGCAACCTCGTAAGCTTTAATCCTTGCCAAGACCCCCGCCACCACAACATCAAGCCAGACATAATTGCGTAAGACCACTAACCGATCGTCTGCCAAGCGCATCCCTAAGCCAGAAACAGGAAACCTTCCTAACCCAAGTCTGTCCACCAGCTGTGATGAGATTAAGTCTAGCATTGCTCCAGCATCAACAAGAACCTCCGGTACTTTAACCTTACCGACCCAAGCTTCAATATATAGACATTAAACATTATCTTCCGTACCTGCCACAGCTTCACTAACTATATCCCTTCCAATATAGTACTGCGCTGAGTGAAGAGTGATGGGCTCTGCCGGCTTCTTCCCGGAAGTGAACTTCTTCTTTCGTGAGCGGGGAACGGAGGATCGTAGAAGCTCAGCTCGGTCCTGTCTCAACCGTGGTGAACAGTCTAGGAGCTGCTGTAGCGTGATCTGTAATCGTGAAGCAGGTTCAGTCAAAGCATCTTGGATGGTGAAAGGATTTTGCCCTTTCATCCATTTTATCGGTGCAATCTCTACCTTTTCTCTCACCCTATTTGGAAGTATACTTGCCTGCTGAATTCCCTTCAGAGAAGGCCTTTCTACCTCCTCGAAACCATCTGCAAGTCTGATCACCTCACCAATTACTTCATGTGCATCTTCCCCATCATCTTCATCCTCATTTTCTATGGCAGGAAACTCAAGTCCCTTTCGATTAGCTAACGGATTATTGGTAGGACGAAGAGAACGACGGAGATAAAGGCTTTCCCAAGCTTCTCCGGTTCTCCTGATAACCTTAGGAGCACACTAAGTGTTGACGATATCTGACTCACTATCCTCAACTCAAGCACGTTTCTCGACCCAAGCATTTTGGAAAATTGTGCAAACTGCAGGAATTCTAGCTGCAACCACACACTCAATCCTCAGATCTTCTCAACTAACAGAACAAGAATGGAGACAGGAAACTGAGGCTGCAGTTCCCACCATCCGCTGGTCATTACCTTGGCGGGGTAATATAGCTCGCGGTGTGATCTCGAGCAAATTACTCCCGGTAAGAGGAGGTAACTGAAGTGGCTGCGGATGCCAATGATCTTGTACCGTAAGTTCCCTTTCTTTCCGAAACCGGTCTCTGATTTCCTGCTGTTCATAAGGAGACAAAGGCTGATTTACACAGGCTTCGGCATAGTGGCCACGGTTTCCACAGTTGAAACAATATAATGAGGGTTAACATGACGGTTAGTTGCTGGATTCGCTTGCGAAGAGGAAGGGAAACGAGTCATTCTTCCCATAGTTGTCTCATAAGACGACATAAAGGTATTAAACTATTCTGGTGTAAGGTTAAGAGTCGGGGTCGGGGCAAGGGAAGCATTTCCGGACAAGGGAGAACAAATTTCGGTTTTGCTAATGGTATTAACTGAAGGCAGCACCGGGTTTGTATACAAAGGCACTTGGAAGGAGGGCATTTCTCAAGCAGACTGAGTGGGACGAAAAGGATCTGGTTCACCGATCTCTTGGAAAGAAAACTTAACCACAGTCAGTGCTTTCAGGAAAGAGAAGTTAGGAGAATCTTTGAGGTCAAAGGTGACTCTCTGCCTCCAGTCTTGATCCCGCATGCCCTTGACACAGGCGGTAGCGAATAAAGAATCCATATCCTTTGAAATCTTTCTTGAAAGCTTTTCAACACGGTGAACGTAGTCTTGGATATGCTCAGTTTCCGCTTAAAGCAAGGAAAGCATTTCGTTCTGAACGGCAAATAGGGATAAGGCCTGCATAGCTTTAACCCCATACCTGTCCTTGAACTCTGCCATAATCTTGCCGTAGTCTTTCTTATGAGTCTCTGGTAGTACATTGTACCACCAGTGCCAGGCATCCCCATTGCGCTTGAGATTTTGACGGAACAATCTAATCTTAGAACGGTCAGTAGCTTCACTAATACCATGAGTGATAGACAGATCCCAGGACAGAGCAGCCGTCTCGATGTCATCTAGATACTCCTCTACGCTCTCACTAAGGTCAGTATTCGCCCCATTAAATGGGTTAATCTTTATAAAGTTATTCATTTTCTTAGGCAAACAGACAGAAGCTTGCAATGATGGAGGTGGAGAAGGAGGAGAAAGGCGGAACCGAGAGATTAGTGGCTCATCTGTACTGGAGGAATGACTGAGTTCTCGATATCTCCACAGGAGACTTTGATTGATATCTATGGCCTTGCTGTACGAGCAAGGTCTGTTTGCCTTCAGGTTTGCTAACTGTAAGAGGACAATCCAGATAGAACAAACACTGAATGAGATAAAAGAAATGCTTGACCGAGATCAAGAACCCAACAGTCTCCTTGGTGTAGAAACCAGGAAATCCGTTTCAGAGCACCATTGAGAAGGGGTTTTCCGGTCCTAAACCGGGTACGAATAGATAGAGGTAAAACCACTATACGGGAATGAAAACAATGAAAGAAAAGGAAAGCAAGAGAAAGAAACCAAATCTACTTCTGGGAGGGGCTATCACCGCTGGCATAGCCAGAGGTCAATGATCTTTAGATGTCTCTCGGTAGTCACGATGATGAATGAAAGAAAGAAAAACAAAAGAGTGGAGATTTTTCGTTTTCTGCCTGTGGTTGTTCCCTCCTTCCGTGTGCTATCTACCAATCGTGACTTATAAAGCTTAAACTACATGTAAACTACGTAATCCCTAGCTAGCCCAATCGTCTCGCTTGCCAACTACCTATTGATAGAGTAAAATGAGGAACTAGCTAGCTAAGCAAGCACTATCAACTGCAAACCTACTATAAGACCCCACCGTATCCTGTGGAATGGTGAGTGCACCCGTTGTCTCAGGACTTATTCTGTCCTCGAGTACTGTATGTGACTCTTTATTTGACAATAGCCACTCGAGCCTTCTTAGACCCCACTCTACAGGGGTCAGTGGACAATTTCTGCTAGTCCCCCAGATCACAAAGAAGTTTCTGTGGAAAGACTCTCTATAGAACTACCTAAAATCGACTCCTCTCTAATACTATTGATGTCTTTTCTTTTCTTTTCTTTTCTTTTTTTGATAAAGTGAGGATTGGTTCGAGACAGTTGGGGCATCTTGATAGAAGTAAGTGCACGTACGGCTTGGCGTTAAGGCACTAGTTTTCTCCCTGCGCGTGGGGAGCGTGGCGGCGAACTCAGCCTGGGCCTTGGCAGAACTGAATCAATACCAGCGAATCCAGGGCCCTCCGTAACAATGTTTTTTTATCCTAGCAAAAAGAATGATGCCGCAGCAGAGAAAACAATACTTCAACTTCTAAGCAAGAAAACACAATCACAAAAAAGCATAAAAAATCTGAATAATTATTGGAAGATACTGAAATACTCCTAAATTTTTAAATTTTTCTACAACACCAAAGAGCAACTATGTGGAGGGTTTCTGGGTTGTAAACATGCTCCTTCCGGATTTAAACAGGCCCATTCCTGTGAAAAGTGTGAGCTCTAGATCAAAAAAAATCCCCATGGTGACCTCATGGGGGATGGTCGATACAGTACTAGGACAAAAAGATTCGTCCAATACCCATTTTACACCAAAATTAGCCAACTTGGCCACCCTCCCCCATCCCACACGTTCTATGAGAATCTACAAAAACTTATTTATGTATTAGAAAATCGGTAGATAATATATTGAATGTTTCAAAACTTTTAAATATTACTAAAGGATGGAGAAAAGGTTGTTTAAGTATTAGGAATTGGTTGCCACGTACCTTTTTGTATGGAGCCTCATACAAAAATTTAGGTCACTTTCACACAGGCTGATGCAATCATAAACAATGGGGGCAGCTTTGATTCTTTAGACTTCTACTTTTAGAGAATTGAATAGATTGTGATTTTCTAGCTAGAGGAAGGATTTGAAGTGTTTCCATGCAAAGAGTATTGGGAATTGTCTGTTTGAAAATGTTAAATTTAGCCCAAAAACCAGCATCGGGCGAATCCTTTTGTCCCCGTCCTATATATTGGCGCTACATGCAGAAATGGTTTCTCTCTATTCTTCATCCGCCCCCCTAGGACCAATGGTTACTTTATGAACGAGAAATGCACTCTTCTGAGAACACGGCTAAATGCGTTTTGTGTGCACATTGATAGAGGTGAGGAGGGGAAAACAAGCCAATCATATGTCCTTCATTCCTTCTACTACTTCCATCACCTAATTTGCCACCACTTAGTTAACTCCAATATTCTTACCTTGGCGGAGGCTAAAATGAACTAATTGACCTGTTTCAGGAGACGGGAAGAGTCAGTAACGCTAGCCTCTCTCGGACGTAAAGTGCAAGAATACTGCCCTACCTATTTGGGCCTCAAGGAAAAGGAAAAAAAAAAAAGCAAGCAGCTTTTCTTCCCACTCCAGCAATTGCTTCAACTGAATCCACCGCAAAATTTCGAGCTACAAACAGTCCCACACTCTACCTTTCGGTCGTTATTTGGGCCCCAAGGAAAAGGGAGGAAAAAAGTAAGGTCCTGACTCCCACACTACCTCCAGGTCGTTAAAAACGTGAACGGCCAACACGCACTACTCGTACTAGCAGTTTGTTGCTTTGCCCAAGTGTCTATTTCCGCTGATTCACTATCGCACGCAACCTTTCATTTCCTCTCCAACTCTATAAAATTTGCAGTTCAGTCAACTTATTCAAATCCCCTTCTCTTCCCATTACCTTGTATATTGGCAAACTATAACATCGCTAAATCTCTCAACTTCCCATCATACAATTAAGTCATCATGCCAGCCGTCCCACAGTCTCAAATCGGAAACATTCTCTCTCAATTCAACGAGGATGAATACACAGAAAACAAGGGAGAGGATGGTAGCGATAGCAGAAGCCTAGTAGTGATAATGGGATTCATTATTGCTCTCCTTACTTTACTTCTTGCGATTATTTCCTACAGACACCCGCGATTCGGTTGTTCTCTGTCTTCATCAGTTTTGCCTCTCATCAAGGCACGCCCACCCTTCCTTCTCTTTTACTATAACTGATGTTAATGTATTCTCAGTCCCGCAATCCATCACAGCAAACTCCCAGAACCGCCCTCCCGAGCTTCTCAACAACCATCCCACCCTTGGATCTTGCCAGAGTCAATCAGGTTGTTATTTATAACAACTATTCCCAGTTTGCCGGTGCCCGTTTAAGTACATTTTCATACCAGAATAACGGCATCTCGAAAGGGGATATGAGGGTGGGGTGAGCTGAAGAATTACGGAAGCCAAACAGACCGAAGTCTGTAGTCCCTCGGCAATATATATAAGAATGGGATAATGGAAATTTGTTTGACTTCAGCTTTTGCTTGTTTCTTTAGATATTGTTTCATCGCACTTCTTGTCGGAATACTTAGCCTGCTCCTCTATTCCTTTCTTACTTTCAAATCTATCTCTTTCTCCATGCTTTGAGGAGCCTTTCAAATTCTTCCTTTAGTTGTTTTTTTTTGCAACAGCGGTATGAGAAAACACCTTGAATTGTTTGCCCTACACGGTATAGCTCTGGCAGGCAGAATTTCTTTGAATTAACAGGTGCTCATAATTTCTCTAACCATCCCCTCAAGCCAGCGCAGTTTAGCTCTGCTGTTTATCGATAGTTGATTTTCCGAGCAAATACGGTGCTATTAGCTTGCACATAAATCTACAACGTTTTCTTTCAATAATTTACTTCAGGCTGAGAAGATCGGAGGCCTGGCTGAGATAGCGCATCAAATGGTGAAATACCAGTATGGGACAGGTATGAGGGCGTGCTCAAAAGTCTATCGAAAATGGTTTGGTTGGTCAATCATTCCATATGTACCCTATCAAATCTAGCCAACATCCGCGAGCTTGGTTAGTCAAAATTACGTGTGTGTAACGCGGATTACGGTAAAACGTGTGCCGTGATCGGTCGTTGACAGGGGGAATGTAGGGCTATGGTAAAGGCAAGAAGGAGAGGCGCAGTATGAAAAGGGTACTCGAGTACTTTTTAGCGTAAAGCAAAAGTGAGATGATTTGGTGATCTCCCTTGAAAGTGGCATTACCGTACCAATTACAGGAGCGGAGGCGCTCGTGGTTAGCTGTGTAACCAAATTTTCACGCGCGGGTCCTTAGGCCTCGTCTTCAGTTCTTTGCTGGGCAGGTTTTCCGTCCCAGTTGCAACGAACGTTGCAAGGGAATTTGACATTTTACTCGTACGGTACTGTACGAGCACATAGATCCACTATTGGCAATCGGGCACTTGGCGTTAGAAATCCGAGAGGAAACACCCCGAGAGGGAATAGTGTTTCCCGGACAAATTATAGCTTGGAGAAGCTGGCTGGTTGGATCTCATTAACTGGTATTCGCAACTCTGTTAACCTATTCTTCTAAACCTGTGTGGTTTGGTGGAGTTGTGCTATTGAGATCCCCGATAGATCTACTGAGTTTTTACGGGCAGCTGAAGAGCCTACAGTATCCCTTTGTCCGTCGCTGCGCCCAAGAAATCGGTGGGGTATGTCTCAGTTTGAAATGCCAAGGTATTTATTTCCAGTTAGGGAAGATTACTCTCTAAATACCATTAATCTAGTTCTGATTAGGGAAAAATGCTTCCCAAATCCCGTCATTTTCCTAACGAGATCTCTTGGGCGCAGCACCCGACGGACTGCTCCAGTATGGGATACGCTAAAATTTGGTGAAGGGAAAAGTTTGTGGAGCTCTTGCATAGTGGCTGGAGCACAGAGTTTTCTGTGAGCCGTTGAGAAGGCCATGGGGGAGCTCGACAGACTTAACATGGGGGCTCAACGAAGAGCCCAAACAAAATCTCAGCTTACTAAGTCATTTTTCGTGGAGTGTTCGTTGCACCCCAGTTCATTGGCCCCTCCCCCATGTTACCTTTAGCCCCCAGTACTGCAGCAACAAGTCAATTCTTTCGGAAAAAAGAGTGGGCCTACATTGCGATTGGCGAAGTGTTGCCCTCCCAGCACTTGCCCCCAAGCCTCATGTGCCGGCAACCCATGGCATTTTGTCAGATTGTATGCAACATTCCCGGTCACCTTCTGTAGGAAGCTTGAAATTCTCTGTAGCTCTGCCATCACGGAACAGTGGCCACATCCTTCCTCAGCGGCGACTACACACACCCAACTCCACTCGTTGACTTAGTACTCTAAGTTACTGTCGAACTCATAGATAGCTTTCATGATGAGTTCCATATTTTCTTGGGAGATTGCGTAGGCTCTTAGGTGATGGAGCAAGAAGGTGGTTTGAGTTGATGCGTTCTTGTTATTTAACTACCGTACAAATTCCTTAGAGGAGCGAGAGACGATCGTGGGAATTTTCTTAGGTTCGGAGAGACAGTTCTTCCCATCTTCATCTGTCCAATTTCATGACAAGATCAATTCAATTTATCACGGTCATCCTGTTTTTATCCTTCAACTTTAATTCCCCGTTTTACTTTCTTCTATTTTTCCCCTTAAGTGGAGGGATCTGGAGAGAGAGAAAAGGCAGAATCAATAGGAATCTCTGACCCGGTCGAAAACACAAGAAAAAGCTTCCTACGTGATCTCCACACTTCCGGAAGCTGTGTGCTATCAGGTTAGAGATTTCGACCAGTTACAAGAGGGGTGGGTGGTTTCCATCTCCCGCCAGGCACCAAGAAGCCTTCTCTAGTTCTTATCTTCTTGCGCAGTGTAGCATATGATACTACGGGTTTGAGAAGTGCGATCTAGTCATCTGATAGCGCAATCAGACGCCGAGGTGGCAAACTAGTTCGATTGTACTCGTACTCGTGTCAGGGTTAGTCCGCAAACGGCAGGGTTTATTCTCAACATAAACTAAAGTGGCAAATAACGAATAGAAACCGGTGAATAGATCATTCAACCAATAGCAAAGCAGAAAGTGTTCGAGGAATTCTTCTGGTTTTCAACACATGGCCACTAGTGCGTGCACTATTCCTAATATCGTCCATAGCTTTGTCAGCCTGGTGTTCGCGGACTAGCCCTGGTATCCGAGTACATCACCGCGCGGATCTTATTTCAGCATCATGTGTTTGCCCTAGCTATGTCATACCTATGTGGAATTTTTCCAACCTTCTCTCTTTCACTTGAAGCTCTGTATCTCCATTTGAGGGAGAATCCTTCTTTGCAAGGGAAATTTTAGTTTTTTCGAAAGGTTAATTCCGTTAGTTTAGAGGCAAAGCCAAGACGAGCTATGGGCCAGGGTTCGCCATTTTGTTAGGTGAGCGAACGCACTACAGTATCCCGGGCAGACGAAGGCCCGGATGGGCTGTAGGTCCGGGCGTCCCGTAAGCCGCAAATTTTTAACTTCAAGCCCTCACTTCCCCCTCGACTATAGCACCCCACTTTCTTTAAATTTTATCCATCACTTGCAGACCTATTTAATTTGAGAACTCTATCTCGGTGGGTGCTTCACCATCCTATAGAGTTGCGCATATGGTTTCCTGCCCCGTAGCACCCCCATGGATTATGGAATTGATCTGAACCTGTCACTAATAGAGGCAGAAGACAAAACTAGAAAATATATGCTGGAGCTGAAGGCATATCTATAAATTAAACTCCGAGATTCGATCCGAGTCATTCATTCTATTTATTTATTTAACCAAATTTTGGACTAGGGGTAGACCGAGCCAAAATCATGAAAGATCACTCATCCGGTTCTCTTTAACCCTCTAGTCTCCTGCATCTCCCCCGGCGGCCCCTTGGCATCTCCTACATGATGGTATGATAATCCCAATAGTAGCATATTGTATTAGGAGCAGAGGGGAGAGCAGGTAACTGGAAGCGCACATCAGTGCTTGCCATGGGCCGGCCCACCAGGCCCATGGGTCAGAGAAAAATTATTTATTATGACTAATAAGGTTCTATTGACCCAAACTATAAGACACAGGCTTCAAACTATAGATGCAAAAATAACAATATTGTTCAATTTTATGACTAGTTTAATTTCTCTAGCTTCATTGCTTCTAATCATGGTATAGAATTGACAAAGAATTTTTCCTCTACGATTATGATACATAAAAGAGTACTTTTATACAAGCCCTGCTTCCTCATCTAATATTTACTTCTTTTTTTCCAATTTAGGGTAAGAATTTAGAATCTGGTAAAAGCCCACTGGCCGACAAAGGCCCATGGCAAGCACTGGCGCACGTGTATGATGGAGGAACACCGAAGTGTGGACTGGTGAATATTCTAGAGCGTGAACGGATTTATAGGGTTACGCATGTAGAGTTTTCTCTACCTAAGGTGAACCGTAGCTAGCAACCTCCATAGAGAACCAACCAGCAACATCCTCCTATATGGACGGCGCGAGGTTTGAGCCAAAGGCTGCCTTCCTAGGATTTCGCTTCCCCGGACGACCCCTAGAGATAGTTCAGTCCCAGCACTGCTCTTGGTAGTCCTCACAATGCTCCCCGTGGGACCTCCGAACCGTTGGGAGCACCGCCGACGCTCTTGGTAGATTTCACTGGAGGTTTTTTGTGCTTCTTGAATGTCTTTAATGTGAGGTCCTCTATAATTCCAATCAAGTGGTGCTTTGTGAGCCAATTTCCAGAATGAGGAGATTGGACGCATGCAATATAATTGCACTCCTCCACTGGCTTCCTCCTTGAGGTGAATGATATGTGCATCCAGGCCCATGGTTCTAAAGGCTTACCGCACGGCCAAGCCCGCTTCTCATAAGTATCTATCCATAAGGCACTGGCAGCTGCTCCTGCATCCAGTGTTACAGACTCTGTACTTGCTGTGGCATCCTTCGTGGCTTATTTCGACACCAATTGTTTAAGAACTCATCCGTCGGCCTTTCTTGATATGAGCCCCAAGAGAGGGGGGAATTTCTGCAGCCCAAATGTATCAAGTTAATTGAATTCGCGGTAAAACTTCAGGGATCCTGTTCAGAAACTTTTGCGGAACCTTCCTAGAAGTATTAGAAGAGGCCTCATGAGATGCGCCTTGTTCCCCAGGGTTGTAAACAAACCACTTCTTGCTCATAGGACCTAGGGCTTGATATGGGAAGGGTGACGGTTCTCTGTGGGACGGTGTTCCCTAAAAATGTGTCCGATGCGGATTTGGTGTTTCCGGTATTGCCATGAGGTTAAGTTGGAAAAAATCGCTAACCTCAGGTTTATCTTTCAGCCGGAGCAACTAAAGACGAGCCCGGTCCTCATGGGTGCGGACCTTCGCAACGTGGCCTTGATCACAGGCAGACGCTATAGTGGCGGTCAGGATCCTAGTCAAGTTCTGACAGAATGCTGTACTCTGCTAGTGGCTGACATAAACTCCGCAAGCTTCACATAAATTTATCATCGGTAGGAAGCTCCTTACTCCTTCCGTTGCAGGATCGCCTGATTTTAAGTTGTCAAAAATGCAGCAATAACTTTGAAAGCAGGCCACATAGTGCCTGAAGCCCAAGTGGGCGGTCCAATCGCCGTCCTGAAAAGTAAGTGAGGGCTTCTACGATAGCCGTTTCTTTTGCTAGGCCACACTACTATAATGATTAGGATATGAGAGTAGAGAGTCTTGCGGTCCTTATTCTTTCTGTGCTGCCAGCAGCGTTCTATATATACACAAATCTCCCGTACAGAAAAACTCTTCATCTCCTTTGTTCAAGTCTT
>Ga0307509_10004038_pt1 | contig 21555 bp, 20 predicted proteins | sample 10_EM_MG_FD_202245 | JGI IMG/M metagenome (GOLD analysis project Ga0307509, IMG submission 202245) | Populus trichocarpa ectomycorrhiza microbial communities from riparian zone in the Pacific Northwest, United States - 10_EM | ecosystem: Host-associated > Plants > Roots > Unclassified | place... | reverse complement strand
GTGCGCGCGGTGCTGATCACCGGCCAGCCCGGCATCTTCACCTCGGGCAACGACATCGAGGACTTCATGAAGCGCCCGCCCGGCAGCACCGAGTCGCCGGCGTTCGTGTTCATGAAGGCGCTGCTCGGCTGCGACAAGCCGGTGATCGCCGCAGTGACCGGCGCGGCCATCGGCATCGGCACGACGATGCTGCTGCACTGCGACTTCGTCTATGTCAGCGACGAAGCCCGCCTCGCGATGCCGTTCGTGAGCCTGGGCCTGGTGCCCGAGTTCGCCTCGAGCCTGATCGTGCCGCAGCTGATGGGCAACGCGCGCGCGGCCGAGAAGCTGCTGCTCGGCGACCCGTTCACCGGCGCCGATGCGGTCGAGTGCGGCATCGCGAACGCAGTGCTGCCGGCGAACGAGGTCGTGAACCACGCGCGCCGCGTCGCCGAGCGCTTCAACGCGCTGCCGCCGGGCGCGGTGCGCGAGAGCAAGAAGCTGATGCGGCGTGCACGCACACAGAGCACGCTCGAGACGATCGCGGTCGAGGGCGAGCTGTTCGCCCAGCGCCTGCGCAGCCCCGAGGCACAAGAGGCCTTCAGCGCGTTCTTCCAGAAGCGCCGGCCGGATTTCTCTCAATTCTGATCACGCACGTTCCGTGATGTCGCTCGCGCTCAAGCTGATGCTCTCGCCGCTGCTGATCGCGCAAGCGGTCGGCACGCGCAAGCGCGCACCGTCGCTGCCCGAAGCGCACGGGCCGCGCGAAGGGCAGCTCGGCTCGGGCGGCGCGGCGCTGCGCCTGCTGATCGCGGGCGACTCGTCGGCCGCCGGTGTCGGCGTCGCCTACCAGGACGAAGCCTTTGCCGGCCACTTCACGCGCGCGCTGCACAAGCGCAGCGGGCGGCCGGTGCGCTGGCGCGTGCGTGCGCGCTCGGGCCTGACGACGAAGCAGGTGCACGACATGCTGCGGGCCGAGCCGCCGCCGGTCGCCGACATCGCCATCGTGCTGACCGGCGTCAACGACGTGATCGAGCTGATCCCGCCGCGCCGCGCCATCGAGCATCGTGCCGCGCTAGCCGACTGGCTGCTGGCGAGCGGGCGGGCGCGGCACGTGGTGTTCGCCGCATTGCCGCCGATCAACCAGTTCCCGCTGCTGCCGCAGCCGCTGCGCCGCGTGATGGCCGACGACGCGCGGCGCCACAACGACGCGATCGCGCAATGGGCCGCGACACGCAGCGACGTGCACTTTGTACCGATCGCGCTGCAGCTCTCGCCCGCGGCGATGGCCCGAGACGGCTTTCATCCGGGCGAGCCGATCTACCGCGCGTGCGGCGAGGCCATCGCGCGCTTCGTGGCCGAGCACGTCATTTCAACGGAGACACGCAAATGAACAACACGCTCAAGGGCAAGACGCTCTTCATCACCGGCGCGTCGCGCGGCATCGGCCTGGCGATCGCCAAGCGCGCTGCGCTAGCTGGTGCCAACATCGTGGTCGCCGCGAAGACGACCGACACCAACCCGAAGCTGCCCGGCACGATCCACTCCGCTGCGGCCGAGATCGAGGCCGCGGGCGGCCAGGCGCTGGCCGTGCAGACCGACATCCGCGACGAGGCCAGCGTGCTGGCCGCGGTCGAGCAGGCGGTGGCGCGCTTCGGCGGCATCGACATCCTCGTCAACAACGCGAGCGCGATCAGCCTGGCGCCGACTACCGCGACGCCGATGAAGCGCTTCGATTTGATGTTCGGCGTGAACGTGCGCGGCACCTACCTGTGCACGCAGAGCTGCCTGGCCGAGCTGATCAAGTCGGCGAAGGCCGGGCGCAACCCGCATGTGCTGAACATGTCGCCGCCGCTCAGCATGCGCGAGCACTGGTTCGCGCCGCACGTGGCCTACACGATGGCCAAGTACGGCATGAGCGAGTGCACGCTCGGCCATGCGGGCGAGTTCAGGCCCTACGGCATCGGCGTCAACAGCCTGTGGCCGCGCACCGCCATCGCGACCGCGGCCTTGCAGATGATCCCCGGCGTCGACCTGGCCAGATGCCGCAAGCCCGAGATCCTGTCCGACGCGGCCTACCTGATCCTGACCAGCGATGCCGCGACCACGACCGGCAACTTCTTCCTCGACGACGAGCTGCTCGCCGCGCGCGGCGTGACCGACCTCGAGCCGTACAGCGTGACGCCGGGCACCCGGGATTTCGTCCTCGATTTCTTCGTCGACTGAGTCGACTGAAGCGGCGCGGCGGCCGGTTCGCCTACAAAAAGACGCGCAAGAAACTGTCACAAACTGGCGCCGCGCGCGCCGCGGTTCTTTGGTACGGTCGAGGCTTGACTTCGATCACCGACCCTCTCCCGTTGCCTGCGCGAGCAGCCCTGTTCCTTGATTTCGATGGCACGCTCGCGCCCATCGCCCCGCGCCCGCAAGACGTGCGCGTGCCGGAGTGGGTGTTGCCGGTGCTGGGCGAGCTGACGGCAAGCCTGCAAGGGGCGCTCGCGATCGTCAGCGGCCGGCCGATCAGCGAGATCGACGCGATGCTGCACCCGATGGTGCTGCCGGTGGCCGGCATCCACGGCGCCGAGCTGCGCCGCCCCGATGGCCGCATCGAACAACACTACGCGGTGCCGCCGGCCGGGGTCGACGCGTCTGCGCGCGCACTCGTGCTCGCACACCCCGGGCTGATGCTCGAGGTCAAGGACGCCGGCCTGGTGATGCACTACCGCGCCCGGCCCGACCTCGAACTCTTGTGCAAGCAAGTGCTGCACGCCGCGCTCGCCGAGGCCGGCACCGAGGCCGCGGCGACATGGGAGTGGCTGGACGGCCATGCCGGCATCGAATTGAAACAGCGCCGCGTCTCGAAGGGCCGCGCGCTCGAGGTCTTCCTGAGCATGCTGCCGTTCCGCGGCCGCGTGCCGGTCTATGTCGGCGACGACGTGACCGATGAAGACGGCATCAACGTCGCCCAGGCCGCAGGCGGCAGCGGCGTGCGCGTCGGGCCGGGCGCGACGGTGGCGCGCCACCGCCTCGCCGACCCGGCCGCCGTCGGCCGGTGGCTGGCGCAAGCCGTGGCAGTGCAGCAAGGAGTCGACTCATGAACAAGAATCCACAAGCCTCGCTCAACCTCGGGTTGATCGGCAATTGCTCGATCAGCGCGCTGATCGATGAACAGGCCCGCATGGTCTGGTGCTGCCTGCCGCGCTTCGACGGCGATCCGGTCTTCCATTCCTTGATGGACTCGGCCAACGGCATCGGCGAAGACGGCAGCTTTCAGATCGTGCTCGAAGGCATGGTGCGCAGCGAGCAGAGCTACGACGAGAACACCGCGATCCTGCGCACGCGGCTCTTCGATGCGCACAGCAATGCCATCGAGATCGTCGACTTCGCGCCGCGCTTCTTTCATCATGATCGGCCGTTCCGGCCGATGCTGCTGGTGCGGCGCCTGAAGCCGCTGCGCGGCTCGCCGCGCATCGGCATCATCGTGCGGCCGCGTTTCGACTGGGGCCGCGGCGTGCCGACGCGCCCGCGCGGCAGCAACCATGTGCGCTTCGTCGGCGAAGACATGACGCTGCGCCTGACCACCGACGCGCCCATTGCCTATGTGATGAACGAGACGCCGTTCACGCTGAGCGGGCCGGTCAGCCTGCTGTTCGGCGGCGACGAGCCGCTCGAAGGCGGCATCGAAGAGAACGCGCGCCGCATGGAGGAAGGCACCTCGCACTACTGGCGCGAATGGACGCGCCGCCTCGCGCTGCCGCTCGAATGGCAGGCCGCGGTGATCCGCGCTGCGATCACGCTCAAGCTCTGCCTGTTCGAAGAGACCGGCGCGATCGTCGCGGCGATGACCACCAGCATCCCCGAAGCGCCCGGCGCGGGCCGCAATTGGGACTACCGCTACTGCTGGCTGCGCGACGCGTTCTTCGTCGTGCGCGCGCTCAACAGCCTGTCCGAGGTCGGCACGATGGAGGACTACCTGCGCTGGATGCGCGACGCCGTCGCGTCGACCTTTGAGACGCACATCCAGCCGCTCTACGGCATCGGGCTCGAACGCGAACTGCCCGAGCGCATCCTCGATCACCTGTCGGGCTACCGCGGCGACCAGCCGGTGCGCGTCGGCAACCAGGCGGCCGAGCACTTCCAGCACGACGTCTACGGCAACATCGTGCTCGGCTCGGCGCAGGCCTTTCACGACCGGCGCCTGCTGCGGCCCGGCACGCTCGAGGACTTCCATCAGCTCGAGGCGATCGGCGAGCGCGCGTTCACGATCCACGACCAGCCCGACGCCGGGATGTGGGAGTTCCGCAACCGCGCGCGCGTGCACACCTCGTCGGTGCTGATGAACTGGGCTGCCTGCGACCGCCTCGGCAAGATCGCGTCGACCTTCGGGCTGAGCGACCGCGCCGCCTTCTGGCAGGCCCGCGCCGACGTGATCCGCGAGAAGGTGCTCACGCAGGCGTGGAGCGAAGAGCGCGGCGCCTTCGTCGAAAGCTTCGGCGGCCGCGATCTCGACACCAGCGTGCTGCTGATGGCCGAGGTCGGCCTGATCGACCCGCGCGACCCGCGCTTCGTCGCCACCGTCGAGGCGCTCGAAGCCTCGTTGTGCGACGGCCCGTACATGCGGCGCTACGAGGCGCCCGACGACTTCGGCAAGCTCGACAACACCTTCAACTTCTGCGCGTTCTGGCGCATCGACGCGCTCGCACGCATCGGCCGCTCCGACCAGGCACGCGAGGTCTTCGAAGCGATGCTCTCGGTGCGCAACCACCTGGGCCTGCTCTCCGAGGACACCGATCCGCGCGACGGCCACATGTGGGGCAACATCCCGCAGACCTATGCGATGGTCGGCGTCATCAACGCGGCATGGCGGCTCTCGAAGCCGTGGGACTCGCGGGTTTGAGCACCCCGCGCCTCGTCGTCGTGTCGAACCGCGTCGGCGATCCGCGCCGGCCGACCGCCGGCGGCCTCGCGGTGGCGCTCGGCGACGCGCTGGCCAAGAGCGGCGGCCTCTGGTTCGGCTGGAGCGGGAAGGTCATCGAAGGCGGCGCGCCCGGCGAAAGCGAGGTGCACGAGCAGCGCTCGGGTGCGGTCCGGCTCGTGACCGTCGACCTCTCGCGCGAGGATTACGACAGCTACTACCTCGGCTATTCGAACCAGGCGCTGTGGCCGGTCTTTCTGTACCGGCTCGACCTGGCCGACTTCGCGAGCGGCTACTTCAGCGGCTACCGGCGCGTCAACCGGATGTTCGCGCGCAAGCTCGCGCCGCTGCTGCGCGACGACGACGTGATCTGGATCCACGACTACCACCTGATCCCGCTCGGCGCCGAGCTGCGCGAGCTCGGCTGCCGCCAGCGCATCGGCTTCTACCTGCACATCCCGCTGCCGCCGCCGCCGATTCTTGCGGCTATCCCCGGTCACGAATGGCTGATGCGCTCGTTCTTCTCGTACGACCTGGTCGGGCTGCAGACACGCTCGGACACCGACCACTTCGCGCGCTTCGTGATCGAGGAGGCGCATGCGCAGCGGCTCGGCGAGCATCGCTACGGCGCCTTTGGGCGCACGGTCGAGGCGCGCCACTTCCCGATCGGCATCGACGTGGCCGAGTTCCAGCGCCTCGCGCAAAGCGCCGAGTCGCGCGAGACCGAGGCGACGCTGCGCGAGCAGTACGGGCACCGGCGCGTGCTGATCGGCATCGACCGCCTCGACTACGCCAAGGGCCTGCCGCAGCGGCTGCGCGCGTTCCGCGAGCTGCTGGCCAACTACCCCGAGAACCGCAACAGCGCGACCCTGATCCAGATCGCCGCGCCGACGCGCGAAGCGGTCAACGCCTACGACGACCTGGCGCGCGAGCTCGACAGCCTGAGCGGCGAGATCAACGGCAACTACGCCGAGCTCGACTGGCTGCCGATCCGCTACCTGCACCGCACCTGGGCGCGCAAGCGGCTGCCGGCGCTGTACCGCGTCGCGCAGGTCGCGCTGGTCACGCCGCTGCGCGACGGCATGAACCTGGTCGCGAAGGAATACGTGGCGATGCAGGACGAAGCCGACCCGGGCGTGCTGGTGCTGTCGCGCTTCGCCGGTGCGGCCGAGCAGATGCGCGAAGCAGTGCTCGTCAACCCGTACGACATCCCGAGCACGGCGCAGGCGATCCAGCAGGCGCTGAGCATGTCGCTGCCCGAACGGCGCGAGCGCCACCAGGCCTTGCTCGCCGGCATCCGCGCGCACGATGTGCACGAGTGGCGGCGCGACTTCCTGCGCGCGCTGGCAGAGGCGCCGCACGACGAGGCGGTGCAAGCGCCGGTTGAATCGGCCCCGGTGAGCCCGGCCGTGTGAAGCCTGCGCCCGGCCCACGCCGGGTGCTCCATTCAGGTCGGGATCGGCCTCGGATTGCCGGCCCTGTCGATCGCGACATAGGTCAGGTTCGCCTCGGTCACCTTCACGACATGCAGGTTCGCCGGGTTGCGCTCGGCGTAGACCTCGACGTTGACCGTCACTGACGTGCGCCCGATGCGCTCGACCTTCGCGTAGAAGCTCAGCAGGTCGCTGACCGACACCGGCTGTTTGAAGATGAACTGGTTCACCGCGACGGTTGCGATGCGGCCCTTCGCGATGCGCGCCGGCAGCACCGCGCCGGCCAGGTCGACCTGCGCCATGATCCAGCCGCCGAAGATGTCGCCGTTGCCGTTGGCATCGGCCGGCATCGGCATCACGCGCAGCACGAGCTGGCGGTCGTCGGGCAGGCGAAGGGGCGCGATCGAGCTGCCGGCGTCGCCGCCGCGCTCGTCACTTGAAATCTCGGGCATATTGCATCACCTGCAGCTTCGGTCGTTGACCGCTGCATTCTTTCATCTTTGCCGACCTTGCCGACCGCCCCTCGATGCGCCCTGCCTCCGTTGCTGCCCCACCTCCCGCGCCGGGCGTCGCCATGCCCGCCCCGCGCTCCGACTGGGCGACGCTGCGCAGGCTGCTTCCGTATGTCTGGCAATGGCGCTGGCGTGTGCTGGTCGCGCTCGGGTTTCTGGTCAGCGCCAAGCTCGCGAACATCGGCGTACCGCTGGTCCTGAAGCAGCTCGTCGATGCACTCGCGCTGAAACCCGGCGACCCGCGCGCCGCGCTCGCGGTACCGGTCGCGCTGCTGATCGCGTACGGCGCGCTGCGCCTGTCGATCACTGCATTCACCGAAGCGCGCGAGTTCTTGTTCTACCCGGTGGCGGCGCGGATCGCGCGGCGCGTGTCGCTCGACGCCTTCGAGCACCTGCTCGGCTTGAGCTTGCGCTTTCACCTCGAGCGCCAGACCGGAGGCGTGTCGCGCGACATCGAACGCGGCTCGCGCTCGATCCAGTCGCTGCTGAACTACACGATCTACAACATCCTGCCGACGCTGGTCGAGATCGCGCTGGTGATCAGCCTGCTGTCGGCCAAGTTCGACGGCTGGTTCGCCGCGATCACGTTCAGCGCGCTGGTGTGCTACATCGGCTTCACGATCACGGTGACCGAATGGCGCACGCACTTCCGGCGCGCGATGAACGAGCAGGACAGCAAGGCCAACACGCGCGCGGTCGACGCGCTGATCAACTACGAGACGGTCAAGTACTTCTCGAACGAGCATTTCGAGCAGGGCCGCTACGACGAGAACCTGCAGCGCCTGGAGCGCGCGTCGATCAAGTCGCAAACCTCGCTGTCGGTGCTCAACGTCGGTCAGAGCCTGATCATCGCGACCGCCGTGACGCTGCTGGTGTGGCGCGCCACGCTCGGCGTGGTGGCGGGCACGATGACGCTGGGCGACCTGGTGCTCGTCAACGCGCTGATGATCCAGCTCTACATCCCGCTCAACTTTCTCGGCGTGATCTACCGCGAGATCAAGCAGTCGATGATCGACATGGAGAAGATGTTCGCGCTGCTGTCGCAGCACCGCGAGGTCGCCGATGTGCCCGATGCCAAGCCGCTGGTCGCGATGGGCGCTGCGGTGCGGTTCGAGCACGTGCGCTTCGGCTACGACCCGGAGCGCACGATCCTGCACGACATCAGCTTCGAGATCCCGGCTGGCAAGACGGTCGCGGTGGTCGGGCCTTCGGGCTCGGGCAAGAGCACGCTGGCGCGGCTGCTGTTCCGCTTCTACGACGTGAACAGCGGTCGCATCTCGATCGACGCGCAGGACATCCGCAGCGTCACGCAGCAAAGCCTGCGCCAGGCCATCGGCATCGTGCCGCAGGACACGGTGCTGTTCAACGACACGGTCGAATACAACATCGCCTACGGCCGCACCGGCGCGAGCCGCGAAGAGGTCGAGGGCGCGGCGAAGGCGGCGCACATCCACCACTTCATCGCCTCGACGCCGCGCGGCTACGACACGATGGTCGGCGAGCGCGGCCTGAAGCTCTCGGGCGGCGAGAAGCAGCGCGTCGCGATCGCGCGCACGCTGCTGAAGAACCCGCCGCTGCTGATCTTCGATGAAGCGACCTCGGCGCTCGACTCGGCGAACGAGCGCGCGATCCAGGCCGAGCTGAAGAGCGCGGCGCGCAACAAGACGGCGCTGGTCATCGCGCACCGGCTGTCGACGGTCGTCGACGCGCACCAGATCCTGGTGATGGAGCTCGGCCGCATCCTCGAGCGCGGCACCCACGACGAACTGCTCGCGCTCGGCGGCCGCTATGCCGACATGTGGCGCTTGCAGCGCAGCAGCGAGGCGACAAGCGCGGCGGCGCCTGATCTGACGCTGGCCGTCTGAGGTAAGTACGTAGGCCGGGCCACACCGGGCCATGGCTACACTGAAGGCGTGGAGACCAAATGGTTTGAAGACTTCGTGAGCCTCGCTGAAACGCGCAGCTTCTCGCGCTCTGCGCAACTGCGGCATGTGACGCAGCCGGCGTTTTCGCGGCGCATCCAGTCGCTCGAAGCCTGGGCCGGCATCGACCTCGTCGACCGCTCGTCGTACCCGACCCGGCTGACCCCAGCCGGCGAGACGCTGCACGCGCAGGCGCTCGAGATCCTCGGCTCGCTGCAGGCCACGCGCAACATGATGCGCGGCCACCGGTCGGCCGGCCTCGACATGATCGAGTTCGCGGTGCCGCACTCGCTCGCGTTCACCTTCTTCCCGCACTGGGTGATGGACCTGCGCAAGCGCTTCGGCGCGATGAAGAGCCGGCTGACTGCGCTCAACGTGCACGACGCGGTGCTGCACCTCGTCGAAGGCAGCTGCGACCTGCTGCTCGCCTACCACCACCCGTCGCAGCCCTTGCAGCTGAACCCCGACCGCTACGAGATGCTCAGCCTCGGCCACGAGACGCTGGTGGCCTACGCGAAGGGCGACGCCGACGGCCAGCCGATGTTCAGCCTGCCGGCCGCGCCCGGCCGCACCGTGCCCTACCTGGCCTACGCGCCGGGCGCCTACCTGGGCCGGCTGGTCGAGGTCATCGCGAAGCAGTCGACCGAGCCGCTGCACCTCGAGCCCTTCTACGAGACCGACATGGCCGAGGGCCTGAAGGCGATGGCGATCGAGGGCCACGGCCTGGCCTTCCTGCCCGCGACCTCGGTCAAGAAGGAGCTCAAGAGCAAGCGCCTGGTGCGCGCCGCGCCGGCGGACAAGTACGAGCTGGAGATCGACATCCGCATCTACCGTGAGCGCCCCGAAATGGCGCGCCACAGCAAGCCCGGCGCGCTCGCGCTGTGGGATTTCCTCGCCTCGAGCACTTGAGATCGTTCGATCCGTAACCTCGGGTTTGCCCGAATGCGGTATGCACCGTGCGCATGACCCTCGGGAGATTCAGCATTGGCACGCCGCATGCGTCAGTCTTACAGTTCGGCGCGCTGTGCAATTCCGGCAGCCTCCGACTTCTGGCCAGGCCGACACGGCGGCTTCTTCAACTATTCGACAGACGAAGGACATCCATGAGAAAGAAATTGCCGCAGGCGGCCTGGATCCTGATCGCGATGGTGGTCGGCATCATCCTGGGGTACATGATCTTCACGAGCTTTCCCGACAAGAAGGCGGCGGCGTCGATCGCCGGCTACGTGTCCATCATGTCCGACGTGTTCCTGCGCCTGATCAAGATGCTGATCGGCCCGCTGGTGTTCTCGACCCTCGTGGTCGGCATCGCGCACATGGGCGACGCCGCCTCGGTCGGCCGCGTGTTCGGCAAGGCGCTGGGCTGGTTCGTCACCGCCTCGCTGGTCTCGCTGATCCTCGGCCTGATCATGGCCAACCTGCTCGAGCCGGGCAAGAACCTGGGCCTGCCGCTGCCGGACATCGGCGCGTCGGCGAACCTGGCCACGAGCAAGTTCACGATCAAGGATTTCGTCAGCCACCTGGTGCCGAAGTCCTTCGCCGAGGCGATGGCGAACAACGAGATCCTGCAGATCGTGGTGTTCTCGATGTTCTTCGGCGTCGCGCTCTCGGCCCTCGGCGCCAAGGCCAAGACCCTGGTCGCTGCGATCGACGAGCTCTCGCACGCGATGCTCAAGATCACCGGCTACGTGATGAAGCTCGCGCCCCTGGCCGTGATGGCCGCGATGGCCGCCACGGTCGCGGTCAACGGCCTCGAGATCCTGCTGAAGTTCGCCGTGTTCATGGGCGACTTCTACATCGGCCTGTTCCTGCTGTGGGCGGTGCTGGTCGGCGCCGGCTTCCTGTTCCTCGGGCCGCGCGTGTTCAAGCTGCTGGTGCTGATCAAGGAGGCCTTCCTGCTGTCCTTCGCGACCGCCAGCTCCGAAGCCGCGTACCCGAAGATCCTCGACGCGCTCGACCGCTTCGGCGTGAAGCGCAAGATCTCGGCCTTCGTGATGCCGATGGGCTACTCGTTCAACCTCGACGGCTCGATGATGTACTGCACCTTCGCGGTGCTGTTCATCGCACAGGCATATGGCATCGTGCTGCCGATCGGTACGCAGATCACGATGCTCTTGATCCTGATGCTCACCTCCAAGGGCATGGCCGGCGTGCCGCGCGCCTCGCTGGTCGTGATCGCCGCGACGCTGAACCAGTTCAACATCCCCGAGGCCGGGTTGCTGCTGATCCTGGGCGTCGACACCTTCCTCGACATGGGCCGCTCGGCGACCAATGCGGTGGGCAACTCGATCGCCACCGCGGTCGTCGCCAAGTGGGAAGGCGAGCTCTTGTCCGAAGACGCGGCGACGGCGAACCTGCGCACGATCGACGCCGAAGCCGCGGCCCACGCGCACCCGATCCCCGCCTGAGGCTGCGATGAAACGCGCTTTCATCGTCGTCAAGTTCGCGGCCATCGGCCTGTTGACGCTGGCCGCTGCGCTGCCGGCCGGCGCGCAGACCGCACCGGCGCCGGCCGAGCTCACCGGCACGCTGGCGAAGGTGCGCGACACCGGCACCATCACGATCGGCCACCGCGAGTCGTCGATCCCGTTCTCGTACCGCTCGGCGCGCGGCGAGCCGATCGGCTACTCGATCGACCTGTGCAAGCTGCTCGTCGACGCGATCAGCGAACAGGTCGGCCGCGAGATCGCGGTCAAGTGGCAGCCGGTGACGTCGGAGTCGCGCATTCCGGCCGTCGTCAGCGGCCAGGTCGACCTGGAGTGCGGCTCCACCACCAACAACCTCGAGCGCCAGAAGCAGGTGAGTTTCTCGCCGACGATGTTCGTCTCGGGCACCAAGCTGATGGTGAAGAAGGGCTCGGCCATCAAGTCGTTCCGCGACTTGGCGGGCAAAAAGGTCGTGGTCACCGCGGGCACCACCAACGAGAAGACGATGCGCGATCTCAGCGCCAAGTTCAAGATCGACATGGTCTTGAGCGTGGCGGCGGACCACGCGGCCTCGTTCGCACAGCTCCAGTCCGGCCAGGTCGACGCGTTTGCGACCGACGACGTGCTGCTCTACGGCCTGCTGGCGCAGAACAAGGCGCAGGCCGACTACGTCGTGACCGGCGATTTCCTGTCGTACGACCCGTACGGGATCATGTACCGCAAGGGCGACACGCAGCTCGCGCAGCTGGTCAACGACACCTTCCACAACCTCGCCGAAGACCGCGAGATCGAGCGTCGCTACACGCGCTGGTTCCTGCGCAAACTGCCCTCGTCGGGCGTGAGCCTGGACCTGCCGATGAGCCCGCAGCTCGAGACCATCATCCAGACCATGGTGGCGCGTACCGAGTAGCAGCAGTAGCACTTGCGACTGCAGAGCGGTCGCCCAGCATCCGCTGAAAAAAACAAGCCTTGCAGGACGGCCGCTCGCGCCTTCCAGGGGCGGCCCTTGTCAAACAATTTCAGGAGAGAGCCCTCATCATGTTCAACGTCAACACCCTGATCCGCGGCGGCATCGCCGTCGCGCTCGCCGCGTCGCTGGGCGCGTTCGCACAGACCGCACCGAAGTCCAACGTCGTCGTGCTCGCCACCGGCGGCACGATCGCCGGCGCCGGCGCGAGCGCTGCCAACAGCGCGACCTACCAGGCCGCGAAGGTGCCGGTCGACAAGCTGATCGCCGGCGTGCCCGAGCTCGCCGACATCGCCAACGTGCGCGGCGAACAGGTGTTCCAGATCGCGTCCGAGAGCTTCACCAACGAGAAGCTGATCACGCTGGCCAAGCGCGTCAGCGCACTCGCGAAAGACCCGGGTGTCGACGGCATCGTCATCACGCACGGCACCGACACGCTCGAAGAAACCTCGTTCTTCCTGACCCTGGTCGTGCACACCGACAAGCCCATCGTCGTGGTCGGCTCGATGCGCCCCGGCACCGCGATGTCGGCCGACGGCACGCTGAACCTGTACGACGCGGTCGTGGTCGCGGCCGACAAGGAGTCGCGCGGCAAGGGCGTGCTGATCGCGATGAATGACGACATCCTGTCGGGCCGCGACTCGGGCAAGCGCATCAACGTCAAGACCAACGCGTTCGGCAGCCAGTGGGGCGCGCTCGGGCAAGTCGTCGAAGGCAAGACCTACTGGTTCCGCGCGCCGGTGAAGCGCCACACGATGAACAGCGAGTTCGACATCGACAGCATCAGCACGCTGCCGATGGTGTCCATCATCTACGGCTCGGGCGAGATGGGCACGGCGCTGGTCGAGGCCGCCGGCAAGGCCGGTGCGAAGGCCGTCATCCACGCCGGCACCGGCAACGGCTCGGTGCCCGACTACGGCGTCGAGCCGCTGCGCAAGCTGCGTGCGCAGGGCATCCAGATCATCCGCTCGGCGCGCGTGCCAGACGGCATCGTGCTGCGCAACTCGGAGCAGCCCGACGACAAGTACGACTGGGTCGTCGCACATGACCTGAACCCGCAGAAGGCGAAGATCCTCGCGGCGCTGGCGCTCACGAAGACCAGCGACGCGAAGGAAATCCAGCGCATCTTCTGGACTTATTGAAAGCACGCCATGACCACCGCAGCCACCCGTCGTGAACACGACTTTCTCGGCGACATGGAGATCCCGGCCGACGCGTACTGGGGCGTGCACAGCGCGCGCGCTGTCGCCAACTTCCCGATCAGCGGCCAGACCGTGGCGCAGATGCCCGAGCTGATCCGCGCCCTTGCGTTCGTGAAGAAGGCGGCGGCGCAGACCAACGCCACGCTCGGCGTGATCACGGACACGCAGTTGAAGGCGATCGTGCGCGCCTGCGACGACCTGATCGGCGGCGCGCTGCATGAGCAGTTCGTCGTCGACGTGATCCAGGGCGGCGCCGGCACCTCGACCAACATGAATGCGAACGAGGTCATCGCGAACCGCGCGCTCGAGCACATGGGCTTCGAGAAGGGCCGCTACGACGTGCTGCACCCGAACGATCACGTCAACGCGTCGCAGAGCACCAACGATGTCTACCCGACTGCGCTGCGCGTGTCGGCCTGGTTCGGCATCGAGGGCCTGCTCGCGGCGATGGCCGACTTGCGCGGCGCGTTCGAGGCCAAGGCGCTCGAGTTCGGCCAGGTGCTGAAGATCGGCCGCACCCAGCTGCAGGACGCCGTGCCGATGACGCTGGGCCAGGAGTTCCTCGCGTTCGGGATCATGATCGGCGAGGACGAGCAGCGCCTGCGCGAAGCGCGCGCGCTGATCACCGAGGTCAACCTCGGCGCCACCGCGATCGGCACCGGCATCAACGCGCCGCTGGGCTACACCGAGATGGTCATCCCTTTGCTCGCGACCGCCAGCGGCGTGCCGGTGGTGCGCGCCGAGAACCTGGTCGAGGCGACGCAGGACACCGGCTCGTTCGTGCAGCTCTCGGGCGTGCTCAAGCGCGTGGCGTGCAAGCTCAGCAAGGTCTGCAACGACTTGCGGCTGCTGTCGAGCGGGCCGCAGGCCGGCTTCGGCGACATCAAGCTGCCGGCGCGCCAGGCGGGCTCGTCGATCATGCCGGGCAAGGTGAACCCGGTGATCCCCGAAGTGATGAACCAGGTCGCGTTCGAGGTCATCGGCAACGACGTGACGATCACGATGGCGTCCGAGGCCGGGCAGCTCCAGCTGAACGCCTTCGAGCCCATCATGGGCTACGCGATCCACAAGAGCGTGCGGCACCTGACCAACGCCTGCAAGACGCTGCAGGTGAATTGCGTCGAGGGCATCCAGGCGAACCACGAGCTGCTCGCGAAGCGCGTCGCCGAATCGGTGACGCTGGTGACGGCGCTGAACCCGATCATCGGCTACGAGAAGGCGGCGCTGATCGCGAAGACGGCGCTGGCCAGCGGCGGCACCATCGCGCAGGTCGCCGAATCGCTGGGCATCATGACCCAGGCCGAGATGAACGCGCTGCTGGTGCCCGAGCGCCTGACGCAGCCGGTCCGGCTGTCGGCTTGATGCTGGCGAACGCAGTGCCGTGCCCATGAAGACGCTGCGCGGGATCGCCATCGCCGCCGCGATGGTGCTCGCCGGCAGCTCGGCTGCAGTGGCCGCCACGGTGCTGGACCGCATCAAGGAGCGCGGCAAGATCGTGATCGCGCACCGCGAATCGTCGGTGCCGTTCTCGTACCTCGGCCCCGATCGCAAGCCGATCGGCTATGCGGTCGACCTGTGCCTGCGTGTCGCCGAGGCGGTGCGCAAGAACCTGCAGCTCAAGGCCTTGCCGGCCGAGTTCGTGCTCGTCACGCCGGCCGACCGCATCGCGGCGGTCGCCGAGGGCCGCGCCGACCTGGAGTGCGGCTCGACCACCAACAACGCCGAGCGCCGGCAGAAGGTGGCGTTCACGGTGCCGCACTACATCACCGGCGCCAGAATCATGGTGCGTGCCGATTCGAGCATCGATGCGCTGACGGGTTTCGAGGGCAAGAAGCTGGTCTCGACCAAAGGCACGACGCCGCTGAAGGCGATCACCGCGGCCAACCGCGACCGCTTGCTGGGCATCCAGATCCTCGAGGCACCCGACCATGCGCGCGCTCTCGAGATGGTCGAGCGCGGCGAGGCCGACGGCTTCGCGATGGACGACGTGCTGCTGTTCGGCCTGATCGCCGGCAGTGCCGACCCGGGCAAGCTCAAGGTGGTGGGCAAGTTCCTGACCATCGAGCCGCTGTCCATCATGCTCCCCAAGGACGACCCGGCGTTCAAGCGCATCGTCGACGACGAGATGAAGCGGCTGATCGCCACGCACGAAGCGCATGCGATTTTCGAACGCTGGTTCATGCGGCCGATCCCGCCGAAGAACAGCGCGCTGAACCTGCCGATGAACTACTTGCTGAAGGACTTCTGGAAGTACCCCACCGATCAGGTGCCAGAGTGACCGGCTGTGCGGCAAAACCCTCGGTTCGGGGGCATTTACGCGGTGGTCTGTCTACCGCTCTCGGTAAAATTTCGTTCTATATTTTTCAAAACCAGTAGGAGTTCGTATGAAGAAATCGATGATCGCCAACACCGTGGTGGCCGCGGCTGCCCTGCTCGCGATCGGTGCCGCGCACGCGCAGGCGAGCGACACGTTGAAGAAGATCAAGGACAGCGGCAGCGCGACGATGGGCGTGCGCGAATCGTCCGGGGCCTTGTCGTTCACGCTCGGCGACGGCAAGTACACGGGCTTTCACTACGAGGTCTGCCAGAAGGTCTTCGCCGACATCCAGAAGCAGCTCGGCCTGGCCAAGCTCGACATCAAGTACCAGCCGGTGACCTCGCAGAACCGCATTCCGCTGGTGCAGAACGGCACCGTCGACCTCGAGTGCGGCTCGACCACCAACAACGCGACGCGCCAGAAGGACGTGGCCTTCGCGCCCACGCTGTACGTCGAAGAAGTGCGCATCGCGGTGAAGGCCGCATCGGGCATCACCAACATCACGCAGCTCGCCAACAAGACCGTCGCGACGACCACCGGCACGACCTCGGTCCAGCTGCTGCGCAAGCATGAGCGCGCCACCGGCGTCGACTTCAAGGAGCTGTTCGGCAAGGACCACGCCGACAGCTTCCTGCTGCTCGAATCGGGCCGTGCCGATGCGTTCGTGATGGACGGCCAGATCCTGGCCGGCAGCATCGCCAAGGCGAAGAGCCCGGGCGACTACAAGATCGTCGGCGAGGTGCTGTCGGTCGAGCCGATCGGCATCATGATGCGCAAGGAAGACCCGGCCTTCAAGAAGGCGGTCGACGACAGCATCAAGGCGATGGTCAAGAGCGGCGAGATCGCCAAGCTGTACGACAAGTGGTTCATGCAGCCGATCCCGCCGACCAACACCAAGCTTAACCTGCCGGCGTCCGAGGCGACCAAGGCGGCGTGGGCCAACCCGAACGACAAGCCGCTCGAGGACTACCTGAAGAAGTGATTCGTCGACCAGGCGGTTTGACAAAAGCCTGAGGTAAGCCCTAGCGCTCGTGGGCGCAAAGATTGCTTACATTGGGCTCAGGCCACCAGCGCGGCGTGAAGCCTCTTCGCGCCGCGCTTTTCTTTTGCGCGTGCTTTGGGAGTGAAGATTGGGTAAATGGGACTGGCAGGTATTCCTGCAGGACACCGGGGGTGGCCGCACCTACCTCGAGTGGCTGATGTCGGCCTGGGGCTGGACGCTGTCGGTGGCGGTGCTGTCGTTGCTCGTGGCGCTCATCGTCGGTTCGCTGATGGGCATTCTGCGCACGACGCCGAACAAGTGGCTGGTGCTGCTCGCCGAGAGCTGGACCGAGCTGTTCCGCAACGTGCCGCTGCTGGTCCAGATCTTTCTCTGGTACCACGTGATCCCGTCGATCTTCCTGGTGCTGCGCGGCGTGCCCAGCATCGTGCTCGTCGTGTTCGCGCTCGGCTTCTTCACGTCGGCGCGCATCTCCGAGCAGGTCAAGGCCGGCATCCAGGCGCTGCCCAAGGGCCAGCGCTACGCCGGTCTCGCGATGGGGCTGACGCTGCCGCAGACCTACCGCTATGTGCTGCTGCCGATGGCGTTTCGCATCGTCATCCCGCCGCTCACGAGCGAGTCGATGAACATCGTCAAGAACTCGTCGGTGGCGTTCGCGGTCAGCATCGCCGAGCTGACGATGTTCGCGATGCAGGCCCAGGAAGAAACCTCGCGCGGCATCGAGGTCTACCTCGCCGTCACGGGCTTGTATTTCGTCTCGGCCTTTGCCATCAACCGCCTTGCGCTCTTCGTCGAAGAGCGTGTGCAGGTGCCCGGCATGATCGGAGGTGGCAAATGATGACCACCCTCGACTTCACGTTCCTGAACTGGAACGTGATCTCCAACTTCATCCTCAAGGGCCTGATCTTCTCGGTGCAGCTCACGCTGATCGCGATGCTCGGCGGCATCGTGATCGGCACGGCGCTGGCGCTGATGCGGCTGTCCGGCAAGAAGTGGCTGGTGATGATCGCGGCGTTCTATGTCAACACGCTGCGGTCCATTCCGCTGGTGATGGTGATCCTGTGGTTCTTCCTGCTGATCCCGGCGGCGTTCTATTCGACGATCGGCGGGCAGTGGGGCTCGAACCACCGCGGCGAACTCTCGGCGATCATCACGTTCGTCGTGTTCGAGGCGGCCTACTACTCCGAGATCATGCGCGCCGGCATCCAGAGCGTGCCCAAGGGCCAGGTCTATGCCGGCTATGCGGTGGGCATGACCTACAGCCAGTGCATGCAGCTGATCGTGCTGCCGCAGGCCTTCCGCAACATGCTGCCGGTGCTGCTGACGCAGACCATCATCCTGTTTCAGGACACCTCGCTGGTCTATGCGATCGGTGCCTATGATCTGCTGAAGGGCTTCGAGGTCGCGGGCAAGAACTTCAACCGGCCGGTCGAAACCTACCTGACCGCGGCCGTCGTCTACTTCATCATCTGCTTCAGCCTGTCGATGCTCGTGCGCCAGCTGCAGAAGAAGATCGCCATCATTCGGTAAATGTCAGCCCCCGCTGCGGGGTACCGCAGCCGCCCCTCCAAGGGGGCGCTCGGAAGGCTTGGGGCGGCCCGGCGCTCTTCCGAGTTCTGCGTCTAAAAGGAGATTCGCATGATCGACATCAAGAACGTTTCCAAGTGGTACGGCAGCTTCCAGGTGCTGACCGATTGCACGACCACGATCAAGAAGGGCGAGGTCGTCGTCGTCTGCGGCCCGTCGGGCTCAGGCAAGTCGACGCTGATCAAGACCGTGAACGCGCTCGAGCCGTTCCAAAAGGGCGACATCGTCGTCGACGGCATCAGCGTCGCCGACCCGAAGACCGACCTGCCCAAGCTGCGCGCGCGCGTCGGCATGGTGTTCCAGCACTTCGAGCTGTTCCCGCACCTGACCGTCACCGAGAACCTCACGCTCGCGCAGATCAAGGTACTCGGCCGCAACGATGCCGACGCCAAGACCCGCGGCCTGAAGATGCTCGACCGCGTCGGCCTGCTCGCGCACAAAGACAAGTTCCCCGGCCAGCTCTCGGGCGGCCAGCAGCAACGCGTCGCGATCGCGCGCGCGCTCAGCATGGACCCGATCGTGATGCTGTTCGACGAGCCCACCTCGGCGCTCGACCCCGAGATGGTCGGCGAGGTGCTCGACGTGATGGTCAAGCTCGCGCAAGAGGGCATGACGATGATGGTCGTCACGCACGAGATGGGTTTCGCGAAGAAGGTCAGCCACCGCGTGATCTTCATGGACGCAGGCAAGATCGTCGAAGACTGCAAGCGCGAAGAATTCTTCGGCGACCCGAACGCACGCTCGCCGCGGGCCAAGGAGTTTCTGTCAAAGATCCTGCAGCACTAGGGACTTCGTCCAACAGGACGGCGGGCGCCCTTGTTTTTTTGCGGTGCGAGAATCCGCCGCATGACGCAAGAGATCACGATCACACGCCCCGACGACTGGCATCTGCATGTGCGCGATGGCGCCGCGTTGGCCGCGGTGCTGCCCGACACGGCGCGCCAGTTCGCGCGCGCGGTCATCATGCCGAACCTGCGCCCGCCGGTCACGACCGCGGCGATGGCCATCGACTATCGCCAGCGCATTCTCGCGGCGCTGCCCGCGGGCGCGGACTTCACGCCGCTGATGACGCTGTACCTCACCGACCTGACGCCGCCCGACGAGATCGCGCGCGCCAAGGCCGCGGGCGTGGTCGCGCTCAAGCTCTACCCTGCCGGCGCGACCACCAACAGCGATGCCGGCGTGACCGACATCCGCAAGACCTACCCGACGCTCGAGGCGATGCAGCGCGAAGGCCTGCTGCTGCTGGTGCATGGCGAGGTCACCGACCCGTCGGTGGACGTGTTCGACCGCGAGGCCGTGTTCATCGAGCGCGTGATGATGCCGCTGCGGCGCGACTTCCCCGCGTTGAAGGTGGTGTTCGAACACATCACGACGCGCGAGGCGGCGCAATACGTGGCCGAGGCCGATGACTCCACGGCCGCCACGCTCACCGCGCATCACCTGCTCTACAACCGCAACGCGCTCTTCATGGGCGGTTTGCGGCCGCACTACTACTGCCTGCCGGTGCTCAAGCGCGAGGTGCACCGGCTTGCGCTGATGCAGGCCGCGACCTCGGGCAGTGCGCGCTTCTTCCTCGGTACCGACAGCGCGCCGCATGCCGCTCAACTCAAGGAGCAGTCGGTCTGCGGGGCCGGCTGCTACACCGCCTTGTCGGCGCTCGAGCTGTATGCCGAAGCCTTCGACGCGGCCGGTGCGCTCGACAAGCTCGAGGCCTTCGCGAGCTTCAACGGCCCCGCGTTCTACGGGCTGCCGCGCAACCACGGCAGCGTCACGCTGCGGCGCCAGGCCTGGACGCTGCCCGACGCGCTGCCCTTCGGCGACGCCCAACTCAAGCCCTTGCGCGCTGGCGAAAGCCTCGCGTGGCAACTCGTCGGAGCACGTGCATGAACGACCACCCCAAGATGCGCGTCGCGCTGCTGATCGACGCCGACAACCTCTCGGGCGACGTGATCGAGCAGGCCGTCGCGCACCTGCTGAAGACCTTCGGGGCGATCGACTTCCGGCGCGCCTATAGCAGCCCGCAGAAGGTCATCGAGCACACCGACCTGTTCCGCCGCCACGCGATCCGGCCGATGGTGAACGTGCCGACCGGCAAGAACTCGACCGACATCGCGCTCGCGGTCGACGCGATCGACCTCGCGATCAGCGAGCGCCCCGACGTGGTCGTGATCGGCTCGAGCGATTCCGACTACGCGCCGCTCGCGCAGCGCCTGCGCGAGAAAGGCTGCCGTGTGCTGGGCATCGGCCAGGCCGGCAAGACCGGCGGCGAGTCGCCGCTTGCCTACGACGAGTTCATCGACCTCGCGCACCGCAAGCCGCCGCGCGTGGCGGTGCCCGTGCGTGCGCCCGAACCCGCGTCTGCGCCGCGGGCACGCGCGCAAGCCGCACGTGTCAAGGCGCCGCCCGCGGTCGCGCTGCCGGCCGATGTCCAAGAGATCCTGCAGGCGGTGCCGGGCTTGCGCGCGGGCGGTGCGCTGCAGCTCGGCGAGGTCGGCGACGCGCTGCGCCGCCACGGCATCCTGAAGAGCAAGAGCGCCTCGCCGAGCCGGCTGCTGAAGCGCTACGCCGCGCACTTCGAGCTGGCGCCCAGCGACAAGCCGCGCACCGTGCGTTTCATCGCCGCGGCACCGGCCTGAGCGAAGCGCGAAGCGGACTGCGCAAAAAAACAGCGGCCCGAAGGCCGCTGCTCAATTCGAACCTGCGCCCGAAAAGGCGCAGTGTTGTTGTTCTTACTTCTTCGGGGCGTCCGAGCCTTCGCCAGCCGGCGTGGTCTTGCCAGCCTTGACGGCGGCCTTGGTTTCGGCCTTGCGCGTGGCGCGGTCGGTCTTCGGGCCGGATGCTGCGTCGGCGGCGGGGCTGGCTTCGCCGGCCGGGGTCAGCTTGCCTTCCTTGGCTGCTTCCTTGGTTTCGGCCTTGCGCTCGGCGCGGGTCTTGGTCGACTTGGTGGTGGACTTCTCGGTCGGGGCAGCGCCCTCGCCAGCCGGGGTCAGCTTGCCGGCCTTTTCGGCGGCCTTGGTTTCGGCCTTGACGTCGGCGCGGGCGGCCGGGGCCGAAGCCTGGGCGAACGAAGCTTGAGCGAACATGGCGGCGGCAACAGCGGCCACGATGGTGAGAGCGTTCTTCATTTGCATATCAATCTCCTGTTGGGAACGAGGGTGGTAAGGGCATTTCACGGAGCCAACGCACTCTGAGCGACATGCCCTCATCAAGTCAGCTTGCTGTCGATTTGCGTTCGTTGCAGACCGGTGGAGCGCGGCACGTATTAGAACGCGGGATTTCACGATCGGTTGACGAA
>Ga0307509_10004037_pt1 | contig 21558 bp, 20 predicted proteins | sample 10_EM_MG_FD_202245 | JGI IMG/M metagenome (GOLD analysis project Ga0307509, IMG submission 202245) | Populus trichocarpa ectomycorrhiza microbial communities from riparian zone in the Pacific Northwest, United States - 10_EM | ecosystem: Host-associated > Plants > Roots > Unclassified | place... | reverse complement strand
GAAGCGGCGAACAGGGATGTTTTGTTACCCTACTTTGACGAATTTGATTTTTTACTGGCCAAATACCCCTGTTCGCCACTTCCTGATATTCGCCATGACCCCATGAGAGACTGTACTCGAGTACCGTACTAGCCTCTGAGGCGCCTAGTTTGTGGCAGCCAACTTGGGCCAAAGCTGGGTCGAGTGCCGACACTGGCATGGTAACCAAACCGCCAGACCAAAAAGATGATGCGTTGTCCAGTCCAATCCGAATCCCCCACTTGAGCCCATTTCCTATTTCCACCAGCGCCACAAAAGCGCGAGTAACAGACTTTAGGAACGATTGGTCCACTCAGAGCTCACGCTGCCCAGGACTCTCTTAGCAAGAAAAAGCAACGTTGCAGTTAAGAAATACAGTAGCTACCTGATCATCGTATTGGAGACTGTGTCAGGCCGGACAGGGAAGGAGGAATGGATAAAAGGGGACTCTGTGATGTAAAGTTATTGCGGAAGAAGAAAAAAAGAAGCGATAATAACCGGTATCTGAGATTATTCCTCGGGCACTGAATACCTACCGGTACAAGCACCGAATCTGCTTTCCCTCTTTATTTCGTGATACTGTATTTCGTGTCATTTCCCGTGCAGAGACATCACTGCTCGCTCACCCGTTCACTTTCCTATCTCATCCCTACCTGAGAAGAACAATACCGGTACTGGTATAGATCGGAGACTTTTTTTGAACACAAGATCAGCTGATCACAGCGATTAAGTTAATCCGCGACCAGTATTCTTGGGGCTTTACTGTATTAATACACTACCAATCGCGTCAATCGAAACTTTTTCATTTCGCCATCCACCCTACGAGCGTTAAAAGGCCTTCGATCCGAGACAGCGCAAGTCTGGAGAGACGCCCCCGTCCCCTTATCGACAAGAAAAGAACTACCCTATCTGCCTCTGCCCTACCCTATCTAGCCTTAAAAAGCCACTCTTCCTTGCCTTTCAAATAGCCTCGGAAAACGCGCGCTCAGGCAATCCTCGTCTGCAGCCATCACGAGAACTGTTCCATCTATTTAAACAAAAAAATTAACAGGATAGAAGAACTAAGAGGGTTTCCAAAAATCCCGCTTATGTATTACCGTATTTTCCCCGCAAAATAGCTTTGTCTTCTGTTGGTTCTAGATTTTCACCCTTCTTAAGGATGCTTGCGACGTGTTCGAGATGTTGGTCAAGCTAGTTAGTAGTTGGAAGGCTCGAAGCTTCACAAGCGCCCATACTGTGCATGTCGGAACTCGAGCTACTGTGCGTGCTAACGGCCCGCGGATACAATGTCCTTTCTTTCTCTCGTAAACCGAAAAAAAGAAAAGCTATGACATTCAGACACTCAGTAGTCGAGCGCACGTACTCTTGCAGACTTTTCGGCCGCAGTTCTGTGCATCCTCGAGTGGAATCCATGTTGTGGAAACGGGAGATGTCCCTGCAAGAAGCAGCCGGGAAATCACATGGCGTTGATGAGAATCTTGACCCGTCGGTAGTGTAGAGTCTCCATCCACATCCATACCGTAGTTCACTCACCTCCTGAACTCGAGCGCTCCCCGAACTCGGTGTTCTGTGGGGTCCTACCGTACTCTAATCGTTGAGCCGCAAGCAATGCCGCGAACGATTGATCCATTGATCGCGGGTAATCTACCCCCGCCTTTCAGCTCCAAATTGCCCTCTCCAGAGCTTAAAAAGGTACCTACCCGTCCTGGGTGCACATTTCAGTACCATGCCAAGGCGTTTCATCAAAATACCCCACGCCACAATCATACTGAGGTTCTTTAAGAGTTTCAAGCCACGCTTAACCGTAGGGCTAGCCCGTACGATATCATCCTGCCATCGGCACTAATCTGGTGCTCACACACGCAGGGGGGTGCCAGTTCCGTGTTCACAAAGACTCACTCGAGCCGACCAGGGCAAGGTGGACAACGCATAGATATCGGAGAGTCTTATTGCTTCTTGTATGGGGGTTATGGGGTCACCCCTTTTTTTGAGGACACGAAGGGGCTGATTGGTGCTTTTTGGGGGTTGGGACCATTCCCTGTGATAGAAGTGCTGCTGGTCCCTAAGGGTGAGTACCGGTACTGGTATTGTAAGTATGATAGAAGGGGAAGGGGAGAGAGAACATGGTGTGTCACTCGGGTTTGACCGGGCTGTGAGCGTTTTTGATGCTTCCGTAGGGTCTGGATTGTGCTTCTGAGACGATGCACTGCACTGCACTCTCTGGGTTCGCTTATGGTTTAGCGATACTTGAGTAGAGATACTTGCGGACACCAAAATAGGGGAATAGGAAGGGAGGGTATAAAACAGATGGGCAGTTTTTGCCATCCATGGGGTTTTCTCTCCTCCAGCGCAGTGTTGGAAGACTGCGGTACGGTGATGCGGCGTTGCACCGGCATCCTCCTTCAAGTGTGATGCTCGTACACTTTACGCGTAACAACCTATCAAAAGCCACAAGCGTGGGAAAGGGGCGATACAGCCCGGGATCCCGTGGAGAACGAATGGAGAGAAGCGAGAAAGAAACCCTTTCGGAAATTTGCTTCTCTAGAATACGGTATAGGTCAGCCTGTCCCTGAAAAAAATTTCAACATGCAGTGTTCCGGCCCGGTTGGACCGAGTATTACGATACCAGGCCCCCACCCATCGAAGGATGCAGCAACTGCTCCCGTGATAACAATTGGATTTTGTGTAATTTGATGACTTGGCCCTTAGTTAACCCAAGGAGACATTTGCTCATCCCTGGGTTTTGAATTGGATTATGAGATCCGTGTGCACCGTGGTATTTCGGAAGTCGGCTGTGAATGGCGCCTTGAATTAGGAAGAGATAGTCGCAATGCTATTAGAGTTGGTGCTGAAAGTTGTTAGTTTGAGAGTACTTGTATGATTGTCTCGAGATCTTCGTTCTTGGTGGTGGGGTTAGTCTGATATCATGGCTAGGGTATAGTATCCATAAGCTGCGAGAAGTCGCGGTTTTCGTCGGGATATCACTCGGCTCTCTTGCCAGCTAGATTGGGGTTCATGACGGGGGTCGTGGTCTGGGGATTAGAATAATACGTGCTAAGGATCTAGCGGCCTGGCTTGGTGTCAATGGTCCAAAAACCCCGGGTGGGCTGTGCTAGAGAGTACCGGTAGAGTTCTCTCGGAAGACTCTCACCGGGGGATTGCTCAGGGAAGAAGGATGAAGTAGCGGGAGGACGGGAGAAGGACTCGGGAGATGTGACCTGATTGAAGGGAGAGCGTATGAGAGAGGGAGCCCAGAGCTTAGCAGGGAGCAAACATTGACCACATGTGCCTTGGCAAGGCAAGCTTCACACTGGATGTAAGCGAAAACCCGCTCTTGGATCCTTTCATGACGACCTACCATCGTATGTATATGGTACGAATAGAAAGGAATCACTATCATAAGAACACCTACGGCACGCAATTACAACGAGCAGAAAACAACCACATGGCTCACAAGGTAAGCATCAATCCTTTTCGCTCTCTGAGAAGCATCTCTGGAGATAGATGGGGGTAATATGAAGGGGGCGGGGCTGAGTTACATGGCTGCTTGGGTTATTCCTTGCAGTCGTTTCTGACATGCCGCTGGACATATTGATCGCATAAAATGAGAATCTCGGTCAGGAGTTTGCGGTCTTTTTTATATGCCAGAGAAGGGGCCTATAACTGTTTGGGGAGTATAGTTGCGTTCATAGGTCGAGTCTTCCTGGGGAGCACCCATGAAATATTAGAGAATGGGGGGGGAAGGGATAATAGTAGGAGTGAGAATATCACGCATGCTTCGCTGCGAGATAGCGATAGTTCTGCCAATGATAATAGTCCTAACGCTAGCAATGGCCAAGCGATTAAATCTTCATAGACACTGGTATAAGTGTTCCTCACATCTCGCTGTGACCGACCCCCTAACCCATCCATGCCGCAGACATCCAAGGTCCCCCACAACCACCCACTTACCGTACCTACCTACCTACTCTCCAATCTCCTAAAGCGGCTGCATTCGATCAAAGAACCCAGCCCTTTAGCTTTCAAAGGCATGCTATCGTAACTGCTAGAATAGAGCCAACCTATGTGGGAACGAAATCCCTCTCCTCTCCTCTCCTTCTACCTTTTCGCACATATCATATATCAAGAACCTCCCCGTCATCACCACCCACAGGCTGGCTTGTAGCTCTTGATATTCTTGTCTGACATTTTTATTTAAAAATCTCCTATCTAGGAAGATCGCACTCAAAATACTTAAAATTCGAAGATCATAGGTGATTATCGACTAGTTCCCCTTGTTTGATGGCTAAGGAACTTGTTTGTACTAATTTGAAATGGGGAAACATAATCGCAAGTTTGACCCCCCCCCCGGGCGGCTGGCAAGTCGATGTAGTCTAGCATTAAAGAAAAAAAGAAAGAGAAAAAGATCGGCGAACCACTTTTGTTCCTGAGTTGGGGGTCGGGGGTGGTTTATGCCCTAATATCTACGCTCAGGATAGACAGAGGTATAGAGTGCTGTAAGGGGTAGAGAGGGTAGGGCAGAGTGGCTCCGACCTTTAGTTCTGTTGTTGATATCATACTCTAGGACATCCTTCTTAATTTCCCAGACTCCAATCCAGGAATATAGCAGGCGAGTAGGGCTCCTACAGAAATTTTGTTGGGGTGCCCCAAGCAGGTGGCATATGGGCACACCCAGAAGCGGTCTATGGCCACCTTGGAAATATCATGATAATTATTATATTTGGCCTCCTTTCCCCCATAATATAGAACACGGCATAGGCCATGTCCATCACATTCCATACTGGAGATCTGGATATAGTATGAGCCTAACCACACCCTGCCAGTCGTTATTCCTCAGTCCGAGATCGAGGAGTCTCCATCCATCAAACCTGTTCCGTGCGTAGGGGTGCCCGAGGCAGGAAAGAGAAGCTATTAACAGCATTTGGTAGTGGCCTGTGGAGAAGGAAGGAGGGAAGGAAGGAAGGAAGGGAAGTCCCATACTCTCCCCCACTCTGCTCTCCAAAGTTTCCAAAAAAACAGCAGACCAACCAACCAACTTGATGGTATACAGAGGGGTGTAGTTGTAACCCGGGCCGGTGCTCCATAACGGCTGAAACGGCTTTTGTAACTCGCAGTAGTCTTCTCCTTTCTACTTTTGATTTTCCCTTGGTCATCTCTCTTGCGATGATCGTTTTGTGGGTGGGGGTGTGGCATGTATAACCGCATCATCTGGCTTGCTGCGGTGGGGGCTAGAAATACCGGTGTTATATATCTCGGATACCGGCCCTCTCTCCCTCCCTCCATGGAATAAAGTGTAGATTCAGTAGTCTATCATACTTGGGTTATGAGTGAGCCTGTTTTATGAGGGAGGAGGATAAGAAAGAAAGGAAACATTTGGCATAACCCGTAGTAGTGGGGGGGAGGCCGACGGATTGTTTTTACGGGTATGATATATGGTTATCTCTACAGTGGGGTATTTGGGGTATAATATTATTTCTCTTGTGTGTAATTCTGCCTCGGGTGACGAGTGGTGATCGCGTGTGTTATTCAGTGTCAACGGGAGTAGGGATGTGCCACAGCCTTAGTATTATTATTATTATTATGACCTCTTTGCGAGTTTCTGTCAGTCTACGAGGCAATGCTGCATTGTAGTAGACAAACGGATCTTACTCCTTCGTATTATATCTTTTTTTAGGCAATTGAACTAGTTGAATTGAAATCTCCCCCATTCCCGAAAAAAGAAAACCCAAACTAAGCTAAACCAAGCTAGAAACATATACACATTATATATAAACCCCTCTACACCTCCTTAACAAACTTCTCATCGTTCCCAACCCCCCCCGTCCCCATTCCCAAGTCTACGCTTGCAATACCTCTTGGCTCCCCACTAACTTTCTCTTGCGGGGTACTAGCACCACCAACACCACCACTCTCTCCATCATGATACTCCTCCCTCTTCCAAAACTTCCTGTCACCGTGCACGATGCGCACAACCCACGCGGGGAAGAAGCCCCCAGGGATGCGCCAGGTCCAGTGGTCCTTCAGCTCCTTGCCGTAGGGCACGATGCGCCCACCAGATGCGGTCTCGATGAGCCAGGCTCCCGTGTTGAGGATGATGTACGTGATGATGCCGGCAATGAGACCGTAGGCGATGGAATATGTAAATGGCATCACCATGATTGTCACGAATGCTGGTATTCCGTCGCCGGGGTAGGACCAATTGATGTCTGCGGCTGCCTTCATCATCATGCTACCTACGATGATAAGTGTGGAACCGGTGGCCCAGGGCGGGATACTGGCGAATATAGGGGCGAAAAAGACGGAGATGAAGAAGCAGACTCCCGTCACCATTGCTGTTATCCCGGTTATACCTCCTTCGGAGATACCGGCGCCGGACTCTATGTATGCGGTCACGGGTGGGGATCCAAAGAGCGAACCGAGAGAGATGCCCAGAGCGTCGACAATGTAGGCCATGGCTGAACCCTCAAAGTCTTGCCCAGCGGAGAGCATTAGTTTGACGGTATTGGGATTTGGGGGGGAGGGTAGGTACCTTGAGTGCGCTCGTCTATGAAGCCGGCGAAGCGTGCCATTGAGTAAAGGGTTCCGGTACAGTCAAGGATGTCGACGTAGAGGAAAGTTACGAGTGCTGAGGGTTTTCCGAGAGATTAGTTGATGAGACATGTTTCATTTATTGGACGCCACTCACCCAAGCCAAATTGACCGCCGGCGCCGGAGATGTCCCATTCTTGCGCGACGAGAACTTTTTGAATCTATTCTTCGTGAGCAAAGAGGCCTTAAGTGGGGAGATGGTGGGGTACTTTGTGGAAAGCAACCACATTCTTGAAAAAGTCGAATCTCTGATTTCCCTCAGAATTGTAAGGGAAATAGGTAACCTCCGTAGGTCTTGGCCATGAGATAATCGACACAAGAGCAATACCGGCAATGATGGCACCCTTGACCCTATAAACCAATCAGCAACCACCACCACCACCATCGGAGGGAAACAACACCTACCGATACATCATCAAAAAAGCGGTGACGATCCCACCACAAAAGATACCAATCCAAAGCGTCGGATTCCTCATTTGGCTCCCTTTGCAAACCCCAGTGATCTCATCCCTAAACTCGGGCTTACACCCGGCCAAATCCAGCGGGGTCGACACAGCGCCGGTGATCGCACCGATACCAGCAGAGTACGTCAATCCGATAAGTGCAAGATAAAGTCCGATGCCAGCTCCGGTAGCGAGTTTAATAGAAGCAGGGATAGCCCTAGCGAGCCACTGCCGCAGTCCCAATATCGATAGGGCGACGAATATAAACCCCTCCACGAAGACCGCCGTCACAGCGAGTCTGTAGGGCACCGGGCCCGAGCCATGGTACCCGACGACTTGATATGCAAAGTAGGCATTAAGTCCCATGCCGGGTGCGCATGCGATAGGGATGTTCGCTCCGAGTCCCATGAAGAAGGATGTCAAGGCGGCGATGGCGGCGGTCGCGGTTACCAGATCTCGCTGTACAATACCCACACACAGCATGTATGCTTCGTTCTTGTCGCACACAGGATCATCTTGTGTCGGTGTGCATATACAGGTTCCGCCGGATTGCGATGTGATGTTTGCATTTACCTATTTCGCCCAAGTAAAATTAGCTCCAAACTAGGCTAGCACAGTTGCGAATTGGGGAGAAGAGGGGAAAGGGAAAGGGAAGCCCTTACAGCAATGATGTAACTACGACCCCCCAAGCCAATTGTGGGCGACAAAAGTTAGCAAAGGGAAAGGGTGACCCAGTGAGGGGGAAATCAATTTCGGGGAAGAGCATGTGAGGGAGCGGGAGAACGCAGGGGTGGGAGAGACGAACGCCATAGCAAAGAAACTAAACCCGGGAACCGTTAGCACCTATCAGGCGAAGGCAAGACCGAAATTAAGCTTTGGTCTCGGAATAATTGTAGGTTGGTTGACTGATACTCACGTAGCAAGCCCGGCACGAATCTCCGTAAAGAATCGTGAGCCCTTTCGCTCCTTCCTGTGGCCAGAGTGCTCTAGTCGGAAGTATCGACCGAATGAGCTGTTGGCCACCCGCCTGTTTGTCCGATCAATCCAAGTCATTTTGAGGGATCGAGTTTGAATTGTATCTCTTCACCCTCTCTTTCTCTCTCTCTCGCTCCCTCTCTCTCCCTCTCTTGTGTAAGCCTTCCCAGTGGGCACCCGCAGAAAGTTAGAGAGAAGGGAATTGGGAGAAAGTAAATGTATGAGAACTGAATAGTCAAGTGAAAAGAAGAATAAAAGCACAGAAGAGCAAGAGCGAGAGGGAAAAAAAAAACAAGGACGGGGACTGGAGCAAGTTACCCCAATCCAGGTGTGAATATTTTTAGTATGATAGACCAACCAGTCTTTATTTCTATTTGGGACCCAAGATTCCCCACTGCTCGAGTTCTGAACGGGTAGATAAGATCTCGCCTGTCTAGTTTCTCGTGGGTCCCTGGGACTTGTTAAATAAATAAATATCTCCAGAGTCTAGAGTGGATCACACCGTCTTATCACGCGCGAGTAGAGAGCGAGAGGAAAAAGCAAAAAAAACGAGAAACGGGGCCTTCCTGATTGTCTCCTCCCCGTCTGCAAGGATATTGGAGATAGACAGGAATTGTAGCCATGATAGCAAGCAAGTGAGCAAGTGAGAGTGTTTTCGTGATAACGCTTGACGGCGGAAGAGAGGTAGACTCGTAAAGCCACGTTCACACTGTCTTTACTCGATCACCATGATATCAATCTCCATTCCTTCGGTTTCCTTTCTGGCTACCGGTAATGTATTGTGCCCAAGTCTCATCAACACCTAGTTCGTATGGTCCAGCCTAGAGAACTTCACTTGAATCCAGGGCATGGTTTCTCTATTTTTTATTATTTTTTATTTTTGCCCTTCCGAGACTTTCCCTTCGGCAAGGCCGCAAATTGCCCCCCCCCCACACCCGGTCCCATTCTAGAAACCAGACCCCCCTCCTCCGAGAGGGGAGGGGAGGGGGGAGAAAGAAGGAAAAAAGTGCCTACCCAGTAATTGCCCAAGCCAATCCTACCCCTCCGAATGGTCGGGTGTTACAATCCAGGTTATGTCTGCCAGCCAGCATATAAGTGGATGCAAGTACCGGTACGAGTACTGGGACAAAGAATTGGCTAAACTCGATTGGACACAGGTAAGCATAGGAATATAGTAATATATGTGGGTAGGGTGAAAAAGATCGGATCAATTATACCCCCCCTCCCCCCCCAATTCCCGCAATTGAGTGTGGCCGCCGGAAGGGAAGAAGGAAGGAAGGAAGGAAGGAAGAGGAGTTACTCGAGACCGCCAGATTGAGACATTGGTGTGACAAGGTATGATGCAGAGTGGCACAAGTACGGGTGGATGCTGTACTAGTACTGTATGATACCTGTGTTCTTAATAATTGTCTGGTGTTTGTGAACGCAGCTGCTAAAGCTATTGCTCATAGCAAAAGATCGGCCAGAGCCTCAATAACTCAATAAATTTTATCCTACCTACTCGTAGCCAACATATCAATAGTTCTTCCACTGGTAGAACAAAACGCGAGAATCCACTACCGGTACCACGGCCATGAACCCCCCCTCGCCTCAGGTTCTTGGTGATATGTAATTTTCACTCTCCTAATCAATCCAGCTAACTATAGTAATATGCAACACTGGCCATGTTCGCGAGCGTCAGAAAAGTCACAAGTCAATATGATACAAGTACTATATCCCACTGCACCTTGGAAAATCTGAATGTAACGAGTACCAGTACGGTACCGGCCCCGCAGAGTACCGTAGCGCAACCAAACGAGAGGAAAACGAAACAAAACCCGGAGTCCACCGCCACTATCCTAGTATTCCTGCAGAGCGATGGTCTTGCCAACTCAACCACCGACCCAAACCATTCGCAACAGTCCTGGACAAAGAAGGACCGTAGCTGCGACACCCTATCTTCACGAGTTTTCCTTTTTTCCCCTCCCCTTCCAACTCTCCCCCCTCCTTCTTCTTCATACCTTCCGCTCGATGGAATAGAGTCCCCAATACTCCGAGTACCGGTTATCTGCAGGATAGATAGATAGATAGATAGATAGATTAAATTTGCTTACCCGCGACGCACCAAACTCGCCAAAAACGCGAGCGCGGGGGATTCCGATGCACCCCAGGTTGAGCTTTACGGGGTCAGGAATGCGGGCGGACGGGCGGGCGGACCAGGCCAGACCAGGCAACCTCTCTCTCTCTCTCTCTCGCTCGCTCGCTACCCTCCGAACGAACGAGGACTTCGGATGAACGGTAATTTATCACCAAGACCTTTTTAGCACGTACTATACGTAAAGCCCCCCGGAGTGCTAGTGCTTGTGTACTGTAAACGCATCGTGCCCTAGTCTGGTTGATTCCAGTACCATCCGGACATCTCCGCCTCACTTTTTACCTTAGCCCACCGGTACCGCCCCGTGAAAGTACAGTGCTGTAGGCGTCCAGGGGAATCCCGTTGGTCGCCCGGAGCCTACAAGTCTACTACGGTACTATCCGTATTGTAGAAACTGCTATTATATTAGAGGAGTTGCCCGCCATTCCTAGTATTAATAAGGTTTATCTATTTGTAATATATATATATATTTCTTTTTTGTTTGTTACTTCTAAATAGCTCTAGCGGATCCACCCCCCCCCCCCCCAACAGCACACTCCAGAGAGAGAGAGAGAGGGAAATTCTGGACCTTCTGCTTACTTATTATCCTACGATACTGTACTTACGGTTGTCCCTTCCTCCCTTCCAATCTTGCAGAGGACAACTCCCTATCTGTTTGGAAAGCGTGGGGAATATCCGTGGCAAATAGTTGTTGAAGAAGATAAGGTCTCACATTATCATATCCAATCCCCAAGAAGGGGAGGAGGAGGGCTTCGTGTGGCCCTGGGGATTGGGATGGTCTGGACTCTCTTCTCGAGCTCGGCTGCTATCATAATTGGGCATTCGTGCGAAGGGGTTTTGGCAGGTTACTATAGTACTGTAACAGAAATGGTCCGGTCTGGAACTTGCTTGGATATAATACTGAAAGGACGAAAGGGAGAGGGAAAAAACAACTAAAAACAACTGGAAAACCTTCCAATGGCGTTATGCTGATATCTTACATGGCGAGCTAATGTCTAGAACTGCCTTGATTGTCAAAGTGTCCCCCTCCACTCTAAAGGCAAGGGGCTTATTATTTGCTTTCTCTCTTTTCCCCTTCAAGGCGATTTGGGTCTGGTTTGTTTGGAGGAATAATGGTAAAAATCAGGAGAAATATTCAAAAGTATCAATCCGTTATAGCTTGTGCCGTATACTGGTGAAATTGAAATGGATATCATCACGTGAGAGACATTCACTGGGCCTCTAGCATTTTTCTGCTACTGGCTTTCATGCTCACGTTTCGAGTGTGTTGTGTCAAGTGGGCGGTGCCCTGTCTGGAAGTATGCCCTAATTCGCGCTGGACCTTCTCATTGGTTCTCTGGAGAGAGAGTTGGAGAGTTGGTTGGTAGAGAAGATGGGGATTAGAGCAGCCAATGGTAGTGACTCCCTAGAGCAAAGTGAAAATAAAGGGGAGTGAAGAAACCATCGCAAAACCTGGGATGATATTAGGCTTTCCTCGCTGAGTCTACTTATATCACCCCCTTCGTACCTGTCAAACAATTAGTCACGAACGTCACCACCCCCTCACCCCCAAGGAAAACCTACTAGGCACCTCATCCTCTCCCGTCCTACCCGTCGCCTCCCTAACCGCGATTGCAAGAGCCTTAAACGCACTCTCAGCTCTATGGTGATCGTTAACGCCGCGAAGGCAATCCACATGCACGGTGATCCCAGCCGCGCCGGCGAAGCTCGAAATAACGTGCGGGATCATTTCTGTGCTCAAGTCCCCAATCTTCTCTCTCTTCAATCCCAGATCGACGACGGCGAACGGCCGGCCGCTGAGGTCCACAACGGCACGCGATAGCGCCTCATCCAGAGGAGCAAAGCCCGTGCCGAAACGTTTGTACCCGCGTATTGGGCCCAGGGCCCGCTTGAATGCGCTGCCGAGGGCAATCGCGCAGTCTTCCGCTGTGTGGTGGTCGTCGACTATATATGCTAGTTAGCGACGGATGTGATGCTGGTGCGGAGCAGTGGGGGAGGGGGGGGCACTGTGTAGGTCCCCAGAGCATTCTAGGAACAGGGACCAGCCAGAGTGCTTTGCCAAAGCGTGCAGCATGTGGTCGAGGAAGCCAATTCCTGAGTTTACGACAATGGTTTGGGATTTGGAGACTTGGACTGCGTGGGATTTTGCTGCGACAGAACCTTCCGGCAAAAGGGAAGAGAGGCTGCCTCCATCTAGTGAGAGCGCGAGCTGGATGCTAGTCTCGTTGGTCTCGCGGGGGAGGTAGCAGGATCTTGTCGACATTTTGGCGGGTTTGTGGGGTGCAATTGAGAGTGGCACCCGTGATGACGGTGATGGTGAGAACAATGCGGGATGTTTGGTTTGGTGGGGTTTTTGGATGGATGGTGGGGCAGGCCTTTGTTATCTGATCTAGAGAAATTTGACATGCAGCATTGATAAGAATCGCCCAGCTTTCTTGGCGACGGATAACGCGAGTGATATTTCATGATATCAGGTTCTGTTTGTGCATAATAAAATATGTTATTATGTAGTTTATTGTTCTACTCGAATAATAGGGTTCACACTATTCGCACAAACCCATGTAGGGCCTCATAGGAGACATCACGGAGCTAAATTAAGCTAATACAGAATGTCCCACATCGGACCTATGGCCTATCGTACCAAGGAAATAATGAAACAGAGGAGGATATGTGTGCACTGAATAGTAAAGAGAGAAAGAAAGAAAGAAAGAGAAACTCCCTTGATCGTGAGAAAGATACATGCTTTTATCAGGGCGCATAAAAGTCAAGAAACACATTCCCACAGTGCAGTGTGATCGTGAGTCCCTCTCCTTTTTTTTTTTTTGTTTCTCCGCTAACTTCACTCCTGTATCTTCCTCTTTTGTTTACTTCCCCACCAGCATGAATATTTAGGGGGGCGGAACTTCGGGGACCGTGACCTCGATAGCACAGTCATAGAGAGTCTCCAGAGTCTCCACACAGTAGGCTGAGGTCTCCCCCGTGCATCCAAGTGTCATGTTGATCCACTCGGCACCGCATGTTTCGACGGTGATCCTACAAGCAGGCGGCATTAGACTGGCCCTGTCTGGCTATGCGAGTTATCACTAACCTATGGCCCAAGCACCACTGGAAGGAGAAACGCTCTTCCATGCATTCCGATTCGAAGGAATCTGCACAGGTCTGCAAGTCCCAGAGCTGGCCCGGGCACACCGCACGATTCTATATGAGCTGTCTGATTAGCTTTATTCTCCATTTTTCCCCCATGGAACAACGACTTGCCCCTGGGAGCGCAATTAATGCGATATTTTGGCCGACTATCCCGGAGAAGATGGAGGCGATGTAGACATAATTTCCCCAATCGATGGGATCTCTTCTGTAGAGGTCACCAGCCTTCTTCGTCAGAGCATTCGGAAATCCTGGGAGAGAGTATGCCGTGCTGGCCGCGAAGATAAAGAGAAGGAAGGTTTTCAAAAACGACACCATGATTGCTGGCTGCCTCTGCGATACCAGTGCGATGGGTGCAGCAAGTATGGGTGGTCAATCAATGGAGACCCTGCAACCTTTTTAAGAACGATGCCAAGGGAGTAATGGACATTTCGATCAAAGCGATTAGTCCATATGGGCTTGTTGGTCATGGGGAAGGCTGTCTAGGTCTTGGAATAAGCGCGATTTGTAACATTCTGATTGTGCGAGAGGCCATCCAAGGAGCAAAAGGCCTCGCCAAAGGTCCCTTTTGAGGGTATGGTTGGAGATCCTGAAATTCCATTCTCATAATTTCACAAGAGAATTTCACAAGAGACATCACGAGGATGAAGCTTAATGCACACATCACAAAGCCGCGTACACTCGCTTACCCTAAGTGCTGCGACTTGTTTGGAAGGCCTAGAGTTAGCATTGTGGGTAATACCTAATAATTTTTCACATTTGTGGTGGTCCTTTAGTGTGTTAGTATTGTTCTGGGGAACAATATTAAGAACTCTAATATCTGACGGCGCACTCAAAACTCGAGCTCAAAGAGAACAAAGATGTTGGCAAAGCTCAGTTGCAAGGAGCAATAAAGGCCCATCGCCCATCCAGAGCAGCGCCTCTATTAGGCCTCTGGGTTTAGTAGCTCCAACATTACCTGTGAGGGACCGGCGTGCAAGATCGTAGGTCAATCTTATAACTTTGGTCGAGGAGATAAACAATAAATTCTGATAGCTCGATGGTAGATATTGCTGTTGTGGGAGCCTTGTTCTATCGAATAACATTCCTGTCAGAATGGCCCTTTAAGTTGTAAAACTCTTCTTCCGTGCTAGGCCCCATGAGAGGTGCCGGTAGTTTTGAGCACGGATCTTGCGTTTACATTCAGTAACTTGAAAGGCAGCGAGGTGTAAAAGAATTCCATAGACTATGAAGAAACTGGCAGTTGAAATTGCCCCTGGTTAAGTCAGCGGACCTATGTACCTGCTGAGCATGTTAACAAGGAATGGCCGGAGGAACCTGTGCCCGGAAGATGCTTTTCTCGGCCCAACTACAACCAATGCTTGCCTTAGTATTCACGCTACTCGGTAGAATAGGGACCCCACCCAGCCTATTGAGACATAACCCTCCGCAATTCCACCGAGATATCCTTTGAGAGCTGTCGTTATACAATCGGATTGCCCGTTTTTGCCATGGGAAATAACACAGCACGAGCGCAGTGGCGGGCTACCCGATGTCCCGTCACCCCATTTCAGAGGTGCTGGTGTGTGGGGAAAGAAAGCGTAAAAACTGGTCCTCTTACTGATCCACCATCTGCCATCCGTGCCATCGCCGTTGCTCGGAGAGTGATTCTGGTAGAGAGGCATCCTCAGCCCGAAGTCATAGTTTCTGAATATCGTATGCCGTGTTAAACGAGGGATCGCAGGCACGAGAGGATTAAAAGAAGAAAAGGGTTACCTTAAGAGCTACCCGTACCCATTTGCGGAGTTTTATAACAACCGTGTACTGCACACGCAACACGATATTGTCTGATAAGGGTTTAGAGCGCAGAATCTCCAATAAACGCGGCCATCGATATTTAATTCTACCCAATTAAGCTCAAATGCATAAACCCCGAAGAACATGTTACACAGACTTCAGACTCCTGGTTATGTTGATTAGCCGAGTGATACTATATGAGTGATTACATATCAGAGATTGATCCCAGAGAAAGAATATGAGACCCTACCCTGTGCCCTACACATGACGGCACATGCCCACCAGGGTCATCTATGACGGGAGTTGATATGTTCCACTGGCGGAGGCTTTAAGAGCTGGGTATTAAAATAGCTTCACTTGAGGCATGCGTTCTGTAGTGTGGTGGCACCGCACGATTGGCACCGCCTACCGGTAACTGTCAACGTCACCAGCCTGGTAAGCCTTCCAAGGCGGTTATGAATCTGTTTATGTATCGTGTGAACAAGTTGTGCAGGCTTCGGTCGAACTGGTGCCGACAGTCTACTAGTAGTGCGCCGCCCTACTGGTGCTCATAGTTTACCCGGATAGCCTAGGACAGAACCGATAGGTAGAACTGAGATACAAGACTGTCGTCTTTTAGTCTCGTGGAGTACTGTACTCGAGGACAGTTTGAGCCTGTGCTTGTACGATTCAGGATATCTGGCCACCTTGCGAGAAACTATGAAACTCGAGCAGGCCAAATGATGCAGATCACTTAGCCATAGTCTCTTATGTACCAGTATTCTAGTACCGTACGTTGGGTAGTATCAAGGAAAGAGAGGATGCCCCGTTTCAGACATGGAAAGTTGAAAAGTTGTTCTCGCGTTGCCAATCACCTGGCAGTCAATATCACCAATAACGGCATTCTGAGCGGTATAATGCTCTTCGCATCAAACGCAATTAATGAATCGTAGTAATTATCTCATAGTGTGCTATTGCTCCATCCAACTTTGTGAACAGACAAGCTGGTCGATCCTTTTGTGTTTGCTTTCTTTTTTTTAACATGTACGATAGGTGTTGGTGGGGTCTTTAGGAGAAGCACTTCCTGTGGTAAAACGCAGAACACCATATTTACTTGAAATAGAATCCGGTGATAGCTGCATCAGCAGCTGACATTCTCTTTCCAACCTTGGAGCTGGGTCATTGAGTACTCGAGTACACACTCCCAAGTTACCGTGTGCTCTTGCAGCACCGGCAGTGTAGAAGAAACATAGTAGACTACCTAGCCTAACAAATGTTCGCTTATCCGGGCTCCGAGACGGCGGATATTCTCCACCTGTAGCCGCCTTTCGGACCGCGAACAATAGTCCTAGCCTGGCGTATCACTATAGGATAAAGCGATGGAAAGAAGATGGGGTTTATCCGGCAGTGGGGCATAAGGTGGTGGGGACTTTCTCGTTCCCCCTTCGCCGCTTCTGACAGGTGTGGTGCCGGGTACTCGGAATCAACGCCGTGGACGTTTCGTTTTGCTTACATAATAATACTGCGCATATTTGTACAAAAAGTGGGGCTTGGCTACCGCACGAGCATCTCCATGAATCCCGCTCCCATTGAAAACTTGACAGGCTCTACAAGCGATTGCTTCAATCAAACGATTTCTCCAATGAAATACGGTACCGGAATCACAGATGGCGTAGGAAAGGAGTGTATGGCGTTTGATGCAGTAGCTTTCGCAGAAAGCGAAGGCACTTGGCAGCTTTTCGAATTCACAAGACTGTCCCGACCACTTATCCGGAAGCGAAGGAACATGCTGCATGAAACGAAATGTGGTATTATATAGCGGGACTCAATAAACTCAGGCACAGGGTTGAGATGCGAACCAGCAACCAAGGCTGCGGAGCTGCCTCCGTTCGGGACGGCGGGGTCGGTCACTGCGGGGGGGGGCAACACCTCTGGAAAGCCTCAATCAAAAGAAAAAGGAGGAAAAGGTCAGGGAGGCATCAGAGGCATTCAGCCCTGCAGTCGACAAAAGCATTTTTCGAGTGCCGAGCTTCGTGTGGGTTTGCCCAACTCGAAAAACTTGCATAAACATATTTTGACCCTGGGGCTGATGTTCGGCAAGCTTGAGTGAATTACCGGTAGAGTTGGGTCCTACCAATCCTTTTTTAGTTGAACAAAGCCAGAGTTGATCGGTGGACGCGCGGCGTTCATACTATCTCGCCAACATCCCATCGCACACGAGGAAAAGAGGTCTTTGCACGATAAATCAGCCAGTGACAGTGGGATATGGATATGAAGCATCCAGCCACCGATGCCCTAAAAGTGTGGCAAGCAGAGTACCGGTACTGTACAAGTACTCGAGTACAGTAGATCTACTCGTACGGTGGGACCGGAAAGAAAGAAAGAAAGAAAAAGAGGGAAGGGTGCAAGTTCTAGGGAAACACAGACGAAAATTGCACTCAGAATGATGGTGCAGGCGCTGGCTTCCAGTAAACTATAGCCAGCTGGGCTAGTTTCTGTCTTTGGGTAGGGAGGTCACTTGAGGATCGAAATCGGAACCATCATAAATCTCCTCGTCTTTGTATCCAAATCAAATATCACAAGCGGAAAGGGGAATTTATTTGCTCAGTAATTGTGGGTTAACTGTAATGCACCATGTTAGAAGTGACAATAACTTATCGCCCTTGTCTATCATAAGTTACGACATTTCAGGTTGGTCGGTTATAGGTGACCCGCATTGATACTCCATTCAAGAATTCCATTTTCAGCCCGCGACACCCCCCCCGCTACTCGTCGGTTCATAAAGTATCCGGACACACAAGTGCCAAGATCTGGTGTTTCACGCCCAAATTCGAGAATCTTGGCACCTCCATTTCCAGATACTTTACCAATTGGCAAGTACAGGATTGATGTCTCTTCCCACTTACCCCTTCCAACTTGTGTCTCGCTCGCTCTTGCTGCCTCTCATTCTGCATCTCGCTCCCTCAAGTGGAAAATAATAATTTCCAGCCCTTCCTGTCTCTCCCGCCATTTTCCCACGTCCGCTCCCTCTCAACTCCCCCTTCCCTTAATCTCCCCCCACCGCTCCTTTAGTAATACCCCTTTCTTCTTCTTTTTACGGTCTGGTCTATTTCCTCTTCTTTTTCTTTATAAGCTTTTTAATTTTCCTCCCTCCTTCCACTTCAACAGTCTACACGTTGTCGCCTCTCTTCAGCCTCAGATAGCCTTTACCCTCTCGGGGGGCCTTGTCAACTCTCCCCTCCTCCCCCCTTTTCTTGCTTCCGTACGAGCACTTCAACCGCCGTCATGCGCAAAGGTTTAATACTATTCCTGGTGTGCAACCTCATCATTATTGGATTTCTAGTGAATTTCCTGTTCACCCTTATTACCCTGTTGTTTGAGGACTGTTCAGCAGATGCCATTCATTCTGTCGATATTCCAGCTCCCAATTCACAACTCATCGATTCACGACCCCAACTAATTCCGAAAATCATTCACCAAACATGGCAAAACGAGACCGTTCCCGAGAAATGGCAGAAGGCTCAACAGTCGTGCTTGGACTTGCATGGAGATTACGAGTATAAGGTTCGTTTGTGGTTATTTTTGTTCCTGTCAGGGGCAGAAACTTTAAATATTGAAGAAAGGGTCTTGGCTGAATCAATTCGATGATCGTCTAGCTCTGGACAAATGAGAAAGCGAGGGACTTTGTAGCTAAGGAGTACCCGTGGTTCATCGAAACGTACGATAGCTATCCTTACCCCATCATGCGCGCCGATGCTATTCGATACTTCGTCTTGGCACATTTTGGTGGGATCTATATTGATATGGACGATGTGAGTTGAATAATGAATGGGAGGTCACGTTACCGCTGTTAATCATTTTCACCAGGGCTGCAACCGGCGACTAGATCCGTTACTCTCGTACCGCGCTTGGGTTCGGAAGACTATTCCCACTGGTATTTCCAACGATGCCATGGGGGCTGTTCCACAACATCCGTTCTTTTTGCGTGTTATCGAAAGTCTTCAAACCTATAATCGTAATTGGCATGTCCCCTACATTACTGTGATGTATGGCACTGGTCCGTTGTTTCTCAGTGTTGTCTGGAAGGAATACATCCGCTGGGGAACAACCGAGGAGGAAAGGGTCAGAGTTCTCATGCCGGAAGAGTAAACCAGCCCCTCACTACTACTCAGGTTTACCAACTAGCTAATTACGGATCATAGGTACAATAAAAACCCTTGGAGTTTTTTCGCGGTTTACAAGGGTTCCTCATGGCATTCCAGTGATGCTAAAACCATCTTCTGGATGGGCCAGCATTGGCTCTTCCTGACCGTCTCCGGGTTCTCTCTTGCCATTACGCTATACATTACCGGGTTTTGGATTTACAGGAGACTCCACCTTCGCAGCACAAACTATACCGAACAGTCATCACCCTGGTGGTGGCCGCGCCGGGAGGCCGCAGTCGGAGCTGGTTTCAAGAGGCTGCCAAAGCATGAAGTATAGTTTCAATGACATCGATTTGACTGTATAATTTTCACCGGTGTTACAGGTTTTGTAGTATACGTCTTTTTAGTATCATTTCCCTTGTAATTTGGGGCGGCGCTATGCTTTTCTGTTGCATTTTTTTCCTTTTTCCCTTGCGCCCGAAAAAAATGTTCGACATGTTTTGGAGTTGGTTGATATGTCTGTTTGGGGTCTAGAGGCAAACTAGGGATAATGGAGGTTCTCAAGGGTTGGAGATCGCTGGAGGAAGAGGGGGTGCGATTGCTTCTTTGGCTGGAGGAGAATCTGCAGAGGGTGATGTTTCACTTTCTCAACTACAACGTTTTAATGACCTTGGGGTTTCAGGTTTTGGGGGCTGTCACCCCGTTTCGGCACTGTAAAGAGCTGCCAGGCTCTCGGGTATAGTCTGGCATAACTATAGATGAGTGAATAATGTTTCTCTTCACCTGGGCTGTGTCATTTATGTTCCACAGCAAAGAGGAGATCTTAATCCGAGATTCACATTGCTTCCTCCCTTTCATAACTTGTGCGTGCAATGAATCCCAAACGAATGATAATATACTAACCCCCCCAGCATCTTTTCCTTCCCCTATATATATATCTCGTCACATCATACAGTACACACTCTTCACCCTCTCCCCCTCCTCTCCAACTCCTCAATCTCCCTAACGTACGCCCGCTCCCGAGCGTCCTCCATGGCAGCGCGCCTGCGCCTGCGTATCATACTCTCGTAGCCCCGTAACCGACTACCCCATTAGCCAGTCCACTCTCGTGCAGGTGGAAACATACTTATCAGCCTCAATCATACTCCCAACAACAGTCGGACACATCCATAAATAAACTTTAAACTGCACAGTCAAGTTACGGAAAATGGGGCTAGAGAGGTAGGCCACTGCGCCGGCTAGGAGGGAGAATGTGCCCCACTATGGAATTGTTAGTCTGGCGGTAAATGGAGGAGGTGGAGGGGGAAGACTCGGATTGCGCCGCTGACGGCGCCTTTGCTGGCTTCGAGGGCGGCCTGATCGGCGTCACCTGCGGTGTATAGTACTTGTTAGTTTTGATGGGGGTGGAGGCGGATGCAGAAAGAAGGGACCTGCGTATGGATCTAGGCGCTTTGGCATTGTAGGGGTTCTGTAGGATTGGGTCGGGACGGGGTAGGGTTGAGGGAGGTGGTTGGTTGGTCGGTTTGGTGGACGGGTGGGTGGATGGATGGATGTGGGGTGTCGTCGCTAGTGTTGAGCCGCAGGGACCACCAAGCTTTGATTGTATCATGCTGGTACTGAACCGTACCTGATTGTGTGCTGCGCTAAGGCATGAGAGAAGGTGGGCTACAGTCCTGGGGGCAATACAATAGTGCTAATGGTAAAAATTTGGAATTATACACCCCGGCAACCTCAAGCAGATGGATAGAGAAATCCCCCCACACCCATGACCCCATACTGAAGCCCAAACAAAAAGCACTGCATCATATCGTAGCAAGCCCCGTCCTACCAAATCGCCTTCCAGTCCGTGGGCAGAACGCGGAAGAGAAAGAGAAAGAGAAAAAAGACCTAAGCCGGAGAAGCACTCCTCCTCCTGCTCGCCGCAATCTCCTTCTCTCTATCCTCCAAGCGTTTCTGTCGTTCCTCTTCCTGCCTCTTCCAGTGGCTTCCCTATAGTACCCCCGACGAAAAACCAGCGCGTCAGCAACAACAGATACCCCCATTCCAGCAAAGTATGTAAAATGACATCGAGAAGAATGCGACAAACCTCTCGATAATCCTTCGAAATCCCCAACGCATTACGCAATCTCTCGCTTTCGACTATCCCCCCCAAAATAAAACATTAGCCATCTTCCCCTCGCAAAGAAGAAAGGAGGAAACCCCACCAGCCTTTGCCGCCGCAATTTCATGAACCTGGTGCGGCTTAAACCCCCCTCTCCTTCCTCCTCCTCCTCCTCCTCCTCCACCTCCTCCCCCCCCCCCCCCCCCACAACCCCCCCCCCCCACGACCCCAAAAAACAACAAACGCGCAAACAAC
>Ga0307509_10004036_pt1 | contig 21560 bp, 18 predicted proteins | sample 10_EM_MG_FD_202245 | JGI IMG/M metagenome (GOLD analysis project Ga0307509, IMG submission 202245) | Populus trichocarpa ectomycorrhiza microbial communities from riparian zone in the Pacific Northwest, United States - 10_EM | ecosystem: Host-associated > Plants > Roots > Unclassified | place... | reverse complement strand
GTGAGGCTAAGTGCCGAGAAACCATGATGAACTATGCCAAGAAATACTCAGGGGTACCCCTGAAGCGAGCATCTCTCAGTGGTAAATCATGATGAGCAATGGTGGTGATGGACGAGTCTGGATGCACCGGAGGCAGAGTTGCTTTGACTAATATGTCAGGACGGAATATGGTGTATTGGTTTGGCTCCAGATGCATGGAATTTGAGCGGGCGTTGCCAGGCAACTCAGGACGCACAGGACGCAGGGGACGCAGATTCAACGTCGCGTGCGTCAGGACGCAATGGCGCCGTATCTGACGCAGGGTAATTTTTTGCTGATGTTCTCTACTGCACTATCATCAGTTAAGTCATAAGCCACTTGCCACCTGTCATTACTCCAATATTTAATTTTTTTTATTGCTGCAGATAATATATCTGAGCCTTCTGACTCCACCAAACAATGTGTTCTGGGACCCCATACACCATACTGGTTGCGACATAAAAATAAAAATAAATTATAGTTAAAAAAATTTAACTTGTGACTCAAGTCAAAAAGTGTAAGATAGCCACGATTGGCTAACACCTCCAGTCGTTCCGATTTGCAAAAACTAATCCCTTTTGATCTTACCCTTTTTTAGCTGTTTGTGTTGTAATCATAGCTGTAATGGTCTTCCACAAATAACTGTTGCTGGTCAAAAATGTAGTTGCCTTTTGCCAATCGGTTTCAAGTGAGCTTCTGTGCTCATGTTTCTGTACATCGTTCTGCCAATATTGCTTTCCCAATACTCGTTTAATATTTCCTACTCTCTTTCTACAAAAAAAGTTAATTTTTAGCAATTTAATAATTATAATACTAATATATTTTCTATTAGGAAACAAATATAAAATAGTTGTAAAAGATACTTCTTACATGTCTGGAAATCCTCCTCCAATAGAGTTGAATAGGCTTCTTCCTCCATCATGCCCAGAACCTTTAAGTTCTTTCAAAACAATCGCTGCTGCCTAGCCTTTTTCCAATCTACCCAGCACAATTTCCCTGAGAAAGGTTGATGTTTTTTCCTTCCATGACAAATCAATCTCATGATCATGCTGCTGTAATTCCTCCGGCCGGGTTTGCTGAATATGAAATTCCAGTGGTTGAGCTTTGATTTCGATAATTTTAATCCATATAGGACAAGCTCGTGACTTCCGGAGGTTGCTCTCTCATCTCTTAATACTATCTCCACTCTGCTTTGTTGAAGAGACCTTTGTTTTCCTGAGCCAACAAGTAAAATAATGCGAGTTCCAGTTTATACCATTACTAGTTCCATCAGTTGGCCAGAAACCATCAACCAACGGCCAGTACTTATCAAATTCATCTTTACTAAGTATAAAAGATTCCTTTACGGTAAACAATTGCTGTATCCATTCGCGGTGGTTTGGTGGAACAGGAATTAATGTGTTCGGCATCGTAAGAGGAACTTTTCAGAAAAGGAGGCTTGCAAAGCCAGAGTGCACTTTCATGATCTTTGAATAGGTTATTCTGGTAAACTAGAGGACGTTGTCTTAATTACACAAATTACCCCTCTTCTCATTTTACCCCAGCTCCTCCTCTCTCCTTCAAGCCTCATCTCATTATCCTGGTTGTGCTGTGGCGCTGTTGCTCTTGGCCGTTGCATAGTACATTGCACGGAGCGTGCGCGTGCTCAGTCTCCCCGCCTGAGGAGACTCCATCAATAGAGAGCGCTCTCAGAAGCCATTTTCGTTGCCTAACTACTTACTCAAGTACTGTACAGGGGGGGTGCTCTTAGCACAAATTTGTGGCCAGTTGATAGGACATCCATCTGGCGTCAATAGGGAGGTTCTACAGTGGGATGCACACGATGTTTCCACGGCAACGAGGTGGCAAAAGTGGCTGGTCACGGTTTTTTTTTTAATGCAAGCTAACTTTGCAGCATGGACGTGCAGCCATCGTGCAGCTGTGTTTATAGTATAAACAAACATATTCTTAGTTAGAATAATGTGAGAAGAAAAGAAAAAGAGGAGAGCAAGTTTAAACAAAAGTGATTCGGTATAGAACTCCTGAATGATATCAAACTCATATCAGCTATACTACTTATTTTGGCTGCCCATACCTCACAGTGCAAGTAGAAGAGGAAAATGATGGAATTTGGGGAGTTGAATTGTGTTCAAGGAAGGAGAAATGGGTACAAAATGGATTATGCAAGCAAAATGTTGTTTATGAGAATGGCGATACTACTGGTATCTTTGATGATGATGCTGATATTACGTTGCATAGACCCAGAGTCACATGACTTCTGTTTGTCATACCGGTATCTCTGCTTGAAGTGCGCACCCAGCAGAGCCCCCATACCACGAGCGATGGGCTACTCGCGCGGACGGGTCGCGCACTTGCTTGGCAGAGGGGTGATTATTAGATAAGAAGATTAAATTAGAAACGATCAACAAACAACCTGATTCCCGGAGAGCCTGAGAAGATGAAAAAATTCGACAATATTCCTTTTCGGTTTTGTTTTTAGCTGATCATCTTGTTGGCGAGCAAGTGCGCGACTGACCCGTCCGCGCGAGTGGCCCATCGCTCGCAGTATTAAAAGAAATGCAATTTTTTTACTCAGCCATGGCCCTTGTATCGTGCGCATCCCTGTGCAGAACCTCTCTAATGAGGTTCCACAAAAGACCCCGCTTTTCTTTAACCCCGACGAATTTCGGCAGTCAACCAACTCTACCATCGATCATCCACCGTATCCTAACCTGCGAAGAGAATATGTCGCAACATTTCAGTCATAACATCAACTCTTTAAACACAACTGTTCATGTGTCGAATAACTTCGCAGTCGACGATAACCGATCTAATATCCTAGCCTGGTTGTCGCCTCTAGATCCCAAGTCACGCCATGAGGACATCCAGGACCGCCGCATTGAAAATATAGGGGAATGGTTGCTAGAAACCAGGGAATTTAGAAGCTGGCACGCCGGCAATGGGAGAGGAGGATCCGATGATGCAGTTTTGTTTTGCTATGGAGACCCGGGGGTTGGCAAGACCTATATTAGGTAACAAGGGCGAAATGAGCGGATAGAAGAAAAATAATATGCACTAACCAGCTACGAGGTTAGCTCATTAGTGATAGATAACCTGTGTGATCATGCGGGAGGAGAACATGTCGCCGTTGCGTGCTTCTACTTTGACTTCGCAGCCCAAGAGCAGTCATCAACCGGTATACTTGGCGCCCTGCTCAAACAACTTGTGGTCGGACTAGGAGAAGTACCGCGGGAAATCGCACAAGCATATGAGAAGCAGAAAAATTTCATTGGTGGACGGAGACCACGACATAGCGATATTGTTGAGATGCTGCAGGTTGCCTCTTTCCAAAAGCCTACGTTTATATGCCTCGACGCTCTAGACGAATGCGTGCCAGAGCATCGCGTCAAGCTCCTCGATTCGCTGAACCAAATTCTCCAAAAGGTTCCAAGCATTAGAATATTCGCGACTGGAAGACCGCATATCCGACACGAGATCGGAAGGAGTCTTCATGGAAGAGTGACAAGCCTATCCATAAGTACCAAGAGAGATGATATTATTCGATATCTTCATACTAGGCTGGCCCAGGACACAACTCCAGATGCGATGGATAGTAGCCTGGAGGCGGGCATCCTGAAGAAAATTCCGGATGAAGTTTCTGAAATGTACGTAGAAGCAACGGCACTGGGAAAACCATTATACTTCAAACATCCACTGACAAACCCAGATTCCTGCTAGTTTCGCTGAATATCGGTGCGGTCCTACAGGAAACAACAATCCATCGCAGGCGACAAAAGCTCAGTGCAATGACCAATGGGTTAAGTTTAGGGGATGCGTATGGCGCAACGCTGGGTCGGATAAAGAGACAGGGTGGGGAGAAAGCGAGGCTTGGCATGGCCGCTTTGATGTGGATATCTCACGCAGAGCGACCCTTGAAGGTCGATGAGTTGTGTCACGCCCTAGGAGTCGAAATAGGGTCGCCGAATCTCAATACCGACGATGTTCCTTCAATAGGCACATTGATAGCCTGTTGTCAAGGACTTGTTGTTGTAGGAAAGGAGGGTTCCACTGTCCGGTTAATCCACTTTACTCTTCAAGAGTACCTCCGGGCTTATCCCGACCTTTTCCCTGCAGCTCACTCGACAATCGCCGAAACCTGCTTAAGTTATCTGAATTCCCAGCAGGTCAAGGCTCTTTCGATCAGTCTCTCGCCAAATCTCCATGATACACCATTTCTCGAATATTCTTCGGTCTATTGGGGAGTGCACGCAAAAAGGGACCTTTCGAATTCGACGAAACAGCTTGCACTCAGGCTATTTGGCGGCTACAGTCATCACATATCTACTAAAATGCTATTGAAGGCACAGGGGATGTATTGGTATGCTGCAGATTTCGATAAGCCTTCCCTGTTTAATGGGCTACATTGTGCCTCATTCTTCGGGATTGTTGAGATTGTGGCTTGTTTGGTAGATATGGAAGGTTGTGATATTAACCAAACGGACTTCATGGGCAACACACCACTCCATTGGGCTGCCTGGAATGGGCACAAGGGGGTAGTGAAAACGCTACTAAGACGGGACTGCGTCAATCCCAACAAACCAGACAATTGTGGCCGAGTTCCACTGCATCATGCTTCTGGGAGAGGTTACGAGGGAGTGGTGAAGATACTACTCAGACAGCACGGCGTCAGCCTCGATAAACCTGATAACAACGGCCAAACGCCGCTCTGGTTAGCTGCTGCGAATGGGTGCATGGGTGTGGTGAAAATATTACTCGGATGCGGCGACGTCAGCTCCGACAAACCAGATAACAAAGGCCGAACACCACTCTGGTATGCTGCTGCGATTGGGTGCGAAGGAGTGGTGAAGATTCTACTCCGACGAGACGACGTCAACTCGGACAAACCAGACAGCGACGGCAGAACCCCGCTCTGGGGTGCCTCTATGACTGGGCACGAGGGAATGGTGAAAATACTGCTCGGACGAGACGACGTCAACCCCGACAAACCAGATAACGATGGCCGGACACCACTCTCGATTGCTGCTTCCATGGGGTGCGAGGGAGTAGTGAAAATGCTACTTGGGCGAGGCGACGTTAACCCCGACAGACCAGATAACCAAGGCCGAACACCACTCTGGGGCGCTGCTTGGAAAGGTCCTGAGGCAGTTGTGAAAATGCTGCTCGGACGAGACGACGTGAACCCCGACAGACAAGATAACCAAGGCCGAACACCACTCTGGCTTGCAGCTTCCGAGGGACGTGAGGGAGTGGTGAAAATGCTGCTTGGGCGGGACGACGTCACCCCCGACAAAGCAGATAACAACGGCCAAGCACCACTCTGGTGGGCTGCTTTGAATGGGCATGATGGAGTGGTGAAAATACTGCTCGGACGAGGTGACGTCAACCCCGACAGACCAGATAACAAAGGCCAAACACCACTCCGGGTCGCCGCCTTCGAGGGGCACGATGGAGCCGTGAATATACTACTCAGAAGAAGTGACGTCAGCCCCGACAAACCGGATAGCAAGGGCCGAACACCGCTCTGGGCCGCTGCCTCCCAGGGGCACGAGGGAGTCGTGAAAATACTACTCGGACGAGACGACGTCAACCCCGACAGACCAAATATCAACGGTCGGACACCACTCTGGTGGGCTGCTCGGGATGGGCACGAGGGAGTAGTGAAACTGCTTCTCTCACGGGACGACGTCACCCCCGACAAACCAGATAAATATGGCCAAACACCACTCTTTTGGGCTGTTGAGAATCGGCACCTGGGAGCGATAGCGCTTCTCCAGCCCCCAGAATCTGCGGCCCCGAACCTACCATAAGAGCGAAGAGGCATTGCCTCCTCACCACCTTCATAAATTAATACCCTGTGTTTCATCCCTGCATGGGCCGCCACAGCTCCACAGCACGCCCATCACGGCCATTGCCTCCCCCCTCCCAACCACACCTAACCTCCTCTCATGGTCAAATCCCACCTTGAGCCACTCTCCCGTTTCTCCCTTCCTGCTAGAATAAACTTACGACAGAACCTCAGCTCAAATATTTCTCTTTGTCAAAGGAACTACCCGTCCAAGAATCTCTAGATTTTCCCATGTAGTCAAGTACGGGTTTAACGATTTCTGTTCATAGAGTTTCTGAGTTTGAGGGTTAGTGGGGGGTATTTCTATTATATTAAAATATGCCACCATGGCTCCAACCATCCAGCTTATTTACTCTCTTTTTTCCTTGCTTTTTAGTTGTATATCCTCTTTGCAGACAGATTGTTTCTTTAACTTTTTCACAATTCCCTCCCTTCTCCCCCGCTGCACCATTAAATGCGTAAACGCGAGGATCATTTAGGTATAAATAGAGAAAAAGGAATAAAATTCAAGTATATCTGACCGACCCCTCGTGAAAAGCCACAGAAAGCTAGATGTTAATTATGGTATAGCTATAATTTGCTTCCACCAAGGATGTCGTTTAATGCAGACTATGTTTATATACGACCATCCCCCCCTCCCACCTCCGCTATCCTGAGGCCGAATCTGGAAGACCACCCACACACCCTACCTTCACCCACTTAGGAAAAACTAATTTTGTCAGAAGCCCCTTAATCCCGAAATAAAAGCCCCACCACACGACTTCCACATAGTTTTAAAGAAAAAAACTCCCAATGGAAACCAACCAACCGCATGATCTTATATATATCACCCATATCACCTATTATTCGAGAGAATATTCCAAGGAGGAGAATCCAAATTTGATCCAGAAAAAGTATTCTCACCTAAAAAAGAGGATCTAATTTGTGCATAAAAACCTATATCCCGCCTTCTCACCTTACTCTCTACCCCATGCCTATAAAAGCACTCCCCGTCCATCCCCCTCTTACATCGTTGTCGAGATCCAAAGTTTTTTTTTATATGTCCTAGCATAGCTAGCGATATTACTATATGTATAGTGCCATATTATAGACTATAGTGCGCTGTATAAACTTAGAATTGATTCAAGGTTGTGCGAGTGACATTAGATGACTTCCTCCAGATTTGAGACTTGTTGATACAGCACACACCATGATGTTGTGTCCTCCCACCACTACACCTCTCTTGCTCCTTCCCCCTTCTTACCCAAACTAAGGGCCGAACATGTTGTGACTCCACTCCCCTACCTCCAATAACCTTGCACATTTATCTTGTAGAGTACTGTACGTTAGTGTATTGTGTTATGGATGCTGGGCTAGTGCAGGGGGAACCGCAGTCGTAGAAGCACCTCTATGTAGCTGCCCTAAGGCGAGAAATTGCCGGAACAAAGACTGCGACGGGAAACCAGACAGTGTATTTATTGTTTGATGTAAGAGTTGTTGTATAATATAGAGAAAGGTACCCAACTCTAAAACTCAAGCTCCGCCTCCTCCATTTTCTGGACCCCGCTTTTCACCTTCGTGTTTGGGAAGGTGCTAACGGGGTAAAACACCACACGAATCTCACGACCATAATTGGCCACTGAACTTGGAGCTTCATAAGTGTGCTAGACGGACCTTACCATGCGATAGTTATTATACTTGATCTGAGCCAGAATTCCAAAGGAGGCTGGAGAGAATAGAATAAAAAAGCATGAAATAAAGAACGGGTGAGACCAACATTAGGGTAAAATGATAGAGAGCAAGGATAAAAGATGAAGAGACCTGGCCCTGACAGAAATCAGACATCAGACCTTTAAAAACAACACTCCCTTTTGAATTCTCTAACCCACTGCCTCGGAAAATAGATGCATTATCATACATGGCACAGCCGTCCAAGGGGGTTGGCCCATGTTTAGGACTCTTTGCGCCATAAGCGATAAAAAATATTACGGTAAAAACTATAATAATTTGGCCATGTGCTATGAAGTCCGAAATTTCCTCTTCTGGAAAGGGGAGAAAAACAGACCATGAATCCACCCTCCCCTAGACTAACCCAAAAGAAAATCAATCTAGACCTTACCAAGAGAGGTATCGTAGTTCCAACGTCCTAGCACATGGTCCAATTATTCGAGTTTTTAGGCTAAACCCTAGCTTCATAGGAAATCACCCGCACGCCCTCATCGCTCTCCGCTAGCAAATCAGTTTCTTCACTTGCCCCCTTCTATGTAGCAAAATTTTGAGCCATGACCAGGGCCGCCACGCCGATGTCTCAATACACATTCCCAACAGTTATCCCCTAAACCGCTGAGACATTCGGGCCCATTTAAGATGTTAAACCCGACTATATATTTGTAACCGGGAGCAGACCGACATGGAAAATCTCTTTGCCATCATGGCCATCTTGAGCAGTAAAGATCCTGCCCCTTCCTGAGCACTACGCTCCTTCTCAAACACGAAGTCTTTGACACCTCCATTCCAGGAATAAACTAGGAATCAACATTTTAAAATTGGCCGAATGTTTCAGCCCTTCTAGGGATACCTGCCGCGGTCTACTCGAATATGCCCGGGAATCCAAAATCTTTGCTACGATATGACTACCTGCGAGGCTTGGTTTGCAGTGAAGAAGCGGGGAGAACAGGGATGGAGGAGTTTCACCTTGTTGAATGCACAAGACCCTGCGATAGGGAAAGTTTTTAACGAAATCAACCATAGCAAAGCTACAGCCCCAGCATCTGTGATAGTGACTAAGTTGCATTTCTACCTCCGGTTCTATCAGTCCGGACTGAGTTATAGTATAGTAGAGGACAGAAAGCGACAAGGAAGAACACGGCAGCAGGCACAAAACTAATGAGTAAAAAGAAAAAATATAAATAATGGTAGGAAAAAAGTGAGTGAGCCCTGATGACTTGAATACCAAGGACAATAGGGGGACGGCGAGGGACGGCGAGGGACGGCGAGGGATGGCGAGGGATGGCAGCGACTGCAAGTATGAGACATTTCCCATGGGGGACGGCGGGGCTCCTAGTCCTTGGCGGTGGGCGGTAGGGCAAGTTTGGAAAAAGACCGGACGGGACGACACGACGCCGTCCACCGCGGTCCTCCTTCAGGACGGACGGACTGCCCCGTTGAGAACATTGGGGGTGAAGGTAGACGATACCGGAGAGGAGTTCCTTCTTCCTGTAGGTTGCCGAGGTCCAATCAGCGATCTCTTGCAAGACCTCTGTATCGCTTCTCTCCGTACCATTGAAGCCAGGAGGGTCGACTAGTGTGATTTTTGCACCCGCAGCGCCAAAAGTGTAAAGTTGGGCTTTGCTGGTGACTTCTTCCTGTCAGCATTCAAGCTCAACTACAGAGGGAACCATCTTACAAGAATAGAGATCAACGCTCAATTTGACCTCCGGGTTACAAGTACCAGTGATCGCCTAATGAATTAGCTTTTACCTGCGCCTAACACCTATCTTAGCCAATAAATGCGGGTTTTGAATGGGCTTCGGATTTTACCCGCGACTCCCATTCCGGCTATGGCAATTCCTCCGTCCGGGCGACTGATTCCCGACCGCCTTTTAGCCGCTCGCTTCTGAGTGGATTCTTGGGGTTTCTCGACATTAGGCGGGCTGGGCGCTTCCAGCGCGCTGGCACTCGGCCGGGGTACCTTTTCCTTCCCGAAGCACACTGGCGTAAATTTTCAACGGGGCGCTCTCCCTTTCTGCTGCAAGGTGCGCTCCAAGCCATTTATTTCGGGGGTCAGAGAGTACAGTACTGTAGTAGGCTGTATACTGATCAATGAGAATTTATCTTAAGATAATCTGGCCATTTAAGTGTGGGATATGGTGCTTTTTCGAGCTATGAACTGCTTTGGTGTAATCGGCGGAAAGGTTGGAAGTTTTAGGATCTCAAAATGTGGTTGTAGTATTGAACAAGTAGTTGTCCTAGAGTACCCGAGTAAAGGAGCGTTTCCTGTACCATACCGGTATTAGCATCGAGGCCAAGCAGCAGTGTCACAGCCACTAACTGTCGGATAGGCTGGTTTAAGCTGGTTTCGAGTTGATTCAGCCTACCCGACAAAGCCAATACTTTTGGACGGAACCCTGGTTGGCACAGTTGAGCACCGTACGAGTGCTCGAGTAGACGACAATACTTCAGAGCGGAGCCCTATGATAGCATCGTAAATTTGGAAAAGATTATTTGGCTTCTCGAATCCCTGTTATCTGGTCGGCCTAGTGCCAAGAGTTCGCCAGACTTTTTTCCACCACGAATGTTATCTCATGGACGGACGGATGAGACAGGAAGATTCTCCACTGGCACCTCCCAAATCCAGTATCGACCCCCCATGCCAATACCGTAGACTGCCTCCCGAGCCACCCGGACAGATGCTGATTGGTGGGTATTCTATGAGGAAACGGCGACGGTCAGTGCAGTGCAGCACAGCTCATCCAATCAAACCAAGGAAATCGCTTAAAACTTTATTATTTGGGTTTGGCGGTCCGGGTGAGGGGGGTGTCCGGGTGGCTAGGGAAGCAGTCCACCACAATTGATCAGCAAAACCAACCTCAACTAAAAAACACAATTGGAGGATTACCACAGGGAGGGTTACCCTGAGGCCGTCGGGAATCTGCATGTCTCACCCGTCCATAGGATCCCGGTTGCCAAGATTGGCTGTTCCTATGGTTACACGCACCTAATCCCCAGCCAGGATATGCTCACCCCCTAGCACAAATGCGAGTTATTGTACCGTGCAGTACTTGTAACCCACTGATTGAACAAAAAATTACGATCCCCTCAGAAGTGGATTAACATATCCAAAAGGTCCACTGGGTAAACTCCCCCTCGCCTCGCATTTTCTCTTTCCTTTCTTTTTTCTTGCACAAACTAAAAGTTTCTGCGTTGTGCCTACGCACACCATTGATCCTCTAGCGACAAAACAAATCTATCATACTCTTGTCTCCCTGCCCAGGCCGCCCATCCACCCCTCTTATCCTGCACCAACGCCCCCAACTCTCTCTCCACTATCCCCCGACATCTCCGCCACCTTTGTCAACTTCTTATCCCTCCAGCCCTCTCGGACGCCACACATCCTTCTTTCCCCCCTTTACCCTCCCTAACTCCTCCCTCCCTGGCCTCCCCTTGTGCTTCTAGTGCTGAACTGCGCCATCCTGGCTTCCACCCCAAGGCATTGGTTTCGTGGGTCAAGCCAACCCAACTTGATACTTCCCTACCAGTATCTCAGAGAGTGTGTGTGGTGTTGTTGTTGCTGTGACGCTTGTGCTCGACCTCCATGCTGATATCGGCCCGCTCCTTGCCCCCAAGAAGAATCTCAGGTGCTATAGCTTCAATCCATCGCATCAAAGCCGATCGTATCCCGAGGAGCCCAATATCCGACACTTGAACACCCAGATTATCTTGAGACGAACCCCCGGCCATCGGCATAAAGTCCACCACACTCTTGCCTTATGGACAGCCGCTCTGGCGGGCACCCCACAAGGGAGAGGGAACAAGCGCTCCGTCCAAAGCTTAAGCATGTGTTCCGATCTATTATGGGGTTCGCCACCAGGAAGCGCTCACTACACCGAGACCCATCACAATCCAGCAATCTACTAATGCATGGCATTCAAGAACTGCCCGACAATCAGCGAATACCTAGTTACAGCTCCCAACCACCTCGAGAGCACGGCACGCGCCGGGCGTTCAGCGCGCCTTCAGTCAGCCAGCACCGAGAATCCCACCAGCGGCGAGTGCCTCGGAGACTCTCAGATAGCTACCCCGTTACTAAAAGGCAAGACCACATGGACACGCTTGCACTACCTCCACTACCTATTTTGAACGCTACTCGATACAGCCCACAACCTCCGCAAGAGCTTGGTCGACGGGCCCATACAATGCCGCCGAAGGTCACCCCTGGCACTGAAATCATCATAGCACTAATGGGGGTCACGGGTAAAAATCCAAATTCCGTTCAAAACTTGCATTTATTGGCTAAGATAAGTGACAGGAGCAGGCAAAAGCTACTTCATCAGGGAGGTCACTGGTAACACGGAGGTTAAAGTGAGCAGCGATCTTTATTCTTGTAAGATAGCCCCCTGCTGTAAAAGTTGGACTCGAAGCTGACAGGAAGGAGGCACAACCAAGGTCCAGCCTTACTCGTTTGAGCACGCAGGGGCAAAAATCACACTAGTTGACACTCCTGGCTTCAATGATAGTGAGAAGAGCGATACCGAGGTGTTGCAAGAGATCGCTGATTGGACCTCGACAACCTACAGGAAGAATCAACTCCTCTCCGGTATCATCTACCTTCACCCCATCACCCATACCCGCATGGAAGGTTCTGCCATGAGGAACCTAAGGCTGTTCCAAAGTTTGTGCGGTCAGGAAGTACTGGAAAACGTACTTCTCACAACAACACAGTGGTCGAACGTTCATCTGGCAGAGGGGCAGGCTCGCGAAAATAACCTCCGAGATGAGGGTCTGTGGGGGGGGCTTATTAACAAGGGCGCCACTCTTCAGAGATTTAACGGCACTAGGGAATCCGGATTTGAGCTTATCCACGAGTTGATGTCACACCGAAAGAAGCCCCTCGATATTCAAGATCAGATTGTCGAGAAGGGTATGACCCTACTGGAGACCAATGCAGGGAGGTTCCTCAACGAGGAACTGATTGCCCAACAGAAGAAATTTAAAGAGAAGGTGGAATCCGTAAAAAGGGAATTTCGGGAGGCTATGATAGCGGATGATGGTGAAATGAGGGCCCTTGAGGATGAGAAGGAGAAGGCTCAGAAAGAACTCGAAAAGGCTCTAGCGGGAATGAAATTGTTAGTAGAGTTGCATGCAGCGGAGGTAAAAAAACGCGAAGCAAGGGAGAAGGAGGAGGAAGCGAGGAGGTCCGATAGGGCAGTGATTGCTGTCGCTACCAAGGATATTGCAATTACCGCCCATATCACAGGTGTGCTCACAAGCTATAAAACCAGAGGCCGCCTAATCCTCGACATCGACAACCACGAGGAATTCGAATCGGATACCATCGCGATCACTATCAATTACCAACTTAACTTGCCTTCTGGTATTCGGGTTTATACGAGGACCCTTAGGGAGGTGTTTGAGACCAATTACATTGTCTTGGATGGAGTACACTATCAGTGCAAATCCAGCACCCCTATCACAGTAGGCAGCCAAGAATTCCTGATTTTTAGTAAGGGCTAGTTTTGGATAGCTCGTGATATATAACGTTAGTGCTACCATTGACAGTGTGTTTTGCTATTGTGAGGCACGGGAACACGGAATAGGGAGTGCATTATGGTATTGAATGGGGGTGCAAAAGGGCAGTGTAGGAGAAGAGTATTTCCTTTTCTCAGAGAAATCCCTAGAACCTAGGGAATTGTTTTTCTTTTTCCGGGTTTATTATATTTTCGGTTTCAGTCAATCTCAGGTAGAACTGTAGGAAAACGAGACAAGTTTAGCAAGATGCCATGTACTCTGCTATGGCAAGACCCGCTCAAATTAGCAGACTTGAACTTTGTATCGTACGTGAGTCCGTCGAACTTCCTCTGGTTGCCACGAGGGCCTTCTCAACTACCCAGCGAGCAGCGCTTGCTCCACCCATTAGGCCACGAGTCCCACAAACTGTTTCCCCCTCCTGCACCTCATAACAAAGGCTCGTAGTGTGCCATCTAGTAGCAAAGCTTCCGGGATTCCTGAGGCATCCACCGCTGTGGATATACCTGCTAGGTATTAAGGTACCCATGCTGCAGGTGCGGTTATGGCTCGTAATTGTCATCGGAGGGTAGGGGAACAAATCCATTGGAGTCCCAACAGTACCTTGGGGTGTTTCGGGTGATTTTCTGTGATGCTCTAGTCAAGTCTTCCTTATTTCTTAGAGCCCGTTTTGGCTGCAACAGTTCCGTTCCGTTCTCCCATACAAATGTCCCTTTTCCTTCCGTTTCAAAATGGAGAGAAGGTGATTTTCACAGCAGAAACAGTCGCCCAACGGAACGGGACCGTTGCAGCCAAACAGGCTCTTATATGATAGTGCGAGGCGATTGAAACTTCGGACCCTTGCACAGTTTGACCATTCAAGGGTAAAAAGTGTATAAATAAGGAAAGTTGGTTCTGGAAGTCATATGCTCCATTCCTGTTCGGACTGAGATATCTTTATCTTTTATCCTTTGAACTCCATCACACTTTAGTATCCCCTGCAGTGTTGATAGTGCCGAATTTCCCTACATCACACTAATATGTGAACTAAAAAACTAGCTTCTCACTTTTCTAGAAATGTCAATCGGGTGGTATCAAAAGCATCCCAGATAGATCTTTTTCGATTAATAGGTGCACTAAACCCAATATGAGGGTGATGTTGCCAGTAACTGTGAGGTAAAGCACCCGTCAATATTTACTAACCAATATCCAGACTCATGTGATAGCATTACACCTCTCTGAGGTTGAATCTGCCAATCAAACAAAAACACTAATTTCACTAGTGTCTCTTTAGCACGGTGTAGGGAAATTCGGCACTATCAACACTGCAGGGGATAGGGCCTGATTGGCAAAAATGGGAATGGGCTCTGTTTGGCGACAGCTTCTGCCGTGAAAATGGCTTTCTCTCTATATTGGAACTGAAGGAAAACAGTTATTTGTATAGGGGAACGGAACAGAACTGTTGTATCCAAACAGGCCCTTAGCGTGTCCATTGGAATATTTGTAAGAGGGGAAGCCTGGTTATAAGGTATTATTGATCCTATGCCAATTACCTATCCTTCGAACCCGAAAACCGAGCCAAGCAGTAGAGAAGGCTAGAGAATGGAACTCTGCCCCCCTTCATAAACAATATTTTTTGCCTATCACCCTTTACCCTTACAAATAGAGAGGCGTTCCATGAGGCCAAGGGTGGTCCATGTTTTGAATAATCTGCAAATGTACAACTTTGCTGCGAAGTTCGATTCGATAATCAGATTGCTTTCGTCAGCCTTCCCTAGCCCCAACAAGTCGCCCCTAGGAACCCGGGAAGTGTGGGAGAAACAAGGAGATGAATACAGAGGGGAGACCCAATTAACAGATATCTCTAATTTAGTGAGAAATACAAAATAAAACAGTCTCCAAAGGTCCAATTGTCCTAGAGCTGGGGGCCACTTGGCCGATGATATCGGGCCGGCTGAAAAAAGGAGAAAATTTCTTTCAACTCCTTCAACATCTTCGGGAGCCTAAGCCAGCTGCAAGGGACTCTAGTATGAGGTTACGGCACAAACGTCTCAAATAAAATCAACATCACAGAGATGCTGGGAATAGCGTATATGGGTGGGCAAGGAAATTGGGTTGACTGGGAGATGGTTTAATACACTCCCACCCCACTATCCCGGATGGCGCGCTTCACCGGATACCCCGCTGAACTGGAAACACTCTTTAACCACTCCAATTCCTCACCAAGTTTTACCTGCTAAACCGGAAAGGGGGACTTTGCGATGCAGATAAGATTTTGGAAAATCTTTCCCCCTGTTGCAATAGAATGCTTGTCCACTGACATAGATTCTGTGGCCATTATTCGTAAGGCTAGGCTGAAGAAAAAAAAAGGGAAAGGCAGGTAGCTGTTAGCGGTGACGATAGAAAAAAAAGCGTGAAGAGAAAGGTACTAAGGCCCTGTTTGGCAAGCCAACTTTTGTAAGGTAACACCTTACCAACCGCGGTTTGTAAGGTTTCTTAAACCGCATTTTGTAAGGTGTTCCACGCTGTAGTTTGTAAGGTATAGCTTGCCAAACACACAGGAACTTGTGTAGGGTGGAGACAATACTTGTGTGGCTATTCGGGCTCAACCCTAAACAGGATCGGAGGAAACAATATTATTGCAGTACTAAATTGAATTTATTATAGGGCAAATCTACACATTTACCAGTCACTTGTATGTTTTCAAAAATTTCTTAAACCCTAAACTACACTACTTCAAACCACGGCACATAAGGTTCCCAAGCTCTACCTTTCAAGCCTTGTGCTGCCAAACACATCAAACCTTACAAACTGCATTTTATATGGTAAACCTTATAAACCGTGGTTTGTAATGAATTACCTTACAAAAGTTGGCGTGCCAAACAGGGCCTAAGTTATGGGGGGAAAGTTAGGCTTAGAAGGTTTGTTGCCAACACGCAAACCATATATTATGGTTTAGTTAGTGATGAGTAGGGTTTAGATGGACAGGTGATTGTTATAGGCATTGTTCATAGGTAAAAGGTTCTCGCTGGTCTGCTTTCCCGCCGACGAACACTTCAACATATAAAATAGCCAAGTGGAAGACATATGATACCATAAGAACTCGAATAACCGAACCATGTGCTAAGACTTGGAGCTGTCTCTCTCTCTTAGTATGGTCTGGCTTTTTCTTCTTTTTTGCTCACTCTTGGGGGGCATATTTTTGGTGTATCGTTCGTCCAGTTTCCGGAGGAGGAGGAAATTCCGACTTACTAGCAAATGGTCCGATTACTCGTGGTTTCAAGGTAGAAAGATCACCGGTTGACCAACGCTTCAAGTGTTAATACGGTAGTGATTCTAGGTGGATGAAGGGCGTGCAACCTCTGTACCTACTAAGTGGACAGCCAAAATTGTTAACAGCGCCCATGAAAATTTGTTAAGATAGGGCTTTTCACGAGAATCAGAATAAATCTTCTTTACTTTTCTTCAAATATGTAAAACAAACTCTGCCTCTGTTGTTCCGGATAGCCCGTTGTCCCGAATGAAATTCGTGAAATCCGGCCATCCGGGATGCGGAGTGCGAGTGCATAGACTACCATGAAAAGGAGGGGCCTCTGTTTAAAATGCCATGATATATACCATGACAAGGGTGAAGTTTCTAAACAACTGGTATGACCACGACACCGAAATGCACCTGCCATAAAAATTATTATTCAGGACTCTGAATACTTATGTATAGCATTGACAAAATTAACTGCGATTCAACGATTGATAACAACGCAACCCTCCTCATCACCCTGCACTTTCAACACCACTTAAAGAACTTTGGCTAGCTCAAATATTAATTTCTACTATGCATTCTACCTTATACTTACATTTTTGATCTTTTTTCTTAGTTTTAAGGATAGTGGGGTTGGTGGGGGGGTGTTATTGTCATGACTCAAGTTTTTCCCTCTTGCTTGAAACGCGGTTAATTTTGAAGGGACCATATCTAAAAAAAAAAAATCATAAAAATCATAGAAAAATTACCAAAAATACAAACAAAGTGTAATTTTGAATAGTTTTTCCAGTGACAAAAGTGGGGCTTGGAGTGGTGATGTTGCTTCAAAATAGTCAATTGTTTGCACAATCTCACGCCAAGATTGCAAGTGACATGGTCTGGCAAGAGGTCATGGAACAGTTATCCAGGTTAACCAGCCAAATATATCCCTGTCTGTCCCACATAATAGTTTCCTATAATTCCATTGCAACTGCGGCTTGAACCTCATCCCTGTCACCGTCTGCCAGGGTGTTTTGAACAAACCCCCCGCCTGTTAGTATTTTAAACATTCGCTCTCTCCTCGCACCACCTCCTTCTCTTTCCCGCTTGTCCACCCACCCTGCTTCTGCGCCCAAAACAACTTTATTACATCCTCCATCTCCTCCCAACTCCCGCCCAGGCTGCCAAACACCACTATTATCCCCTGAATCCCTTCCCCTAATCTCCCCTAATCTCTTCAACTCTCCCGTTATCATCTTCATCTTCTCTGCGAACAAAATCCTCTCATTCACCATCACCCATACCCAACCCCCCGACCCAACGCCACACCCGACGACGCCACACCTTTTTACTCTTCCGTCAGAAACTTGCTCCGAGTTACAACCCCACCCTGAGATCTTGAGGCTTTCAACCTATTTTTCCAATCGCACTACTGAAGGTAATAACCCACAAGGCCTAATATCCGACACCGGAACGGCTAGGCTGGATTACCTTAAGAACTGGAATAATTGAACCTCGCACGAAGACGTCTGAAATTCCCTCTCTTGGATAGGGGGTCGAGCGCACAGCGAAAATTGACTCCCTCGGGCCGTGCTTGGGACAGAAGAAAAAGAAAAAAGAGCCAGACCTTACCAGCAAAGGCAACTCCAACGCCCTAGCGTGTGGTTCAATTATTCCAGTTCTTACGTACCTTGAGCCAAATCCTCGGCCATCGGCACCAAGTCCACCACGCTCTAACACCATGGGTGGAAAACAACGAACGTCCAGTTCAAGAGCTAAGCAACTGTGGCAATCTGTCAGGGAGCTCTTCCTCAAGAAGCGCCCACTGCACAAAGCCTCACCACAATCCGGCAATCCACCAATCACTGACGCTGAAATCATCATCGCATTAATGGGACTCACAGGTAAAACCCAAAGTCAGTTTAAAACCCGCATATATCGGCTAAGATAAGTGACAGGAGCGGGTAAAAGTTACTTTATTAGGGAGGTCACTGGTAACCCGGAGGTCAAAGTGAGCGATGATCTTTATTCTTGTAAGATAATTCGCTACTGTAGAGGTTGGGCTCGGATTCTAACAAGGATAAGGCACCAAGGAGGTCCAATCTTACTCGTTTGAGTGCGATGGGGCAAGAATCACACTGGTTGACACTCCCGGCTTCAATGATACGGAGAGAAGCGACACCGAGGTTCTGAAAGAGATTGCCGATTGGACGACGGAGACCTATACCAAGGAGCAACTCCTCTCCGGTATCATCTACCTTCACCCTATCACCCATTCCCGCATGGAAGGTTCTGCCATGAGGAACCTAAGACTGTTTCAAAGCTTGTGCGGTCAGGGCGCACTAAAGAACGTGTTTCTCACAACAACACAGTGGTCGAACGTCGATCCAGCAGACGCGGAATTTCGTGAAACCAGGCTCCAAAATCAGGATTTTTGGGGAGGGCTAATTGGCAAGGGTGCCACACTTCAGAGATTCCATGGTACCAAAGAATCCGGATTAGAGCTTATCCGCAAGATGATGTCGAACACGCGGAGGCCCCTCGGTATCCAGAATCAGATTGTCAAGGAGAAGAAGACTCTACGTGAGACCGATGCAGGGATTTACATCAACGAGGAACTGATTGCCCAAGAGAAGATGTTTGAGGAGAAGCTGGAATCCCTAAAAAAGGAATTTCGGGGGGCGATAGACTCAATGAGTGATGAAATGAAGGCCCTTACGAATAAGCTCGATAAGGTTGTAGCTGGAATGAAATTCTTAGAAGAGTTGCATGAAAAGGAGGTGAAAGCGCGCGAAGCAAGGGAGAGGGAGGAGGAGGAAAGGAGGCGTGATAGGGGAGTGATTGCTGTGGCTACTCAGGACATTTCATATACCGTACATACCGCAGGCGTCTTCACAAGCTATAAAACCAGCGGCCGCTTAATCCTCGATGTGAACAATCACCAGGAGTTCATGTTGGACGCCTTCGAGATCACTATCAATTACCAGCCTAGCCCCCTGTCTGGCCCTCGGGGCTATAAAACTACAAACAGAGAGGTGTTTGCGGGGATTGGTGACACAAGCTACATAGTCTTGGACGGAGTACATTATCGGTGGAGACCTGGTAACCCTATCAGAATAGGAAGCCAAGAATTCGTGATCTTTGGTCCAGGTTAGTTTTGGATAGTTTGTGAGATAAATACTGGGTACATTCTGTGGATGGCGTCTTGCAATTGGGGTATATTAGTCTAAGTAGTAGGAGGTTCAATAGGGTATTCGCAGGGAATCAGTCTTCATTGCCTGTTTTGTCCTATTAATAATGTCAGATAATGTTAGGTAGATCTGCGGGAAAACTAGCCAAGTTTGGTAGGATGCCAGGTCCCCCGCCGTGAGCAAGACCACGTTCAGACCACGGGACTCGAATTTTATATTCTGTTGTGTACTGTACTGTACCAGTACAGAGTATGGAGGGTGCTCGTGCTTCGGCCAAGATTTGCCTTCCCCATCTGCTGTAACAAGGTTTGCAAGTATTTCTCTGCCGAAGAGGTATCCGGAAACTATTAAGACATTCAGTCCAGATCAGAATGTGTAGCACTAAGCTATTTGGGTAATCGTGAGAGGAAAAGGGTCACTCTCGAAAAGTGCTGCAGGTAATTTACGGTGAAACCAATCGGCACAGGGTTTCCAGTCGCCATTATTGCGCAATATGTTTCTTACTTTCTACGAGTAGGGTGAACCTTTTCAATACCATGTTCTTGGCGAGAAACCCTTCCGGATACCATTGACCGAGAAATATGCCATCGAAAAAATGAAACTTGTGCAAAGAACTCCCTTGCCTCTGGCCTATAAGCAAATCCCCCTTGTCACTCCATATTAAAAAAATTCTGGAGAAAATTCAGAAAATTACCCGCAGGCCCCAAGTAATTCTTGATTTTTGTAGAAATATTTTTTCTTCACTCGGCGAATTAAAGAGACAGGGAAACTGTGTGCATGGGCAAATATCTTGTCGTTCCTCATAATGTGAAACTTGGTGATGGTATGTTTTCGCCAAGAATGATATTCTACCCGTAGAGGCATCCACCCCTGTTTTCCATGGTATTTTAAAGGGTTTCTCTTCTTATTATCCAGGTGTGAGGACATCTCTGGAGAACTCAAAAGGCATATCGAAAGTATAAGTGGCCACCGGCCTCGGGCCGGATGTGTGCTTGATATTGAGTTGGCTGATATCTCAGCTTTTTATTACAGATAATTGCTATTAAGACTTTGGCCTGTTCGGCATGCCACAAATATTATGGGATTTCCATTTTTATGGCATATTTTTCATTATATTTTTATAATTCATCGGGGTGTGTTCAGCACCCACAAATAGCATGGTATTTCTGAAGAAATATCACGGGATTTTTTAATCTGTCACTGCCCGAAAGGATTTCGCGGTTCAGGGCCAAAGGAGAAGAGTAATTATTCTTGCCCTGTTTCACAAATGGTGACTAAGGGAGGATATGATATCATACCTTCGCTAGTTGATGATACCTCCTTTATTTGGGCTTTGGGTGTATAAAATCTTTTCGGTAACAAACGACAAAGATGTAAACCCCTATATAGCGTTGTTGGCACTAAGTCGCCAGAGTTTGTGCCATAGCACGACCTTTCAAATCGATGTGCCCGGCACGGCACTATGTAGTGCCCAGGCAATACATGTACGTAGAAATAAAATGACTTTTTTAACAAGAAAACGCAAAGAAACTATCTACCAACCCAATTCGTATCCAATATCCCCTGTTTCCCATCCTTCTAAGTTCTCACTGTGCTGAAGAGCTGAAGAAGACAAATATTTACTTCCTCAATAACAGAAACCAACCGAAAAAAATTGAATTGTGCCAGGTTGTGCCATCAGCTAAGCTCATCATACGGAGGTACAGCGTGTAAGTTTTGTAGGTTCCACAAACGAGGACTGCTACCCTCACCCCCTGTGTAACCTACAAAACTTATACGCTGTATCCACCGGGGTCATAATTATGTGACCGGGGCCAGGTAGCAGGCGTTGCAATGGATGTACCTTGACATCAGACCATATAAGTAATTCAGCACCTTCACGATCTGTGATAGGGTTGATAAAGTGATTGAATTGATAGAAATCAATATGGTGTATACTATTCAACAAAATGATTGGCGCACAGTGGATTCGATTTCAACAACTTGGACAGCTAAAGCTTTTCTTGGTACAAACAGGTATGATAATAAGATGACAAATCGTTGAAGAAGAAAAGAAACGAAAGAC
>Ga0307509_10004035_pt1 | contig 21575 bp, 16 predicted proteins | sample 10_EM_MG_FD_202245 | JGI IMG/M metagenome (GOLD analysis project Ga0307509, IMG submission 202245) | Populus trichocarpa ectomycorrhiza microbial communities from riparian zone in the Pacific Northwest, United States - 10_EM | ecosystem: Host-associated > Plants > Roots > Unclassified | place... | reverse complement strand
CCGCGTAACCAAGGAAACAATACAATTTGTCGTAAATCTTACAAAGGAAATCCCTCATAACAACCGTGTAACCAAAGAAAGAACACCAAAGTTATCCCAACGCGTATCTCATCAGGGGACCGTGAGACTACGCCAACAACGGGTAAGTTCTTTATATCTAGTAGGCCCACCTATACCAGGACAGTTGCTTAATCCCTTCGCTAAATAGTTAAAATCTAAGATACCCCTCAGTGCCGAGAAATAATCGAGGCCCAAACTGACCAGTAAATATGCTCGTGGTAGGGCTTCCCACCACCGATGCAGACGATACTCACAAGTGCGACCTCGACAAGTTGGTTGGTAGGAGCAACGCCGGGCAGCATCCAATCAATGCGGGTGTCGTGACGGAACTTTACCACCATCTCATCGACGATCCTATCCGAGCCGACGGTCCTAGAGACTAATTTCATTGTCAAGCATGGCGGGATCAGAGGGATGAAGTGGTGCTTGTAGAAGTGGTAGAGGTTTTTATAGCCTACTCCTCCGGTACCTAAATTCCCCACCAAAAATATTAAATATTAAATTAAAAAATCTCAATTAGGCTAAAAATACAGGCAAGGGAAGGGTGATAATTACAAGTGGGAACATGGTTAACATAAGGCTCCTCAACCATAGTCGACAAATTCGCAAAGCATATGCTCGCTCCAAATCCCTTCGAGATCAACCTCTGGCCCCACCGTCCCCCGCAGCACCGCCAAACTACGGGTATACGCCAGCCCAGTGGCAATCCTATCATAGCTCCCACCCCCATCTTCCTCCTCGGCAAAGCCTGCCTCCATACCCTCATACACACTAACTTTAACGCCCCGTCCCGAGAGCGAGAACGGCGCGGACGCAGGCAAGTTTATGAGTATCTTAATACCGGGGTGGAATCCCCTGGATGCGCCCGGCAGCATGGGCGGGTAGTATGCTATAACCGCGGTGAGGGACGGTGCAAAACCTCAATAATATTAGTAAGCACTACTTTGCAGTTTGCCGGGAGGGTAGCTTAAGTTATTCCCCAACATCGCATCACGTCTCTGAGCATTTTTCGCACCCACCTCTCCGCCCATGGAAGAAAGAAGATCTATCTATCACCCGCCAACGCTGACCGCTGGTACTCCCCTCTAGTTTAGCCGTCGTGCCCGACCTAACCTTGTCCGCAACCAAAATCTCGCCAGAATGCGCCGCATTCACAATACCCCTCTCCCGCTACACCCCACTTAGCCCAATCACAACATTCACGCTACTGACCTCCCTAGTTCCAACCATTGGCTCCTCTCCCCAACCCGACACCTCCCAGGACCTGCTAACCTCAGGGCAGCTTTACCATGACCCCAAAAATGCTGCCTGGAGCCCCGCAAGCCATTTAAACACGCGCCATTCCGAACAGCAGACTGCTACGGTACCTGGGAATCTCCACTATCGAGTTGGTGTTCCCAACAACGCCAGAAATGCGGAAGGGAGTACCCCACGTGAAGAACTACACCTTCACCAAATCGACGCTGGTAACGGAGGGAAAGAAGGAACTGCTGTTTGCGGCGGGTGCGGGCCACAAGGTGCAGAGGAGGTTCCTGCTCCCAGCTTCTTCGTATGCTCATACTAGGCGATTGCCCCCCCGGGGTTTGGTGTAAGGGAGTGGAAATGGCCAAGAAGGTTGCGGAAGTGGTGCGTGCCTCCCGGGCGACGCTGGTGGTGGCGGGGGAGGGGGGGGTCATCCGGGGGTGGTGGTGGTGGTGGGAAAGTGGTTCTCACTGGGGACGCGGGATACAGTCGGCTCTTCCGGCCTCTGCTATGAATTCCGTACACTAGTGAATGCTTCCATAAGCGGTAGCAGCAATGCCGAAGAAAAGTACCGTAGTATGATAAACGGCGACAGCTGAACGGCGAAAACAACGACCAGGGCGACGAAACGGCGACGGGAAAACGAAACGAAGCGCCAAGAGTAAGGAACAAAAGACTTCGATCTCCAACGCACAACTTCGGAGTGGAGAACTTCTTTTCATTCAACTGCTCGCTCCAGGCTCACCACCATGGGCGAATAGCCCGAAATGACGGCGGCTTCGTGTAGAGGTGTGTTGCCATTTTGATCCTGCTTTGTGGGGAGGCCTGGGCTGTTCCCAGCAATTAGCACCTTCCAGGCCCCGGAGGTTAACTTGACAGCTAGGTGTAGTGGTGATACGTCGCTGTTTATTTCTTTTGTGGGAACTAAGAGCGCCTTTAGTATTACGGGGGTGGGCCCCAGACAGACTGCTAGGTGCAGTGGTGCCTGTTCCCCCACAAAAATCTCCATTCTCGAATCCCCGCAGAGCTCAATCCAGGGTTTTCTTATGACGTTGCTAGTGTCGAAGAACTGGTGTTGTAACCAGTTATGAGTAGAATCGTAATGGGAAGTATCCTTGAGATCCCGATGCTCTGGCGGGCATGAAGGAACTAAGATTCTGCGGCATATTCGAGAAATTTCCACTTCCATACTGCCCACCATGAGCACTCCCGTGTCGCTTCCCATGGAGTCTCTTCTGACTCCTCGTCTAACTCCTCTTCCGACTCCTCTTTCGACTCATCTGTCACCTCATGGCTAGGCCACCGGACTTCCCCATTCGAGAACTCCTTCGGATCTCCATAGACTTGGTGAAGGTACCGGAAGCACTCCTAGGCAATTGCGAGATCAGCCTCCACCTGAGAAAGTACTGGCAGACTACCCTTGCTATATTCGCGGAAAAGGTATTATGTTGCAGTGTGATGAACAATGGATACAGTTGTGTCGGTGACCCGGAGAAATCCCTTGGAGGACTGGATATGCATTATGATTTTCTCCTCTGACCTCAGCTGAATTTCGCTGATTGCGACACTTGAATAAGGCCGTTTTTCAGCCCCTGCCTTCCCCTCTAATACATGCTAGGATATGGCCTAATTCGCTAAGTGTGGCCGGGCGCATGGCGAGTGCTACACTCCAGATAGTGTTCAGAACCTCTCCTGATGTTTCGTGCGAGGGGAGAGTGAGTAACATGGTTCCGTATACCCTCTCGAGTCCTAATTGAACCCGGGGTTGCCTTAGCAACTCGTGAGAATCAGACCGTGGGCCCCCATATCCCAAACCGCCGATCGCCAATGATGCAGAGCGGATGTTGCCCTCCGACAGCTCTTGAAGGATTTCCACCGCTCTCTCCCTCATGTCAACATCTCCCTGTCCCTGCTTCATATGCACTCTGCGGGTAATAAACGTTTCCGCATCCTCTTTTACAAAATTGTTCATATCAAGATTGACCTTGCTGTATCTAGGAACATTACGGAGGAGGCTATTCGAGATACGGGGCGTGTCCCGACTAGAGCGAAATACCTTGACCGTACCGATTTCCATAAGCCCTACACCCCATCCGAGTAATTCTTCACATAAGCTCTCATGATGCCCACCTATGCCGTCTATGAGAATGCATACAGGCTCTGTCTCGCAATCTTGGATCGCTTTTCTTAGAACCCCCCATGAAGATATCGGGTTGGTGAAAAATCTATTCCCTTGCTTTCCAAATTCCACTTTACAGACATCGAAAAGCTTACCATCCTGCTCGAGAATGTTGTACAGTAGGTCACTTGCTATTTAGGCAAGCCCGCGTCCCGACAAATCGACCTCATCATCAGAGTTCCCGACTAAGGGGGAAGATGAAGTGGAAACTCAATTTATCACCTTCAGGTGGGTTGTCGTTTTCTTTGTGCAATCCGGCAACAACATGCCTGGCCAGCACAGTCTTCCCCGCTCCAGGGCAACCGCAAAGCCAAAGTAGCTTGGATTCCTCACTCTCCCGCCATTCCCTACACTGAGCATCTCTGAAAATCCACCCTCCAGTGTCAACGTCCGCCTGGCCCTCCTCTCGGCGGAGGTTGTACAGAAAACTTTCCGGTGATGGCTTCAACCAATCGATGACCCTTATCCGGTCTTCGAAGGTTGCTATACAAATTGTTAGCCATAATTTCAAAACAAGGACCGGTAATGAAAGGCCACATATCAGGAATATACAAAGGTACTTGTACACCATAATCGCTAATGATTTTTACATTGTCGCTTTTTTGTGCGAACTCGTCGGAGGGTTAGTGGTGGGTGGTCCGAACTTGGGAAAACGGAGCGTTCTCAATGGATTTTTTTTCTTTCTCTCTTTCTTCCCCCTTTTCTCCACTTTAACTATCATCATCATAATAGAGGATTACTACTCACAGGCTCTCACTCATGGAAATAAATTATGCTATCAACTGTATGAATGACCACTCTCATTCTCGTTGTTCCTTCATCTATTTAAATAGTTCACCAGCCAGATAAATTCACAAGCAGCCGATTAGAGCCAATGAAATAGATGGCGCTGTCAATGAAGAAGGATAAAAAGAATTGCAATAAGTGAGAAAAAGTAAATGATTTCAGTCAGGCTCGAACCAGAGACCACGTGTGCGCGAGACTGGTTTGATAACCAACTACACTACAAACCAATAAAATATGTTTGGCGAGCACGATTGAAGTGGCATAAAACTTTCCACTCTTTCAGCAGTCACAGAGATAGGTCACACGTTTGTCATACCAAAGTTACTTAGTCAGCTTCGTCTTGTAAAACAAGAAAAGAGGACATTCCCCCCCTTTCTCCTCCCACTTCTTTTCCAATCAAACTTGCATTTTTCAGAACCGATAAGCTGTCTGAACCACTTTTTTTACCTTATTTGTTATTAAAAATTTCTCACTATTCATCGGTAAGCCTCTAAGTATTTTACCTAGTATTGGGACATCACATAGTTATGGGACACTTTTTAAATCAGAAATATAACATACATAAACATCAACAGAGCAACACAGAGTACACAGAATCATATCAGATTTTGTATTTAGAATGCCCATAGGGCCTTGAATTCACCTGTCAAATTACAGGTTGACTAGACTACTAATACTGAAACTATTACACATTTAGTAAAAAATAAAGAACTTCAAATATGTTTAGCTATTCAGGTGCCAAATCTGAAGCAAAAATGGTAAAATTATTTTGTTTCCTAGTACAGGTATGCTCTGGTCTGAACTTGAATGCAGAAGTGGTTTCAAGTTGATTGGAATTTCACAGGACCCAAGTCGCTAGTTTAAAGTATAGTACTTATAAATACAATATAATATACCTCAGCAACAATCTCACAATTGCTTACCTCATCCATGCCAGTCAAATTTACGCTACCAGAATCTTGCATATCTGAGCTTAGCTTCTAATTTAGGTTCCACTATGTTGGAGAGGTTTTTTACTTTCTGCCAGTAGAATTGGGCTTTTTTGCACTTATTGTGTTGATGTTTGTTGTATATTGATTTCAGAAAAAAGTGCAGTTGTGTGGAACAGATGTGACTACAACATTTCAAATTCACCACTTGGGATAAATACAAGAGCTGTTTCTTTGCAAATCTAGTCTCTGATTCTTCAGACCTATAGATTTCAGCCACCTTAAATTGCCCTCAAGAATATGTGATTTTCAATACTCCAACCTCATTTAATTTACTGCTACATATTTCTCCTTACTTACTATTCATCAAGAACTCAATCACTATGGCACTGGTAATGACATGAATTTAATTCAACTTTGGCTAGCTAATAGACAAGTGGTTTGTCCTTATTACCTACAATTTCTAAATGTATTAAGCCTGTGTTGATGGAAATATAAGTACTTTATATATCCTGTTACTAAGTTGGAAAAGTGTCCTATAACTATAACATGTTCCAACACTAGGTAAAATACCTTACGCCATTTGTCGAGTTGGCCACGAACTGTTCCTTTTATACTGGTTACGATTGTGAATCATAAAGTAAGTGTCTCTTATTATTATTATTCTGTCTCTGAACTGGTTTTCCCTGAAGGTATTGCAATTTTTAGATGGTTGTAGGGCTGGTTTTCAAAGATGTTGATAGCTGTAGCGATTCAAGAGGAGAGTTGACAATGATTAAAACCTGTTTAGTGCAAGAAATTCAGCAGTTGAAGGTGGAGAGAAAACCCTCCACCAAGAGGGAGAAACCAACAGCCAATAGGCAGAAACCCAGCGCCAAAAGACAAAATACCTGCTCGAAGAGACAAAATACCAGTGTCAAGAGACAAAATACCTTCACAAAAAGAGCGGATGCTAGCTGGAGAAGTTGAGAGGCCAGGACGATAAGTTAGGAAGACTCTGAGAAGGGGAGACTATTCTGCATCCACTAAGAGACAATGCGATAGACATTGCCAAAGTGTTTTTGCCATATTTTGCCATGAGTGGCGTCTTTTGTCATCCAGATCATGGAATCAGTCTGTCATTGATCAAGCAAATAAGACTGCTCTTGCCCGTAATTTGAGGACTGATTTGTATCTCCTTGAAAAAGGACATATGTCCTACTTCCAAGCGTTCAACTTCTGATATGGAATGGAACAGAGGTTTGTCAAAGCACTCATTAATATGTTGACCTTGCAAGTGATTAGTTTTCATTGGTTACGACTATAGCTGACAGATAGAACTTATTGAATACCCATACATAGTAAAAGTGATGAACTGCCGGGCGACTTTGGTAGCCAGAGGGGACTGGTGTTGGGTGATGGGCAAGGGGTACAGAGGGCTGGCAATCTGGACGACAAATGTTACGCCTCAAGACCTGGTCCTGTTTCATGCGGATTCTGTTGGTAAGACTCACCATAAGCAGCTATATTTATGGCTCCTGCACAATGAGTCCCATGGTGTTTGGGATCAGTGGATGTATTTGCATACTGTAACCAAGGTGGAGGGGCACAGGGTGGGTATTTCTCAGTCGTAGTTGTCGCTTGGAGGTGCTGCAGGGTTTAGGTCCCCCTTGCTCGTCTTTGTCAGGGGGTATGGGGGGGGGCGGGTGTAGCTGTTTTTCCCATAAGTGTTGATTCTTGCGGGGTTCTTGTTTCTTTTCGCAGTTTCCCCATCCCTATACTCCAGGTCTTCACTTTAACCCACAATTGATTTGCTTCTTCTTAGGTAGTTACTCTACAGGCAGTTTCCTGAGTAAGGCCCTGTTCACTGAACTATAATATAAATATATCAAAATAAAAGTTGAAAATGGCATATATGCTAAAATACATTTATAGCATATTTCAGAAATATAAGGTGTTCTTTTGCACAACCACAAAATAAATATTCATGTTAAGAAAACACATACCCTATTCTGATAATTGTAGAAGTAGGGTAAATAAATACTTTCAAAGATAACTGAGCCTTAGAGTATAACTACAAAGTATATTTTTCACTCAGTTAATTCACAACCTATAACAACTACAGGCCAAAAACCCATTCAGAACCAAGGGCAATGGTCTTTGGGTTGAAAACACGGAATGACTCCTCATTGAAGCTCTTTTAAAACAAGTAGAAGATGGAGACTGGAGTAAGAACGGGTTTCAAATGTCAGGCTGGGGAAAGGATGTGGCGACATTGAACGTGGCTTGCAAGGATAGTTTGGAAAAGCCAATTACGATTGCTCAAGCCAAGAGCAAAGAGATTACATTAGCTTTAACCCCAGATTGATTAATTTAACTGGAGATTTTAGCAATGTAAAATCAGGTATATCTAATAATCAAATAGTTGAAGAGGGAATTTGAAATTAGGGATGCAATTAGACAGTGCCAGTGCTAAGGCATTGGCGGGGATGCAATGAAGGGGATTCCACTGGCCTCTAGTGATGTTTGGAAAACCTATATTCAAGTAAATTTTACTTCAAATAGCTTTCGATTGTTTATTTATTCTATCATATTTATCAATTATGTAGTCATTTATAGACAATACTAGGGTATTTTAAATAGTCTTATAAGGAAGTGGCCGGGTATAGATGTAAGTGATTTCCCCTTTATGACAAGCTTGTGCACCTTTGTCTTGGTGGGAGGGCTACTGGAAGACCTGCACGTACTGGTATTCAACGGTCAGAAGGAGAAGAGGAGCACACTGAGAATGATAGCTCTTCTCAAGAGTTGATAAATTCTGCCCTTCCACCCCAGGATATGAATTTTGTAATGATTGATCCAGCACTTCAGCAAAATTTGGATTCTATGGAACCAACGTTTGATTGACAATTTTGGTTCGCATCTCCTCCCTCAAGCCAGTCTTCTAATTCTGCACCTTCTACCTTGCATCTTAGATGTTAGCACAACGAGTCACCAAGTCCAACAAGCCACAAGCCACCTCGCAATAGCCGGTTTTCATTTTCCTCACAGGCTGCTACCTTGGCAGATGCAAATAAGAAGGCTGTGTATCCGAGAGCTCATAAGGTACTCTCAAAGCAGGAACGTGCGGTCTAGATTCTGGAACTGAACTATGGTCATAGTGATCAGTATTCTACGGATAACATGGTGAAGACAGTGTGTTTGTTTCAGGATCGAAGTAAGGCTTGTGTATTTCTAGAGCTTTCAGCTGCTATAGTTTGTGATGCTTGGTTGAGAGGGCTGCTAGACATGTAAATCTTGCTTGTATGTACTTATGAGATAGGTAATAGGGTGTTTTTGTGTTTGGTATTTGTTTTTTTATAATATATCTAGAGAATAGACATTGTTTCCCCTATCATACTTTAATCCATGACTGGTTATCAGACATATTAACAACCTATTACATGCCCATTCCCTGCAAATACAGCTGATAATCATTGAACATCTGACTAGCGATCTTATCCTGTGGTGTCACCATTTCTATCACTCTATTGCTTTTGTTTTCTGCCTCAACAGTTGTAGTCACTTGACTAGTATGATTAGAGTTTGTTACGGGGCGGACGGAGCCCCGCAAAACACAGGCCCCTGGCCCTTTTCCCCATGCTGTTGTACTTAACAGCCAGGGGTGGGGTGTCCTTTTCGGCATTCCCTCATCCTGTCCCCACTTAGGCCCCGCCCCACCCAGACCCCAGACGGGTTCCCGTTAAAGTTTGCAGCTAACAAATGGGAGCCCGTCCTGGGAATGAGTGCGGGTGAGCCCCAGGCAGGGGCGGAGCGGGGATTCCCGGAAAAATACCCCCCCGGACCTGTGTAAGGGCAGGGCCAGGGGAGTGAAAACCCTTCCCGTAATGAACACTAACTGCCATGATGGTACTCGTAAGGACTGGTATTGTGGTTAGGTTGTCTAAATACAAGGTTTATATTTACCCAGTATGTTCTGTCAGTACCTAGTCATCTCAGCTTTGTTTATATCTTTTTTGTAATACAGGTGGAAAAGATTTAGATAGAACTTACCGAAGGTACAACTCTAGCCATCAGATTCCTGCTGACTTGCAGAGGCAGTTTCTGATTGTGTTGACAGAAGGTGGATGAAATTATGAAGCCCGGTCAATGTCAACACAATTTTTACCTGACTCAGCATAGGATACACTGGCTGTGCTTTCAGAATAGGAATATTTCTCTTGAAGACACCAAAGATTCGTTCCACCACATTTCTTATTTGTGAATGCCCAAGATTGAACAATTCCTTCTTTGTTCTTGGTCTAATAGCCAGTTTTCTTATATTAGTATTACAAATCCTACAGGGTATTAATTCAAACTGGATATCAGGAAAGGAAATATTAAATATATATATACTTGGTACAAGAAAGGTAATCCTCTCGCAAGTGATATCGCACTCTCCGATATGATGTCAAACAACCTGTCCTAAATACCTATTCAGCATCTCCTACATAGTACTTTCCCTCTGGGATCTCAGAGCATTTCGACCTTGCATCTTAAAAAACATCGCTGTCATGGGCTGATCCCTTCCAGCCAGCGAGCACATAGCGGAAATACATATCAAAGGTATAAGCAGTAAAGATATTTTGGCTGATGTAACAATCCTATTGTGGAGCTGGTTTGTAAGAGGCAATGACAGTCGTCTCATGCGTAAGCGAGTCTCGCTTCTGTGCACCAAGGTGTAGAGAAGTACTATCTCTATAGATAGTACGGAACTGGCTTGCTTGGCTTGGGTGATCCGTCGAAGGGTACTATCTCTGCAGATAGTAAGATGGGTAGATTGTTGGGCTTGATAGAACTATCGCAATAGTTCTATGATCGAGCAGCCCGTCGAGACTATCACAATAGTCTCTGGGTTCTTTAGAGCGTACGCTCTCGTAGAGGAGTAGTGTATGTAAAGAGAGTAAAGCGTAAATGTATAGCAATAGCTTGAGTATAGAAAAGTACTTAGATGGTTGTGTGAAGATCCTATCTCGTGGGGGTTTTTTTTTTTTTTTTTGGTATCATGCTTTCATTGTTTCTAGGTACAAAAAGCCACATGCAGCGCGAGCTATGGAGAAAACAAAACCTATAAGACAAAACCACCGCCCGCTTCACCTCTTCATGGGAAAAATCAAACACCCCGAACCCATAGGAAAAGTCACCCCCGCTTATCACCTAAGATAATATACCCCAGACATGTAAGGAAACAATTCATACACCGTACAGGTAGAGAGACCCAAACCCTTCGGCAGGCTCCCCAAAACAAAGGAAACGACGGCTGCTCCAAGGCCCTTTCGGGGACTGATAGTTGGATTGGTGACCGGTGACAGGAGAAAATACGGAGACCGTGGGCCCGCTATAACCGCTCACGCTGGCTCGCAGGTTATCACTTCGATCACAGGTGTTGGACAATAGCCACGGAGGCAGTGCTATACCACGACTAGGCGTAACCGAGGAAGGTCGCCTGATTGGAGGGGGGAGGTAGGTGAGCAGAGCCACCGGGCAGAGGGGATGCCAGCCAAGGAAGAGGAGCAGTAGGGTGCCAGCCGGTGAGTAGCAGTAGGGTACCAGCCCGTGGGGAGCAGTAGGGGTGCCAGCCAGTGGGGAGTTGTCAGGAGTAAGTTGCCAGCTAAAGGGGGAGTACAGTGCCAGCGGACGGAACCGGGATGGGGATGGAGGAAGGATCGCGAATGCGCTAGCCACAACCGACAAACGGCCATAGCAAGGCCTTTTGGGACGACGACGAGACCGGGACCAGACCGTGATTTTACTAACCAAGGCTTTCCCCACCAGAGGTACAAGCCCAGCAAGCCGAGGCCTACTTCGACTGAGAGTCCGACACCGTAACGCAGACCGTGAACGAAGATAGAAGCTTTCCGACTGCGCAAAGTTCTAAGTAAGGTGCAAAGCAGGTGCGGGGTAAGGGGGAGAACCAAACATCATGAGCGTGTCAACGATGAACGGGAACAAGAACCCCAAGGAGGGGAGGCCAAAGGGCCCCAGAAGAGGAGGGAAGATGGCCTAACGTCAACTCCCAGGCAGCAGCCATCGTGGGAGAAGAGAGGTGGGTGGGGCAGAGTGACTATGATTGCCCGTGGTGTTGAGATTTCAATCTCCGGAGGTGGAGGAAAGATGGTTCGTGTCCTATCTCTTGGTCGGAACCAAGTTCCTTTTATAGGCATCTTCTCACAACCCTTAACCTTGGTGACTTATCACCTTGCGTAACATAGCCCTTAGGACTCATAGTGAGTCATAGTGCGAAATCCATCAGCTGACTCGTATGAGTCAACTGCGCACATACTCTTTAATCGATCCAAACCCATAAACCCGATTATGCTCTCAAAGGAGCCGCATGCGTACAACCCATGACTCGTAATATGAGTTATGTGTGAAATCATTACTTCATATGACGTCACTATTGTGGCGTCATGAAACCTCAACCAATCATAATCAACCAATGACTCGCAAGTGCGAAGTCATGTGAAAGCTATAAGTCAAACGACATCATAGTGAAAAACCCAACATACCTTATGACTAATAAGTATTAGTCATGTGAAATCTGCCTTGCTTAGTCACGATTTGTGACAACTGACCTGGGTCTTACGATTATGATGCGAGGCCACACTACTTGAGGGAACATGTGCTGCAATATGTGTCCCATCAAATGCCCCAAGTGCATCCTTGAGGTATGGATAAAACTTCTGATAGGTTTCCACTGTCTTGGAATATTCATTCACTGGCAGTTGGACTATGTCTGCCTGTAACGCCACAAGCCTATCAAGAACTTGATTGAAATATCTAAACCATTTAAAATCAGCTTAAGCTGGTGATAATTTGTTCATACTACTTGAAATATGATTATAGGATTAACATAATTGCTCAGAGTACTTCAACTAAGCTGAAATCTTTCCTTTACATCCCAGTTGGATCTGTTATGGTCAATAGTTCATACAAACATCGCTACCTGTTCTTTAACATCTATGTTTACTATTGATCTCAAATAGTTTCCTCTTTCTAACCATTCACATAGATCCAGAAACACTCATTGTGGCATTCCAAACACATCTGCAAACCTCTGCTTGTTTGTATTTTGAGACAAGAATTTGTCAACCTAGGCCCTACCTGTAAGTATTGATCTATGTGAGCCCTCTTGATTATACTCACCTATAATTGCCTTACTAACTATTGGAACTATTTGTAACAAACTACTTGCATTTACTCTATCTTTCAAGGGTCTATTTTCATTATCAGAATCAGTGTCTGAGCCACTCTCGTCTCTTAAAAGATTAGTATCCATCTAGTCTATCAAGTAGAAAATTAGAATTAATTTTGTACCAATCTTTGTTCAAGTCCTGTATTTATTATTTATTATATACAAATTGTTTCTCATAGTATTATTTTATAATACAAGGGTAAAGGGCTTTTGTTTCTTCTTCTTAACCTATATAGTCTATTTTGATTTTTATGCTATAATGATATATTGTGAAAATAAAATTTTATCGTGATATTTTTGTATGCAGTGAACACACCCTTATATAAAACCTTGTAGTTCCCATAATTTATACTATAAAAGTCACTTTTATGCTATATAAATGGCGCGGTGAACAGAGCCTTACTAATCTATCAACTATGATACATGAAAAATTATTAGGAATCATGGAAAGTGACATCGTCTGCAAACAAAGTTTGTATTGGATGAGTAGAAATACCTTGCCGGATTGTACCGATACCTATAAGTATATGTTAAATATCAAACTTGTAATAACTCTGATCGTTAGTCTCTACATTCACAGTACATAATTTTCCCAATAAGCTTTCTGATAATCTAATACCATCTTCACTTGCCCTGAAGCAACTCCTCAGCCCTTATAGCTTGTCACGTCCTAATACTCTACCTACATCACATGTAATAACACAGACGCTATACTGCTGGGCAGTTCACAATTCTCCATAAAATCTTTTCTCCCTTCCTGCTTTTCTTTCATTTATACCTTCCTTCTTTCGTTCTGCTACTCCACCTACAATATCTTCAATTATTTCAAATACCTTTCTTTTTTCCTTACACACATCTCTTCTTTCAATACTGCTCTCTTACTCTTTTCACTTGCCTTTTCCTGTGATACACTTGTCGGCTCCACTCACAGATCTTGTAACAGGGTCTTGGCACTGGACCTTAGTCCAAGGCACACAATGACAGGAAGTTCCTAAACCATGATAGTCGTTTAGCGTAAGGGTTCGGAGATGACAATGTTAGGTCAAGGCTGATCGCATCATGGCAGATCAGGGTCAGGGTTAGTTGGTTCTTGGGGTGGATGTTGGATATCAGAATAGAAGACGTTATATTCTGGAGTACAGGAGTCATGAAAGAAATACCAGGTAGCGTAAAGAACCAAGGAAATAGGGGGCTTTTTTTCTTTTCTTTTTTCTTTTTTCTTTTTTTTAAATCAAGTATTCGTTGTTAAGGTACAAGAAACTACATGGAGCGCTAGCTACGGCAGAAACAAAACCATGAAACAATCCAACGGCCCGCTTCACCTCGTCATTGGACAAACAAATACCCACCACCCGTAGGCAAGCAATGAAACATGAAGACCGAATCCGTACTTCCAAGACCCTGTGGTATGGGCCTAACCGTACACAAGCCACCAGCCTAAACCAATGGTGAGGAAAGAATAGGAAAGCCAAATATGAAGAAAACCAACATAAAGATGTACAGGAGCAAAGAAACCCTTCAGCAGGCACCCCTCAACAAAAGAAAAGAATCTTACGGCTCAGGGCCGACGGAGCGGAGAGGATAAAACTACAGTTGCCGGAGTGACTAAGGTAATTCCCCAACACAAATGGGAGAGAGGCAAGACGTGACATGGGCAGAATGCGCGGTATTCGGAGCGCGACAGACTTTAGGAACATCGAAGAAGGTAGTACTATACCAAGGAATACCGTAACCATCACGAGTTGCGACCTTGGGGTAAATCGCGTAGTGGGTGAAGAAGATGAGGGGAGCCACCCGGTGAGGAGGGCCACTCAGCAGAGGGGATGCCAGCCACAGTGGAGAGACCAAGGGCCGACTGAAGGATATTACCGCCTCTCTCACGTGGTCCCTTCTTACAGGAGAGCGAGCGTCACTACTGGAAGGGATCCCGGACAAGGGGGAGACCCGAGGAGGAGGAAGAAGGGGGAATGGGGGGGGCAGTGTGGTGCCAGCTAGGTGTAGCAGTACAGTGCAAGTGGATCTAATGCGTGGGAAGCGGGAGGGGGAAGGTTCGCTAGTAACCAGCAAGTACGAACACCTGGGACGGATAAGAGGTCATGATTTTCTCGAATGCCTACCCTACCGACCAACTAACTCAGGAGGGCGTGCAATACCAGAGAGCAGGGCCACCTGGGCAACTACTTCACTGATAGCCCGAAACTAGCGACTGTGTGTTGACGATGGAAAGAGGGTTGCCGACCGTGCAAATCCCTAAGCGAGACACGTTGCGAAGTGGGGAGTAAGGGGGAGAAACATCAACGCAAGCATGCTTAAACGAAGACACAATCAAGAACCTCGTGGGAGGTGAGGCCAAGGACCCTAGAGAGAGGAAAGGGATAGACGGGTGCGTAGTACTCCTAGGCAGAAGCCATCAGGCGAGACCAGAGGCAAGAGACACTCCCACGACGATTTCCCATGGTGGTGAGATTTCAACCACTGGAGGTGGAGCGGACGAGAAAGATGCAAGGAAATAGGGGGCTTTTTGTTTTTTGTTTTTTTTGCTTTTTTTTTAATATTATATATTTGTTGTTAAGGTACAAGAAATCACATGGAGCGCTAGCTATGGCGAAAACAAAACCCAAAATCCAAGAGAAACAGACAAAGGAAATTTCCGTTACCAAGCATCTTCACGAGGGGTCCGTACTGGTCCCTGGCCCACACGCAGGCACGAAAATCAAACTAAGTAAATCATGTTGAAACCCTCCTACAACCAGCGGAAATGCCAAGCAACTTGTACAGTAAGCGAAATAAACCTAGCTTTCCTGAGATGACATAAAATAACCAAAGGAAAGCAGATTAGAAGAGCGAGAGGAGGCGGAGCTTGGGGCAGATGTTGGCGAGAGAACATGCCGGGAGAAAAGGCGGTGAGAGTCGACCTCATGAAGCGAGCTAGGGCTGTCAATAGGGAGACAGAGGACCAAGCGGGGGCTTCGGGGCCCAAGTCAGAAAGCCCCTGAAGGTCGCGGGATCTGGCAGGCCCCATCGTGGGGCAGGAGAGGACTGCGTGCTCGAGGGTCGCGGGGGCCTTATCGCATCTAGCGCAGGTCGGGGGCCGGTCATCGTCCCATGCTGGGTCGGCGCGCACGTAGCTTTTCCCAGATCTTGCCTGATGCAGCCTTCCAGCGTCGAATTTTTTAGGCCCATGAACGAGTGGGGCTTGAGCGACCGTCGATAAGGGTATCTGCTCGCGTCCGGAGCACTCTCTTCCCATTCTAGCATTAGGAGGTCGCGGCAGAGCCATTTGAGTTGGGGCTAGGACCGCCCTGATTGGGCTGCAGGGTAGGCTTCGCTGAGGAGGTGCGGCGAGGTGACGGGGAGGGGGGACAGCCCATCTGGGCCAAGCAAAAAAAGGAGGGAGTGGGGGATTGCATCCAGTGGCAGGTGCGTTTTTCTCTTGGAGGTGGGTCTGGGCTGAAGCCACGAGAGGGGGTTGCGGCAGCCCGCATTCCCTTTCAGGAGGGCCCTGTGGTCCGAGGCATGACGATGGGGGGAGTGAGTTCGAACTGAGGGTGGGAGCCTAGCTGTCGCAGGGTTGATCTCCGGTGGGGAACAGAGTATCCTCAGGCCCGCCAGGCGTCTCTTGTACGAAAAGAAGAGGTCCATGGGTGCGAGGCAGGCTTCAATAGCCAGAATGTCGGTCCGGGTGGGGACAAAACAGTTCGTGCACCATCTTTGGACTTTATGCCAGAGTGTCAAAAGGTTTCTCATCACATGGACAGTAGGTGCGAAGACGTCACCGCCGTAGCGGAGAATCGGGAAAATTAAGGAAGATGCCAGCCGGTGGCAGAGGAAGGGGGGGAGGCGCATCCCCGGAGGGGACAGTCCCTTGACAGCCACAAAGGCTGCTTGGGCTTTCGCCAGCCGTGGGGTAAAGTGGGGGGTTGTGGAAAGGGAAGGTGTAAACCAGTACCCCAGCCACCTCAGCACATCTCTGGGTCTGAAGATCGAGTTGTCGAGGTAGATCGAGACATGCCAGGGGGGGTCCATGTCCCTCTTCATGCCCCAGTGGATCAGTTCTGTTTTGGGATGGAAAACCCGAACCCCAGATGGGAGCCCCTGGTTTTTATCAGAGCATAGTGTCATTGTATGAGTTGGATGTTGCTCCGGTATGACGTCGACGAGACAGTAAGGGCAAGATCGTCCACGTAGGAGAGGGTGAGGCCGAAAGGGATCTCCACGTGAAGGTGTGAAAAGTAAATAACGAACAGCAGGGCGGAGACAGGCGACTCCTGGAGGGTGCCCACCGATACAGGGGAGAAGACCTTAGGAGATCCTTGGAATAGGAGGCGGCAGGACCTGCCCGTAAGGAAATAGGGGGCATTTTTTTTGTCATTTTTCTGTTTTTCAAGTATTCGTTGTTAAGGGACAAGAAACTACATGGAGCGCTAGCTATGGCAGAAACAAAACCATGAAACAATCCAAGGGCCCGCTTCACCTCGTCATGGGACAAACAAATACCCCCCCCGGTAGGCAAGCAATCAAACACGAAGCCCAAATCCCTACTCCCAAGACCCTATGGTATGGGCCTAACCGCACACCTGCCACCAGCCTAAACTAATGGGAAGGAAAGCATAGGAAAGCCAAACACGAACAAAACCAACATAAAGATGTACAGGAGCAAAGAAACCCTTCAGCAGGCTCCCCTAAACCAAGGAAAAGAGTTTTGCGGCCCAGGGCCGACGGAGCGGAAGGATAAAACTACTGTGGCTGGAGTGCCTAAGGGAATACCCTGAACCTATTGGTTTAGGGGCAAGACGTTGACATGGGTGGGGAGCCTGGTAATCGGCGCGCACCAGACTTTAGGAACATCCAAGAGATAGTGCAATACCATGGAATACCATACGCAGCTTGAGTTGCGACCGTAGAGTAAATCGCGTAGCGGGAGAAGAAGGCGAGGGGAGCCACCCAGCGAGGAGAGCCACTCAGCAGAGGGGGTGCCAGCCACAACGGATAGACCGAGGGCCGACTGAACGATATTACCACTTCTCTCGCGTGGTTCTTTGTTACAGGAGAGAGAGCGTCAGTACCGGAAAGGATCCCGAGGAAGGGGAAACACAAGGAGGAGGAAGAAGGGGAGGGGGGCGGGGCAGTAAGGTGCCAGCTGGGGTGTAGCAGTATGGTGCAAGCGGATCTAACGCGTGGGAAGCGGGAGAGGGAAGGCTCGCCAGTAACCAAGAAGTACGAACGTGGAGGACAAAGACGAGGTTACGATTCTTCGAATGACGACCGTACCGACCGAGCAACTCAGGAGAGAGTGCAATACGGGAGAGGAGGGCTACCAGGGCAACTACTTCACCGATAGCCCGAAACTAGCGACCGTGTGTTGACGATGGAAATAGGATTGCCAACCGTGCAAATCGCTAAGCGAGACGCGTTGCGAAGTGCGGGGTAAGGGGGAGAAACATCAGCCCAAGCATGCTTAAACGAAGACAGAATCAAGAACCCCCTGGGAGGTGAGGCCAAGCACCCTAGAGAGAGGAAAGGGAGAGACGGGTGCGTAGTACTCCTAGGCAGAAGCCATCAGAGGAGACCAGAGCTGGAGGACACTCTCACGATGATTTCCCATGGTGTTAAAATTTCAATCGTTGGAGGTGGAGCGGACAAGAAAGATGAAAAGGAAATAGGGGGCCGAGCCCCCTCATATAGAAGAAATCCTAGCACAGCCTTTGCCATCCGAGTCATACCCCTGTATGAGTCGCATATCCGCCTAACCAAGGAAACAATACAATTCGTGGTAAACCTTACAAAGGAAATCTCTCATAGCAACTGTGAAACAAAAGAAAGAACAAGAAAGTTATCCCAACACGTATCTCACAAGAGGACCGTGAGAGATCTCATGCTTCTTTTACTTCTTCTACCTGTCTCACACGCCCTACTTCTTATACCCACATATACCTCTTCCCGCTCCCTTATCTCCTGACTCACTTTGTATATTCCCTTTTACCTTATTGCCTTAACCTATATTCTCTTATTACCCACCTCTTCATCACTTATCATTTCCCCACCTCTGGCTTTCTCTCACATATCTTCTTCACATTCCCACCTTTATTTAAAATAACCTATATCAACCTAATATACTTCTTACATTCTCTGATAATATTCTTTTTACTCTACTACTTTTCTCATCTACTATTGTTGCTCTCACTATATTTTCTATACTCCCACCACGTCCTATTCTCTACATTTAGTTAGGCAAATACTTACAACTTATTGTTTTAGTTTTCTAATATATTGTTATAAACCTTCCCGGGCTTGCATCTTCACACCTGTTGATCAATCAATATAGTCGGCAAGGTATGCTATAAATTAGGAAACTATACCATGGATTAAATATATACTAATTAGGATTCAATTGTCATGTAGGAAATTATAAAGAGTTAACAGTATACCAAGAGCTCATCATGTAGTAAGAATCACATTGATAAAGTGAATCGAAGAGATATTGGCAGAAGGATGGGTAGTAAGTGCTTAGTAAGCTACTCAATTAGTTGCTAAATTATCTAAACCTTTTAATAGAAAAAGGCTAACTGAATAATATATGTTGATGTAGAGCAAAAGGGTACTAGCAGGCGGGGAAGCAATAATTTAGGGATAGCAAAGCAGAGGACTAAAGAGGAAGAAGCAAAGGTTGTAGTCTAGTATTATAATCCTATCTTGATTGCTTTCATTCAGTCCTGTTTAGAATATACTACTCATACTTGGGGTCCACTGAATCTAATGTGGAGTCAATATCCTTCCCTACACAGGCAGGCAGATAGATCATAAAATATGACTTGTTCAATGTCTGAGACCTTTGTGGCAAAATACAAGTAGAGGATAGAGTTGGGCCTGAGAGACTAAGATAAATTCTACTTGTATAGCATGAGATTGACACTTACAAGATAGATAATAATAGTAAAATGCAGCTAGGAATCCCAACTTAGAAAGATATTTTGCAAAATAGTAGTAAATTAACAAACCACAAGTTATGAATAGTAAATGAAAATGAAATGGGGCAGGAAAGTCTGGCCTAAATAATAACTTCAACAATGTGTAAAGTTTATTGGGTGACTCAACAATTGCAGCCATTTATACAAATACTTGACCATTTTTAATACTCTTTAACTAATGAGATCGAATTAGAACAGTATATGTGGAGTCCAATGATACAATCTCTATCAATAAGATTCCGCACTGTGCAATGGGTCAAGTCTCTCACCTTGTTCTATTAGCCCTCCAGATCAACACAAAAGAAAACAATCAATTATCACATCTATGGACTTACCGCCATCTGATGCCACCCTTAGGACGCTTTGGCTTCTCACCTGCCAGTGGCTTTTCTCCAGAATTTAGTCATTCACCTCTCGGCTTTCTATGTCATATCTCAACATCCAATACATAGTACAATATAACCTGTGATAACAAGTCCTCAAGGCTTGTTTAGCGCTGGTTACGGGTGACTATCATGAATCAGGGGAAGATGATGGTCAGGGGAAAATGAGGGGAGAGTGTAATATCTAGGTTATCTTGCTCTGAACCAAAACCAGAGGGGGAAACGAAAGCATGCTTTCCACTAATGAAGGTGTATCCTGATAGGTGGTTAGGGAAGTGCTGATGTTACAGCCCAACAGTGTTCCCATACCTTTGAGTATTGAAATCGTTGCCCCTGTGCTACTTGCCCCAGGATATTACACTTGTGTGGTTGCATCATAGCATGCAGACCAAAGTCCTGATTATATTCCTTTTTGATGTGGACAATGAAGTCCCGGACGGTAAAATGTGTGGCGCATGGGTAATGGGATTCGAGTCTCTGGGGAACCTATATACGAGATTCTTCTCTAAGTGTGCAAACAGCATTCAGTTTGATGAAATTGGTTGTTTGGACGAGTTCTAGCCCTAGTAGTGTGTGCGGATGGTGAACTTCTAAATTGATGCTATCAAAATATATGTTACAAATGTTAATACTAGCACTATTAGGAGTTAGTCGCATTACAATTATTGCCCACTTATCCCACATCCCATGGATTGAGTTGTTCAATATCACCATATTCCTTGTGGTACTAATTTCATGCAATATCCGCTCATAGAGAGTGTAAGTATACTGAACACAGCACAAGAATTTCAGCACTCACCAAAAGTCCATCTGACAGCAGCCAGCCTGCTTAGCCAATTCAAATAGGACAATGTGTAAGATCTCTGAGTTTATTGCAAAGCTGTTTTATTTGCTATGTGCAGTAACCAGGCACTCACTATCATCACTCACATGCCAATCTGGGACAGTTATTGGATCCCGACTAACTGTCTACACCTCTTGAGATGAAGTGCTAATTGCTCCTTGTAGAATGAGATCTAAGGCAGAATGAGCCAGTGCTGAGGCCAATGTTGGAGTTCTGGTAATAAAGGTAGGAAAGCTGTTTAAGGCTGACTCAATGATATTACACTTTCCCATCCATTGAACACCCGCTGTTTCACATAAATTGTAATTTGCTGGTAGGGAACTGTGGAGCTCTTGCTGTAGTTTTGCACTAAGAGTATTATGTCCAACTCTTGGAAATAATTGGTTGCCCTTGCATGGATATTGTCAAAAAAAGTACCAGTAGGGTTGTTGTAGGTTATTGTGGTTTCCGAATGAAAATGGAGAACATGATGAAGGTACCGTGATTGTGCAAATGTTGACGGCAGGAAAGGTAGAGGTGTGTATAGATTTCTATGGAGCTGACTACCTAAGGATCACTTAAGTAGTGAAAACTCTGCTCATAGCGGTAGAGAGCCTTAGATCTCTGCTCATACCCTATACATCTGTGCATACCCTATATCTCTGCTTGTATGCTTAACCGAGCCTGCTGATTCCCACTTCTTCAGAGCACTTCACTCTCTACTACATGCACTGTAACAATCCAATTGTCCTTGTATTATATAGTGACAGGTAACGGGCTTGCTTACCAATGTCTTAAGCTCTTACTATCATGGCAAATAGTAGAGAACTGGCAGATCATCATCAGCAAAAACGGACCCTGCGTCAGATCCGTCGGCGTTGCGTCCTGACGCAAGCGACGCATCTCCTGCGTCCCATGCGTCCTGTGCGTCCTGACTTGCGTTGCAACGCCCCGCCACATCCCACGCTTCCAGATGCTACCTGGCAACGTTC
>Ga0307509_10004034_pt1 | contig 21585 bp, 13 predicted proteins | sample 10_EM_MG_FD_202245 | JGI IMG/M metagenome (GOLD analysis project Ga0307509, IMG submission 202245) | Populus trichocarpa ectomycorrhiza microbial communities from riparian zone in the Pacific Northwest, United States - 10_EM | ecosystem: Host-associated > Plants > Roots > Unclassified | place... | reverse complement strand
GCCCGGACGAAACGAGCCCGGGCGGAAGCACCCAGAACTGGAGTTTACGTTATAAGCGCCTGGAACGTCCGGGGGACGGGGCGAACAGGATGCAACAGGGCGCAGGGCAGTTTTTTTGCTGATGTATAATGATGGCTAGAAGAGGATATCTCAAAAAAGGAGAGAGAGAAAGAAACAGAGAGGGAAAATGGAGAAATGAGCCTAAACTGAAAGGGGAAAATGCTGGTAAGTGTACTTGAGGAGAGTGCCCAACTATCTAGGCACCAGTAGCTACCGCAATCAAGTCAAGAATTCACATTGCCTTCTGAATCCTTATGTAATGAACGATAGAAGGATCTAGTAAAGCTACCAGTAGTATTAAAGGTGGCAGAATGTAGCTTGACCTCTGATTTTGAGATTTGTGGAGAGGCAATTAATAGGACTTATGAAATATAACATGTAACTTACTGTTGGTAGAGTTCCTTAGTATATGCATATACCTAGATTCTCCAATCTGGCAGCTCAGAAGCTCAAGTTAGGTTCTGCTTAGGGAAATTTCCAACTGTGTCCAATAACCGAAAGCTCAATAGGCAGGCACTTCCCCTGAAATCATAATTAGATACTATACTACAAGGTATTAGGATAGTTTAAGTTACCTATCACCTGACCATATGTAACGACCCTATGATCAGTAGCTACAATGACTATCACCTTTGCCCAAATGGTATACCAAGTGGTAACCAGGGGTGGTATGGTCTCATACACTTAGTATACATATAGCTGGTTAACCTAGGACAATGCCTGGGGAACAGTGGAGTAGCCTTGTGTACACTATAAGGCAGGTTAACATTTCGGGAGTGAGTTTGCATAAAGTCAAGAAAATTATGGGAACGTTACACGGGCCTCAAAGACAACATTAGCTGTCGACATGAGGACTTCCAAAGCGTTTAAAGGCATAAGAGGGCAAAGTTATCCTACCTTACCATTATGCCAATGGAACCCGGTTACCCTACTGAGGTATCCAAGTTACCCTACCTTCACTGGCTAAGTTATCCTGGAACTTGGAGGTCAATTGCCTCAGATTCTATGGGCTCGTAGATGTTCAAGAGCGCACACGCACCTGCCCAGAAAGGCCAGAAGCCTGAGCAGGAATAGTCTGAACCTGCTAGTGAACTTAGGAGGGTTGAGCTAACACCCCCCTCTGGCCCTAGCATTAGGACGGCACATCATAGGCAGACTGCTGCATAGTTGCTCATTTGCTAGTAGAAGACGTCATGGAAGCAGCTGCAATAACGACGTATAACTCGTGGCCGTCCATCTGACCAAATGTCATTGGCAGGATATATAAGGAAATTGTGGTTAACCACCAAATATAGGGTTGCACATAAATGGTCCCTCCAGCACCTAGGAGTCTAACATTGCCTACAGGTAGTAGGGTAGTCTTCTGAGCAGTACTTAGGTACTCCGTGATGGGCAAGGTGCTTGTGGGACTATTACCTTAGTAGCCCGCGGGAACCTTCTTCTCTTGATTTGTAGCATTACTATAGGTTGTTAGTGGACACTTGAGGTATAAGTCTTGTCGCGGTAGAGTATTTCCCGAGAGGCTGGCTGTGGGTAGCTCCCACTGAGCCAACCATGGGTTACATCTCACAGGGGGAGCTTGCACATGTAATTTTCATATTAAGTAGTCACGTAGATTAAATCATAGACTGCATAGCTTGTATAGAGGAAACTACCACTGGGCCAGTGAGTCCACCACATAGGTATTGACTTCGGTTGTTGTCATAACTGTTAGCCACTGGTAAGACTTTAATGGGACGAGATTTTCCACAAGCGGTTGTATTGGAGATGCATTGCAGAAACTCATACCCTATTGACGGAGTTAAGCAGACCTGACTTGGTGTGATACTTCCGGCAGGATAATTCCTGATAGAGGGTAGATCTCAAACAGCCCTGAGCAGGACAGGGTGCTTGCACAAGGTCAGAGTAGTGATGAATGTCAAAGGCTTAAATCAGATATCTACTTCAGTTTAAGCGTTTGGCATTGTAATTCTATAATCAACTTTCCTTAAGAGACCTTACCTTATTGAGTGAAGCTAAGCTTTCAGCTTAACGATATTAAGTTTTACCGTTTGATTCTTTTTCAATTATTTACTTTCTCTTTATCTTCTTCCTTGAGTCTTTGGTGCTGTTGCAACCTTAGAGTTGACCTCTCTATAGGGTACTGTCACAAATCTTGACTAAGCAAGGCAGATTTCACATGACTAATAGTTATTAGTCATAAGGTATGTTTATGTTTCTATGACTCATGATCGTGAGTCATATATGTTTACGTTTTATGCTATGCACTCAGTTGACTCATAGTTCTCACATGACTCCCACTTGCGTGTCATCGTTATGTTATGATTGGTTGATGTTTCTATGACTCACGATTGTGAGTCATAATGATGTAATGACTTTCGCGCGTGACTCACATCATGAGTCACGAGTCTCACGCAGGTGACGCGCTTTGCGCACCTGACATGTTTTATGTTTTATGATTGGTTTAAGGCATGTTGCGCAGTGACTCATAGGAGTCATCTGATGGATTTCGGGCATGACTCATTATGAGTCATAGGACCGTGTGACTCAAGTTATGAGTCACCAGGGTTAGGGTTGTGGGCGTGAAGAGTCTATAAGTAGGGGACTCGGTCACAGTAGTTAGAGCTCTTCACGCTACCATCTAAGTACTTTCTTACAATTTAACTTTACCTTTACCTTTACCTTTATCTCTCGCTTGTATGCAAGCAACCTAGCTCTTAAGCGTCAGAGCAATTACGATCTCGATAAGACAAAGACAGTCTCACATCTCTCTCACGAGAGAAGAGATTCCGATACGAAGAAGTTCCCTCACCATCTCTCCCCAATAGGATATTGGAGTGAGATAAGACGAAGAAGAGATTATAAGTTAATCTCGGAAAGAAGAACACTCTCCGATATTTAAGACAACGAGAACTATAAAGATAGTTCAAGATATTTACGTAAGCAATTTGTTACCTGTTGCATAACTAACCCCTCCAGGGTAGGATTGTTACAGGTACCCCCATTACATCATAGAATAGTACTCTTCCCTCTTGTGGTTGGAAAACATGATTAGTGTTGTTTAAAATATGAATTCCAAAGGCACAATCAATTCTATGTGGATAATACTGCACAAGTGGCAGGTGGGTTGTATTAGGCGGGAGCCTATCTCAAAGACTTGCGAGATAACTCACACCAATAATCTTTATCGTAGACGGAGATTGTCTAGAAAGGCTCAATGATTTTGAAAGTAGGTAGAGTGATAAAAGATTTTCTAGCGTAAACATATTATATTGATAAGATCTCTTCTCCATTGCTTGATAATGTTCAAATAGCTCAGGAGGCGACTCAATATTTATATGCTGCGTCTGGGTGGTCGCGGGCTACATCTAGTTCTCATACTAACTAAGTTCCTGCTAACAAACTCCAGCCTCTTCTGAAAGTGCAAATACCATTTGACCCTGACAATTCTGTTATCTCACTTAACTTCCAAATCGCAACACCATGAGCTTTCCTGACGGTACTCCCCCACATCAGTCCAATGGTCACGTTCCATCTTTGTCGTCATGGAGTGTTGCTTACCACTGCATACGCAGAATGGTCTCCATGATCGAACCAACGAAGGGGCCAGCTTTGTTCTCGAACCTCTCAGTATTGGAGATGTATTCTGCACTCGACAGTTGCGAGGCATAAGATAGACTTGTCCCGATAATCACGCCAATGCCCATTATTTCTCCATAGTCATATCGTGATCGTATAGTTCCGTCAGTATCCGAAGAATACTTGTGATATATGTGAGTGCAGGTATGCTTGATTTCTCAAACTACCTCTTCCAACAACACTACTCACTTCTGCGACTTTCATCACAGAAGCGTGGAGTATAGAATGTGTTGCTTAACCATTGTCCATAAAAACTTCCTGTTACCTAGTGACCACTTTCGCGACTCTTGTCTTTAGTGTTCAGTAGCTTTATGCGAAGTCCACCGATTTGGCTCAAACCATATGTACAAGCTTGCCAAAGGTCTTCCCTCATATACCCTGCAAACGGGATCCGGTCGGACTGACGGCCGCGATGTATATGGGGTTATGAGGAGGATTCCAATGATCATGTCTTTGGTGAGGGGACGCAACTACGGCGGTGTCTGCCGGTTGTAGCGCCGTCCCAATGCTGGTGCAGGAGGGGGGTGTTGGCTTGTCCTTTTGAACTCAGAATCCTAAGATAGGGTAACTATAGGTCTTTATTCACTAATGGAAGACTGAGCCTTCAGGTATGCCTAACAGGTTGTGTGGCACACTAAGCAAGGAGGAAAGTGTAGTATGCGAGCAGATTGGTTGAAGTTCCGGTTCTTATTCTTCTAAGTGAGGTGGGCAGTAGCAGCTATATTTATACAAAAGTGCGTGTTCATATATGCGAAAGCAATATAAGATAGGGAAAACAAAGTAAGAAACATAAGTGCAAACATGTTTGACCCTGAAAACCTGCCAAGTAAATCCCAAATGATGTGCCTGAATCCATGCGGGTGTAGGGTGATTATTAGAAATATCATAACCAAGAATGATATATAAGCGATACATAAACAACCGTAAAATCCTCAATACCTGATAGGAAACCACATGTTAAATCTCCAGATATAACTGTGAAATAAACAATCAAATACCATAATATATGTCTTAGCTGTAGTAATGTAAGCGGTCCACAGGCTTAGCCGAAACACAAACTAAATAAAAGAATACACCGTAGTATTATGAAATATACTAGGAAATATACAGAAGATTTCAACAAGTGTCATTGTAACTGGTACAGGTTACCTGTTTAGGTATGGATTTGTTTTATATATTGTTTGAGGATACGAATTTAGGAGGGTTATAAGCCCTGTTATTTGTTTGATATATTGTTTTAGGATACAAACTCAGGAAGTTCGTCAGCCTTGTTATTTGTTTATAGGTTATGTATCAATTGATACCTTAGGATGTTTGAAAAGGATTGATCTGAAGAGAATCATCAAGAGTCTATTTAAAGACCTTGATCTCTCCGGACTTAGAGAGACTGGACTTCGACAGAGACAGTTTTCAATATACTTAGTTGAACAGTTATCTTCTATTTGATTCAATACTAGAATCCTCAAACATTTCACCGGCTTAAGGGACTTAACTTAGCCTTCTCCTGATAGTTTCAATAAACTAATAGAGTCTACTCAATTACTTGTTCACGTCTCCTGTACTTGAACTTGTTTATACTACAATTTTGGTTAGAGTCAATATCGATACCCTTTTGCAAGACCACAGCCTCTTCTTGGAGCGGTTACAGTCATAGCTATTCAACAACTATTCGCCTATGTCAAATTCCAAGTTGGAGATTCCCATTCTCACTCTATAGATAGAATAAAAACAAAGCGAGTAAGGGTGACTTGAAATTTACTAGATTCTTCACATATACACACTGTTTTTTTCTTTCTTTCCTAGCAGATTTGGATTTTTATTATAATACTCAGATTCCCTTCATATAGTATTAATATATAGCAGAAGGAAAGAATCTAAGAAAAAATAGAAATAAACAATATGTCAATAATATTTTTATTATTATAAACAAAAATCAAGTGAAGAGGAAAAAGGCAAATAAAGAATTCCGCTCAAGCAGCATCATATAACCTGCACCTCTCCTATATAGTTTAGGAAATTTTTATTCCTCTACCATCTTGACAACTCAATTCCCCTGCCCCTCCAGTACTCCAAATTACATTTGAAGTATTTGATTTCATGGAGTGTTTCATAAACCCCCAGATTGATAGCTATTTTATATATTACACTGCACTCTTTACTGCTTAGTCCTATGACAAATGCCCCAATACTGCATAATTTGTTTGAAGTCTTGTAGCTGGTTCAGTGTTGCCCCAACCTCAATAACAACTTTGCCTTTTGCAGCTGTCTACTGCCAAACCTTTATCTAAATTAACTAACTCTTGAAGGCAGAAGACTGTTGGAGTAGTGTCTATATACGTATTTGAGTTAGATCAGAAAGATGGCTATGGGTATTGTCGCTACTCAGGGGAGACACTTCTGTCTGGTCCCTCTTCGCATCTCAATTTGTCAAACTTCTATCAGGATCGGCTATTTTAAATATCATGGGTGAGTGACAAAGTGGACAGAGAAGATCATAAGGAGAAAGAAACACTATAGCGATTAATTTCAGCTAGGCTAGTTATAATATATCCTTAATATGATTCCACAAATCCTGCTTACAATAATAAGAAAATTGATAGAAGCTATGTGAAAATCTTACCCTCTTCACCAATAAGGAATAATCATTATTATTATTATTGCTATGACAGAGAAATTGCTCGACACTAAACATACCTTACAGGCATGTTTAAAGCTAGCTGCTTACTCATAGTGGTAGGATTTTAATTCATCTGATGAAAATAAGAGAACTTTAGTTCATCCTATGTAGATGATCCAATCTCTATTGATCTGATGAAGATTAGTTTCAGCCACTCTGTCCAGGTGGAAAAACTATTCTCAAGTCAAGTGAAAGACAACTTGGTCTCAAGTACTTCAGGTGTAGAAAATAGGATATCACTTGTTAAAGACTGTACCTACTCATAGAAATAAGTGCTGTGCAGTTACCCTCTCTTTCGAGTACTTGAGAGATGATAACCAAGAGGGATAGCAGCGGCTCAAAAAGAACAGCTGCTATCTGATCCCCCTCAGGCATCTCTATCACTTGTACTCCTATCAGAATTAATTAGAGAAGGCTACTCCCGCATCCCAGCAATCGAGAGGCAAGACCCCTAGGACGTGGCAGCTGCTTGGTACAGCAGCCACCCTCCAGTCCCCTTAGCGTATCTCTAAGGCTTGAGTCTCTGATCAGAATCTGTTTAGGTGGAACCAGTTGGAAGAGAAAGTGATACTAGAGGCGAGGGAAACAGGCAAGATCTGATCAATTTCAGCCAGGTTAGTTACAAAGAGTTCATGAATTATGCATTCCTGATATTGACAAAGACTGCCTGAAACATAGGAAAATATGAGAACTATGTGTAAACTTACCCCCTCTCCTCTTGCTCCAGAAATCTAGCCTCCCCCTCTGCTAGGGAGATGCTCCAGCCTGCATATGCCTTATAGCCATATCCAGTTGTAGAATCCCAATCAATCTAATAAAGATTGGTGTCATCCATCTGACTCCTATATGAGAAAATTACTTGAAGGTGAAGTGAAAGCAATATTCTCTAAAGAACTTCAAGTCCAGAGCATGGGGTGTAACTTACTAAGAAGGGCCTTATTTGCAGAGGCGCACAATAGGAAGTCCTAATTAACTTCTGGTTATCTAATTATGCACGGAAGTTGGTAATGCACCTCCTAGTGCAGTGAAGGAGAGAATAAAAAGAGATAGACAAGGGAGACAGAAGAGAGGGGATAAAGGAGAGAGGATTGAGGATAATGATTATTGTAAACCGCCATGATAGTAGTCGTGATCATGGCGGTTGTGAACATAGAAGAGAAGGTGGGGGCGAGGGTGGAAGAGAGAATGGAAGAGGAGTGATAGAGGACAATGATCCTAGTGGACGTCCATAATACTAGTGATAATGGTTGCGGTAGCGAAGCACTGAGGGGAAGGAAGAGAAGGGAAGAAAAGCCTCCTTAAATACGGCCAGAGTTTACTGTGCGTGACCGGCTTTTGCCCGAACTGCCGGCACTTTGCAGTCCTACTCATTAACATTGTGGGAGGGTGCATGGCCGTGGTTACGCCCCGAAAAATGCCGAGACAGTGCCCAAATAGTCACGATAGGGACCACCACTAAGGTGGGAACTACTCAAGGAGTCCCGGGACACCTAGGTTTGCCCGAAATGGGGAAGGCTGGGGGCAATTGTCTTCTTCAAACCGCAATATTTCTCTTGGCAGTGTCTGCCATTTCCTTTGTCCGCCATCATTGTTTCCCCCCGCCGCATGGTGAGTTTGGCGAGTTTATATAGTATGTCTATCAGCACTGTGGAGCCTGTTGAACCTGTGCAAGCAATTTGTCCACTATGTCACACTATACAAACCTCCACTTCATGCCGGGAAACACTAACAACCATTCCGGAGGTATTAGCTGTTGCGGCGACGAGGCTATTCACGAACGATCTAAGTGAGTCCCAGGGATCCCTGCCGACGTCGCACGCTGCCACCCAGCCTCGAGCTTAACCAGCAGAGGATCTCAGGACAATACATCTACTATCTAGCCTCGGATATAATACTCAATCTTAGTGAACCAACCTGATAATCGTAAATTGTCTGATTTTCTTTATCCCCCTCTCGGAGAACCAGCGGAACCGAGCAACAACCACACACGCTCAGAGCATCGAGCATGCCAATAACCTATGCCCCTGCTTGAGAGGTTATCAAAGACAAGATTGCCCAAGTTATGATACCGTTTCACTTTGCCATCCTGCCCGATAATCGCACCGTAACGCAGATCTTCGACCGGTACTGTACCGATACCCCACATATGCCCCTAATGTATTCTTATCGGTCTACCCTAACCCCCGCTCGAGTGAGAATTTGTGCTAGAGGTAAGCTTCCAAACTGCCCCCGTCTATTGATTGGCAGGAGATAAGGATGCGAAAATGCACGAATTGTCCAGGCTGCGTCTACGGAGATACAGGGCATAAGTTTTGTAGGTTCAACAAGCGAGGGTTTTTGCCCTCAACGTTTGTGTAACCTACAAAACTTATGCCCGATATGATACCTCCGTAGTTCAGGTACTGTTTTGCTCCGAATTGTTGAGTTGAATTCTATCCCCTCGGCCGCTGAGACATTCCAGTCCTATTTCAAATGTTGAACTAGCCTATTTAGGTAATCGTGATAAGAAAAACTTTGTGCCTCAGAAGTAGCGTAGTGCTCAGAACACCGCAAAATCCGTACTGTTCAGCATTACCATGATGGAAGTGAGAGGGGCCGCGTATATTGGATCCCGGTTACTCAAATAGGCTAGTGTTCAACATTCTAAATGAGGATGAATGTCTCAGCGGCCAAGGAGATAACATGGTGGGTTGGAACAACCTATTGCCAATTGGGCAAAGCATGTCAAGTTACTATGGAGAGTGGTCGGAAAATAGTTTAGCCGGTCGCTTTTGATTACCCAGTGGGTGATAGCTCACTCCCAGGGGCTCAGGCGCTCCTGAATATAAAGGAGAGTAATGCCCCCCAGACTTAGAGACTTCCAAGCTCACTACCACTCACATTCTTATCTTCAAGCATGGAACAGTTCGCGTTCTTTGATTTCCACCCACGACTGACAAGTATCCCACTGCCCCCTCATTGTCATCTAGGGATATATTGATGGCAAGATCCCGAACAATAAGGGCAACAACGTTCCCCCAACCCCTCCACTAGTTGACTCAAGAAACAGAGGAAGAAAGGGTTGAAATTGATAGGATGATTTTCAATGTTCTCATTTCTCTATATTCTCTAGTCTTTTCATTTTGTAGCTATATTTACTTCTGTATAAATATGTATGTTCAGTGTTGGAAAATTGACCTACCAGATGGGACATTTTCTTGTAAGATAGAAAGAAAGAAAATACAATGTGATATGAAGATACAGTCCAAGGCAAAGCCCAACAAGACGCACAGGAAACCTGATAGCCCTCTACAGTCAGAACTATTTGTTAAATTATACCAGTGCAGTATGCTCAGACACAGCCTTTTATCTGTAACAACCAACATCTATGTATTATAAGTTAGTTACCCAAGAAAAGACTTGAGGAAACATGTCCTTCAACTGTATGTGTATGTCTGGGTGGTTGTGGTCCAAAAGTTCCTTTGCTGGAAAAAGATAGCGGAAGATATCGTGGGAAATGAGTTCAGAAAGTCTGAATAATGCAAAAGAAAAAAAACAAAACTAGGGTTTACACACAAGGCATATGTTTAGTTGTTTGGGAGTTCAATCATATGAGAATTGGTTGTTCTAGTAGATAATCAGAATGTAGTCATGGTGTTGGATGTATTATGCATTTAAGAAACAGATTATAGCTTCAGAAGCTACCAGCAAGGCTCAATGTTTCAACATAATAGAACTTTACCAAATGTAAGCACTCTCCCGTAAGGTACAAGGTAGAGATTTGAATTAAATTAGCATATCTGATAGTGTTAGTTGCTAGTAAAATTAAGGATCAAAATCTTCTAGCAACTTATAACTTCGCAGAATTTACCTCTATCAGACCTGAGCAATTCTCTTTCTAGGGAAAGCTCCTAAAAGAAGCTTGTATCAAACTATATGACTTTATGCGAATAGGCAGATATTATCAAAGAGAGAGTCTCACTAAAATTCTTGTAGTCAGTGTTGAGCTTTATTCCTTTTCTGTCTCTTTTTATTTTTCTTTTCTTCTCTTTTCCGAACACTAGACAAGCAGTTGAGATCAGTGCTGTAAAATCTTCAATGAACTAGCCTTAGGCTAAATGATAGAAAATCCTCTATTCTGGAGAAAAAGGTTGAAAAGGTACATAAATCAAATAAAACAGCACAAAACCCTTCCGAATGAGATAAGTTCAATAGCAGGGGAAAAGGTTTACTTATTCAGGATTTTATAGTTTTGTAAGAAGGTCAAGTCCTATACTACAATAATATTGCTATAATAAATACTGAACAATCAGCCTAGATAAATGATATCAAAATCAAAAAAGAAACTAAGAGAATATGACTTTCAAATACATGATTTTGAGTGAAGTGGCAATATTGGCCTTATACTGAAATATGATTCTCATGTGAAGAGAATATCTTTAAAAAAGAAAAAAAAAAGAGACAAAGAGAGAAAATGTGATAGAGGGGAAAAATGAAGGAAAGAGCCCAGACTGAAATGGAAAAATGCTTGTACAGGTACTTGAGTAGAATACTAGACTACCTATCCAGCAGTAGCAACTGCAATTGAGAATTCAGATTCCCTTCTAATCTCTTAATCAAAGCACAATCAAAGGATCCAGTAAAGCTACTAGTACTATTGAATATGGCAAAAGGTTGTTTTTTCACCAGAATTTTGAGATATAGGAAGAGAAGATTGATATAAGCATCAGTAAAAAAAACAGGATCTCCCCTGTGCACTCTGTCATTGAGTTTTACATTTTGGTGAATCATGTATAACCCTAGTGGAATACTAAAACTCTCATTTCTTATATTTGAAAAGCAGATACTAATCTTAATTTCTGCAAATTATGAGCTATTTTTATCATTAACTCATGAACTTTTGATATACCGAAGTTGAGCAATCTGAACAAATATTGCTCAACTTCAATGTATAAAAGGTTCATCAACGATTGATAAAACTAGCTTATATTTTACAGAAATTAAGCTTTCTACCTTCTTTTTCAGTATAAAATGCGATATTCAGGATTATATAGGATCACATGCGATTAGACAAAACTTAAAACTCAATAACATGAGTCCACTAGAAGCAATGGGAGAAAAATATTTTTTTGCTGATGAGTAATAAAATATTATCTGTGACATACTCTCTATAGGTTTCCCAGTAGGTGCATATATATATATTATTCTCCCTGATAACTCAGAAGCTCAAATTATCATCTGTAGTAGGGAAATTTCCCACGCTATGGATCAAGCTAAAGCTAATTTGTTTGCTGGATAGTTCCCTTAAAATTGAATTGCAGACGATACCTTAATGTATAGAGAGATAGTTCAACTTATGTATCAACGAACTAGATGCCTGTTCTCTCCCATCTCCCAATTGGAAAATGATATTACTAGTAAAGTCATTTAGTACCTATCCCCTTGTATTAACTCTCTGATTAAAGTTTTATTTTCTTTTCCTATATACAGATAATATGAAATCAAGTAAAAGCAAGTTGAAATATATCCAATTTTTCATACATATACACTACTTGCTCCTTTCTTTTCATCTTGATTTTTATTTCTCTACAATGCTCAAGTTCTCTTTAAGTAGTATAATGTATGGCAAAAGAGAGTAAAGAATGAAAGAAAAGGAAGGAAAAAGTCTTGATACATTTTTTATTAGAATAAACAAGAAGGAGCTGAAAGTGGAAAAAAAAAGGGAAGCCGAATTCTGCTCAAGCAGCATCCAACTACCCCCTACCCTTCATATACAGTATAGATAAGGTTAACTTCTCCACCATTTTCCTACCTCAGCACACCCACCATACCATAGCCCTATATTTCTTCTGCAGTGTTACAGTTTATTCAGGATATTATAAGGACAGATCGATCTTCATTTTTCATATATCTCCATAATCTTCAAACTTTAGAACTCCCTATACTTCAATACTCCATATGTGTTTAGAGTGTTGGGGTTGGTCAAGGATATCATAAACTCCAGATTGGCTTTGATTTTGAGGCTGGCTGCTGCCAGCCTACAAGGCGGATAACACCATCTCTGGGTGTAGGTGACAATTGGACTTATGTGATTAAGTATTTGACTTGTATTAATAAAATGCTAAGGAGCATGGCGGCAGCTTCCTTGAGTAGAGCAGCTGCTGTCCAGTCCCCATATGCATCTTACTAACTTGAGCTCCTATCAGAATCCACTCCTATGGATGAGATAGGTTTGGGAAGAAAAGAATGGACTAGTGAGGAAGGTGAAGAGATATCATATCTAGTGATTATAGTCAGTCAGTTATTATCCTTTCTCAATATTATTCTACAAATTCTGCTTGAACCAAGAAGATATATAGAAGCTAAGTGGAAAACTTACTCTTTCACGAACAATGAATCATCATCATCATCATGTGGCAGAGGAATTGCTCCACCGAAAGCATGCCTCATATATATAACCAGTGGTGGTTGCTTGGCTATTGTAGTAAAATCTTATTCTATCTGATGAAAATTAGTATCAGCCACTTAATGTTTGTGTAAAAAGATTATTTGTATGTCATGCACAAGACAAAGTTGTTTGAGGAACTTCAAGCACAAAGAAGGGGATGTAACTTACTAAAGAAAACATATACTTGTAGAGACTAATGCTGCAAAGTCATGATGCCTTTCTAGTGTTCTAAAGGCAAGACCCCAGGAGCGTGGCTGCTGCTCAGAGGAGCAGCTGCCTTCCGGTCCCCCTGGGGCATCTTGATTGCTTGGACCTCCACCAGAATCGGTCTAGGTGGAAACTGTTGGAGGAGAAAAGGTGGGTGAAGGGAAAGGAGGGTGAAGGGAGGAGAAGGTCTGATTGATTTCAGCTATGTTGGTTACAAAGACTTCATAAATCATACATTCTAGATATTTATTAAACCTGTCCAGAACATAGCAAAACAGGGAAACTACAGGTAAAACTTACTCCCTTCTTGGACAAGAAATCTAGTTCACACCCTCTGCTCCAGCCTGCACACACCTTATAGGCATATCCAGTTGTAGAATCCCAATCAATCTAATAAAAATTAGTGTCAGCCACTTGAACCCTATGTGAGAAAATCACTTGAAAGTAAAGTAGTAAAGTGAAAGCAACATTATCTGAAGTGCTTCATGTGGAGAGAATGGTGTGTGACTTACTAGAGAGTGCCTACATTTGCGGACACGCGCAATGTGAAGTCACCATTACTTTCTGGTGATCGAATTACCCCCTGTTGAAGATAGTATTGCGCTACCCTCGATGCCTGTCCACAGTAGAGTGATGGAGGTAATAATAAAAAAGATGGGAAGGGGTGATGGGAGAGAGGGGATGAAGGAGGATTGGTGGAGGAGGAGTGGTGGAGGATAATGATCAATGTGAACTGCCATGATAGCAGTAATGATCATGACGGTTGTGAAGATAGAAAAGAGGGTGGAAGAGAGGACGGAAGAGAGGATGGAAGAGAGATGATGGAAGAGAGAGGATGGAAGAGGAGTGGTAGAGAACGATGATCCTAGTGGCCGGCCATGATAATAGTGATGATGGTTGCAGTAGTGAAGGTGGACGGAGGAAGGAGGGAAGAAAAGGGAAGAAAAGCCTTCTTAAATATAGCTAGAAGTTACTGTGCGTGAACGGTCTTTACCCGAACTCAAGGCACTTTGCAGTCCTATTCATTAACATCGTGGGGGCATGTCCGTGGTTACGCCCCGAAAAATGCCGAGACAGTGCTCAAATAGTCACGATAGGGACTAACACTAACGAGGGGACTACTCAGGGAGCCCCGGGACACCTAGGTTTGCCCGAAATGGGGAAGGCTGGGGGCAATTGTCTTCTTCAAACCCCAATATTTCTCTCGGCAGTGTCTGCCATCTCCTTTGTCCGCCATGATTGTCCTCCGGCTGCATGGCGAGTTTGGCAAGTTTATATAGTGTGTCTATCAGCACTCTGGAGCCAGTTAAACCTGTGCAAGCAATTTGTCCACTATGTCACACTATAAAAACCTCCACTTCATGCCGGGCAACACTAACACCCATTCCGGAGGCGTTAGTGGTGGATGCCGCGGAGATGGCACTCCTATTGTACCCTCGCGATCTGCAACAAACCCCACAAATGAAGCTCTTATGGACCCCAGCCAAATGAAAGAGGGAGAACCGTCCCCTAGCCCGACATGCTGTTGGGATGGCGCCGGAGATGGCGCTGGCGGGGGACAACCGCAATTGGTGCTGGATTCCTTAAGCTTTATGCACGTGAAGAGGCTAGTCGTCAAGCCGGCTGGATCAAAGGTGTCTTTGATCGATGTTTCTTTTTCCTCTATGCTCTGCCGGAGAGTTTACGGGAATCAATTGGAATGTTATCTTTCAAACCAGGTGAGTGAACTTTCTACAGGAGCTGCTGTGACTACTGCCCCCACCAGTTTGAACGCTTGCTGCGCACCCGAGGAAATTTTGAGGGAAATCTAACGATCACCAAGCAATCGGAATCCGCCTTCCATTACTCTTCTACTAATGTTGTTACTGCAGAACTGAACGAGTGGTTCGAGATACAAGACGAAGGCAGGAGACCGCGGATGGAACAGGAAGGAACCCCGGTACTCTTAATGCTATTATACTTTCAGGCAGATGTCACTTGCCGCCATGCCAAAGATGCAGAGGAGGCAAATTCCGGCAATGGAGTAGCAAATTAAGTCGCTCCAGGACTAGGTTGCTGATTTGGCGGGAGAGTGGTTTGTTACAATTCCTGCCGAAAACTTTGGGTGGTTTGCGGTACAAGGACAGTGTCGACTTAGCGTCAGAACTGAAATAATTGAGAACGACGCTAGGACGTCCAGAATTTCCGGCTTTGGATTAGGGGGGAGGAAACCCCGTGAGAAGATTCTCCTTCAGCCCTCACTTGAGACACAAGCCTTACTATGTAGGAGAGGCAACTCCAACGCCCAAGCGAGATTCTCAATTATTTCGGTTTTTGCGGTATATGCTTCTCACGTGAAAACCTATACTATCATACTAGTTTTTGGCGAGCCTGATAGGTATCTCATGAAGCCTAAGACACACGCACGCGGGCTAGCATGTTTGGACCAAGAGGTGGGCAGGGGACTATTCACATCATCCCCCTTAGGCTACCATATGTTCGGGCAAGACATTAAGTTATGGCTAAATTTCCAGCATACGATCCTCCTGAATAAGCTACAAACTCATTTCTACCACCTTCTGCCATCAATACCTCTCCCGGCCGAATGCGCGGAAACAGAAATGTGCTGTTGGTGGGAAATGGCGGCAGTGAGAATTCGGGATCCATCTTGGATAAGGCGGTTCACATTACTCCTCCTTCCCTATCACCTCCACCGTCTCCCGGCGGTGTTGGGAGGGAAGGAGGGAAGAAATTGAATTTTCAAACAAGCTATAATTTTCCCATCTTCTACCCCCCTTACTTCTCTCCCGGCGTAAATAAGAGGTTTACAGGAAAGCGTTGGCGGAAGGAGGACGGTGACACTCCCTGGGGCGGAATGTGGTGGTGAGGTCGCGACGAGCATCAGGGAGGCTGGAGATTTACTTTCTATGAGAGTATGATGTACATTGACGATGAAGCATCAGTAGGATTAGCGAGAGCCATTTCTGAAATTCCAAATTGGTTGGGAAGTCAACGGAGAAATCTTGAAGGAGAGGAAGGAGATCAAAGGAAGGGACCGGGGGTAAGGAGAAGCTGATGGAGTCTGTGCCAGAGTTTTATGTTCGTCCGACCTCTAAACCCTTGCCTATATTTTTATTTCCTACTATCTATTACTAATATTTTGCTGCAGAGAGCATCGGGTCGCCTTAGCTACAATCGTTCGTAGTCGAACCGCTGAAGGTTATATCCTTTCGGATAAATCCTATTACTACTCGACCACACTTCATAGCAATAGACACTGCAGCAGCGGCAGCGGCCTACACACACGTACAGCCAAAACCCAAAATCAAGAGGAATGTTTTTATTAGAAAGGTACTGTTGATTCCGAAAGTTACAGCAGTGCCGCAGATCGCTCGGGAATAATGTATTGTCCTTGTGCTCTAGCGGTTTACGGTGATTATGCCGACTTGTCTTTCCTTGCTATTATGGGGCAGTGGGAAGAGCGGAGGAATGAGGACATGCGGAGAGAAACACACACAGAGATAAGTGCCATGATGAATAGAAGATTCAGATTTTTCTACTTATATTCCATTATCCACCTATCTCTACCATCAGTTTAATTTTAGAGGAGTGTGAGCGAAGTTGTGGAGGCTAATGTACAGTACATTTCCCACATTTCCTACATGGTGCCTGAGTTTCAAGTGAACCCGGTCATTCTTACTCTCCACCGCTATGCTATCAATTTCTCCCGCTTTAACCATCTTGCCATAGGACAATGAAAATTTCGCTTCCTATCCGCTCTATGCTAAACCATTATTGAATCGCTTGGTTAATATTACGGCGGGTGACTATGCGGGAATCCCGAACGCTGGACTATTCCACAGTTAGTTTTTCCCTCTCCGGTGGAGTTTAAGTTCATCTGTTCACCGGCAGCCTGCCGGTAATTTCGGACTAAACGATCATAATGCGGTCTTCGGGAGTGGGGAGCCGACGAGAGGATGCGGTCCTAAAGGCAGTCGGTGTTTCGTACGCTTGCGGAGAGTGATAGTGCGAGCACTGGAGAAATACGCGGCCGGGCCACGACAGTGCGCGCTAGTACCGGTTTCCGGTTTTCAATCCCTAAGTCCAGCGAGTGATGCCCAATGAATATTCTCCTGCCACAAGTTTCCTCCACAACCCCAACCCCCCCCCCCCAAATACCCCATGTTAACGTAAATTGTAAACTCCACCGAGGGGTGAATTCGTCTGGAAGATTAATTACTGCGCTGTCTGGGTTTATTGGGAAGGAGAGACCGGAGAAATATTTTTCTGGTCTGTTGGTGTGCTGGGGTTTTCCGTCCCGAAGACTGTTATTGTAAGAAGGGGGCGGTGGAAGGGAGGATTCTAAATCTTTGTTAGGAAGCACACAACGACTTTTCGGGGATTTAGCTTTATGGCAACCCTATGTGGAATATTAGCCCGGGGAGAGTTGGTTGAATGGTGAAGAGTAAGTAAATAAATACCTGGCGGTGGTATACCGGTATATCGCGGACCATCAGGTGCTGTACTGGTAATGTAGTCGAACTGTTAGTAGTTGGACAGTGCAAGCTCACTTCCGCCCATCCCCAAGTTAAAGCAATGACTAAACGGAAGGGGAAGAGAGAAAAAAATCCTCCACAAATTATCTCTACCCCGAGCCAAGACTGCTCACTAACTTGTTTGTATTCGGCCATCCGGAGACGAGTATATTGGGGTAGAACACAGGTTCCTTAAAACCTGAGTGTCCCGGAAGTAAAGGTCGTACCTCGCAGATCGCGTTTAGCCATTTGGGCAAGAGATAGTACCAGAAGGCTATCAGGATCCGATGTCTCATGGCGTCCGATCGGATGAGTATCCGCCCCAAGGGCCACGGCACTTAATCCTGAAAGGTTTAAGCTTAGGGGTGAGATAGCGGAAAAGACGATCGGGTTGACGCCACGGCATCACCGCCAGGATATCTACCAAAACCCCGGTCGGGAACCCCTCCCACGACTGCCACTGAGAAATAGGTCAACCCATCTGTTGGTAGCGCTCATGCTAATCCTAAGGGAGAATCCGGTGTATTTATCGAGAATTGTCTCCACACCACTCTTGTAAGGGCCACCAGGCTGTAGGAAGGCACTTATCCGTGCGATCGCTGAACAGGGAATCCCGCTGCAGCATCCAACAAGTCCATTTCGGGCGGATGTCTCTTTGAGAACCCCAGCATCCCTAACGTGTAATAAGAAGGCTCCAATCCACTAATAACACCCGGCACCTGCCCCCCCCAAACAGTCCATCAACCGAAAAGTGCCCCCACCGACCTCCGAGCTTTCCCGACTTCCACTCCAACATCCGACCTCCGCCCACCAACCAATTGCGAGACCTCCCAATGCATAACCCCACCTGACCCCGCCAAGGCTGATTTAACGGTCGTCCGTGGTGTCAGGTGGATAAGACATGTCTGGTACAAGTACCTGGCCGTTATTCCTCCGGATCACCCACCAGGACCCACTTCTGCACCCGCCGGAGCTTAACCCAACTTCTCCCAACACTCCCGATCTAATGAGATCCTCCATGCACCATGCTTTGTCGTAACACCAAACCCCCGGGACCCACACGCAATAATTGTTGGGGGTAAAATGGCCAGAACCAGGTGTACAGTCCCGATACTGCATCCACTGCATCTGCTCCATCACTCCCGGACCCGAGACACCAACACTCTGGTAGCGAGGAAGCGTGTCATAACCCAAGCTTCCGTCTTCCGGGATCGGAAAGGCACATCGGTTTTGTATGACCAAATGCAGGCGGTAATTGGGTCATTCCTTTCCGGTGTGAGTTCCCCGCAGCTATTTGCTCCATTGGGTGAAGATAGGACATTTGTCGCCGTTAGAACGTATGCTGACGGTGTAAAGCTGCAGATTGAAAACCGTAATTCGCACCATCCCCCACAACCGTAGATCGCGCTGGCCAAAGCGTTGGCTACCGAAGAGCATCTAAATACTTGACGGAGGAAATGTTTGCACACGCGAATGGCTAGTCGCTCACCACCCCCGACGGTTAACCTATGTCCTCCGTATCCGGGACAAGGGACTGTATTATTTATTTGGTGGACCCCAACCACCGGGTCGAGAATGTTGAAAGTTATTTCGGTGGTGTCATCCCGAAAACACCGAACCTGCTTGCGACATGAAAACTATAACTCGGATTCCATTAGCTTATGGAAGGAAACGGAGGATGGAAACCCCAAAAATAAGATAAAAATTAAAAAAAATCTATCAATCGAGAGTCAAAATAAATCCACAAACCTAATCGCCAAACATTCCTGAATCCCCACATACAAATCCCATCCGTGCAAGTCATAAATATTCCCCAATGCCCAACACTCCTCCGAAATTCGAGGTCGCTATACGGCTCTTCCCCCCGAGGCGCGGTGCGAGAGGAAATTGTCCGCGAGGAGCCCATTGTCGAAATCCGGCGGGCCAGCCCAATATATAAAGTTCAAGCTATGGGAAAATGTGCTTAGGGGAGTAGTGCGCGTTAGGCGACCTCCGTATATCTATACCGATCATCCACGCAGGTGTGGTAATAGGTGTGGCTGACAGCAGGGTGTGTCGAGGGAACTTAATACGGATCCCAAGTTGATGCTAGTAGACTAGATATTTGTTGGGGCCTTAGGGGGGATGACTAGCGTACCATACTCGGAGTTCCACTGCCCAACCAACCTCCAAGCTCACCATCGGTGCTCTCCACTCACCAGCTCGTGCACATCACCGCCCTCTCGGATGGATGAATAGCAGCCCACTCCACACAACATCCCTCACCCACCTACAACCACCCCCCCCCCCGCGCCCCAAACCCGAGACACACGGACAACTCTGCGAATCAGCAACAATTAACCCAATCCGGAAGAACATTTATCCGAACCGACGAATAAGCCAACCAGGTTATTCATCCGGTTTCCCACGCCTCCCTCCCTCTCCCCACCGTCCCCGCACCCACCCACGCGGCAGGCGAACCCGAGTGACGCATCATGATCACCACGTCACTTCCTTTGCCCTAGGTCTACGTAGAAATACATGGCGGTTTTTAACTCCACGACAACCCACTTCACAAACCCCACCCAACAACACCCGTCCGTCAGTTCGGGCATCTCACCGGGCCCTATTTAGCGAGGAGTCTTTACCATACAGCACAGCAGCTGCGGCTCCGCTGATCTGTTCTTGTTGGGGGGGGATTTGAAGGGAATCTGGAGCGCTTACCTGAAGATTACTATCCCGGGGATTTACCTGAGTTTTTGGCCCCAAGCATGCGGTGGGTGGGTGGGTGGGTTGGTTCAGAAAGTAATAGGATTCCGTAGGGCCTCCTAACGATATCTTTGATAATACGGTACCCCACCCCAACAGCGACTAGTCATTGTTATGTATGATGGATTGATGGTTGCAATGTCCGTCGCACATTCTCTCTTAATTTTTCCTATTTTATTTTTTTATTTTTTTTGACGGGGAGGTTTCGGGGAGTGTCGGCTTTTTTTGCGAGTTAGGGTAGGTCAGGACTTCAGACCGAGGTTGAGGCTGGACTGGGCATCAGAGGCATGACCGAGGAAGAGCCATGGACGGACAGGTCTAATGGTATTGTGGAGCAAGCCGAGAACGAAATAAAAGGTTGACGGAGAACGTCAAGTAAGAAAGAGTAGGGGGTGGGGGTGGGGGATGGAAACAGATTATGATAACAGATATTGTATATAAACCATCCATTCATCTATCCACGATTCTGTTTGTCCCCTCCCCTCCTCCCTCTCTCCCCCGCCAACGAGAAGCGAGGTTCGAAATGAAAATGACATCCTGGGTAGGATATCAGAGCAGAGATCGCGCTAGTGTACTAATCACGGTAGAGACCGAATGATGGACCACAAGGACTATACCCTAGGCCACTGTGCCCCATGCTATAGTAGTCCTCCCGAGACCCGAACACTTTAGCCGACCCGGAAAATCCGCAAACACCCCCTCCACCACATGCTGAAATTTCCAAATAAACCTCTAACCAGCTGCTACTCTTCTGCTGGACTTTTTTTCCTTTCTTGAACTTTATTCCCTTCCAATGGATAATTTCCTATACTACCGGTACTCCTCGGTGAAGATCCCTTTTCTTCCATGCCACAACCCACGACACCAAGACGGAGGATCAAAGAGAAAAAGAAAAGAAAAGGGAGGACTTGTCCAATAAAGTTAATTAATGACAGCAGCCAGCCGACTTGGAAAGCAGATCACTCGAAAAAGGGAAGAGGGAAGAAAAAAGAAGAAAAAAAAGTTGCAAACCAATGTCATTTCAACTATGATACCCGAATAAACAAGTCCTGGCTCAATTACCGTACAGTACCAAAATTAGTACCAAAAACTACGGATACTACAAAAAAGCTAAGACATGACCCGGACCGGACGGATCCCCGCACAACATACAGTGCCGTACCATGGGCATGACACAGCATACACCGCCCGTAACATCGGCCTTCCTGGTGTGCGAGGACGCACGCTCCAACGAGAAGTTTATCCGGGAACCCCACCGGGGCTCCCGGTTTTCTTTGCGCTCCGGCGCTGCAATACGTACGTACAACATTGGG
>Ga0307509_10004033_pt1 | contig 21585 bp, 16 predicted proteins | sample 10_EM_MG_FD_202245 | JGI IMG/M metagenome (GOLD analysis project Ga0307509, IMG submission 202245) | Populus trichocarpa ectomycorrhiza microbial communities from riparian zone in the Pacific Northwest, United States - 10_EM | ecosystem: Host-associated > Plants > Roots > Unclassified | place... | reverse complement strand
AACAATACCCGATGCCTTACCGGCATAGAATGTGAAAACAGCAAAGCCTCTGCCAGGTGCACAAACGTCAGAACCACAAAGCCACATGCCCGATATAACCCCATGCCCTATAGGCTACTATCCAACAGAAGGAGGTGTCGTTGAGTGTGAGACTGTGGTTGTGGTTGTTAGTGAAAAGGGGTTCCGACTCCCCTCAGAGTGTAATTCGTTTTAAATGTGAGTTCCTTGGCTTTTGTCGCTTCCTTTCGTTGTCGCCATGCCGTCGTTGCCGTCGATCCAAGCTTAATAAGAATGGTGTATTCAGAACTTTGTAGGGAGGTCTTGAGGAAATCCTTGACCCAACCTTCAGCAGATTTATGATCGGAGGGTACCGGTAATCAGGGGAAGATGTTTGTGAGTAGTAGACAATTTCACATTTTCACCCTGGGCTTGGAATAGGGTACCTGTATTTTGGGTTCGCCGATTGCCCCTCGCTGGTTGAAAATTTCAAGTTCATGATACCAAGAGGAGAGTGGACTTGGGACGTGTCCTTGGCAAGATGGTAGACTATTAGTTAGCGGACAGAACAGCTAGTCGTAGTCAGAGGCTAAGTTAAAGGAAGTAATCACTATTATCTGGCTAAACTCCTCTGTTGGGTGAAGAGCTCTGGGGCAGATAAGTTAGCATTTCATTTCAAGGTTTTCATCAAGATAACCCAGATGAGACAATAAGGGCCAAACTCTTCTCATATTGGGTTCCTCTGGTTTGTGAGGGCAATCTCTTGGATATAAACGTCCTATTTGCTGGCTCCAAACTTGACTTCATTTTCATTCCCATCTTTTGCCTTTCATCAAGTACAGTACAGTTTCTTGGTTTAGTATGAGGGAACGAATGCAATTTTCTTAACTATGGAGATAAGATAAAAGAGTGAAGACATGAACGAAGAAAGATCGATGATCGAAATGAAACAATAAGGAAAAAGCTCCTGCTTTTATACCATAAGCAATGTGTAACAAGAAAGGGACTAGAAAAACTTTTCCTCCACAAGATACAGGCTACTGGTAGTCGGTAACAAGAGTGTTCCAGATACTATTGATGAGACGAGGAGAAACAGGAACTAATGCACAACAAGAGTGAAACCAAACATGAATTAACGGCTCAGGCCATAGGTTTCAACACAGTCGCACCCTTCTATACTAGTAGAAGGCCAAAGATTCGGAGCTTTTTGTTCATTATAGCGAGGCCTTTAGAAGTAGCGGGGGCCATTTTTATAGGAATAGTGTTGAAGAGCACCGGCGATCACCCCATACCAACGTATTTCTCTTTCTACCTCTTTCGCATTTTATTGCCTGTTAGTTATTAGTTTCCTTTGTCACTCATTATCAATCAAGAAGGGGAGCTGGGGTACCTTGATGGTATACTATTGGACGATTCGCATACATTGCCGGTAAAGGCCGGACAGGGAACCGCAGACGAAAACCGGAGATGAAGGCGGTGGAGCAACCGGGCAGGAAACCGGTGGATAGGCAAGAATGGCAGACGGAAAAGAGACCCAACTTGTATTTGCCCTGGGCATCCCCGGACGGATTTCCGGGAGTCAAGATGGTGGAAAGATGTCTTTCCCTTGTGTATATAAGTTCTATATTCCACCATAGTTAGAAAGTAAGCAAGATAGCCACGCCTCCGATCAATATACTTACGCTTCCCTCTTGACTTCTTCGTCCTTCTTAACTTGACTTCTTCGTCCTTCTTCATCTAGCCAGCACGTTCTTCTTCCTTCCAGAACTCATAACAATAAATAGGGGTGTGAATCCCTAGAGGGTTCATTCGTGGTAGCGAGGTTTCCCTTATCAGCGGTCCGTTATAGCGGGGTGCGGCTGTAGGTCCCGGTGCGATTATTGTTGGTGCCACAACTAGCAGGGGGTGCGGGGCCGCTGATTAGCCATGCATCAACGCTAAGGGCGGCAGGCTGTTCATGAACGAATGGTGAACCACGGGCAAGAAAGATGAGCAGCTCAGTGGGGGCCTTTGTTAGGCCCGATCGGGTCACGCATGCTAAAATATTTACTAACTTAACTTACCCCCTGTCCGGTCCTCGAGTGCTCGTGTGCACGGCAATAGCAAGGATTATGATGCGAGCAGGGGAAGGCGAGTTTATCACCCCTTGCTCACCATGAGTAGCTCACCAATTATAGAAACTAGGCCCTCAATTATCAGTCTTAGGGGTCATAGGATCTGCTCGTATGAGAATTACAGTACGGTATGGATTTGAGCTGAAGCTCGGGTGTGGGGGTACATTTCAGTGGTGGTGTGAATACCGGTACAGTGGAGTACTTGTCAAGGAAAAAAAAAAAGTGTCCCCGAACTTTTCCAAGGCGCTGGGAGGCAAGTTCATGTTTAAGATGCTTGGTCGGATGGTTTCTAATAATATGGTTGTGCTTTCGGTTGGTTTTTTATGTTTTTTTTTTTACGGCGGGTTCCTGCCGAGTAGGGTCGAGCATCTCAGTCGGTTTGCCGACAGGGGGGGTAACCTACCTACTTGTATAGCCCGAATCAGAATTTGAGGGGGAAACGAACTTGAGGGTATAATACCCCGATAGTACAATAGCAACCCAAACCATGCTACAGTATATACATCAGACTTTCCTTTCAACACATTCTGGAGCTGAAAACCTTTTCAAAATTCGATACTGGGGTCTAAAGTTCTTGCAAATATCTCTCCCAGCATTTGGAGAATTATTGGCTACTTGGCATGGGACATTGTACGGCTGAAGTTGAAAAACAGAGCCCAACCTTGCGATTTCCTATACAAAATAGACTGAAAGTTTGCTAAGCTCAGGGTATCAACCATAACTCCATTGACGAAAAGGTTAATAGGGCCGGTCTCGGCGAAAAACCCTTACACCGTTCATCATTTTCGGCGACAGCCTCGCATAAGCGCACTTACCACTACCGCGCTTTTTCCGAGCTTCGACTTGGAGGTATCCTGTCGCTTTCTCATCTTCAGGATATTCTATCGCTTTCCCAATTCTAGCAACACCTTAGCCTCGGAGCAATATAAGACATTCAGGACATCCGTAACCAAGTTCTACCGGTACAGGCAATTGAGGGTATAATAATCCCAGTAGTAGAGCACTGCATTAGGAGCAAAGATAGCGCGGGCAAAAGGAAGCGCGGGCATATATGGAGGAACACAGAAGTGTGGACGGGCGAACGTTCTAGGGCATGAACGGATGTATAGGGCATATGCGGAGACATATGGCTATCACATGTATCATATGAGCAGAGTTTTTCCTACTTAAGGTGAACCGTAGCTAGCAACCTCCATAGAGAACGCAACTCAATACAACTCCAACATCTCCTCAGTCAAACACACCTGAACACGAATTGTGCCACCTCCATTAGCAATAACAACAGTTTTAACGACATAAATAGCAACAACACCGTTACCAATATGAAATACGTGAGTAGAAGGACCAAACTCTTGAATTGGCTATCGCCCCTACAGCCTCGCGCACGCCACAACGATATTAGGGCGCGAAGACAAGATGGCTTAGGGGAATGGTTTTTGAAAGCGGATGAGTTTGTCAAATGGCGTGATGGGAAGGGTGAATCCGGCAAAACTACTCTGTTTTGTTCCGGTAATCCCGGGGTTGGAAAGACCTTTCTTAGGTAAGAAGGATAATCAATTAGGAGGGAGTGTTATTACTAACTGGATAAAACACTAGCTCTCTAGTGATTGATAGGTTGCTCGATCATTTTGAGGGAGAGGACGTTATAGTCGCCTGCATCTATTGCGATTTCCAGGACCAAGAGAGGCAAACTACTGCGAACATTATAGGTGCCCTGACGAGGCAGGTTGTGAATACGCTAGGAAAGGTTCCTGATGGGATCGAGGAAGCGTTCAAGAGAGTAGAGCGCAAGCTTCGGGGTCAAGAACTCCAAGTTTCTGAATCTGTTAAGCTTTTGCAGGCAGCCTTGACTCCCGCGAAGCGGACGTTCATTTGTATTGACGCCCTCGATGAATGTCCGGATAAGCATCGATCCCACCTTCTGACCGCATTGCATACCATTTGTCAGGCGTCACCGGGCGTCCAGTTATTCATCACCGGGAGACCCCATATTCGGGATGCAGTGGAGACATTACTTCCGGGGGGTGTGCAAGGGATCTCGGTCAGCACAAATGGAGATGATATAAGGGAATATCTCGAGATGGAGTTGAAGCATGATCCGGTCTCCTCGGAGATGAATCATACTCTCAAGGCAGATATTATGAAACACATTCCACAAAGGATTCCCAACCAGTATGTGATGGTTAATTCTATATCAAAAGCCAAGAGTGATCACTGACAATAGTGGGTAGATTTCTCCTTGTTTCCTTGAGCATAGCCGCCATATTAGGGGAAGCCACAATCCAGAAGAGACGAGAAAGACTCAACGAAGTAACAAGTGGACTCTGTTTGGAGGACGCCTACGATGCGATATTGGATAGAATCAAGGGTCAGAGTAAAGGCAAATCTGCACTCGCCATGGCTGCATCGATGTGGGTTTCTCGGTCGGAACGTCCGATGCACATTGGGGAGCTGTGCGAGGCCCTGGCAGTAGTGGTTGGCTCCAGAGATATTGACTACGATAATATCCCTTCGGAAAAAGCATTGTTAACCTCTTGCCTGGGGCTTGTCACTGTGGACAAGAGCTCAATTGTCCGGCTGGTACACTCTACCCTTCAAGAATATTTCAACATCCATTTCGAACATTTCAAGAAACCCCATGAAGCAATGGCGGAGGTTTGCTTGACATACCTTAACTTTGATTCTGTCAATAAGATTTCATATACTCTTGATAGCGCCCCGACAAAAACAGACTTCCTCCTATATGCCTCCAGCTACTGGGGACTCTATACAAAAAATGGGCTTACAGACCATATGAAATCGCTTGCGCTTCAGCTACTCAATAAATTTGGTAGACATATATCGGCTAAGCTTCTTTTATGGGGGAAGTTCAATTGGATGGAGTGGGAGACATGGAACCCCGAGAGATTCACAGGTCTGCACTGCGCGGCATACCTTGGCCTTGAGGAGATTGCGATTGATTGGTTGAATTGGGTTGAAGGTCGTAGTGCAGGTACGGCTGATAGCTATGGTCGCACTCCATTAATGTGGGCTGCTGAAGGTGGGCATGAGGGAATGGTGAAGTTGCTCCTTGACAGGAAAGAGGTCAACCCCGACCCAAGAGACAATGATTGCCAAACACCACTCCGGCGTGCTGCCCAGCTTGGGCATGAGAGGATTGTGAAGCTGCTCCTTGACCGAAGGGATGTCAACCCCGACTCCAAAGACAATTGTGGCACAACACCATTCTGGAGCGCTGCAGGGTGTGGAAATGAGAGGATAGCGAAGCTCCTCCTTGACAGGAAAGAGGTCAACCCCGATTCGAAAGACATGGACGGCACAACACCACTTATATGGGCTGCGCTGGGTGGGCATGAGGGGATTGTCAAGCTGCTCCTTGACCGGAAAAGGGTCAACCCCGACTGGCAAGACAGATATGGCCAAACACCACTCCTGTGTGCTGCTGGGGGTGGTCATGAGAGGGTAGTGAAGCTCTTCCTCGACCGGAAGGAGGTCAACCCCGACTCGAAAGATAAGGATGGCAGAACACCACTCTGGAGCGCTGCGGGGTGTGGAAATGAGAGGATAGTGAAGCTACTCCTTGACCGGAAAGAGGTAAACCCCGAATCGAGAGATTTCTTTAACCAAACACCAGTCCATTTCGCTGCCCAGCGTGAGCATGAGGGAATAGTGAGGCTCCTCCTCGACCGGAAGGAGGTCAACCCCGACTCGAAAGACGCGGAGGGAACAACACCACTCTTGAGCGCTGTGGGGTGTGGAAATGAGAGGATAGTGAAGCTCCTCCTTGACAGGAAAGAGGTCGACCCCGATTCGAAAGACAGGGATGACACAACACCACTCATATTAGCTGCGCTGGGTGGGCATGAGGGGATTGTGAAGCTGCTCCTTGACAGGAAAGAGGTCAACCCCGACTCGAAAGACGAGGTGGGTAGAACACCACTCATGTGGGCTGTGAGGCGTGGGTATCAGGGGATTGTGAAGCTACTCCTAGATCGAGACGAGGTTAACCCCAACTTGAAAGACGATTATGACTTAACACCACTCGGGATTGCTGCAGGGCGTGGACATGAGGGGATTGTGAAGCTGCTCCTTGACCAGAAAGAGGTCAATCCTGACTCGCAAGACGATGAAGGTCGAACACCACTTCGGTGTGCAGCGGAAGGTGGGAATGGGGGGATTGTGAACCCGATCCTTGGATTGGAGGGGGTCTGCTCCATCTCTGGGGACGATTATGACCGAAAACCATTCCGGCACCGTACCCCGGGTGCGTATGAGGGGATTGTGAAACTCCTCCTAGACCGTAAAGAGGTCAACCCGAACTCGAAAGACAATGATGGCAAAACACCACTCCTCTGCGCTACGCAGGGTGTTTGTGAGGGGATTGTGAAGCTGCTCCTTGACCGGGAGGAGGTAAACCCTGACTTGGAAGACAATGAAGGCCAAACACCACTTCTGTGTGCAGTGGGGAGTGGGCATGATGGGATTGTAAAACTGCTCCTTGACAGAGGCAATGTCAACCTCAACTCGAAAGACAATTGTGGCTCAACGCTACTCGGTATTGCTGCCGGGCGTGGACTTGAGGGGATTGTGAAGCAGCTCCTGGACCAGAAAGAGGTCAGCCCCGATGCAAGAGACAATCGTGGGCGAACACCACTCTGGAGTGCCGCCAAGGGTGGGCATGAGGAGGTTGTGAAGCTACTGCTAGACCGGAAAGAGGTCAATCCGAGCGCAAGAGACAAGCATGGCCGAACTCCACTCCAGTTTTGTGCCAACCGTGGGCATCCAGGGATTGTGAAGCTGCTCCAAGGTCGTTCGGATGCTGAGTCTGATACAGAGGCGAATTATCCCCTTGTGTCTCCTTCCTCCATTTCGGACAGCAGTTGGGAGGACTGCACTGATTCTGAATCTGAGGACCTTCAATGCTAGGGCAGTTAGAAAAGGAGGGGTGGGTTAGGTTGTGGTTTGTATTCGGTATAATGGTTTTATATTTTTGTGGCAAAAAAAGTAGAGGTGGAGAAGCGAGCGGGGTGGACGGCAAGGGGAGGCCTGGAGCGAGTATTGCAAATATATATAGTTTCGTATAATATATGGAATTGTTTTGCAAGATGTTGATCTTTTGAGTTGTTCTCGCAGTTTTGTGGTGATGGCACATCACCACTCTCGCTGCATAAATAGTAGATCACTCCCGACCTCTTAGATAGAACCAAGTCTTCAGAGTCTCACACACTCTCTGAAGTCTCCAGTATACAGCCTCGCCATCACATTTTCTTTCTTTTACTTTTTTTCAACGGAATGTAAACAATTCCTACCCGTGATAACATATGAATAAAGTGTAACATATATATATCGGCAGTAGAAGGGAAGTCAAAGCGAAAAGCCTGACGGACCGGAGGAGAGAGATGAGAAAATAATTGTAGATCGGATCAATTGATTGAGTGGTGGCAAGGGAGAAGAGGTAGTTAAAGTGGGACAGCTTTAAAGAGACATTAGAAAGTTTTGACGAGTAATGTCCTACACAAAGTCGTAGAGAGTATAATACATATTTAAAGTAATGTTAACACATTGCGGGCTGTAGCTAGGGTCGTAGGAGGGATTATATCAGTCAGGGGACACATTGATAGGGAATTGGCTTTAAGGATCATGGAGGAGCTATTTTGGGATGTTGAGATCGTTCTGGAATGGTTGAGCTGGCCAAAAGTTCTGGCTTTGTCAGCTTAGTATATTTCCTTAGAGTTTGTTGAGTTTAGGAGTGGTGCAATGTTGTTGGTTAGAGAGATGCTTATATCTCCAACCCTGACCTTAGCTAGTGGAGAGGGAACCGAACTAGTCTATTATTCTTCCATCAGAGTTCGCAGGCCGCAAGGCCAACCTGCACATAGTATGCAGATGTAGAGTCCGGCCTGGCCCGGTCAAGGTGAAACTGGCCTTGTATTTTCAGGCTTTCGGCATACCCCATCTGATTGGTAAATATTTTATTTATAGGTATCATAGTAGACATCTTAAGATACCCACAACTATCTGAGGACACCCCCAATGCCAGCAGATATATGCAGATGCCCGAAGATATCCGAAGATACCTGTCTTGAAGGTGGATCAACGGTGACAGAGGAGTGGAATAGACGCTGGAAAACGACAAGCCAGGAGTTCTCAGGCCGGAATGGTCGCACACATAGGAGGGGGAGTTCACTCCATTCAACAACCCTCTCGTAGCAACTGGCCAACGGCAAAAAAACAGAAGTATATATCAACTACTAAAGGCACCACACATGCCTATGTAAGTCCCCCCTTGCGCTTTCCTCACCTGGTGGCTAGAAAATGAAACAAAGTCTCATAGCTTATAGCTTCTAGGGATATGGAACTCTTCTGTCGGGCTAATTCACGTTTTCCTTATAGGGTTCTAACTCTCCTCAAACATTCCCTGGCTATAGCATGGGTCAAAAACTCTCCAACATTCCCGCCTTCACAATGCTCTCCCGAAACAATGGAAGCGTCATGAGAGATTGCTGAGCATCATGTCATGGTTTCAAACAAAAGATTGTTAGATTCTATTAAAGTCACAACTTATCACTCGAAAGCCAGCAGATATGGGCAGTCCTGCCAGGGCCTGTCAGATAGTTCTTTAACCCCGACTATCGCCCACAGCCCGGCCCAGCCTGCCGCCAAAAAAGCCCACGGTGGCCAGCCTGGACCCCATACCTGGCCAGATTGGCTGCTTCTAAGACAGTCTTCCATATTCCGCTGATCTTAGGGGCTGTCGCAAACTCATTCAGCAATCCTAAGCGGCAGGTTAGCTGGCTTTGGGCACGGCCGCACTAACTGACACTTTTTCAGAGACAGCCGGGGAGGATTATGGGAAAGCACATTTCCTAAATCAAAGCCAGGCCCGTCGGTTTCGAATCATGAGTGATAGCCTGGTCCAACCCTGACCCTATTATGCAGAAATGACTGTTCCGCTTATAGGGTCAGGGTTCAATCACGCTATCACTCGTAACCCTATGTTGACTTTACGAGCTATGGAATATCTAGATCTCGATTCTACCTTCGCATGTATGGGGAAACGGGTGATATTCTTATAATATTAGACAAAATTGTATCGGGGGAGATACAAATTTTGTGAGGAGGAGCCGGGGAACAAGTGTAATATCGCGGTTAATATTAATCTACTAGAGGAGGCGGAAGGGTCATTAAAGGATTGTGTAAAGACACTAGAGGTAGGATCGTGGTCGTTTAGTGTAGATTTAAAGATCGTGGTTGCTGATTAGTTGACGATAATTGATGTGTTTAAGCGAAATCGATAGTACTGGAAACTTCTTTTTTTATTATTCTCGTATTCTGAGGGATTGGCAGTGAGAAGCTTGTCGGCAGTGTTTAGGTGTCTGTGGACGACCTGGGCATCTGCAGGCCATTCAGTCCAAATTGAAATTAAGAATAACCGGGGGGCTTTGGCCTTGATCACTTCGGGGTTGGGCCTGGCGGTTACCTGGGCGCCGCCTGGCTTTAGCGGTGGTCGGTAGTTTCCACCGGACTGACCGCTTGGGATCGCTAGTCGCCCTTTCTCACACCATGAGTTGCTCACCGATCGCAGAAGCTAAACCCTGAACCGTCTATCTTAGGGACTACAGAATCTACCGGTATAGAAATTACAGTATAGATTTGAGCTGTAGTTTGGGTGTGGGAGTGGATTTCAACGGTGGTGTGAATACTGGTAGATGAGAAAAAGGAGCTGCCCCGAAAGTGACTCCAAAGGCCAAAAGGGTAGCATTGTGCTCGGATACTCGGGGACTGTGGTGCATAAGTTTCTTGTTGTTTTCTTTTCGCGTTGTGGATGGTTCATGTTGAAGTTGCTTTGTGCTCTCGGTTTGTTTTTTCTCGTTTGTTGGCGGGGGGGTTCTTGCCGAGTAGGGGTGGAGCATCTCCGTCGGCTTACCGGCAGGTGGGTAGAGTAACTTCTGTGGGAATGCGGAAGAGTTATTGTGGGAGCTTAGTGGTTCCGGGTGTGACATGAAACTCTTTTGGGGTAGAGAACAGTCGGGTAACGAATTGCATAGTATGATGGACTCCCATTCCTCGAGTAGAATTCTTTGGAGCAATTGAGGAGTATTTGTGGGGTTAAGGGCGCGTCTGGTTGCCATCTCAAACCTTCGTTTTGACCCCGGTTATGAAGGTTTGCGACAAAATGCAATTTTGTTGTTGAGTGGCATGTCTGGTTGCCACAAAAACTCAATAATCAAAACTCAATAATCATCTCAAAACGAAGGTTTCTGAAATACTGGTCTGACCAGTATTTCACAAACCTTCATCTTGGAACAGTGTGCACAAGCTATAATAACCCACCACAATCAACCTTTTTAAATAAAAAGAAATAAAAAAAATAAGTATTGCAATACAGATGCTACTGTGTTCCCCATAATAATTATTTTGGTTTTTTTGAGTGACTTTTTTAAATTTGGTTTTGTGGTGACCAGACACACCCCTTCGAGGCTGAAAATGTTGAATTATGAGAACTTGAGATTATTGTGGTTGCTTGCCGAAACTCTTGATTTGTGATTATCAAGGTTTGAAAACTCCGGGACGACCAGATGCGCCCTAAATTTTTTGGGGGTTTTGTTTGAATTATAATGGCATTGTGGTTTTGGCCGGAAGCGCAGGTGTATCTGGGTGCTATAATATCTTCCTGGAAATTAACTCTCAAATTTAGCATACAACACTGATAACCACGGTCGGCTAAACCCCTCTTTATCGGCGGCAATCAGCTACACAGTAGGAGGTTAGTGACAAAATCGGCGGGTAGAATGGTATGTGAACATCGCTCCACCTTTAGATTCTTTCTCTCCTGACTAAATTTACGCCGGTCGGGTATTACCTTTACAAGCCGGCATAGATCAAGTGATAGTCCAGTACTGGATATCATACACGATATTACGACCACTGAAATCCTTGAATGGATTATGAAAAGAGAGGCGAGTGTGTAGGTGAGGAGGGGGGTACTGTACTGGGGTAGGGACGAAAAAATCGGAAAAAAAGATCAGCAAGATTATCTGGGGAGTGAGGTAGCGAGGACAACACTTTGGAAAAAAATTAGGCTTGGCAGACATCAGAAAGTCGGATGACCATAATTCTCGTATTTTCTTGTGTGATCGGCTTAGAATGACACAACAACAACGTACCCAACTATTCAAGTCCTTGACTGTCAGGGTATAGGAGGGAAAAAAACAAGAGAATCGTAGAAGCCAGGAAATATGTTCATGATGTCAGTACTCGAGTACTTGAATGATTGAGTAGAGTAGAAAATCACATAAATACTGACAGACCAGAGACTGATTGAGCCTTGTACGATAGCAGCACTAGGGTCTCATTACAGTTCACTCAGCCAAAATGTTCTCCTCTCTCACCGCCCATTCTATAGTCTCTACCCCTCCCTCTTCTGATACTCTCGCTCTAGAATCCACCGTCCCTGGTTTCCATAGCCCATCTCAAGCTCATTCTAGAGTCTTTACCCCTCCCTCTTCTAGTACTCTCGCTCCAGAATCCACCATTCCTGATTCCCCTAGCCTGTCTCAAGCCCTAAGCATAAACGAAGAATTTGAGGACTCGGATGATAGTGGTAACCAGCCCAGCCCAGGATCCGAAGATACTGAGTCAGTGATTAGTGGACAAGCAGAAGGTATGAAAGTCCCAGCTCTTCTACTCTGGTCTGTAGTTTGGGTAGTATAGCCCAAGTACTACTAGTGAACCCTGAATAAAGCCGGACACTTAAGGTGGCAATTCCAATACAGAGCCTTAGTGTTAGTCCGTGGCTTTAATTCAGGTATGTTAGTATAGAGTGTTAGGAAAAAAAAAGTAACATAAGGGAAATAGGTTCCGGATCATATCAAATCAGTTTGGCTGAAACCCGTATTGCTGTGCGCACCCTACGCTACTATGCCAACTGGTCATACCGGAAAATACAGGAGGAGTTTAATATTCCGCTCAGTACACTACACCGGACTATTCATGGTGCGAGGACCCAGCCAAGCCAAAGCATCTATCATGGCCGTGGGCGTTACCCTAGGATCAATGCCGAAGTTAAGTGAAGACTTATTGAAACTGCAACTGCGAATGCTCACAATCGTCGACTCTCTTTGCCAATGGTAGCTGAGCTTGCTGGAGTGCAAGTAAGTGCCCGGGCCCTACGTCGAGCATTTGCAAGCGAAGGGTATCACCGCCGAGTAGCCCAAGTGAAGCCATACCTATCTCCTCCTACGAGACAAAAACGAAAGGCCTGGGCGGAGCAGTACCGTGATTGGCAGGTATCTGACTGGAGTGATGTAATCTGGTCCGACGAGTGTGCGCTCTCTGTGCGAGATGTATCTGGGACAATTTGGGTGACTCGTAGGCCTGGGGAGGAGTACCTGGAGGATTGTCTCGTACCCAGATTTGCACGGCGAACCACAGTTATGATTTGGGGCGCTATTTATCGCAATTACAAAGGGCCACTAGTTATATGGAATACGAATAGCTGGGGCAACATAAATGGCTCTACCTATATCGAAAATATTATTCGCCCTCATCTCCATCTGTGGTGATGTTCACTTTACCATAACGATATGACAAACTCCGGGTACGTCTACTTTCAACAGGATGGGGCACCGGCTCATCGTTCCAAGCATGCAGCGGCCGCATTTCAGGAACTAGGAATGGGCAACTATATATTCCCCTGGCCTCCCTCCTCTCCCGACCTCTCCCCTATTGAAGGAATCTGGCGTCTCCTCAAACGTCGGATTATGCACCGCGATCCCCGCCCACTTACCGTTCCGGATCTTCATTCTGCTATTATTGAAGAATGGGATCGAATCTCTCCAGATGAGATTCTTAATCTTACTGCATCTGTACCAGAACGCGTACAAGATGTGCTTGGTAGCAATGGTGGGCATACAGCATGGTAGGCTTGAAATCTACTTTTTTTTTGTTTGTGATTTCTCACTCTCTCGCTCTGCAAGTTGGTTCTTTTTTACTTTCTACTATGGCTCGAGAAGGCAAAGCAGGTGAGCTTGTCGTCTCTTGTTCACACTATCATTAAATTTCATTCCTACACGCAAGCCACATCTCATATTCTTCCTTCTGTGGCTCCTAAGACAAATAGTCTAGCTTTTGGCTTTTATTCTGGGCGAGTTGGTCATAGTATGAGTAGGGTTGACAAGCTCACCCTTCTCACCTTCTCACACCATAGTTCCTACTCGCGCTTCTTCTTTTACCACTATGCTTTCTATGAATAAGTCTTTCTTTTATTGTGATGGGAACAGGCGAGTAGTGGGTACATGAGTCTAGTGATCGATGAGAGAATAAGGATAACTCTGTTATGTTTTTCATATATACACCCACTTGTCTTTACTATTAGTTTTGCAAGGAAAAATCTTCTTTTAGTTCACGTGAATATTCCTTCTACTCAATCGGATCCCGCCAAACATGCCCTTAATGTAGCCAGACTTGGTGTGAATGAGAACCATGAGATCGAAGCATTTAACTTCAATGACTTGATGCAACCAGGTTACACCAGAGTAAGGATCACACCCCTCTTATAATTCTCATGTCCACTAAGTCTAGCCTATTCATTATTTGTGAAGAAATACAGTATTCAGAATCGGTATCACTTCCTATCACTTGGTGCACCTCACTGGTGTACCACCTTATTTAAGATGTCTTGCAACCTGATCGCTTTTCACCCGTTGCCACATCGATCATCCCCTTATTCCCTGTTTTGCCACCAGAAGTTTTCCGATTTTTTCGTCCCTACCCTAGTACAACCGGTTGCCCAGCCCTATTGTCACTGGCACGGGTGGTACAGTTCTGTACAGTACACTACTGTTCACCTAATTCTCATACCCAACATGTATCTGTGGCAGTGTTGCTGGTGAAAATGTAATTTACGATGCAACCGAAGATCGCTGTGGATGGTACGTTTCACCGGCCATGACACTGCTACATACAAGGCAAGAAACCTATTAACCGAAACGGTCGGGGGTGTATTTGGCTGGTTAACCTCGAATAACTGTTGCATAACTTCTTGCCTGGCCTTTTGTACAAGTTGGGGTATGAGAATTAAGTGAACAGGGGTGTACTGTACCTCGATACTAACAACCCAAACCATGCTAGGTACAGTACTTCATGCTTTCCATTCAACAGTTTCAAAAATTCATATCATGGTTTAAAGTTCTTTCAAATATCACCCCAAGCGCCGGAGGAATTGTCGGCTACTTTAGGACCCAACCTAGAGCCAAAAAAGACAGCGTCAAGTCTTTCCATTTCTTGTATGATACAAAGTATTCAGAGATTGCGCCAAGACCATTGTACCAACTGTAGCTCTCTTGAGTATTCCTCAAATCACTCTAAATACGGAGTATTAAAGGGTTGGAAAGTAAAATCTGTAAATCTTTGCACATATAAATGATTATTTTCAAAATCGCTGCACGTGATTAGTGGCTAAAAGGTTGTGAATATGGCCGCTCTCGGTAAAGAACTGTTGCACCACTCATCATTTTTGGCGCCAGCCTCGTATAACTGTGATACACTGACCACGAAGTTACCCCGCTTTTGCTGAGCTTCAACTCCGAGGTATTCTATCGCTTCTCAACTCCGGGATATTCCATTGCTTTCGCAATCTTAACAACGCCTTCATCGCAAAGCAATATGAGCACTTTAACTCATCTTGAACCGGGTGCTACCAGCACAGGTCATGTCAACAGTTTTAACCAAATTAATAGCCACAACACCACTACCAACATAACATATGTGGATCGAAAGGCGAAAGTCTTGAATTGGCTGTCACCCCTACAACCTCGCACACGCCACAACGATATTCGAGCCCGAAGACAGGAGGGTTTAGGGGAATGGTTTTTACAAACCGATGAGTTTCTCAGATGGCGTGACGCGAATGGTTCTCGTAGAGCTACTCTGTTTTGTTCCGGAAATCCCGGGGTTGGAAAGACCTTTCTTAGGTAGGAAAGAGTATTACCTAGGAGGGAAGGTTATAGCTAACTGGATAAAACACTAGCTCTCTGGTGATTGATAGGCTGTGTGAGGACTTTGGGGATGGGGACGACGCTGTCGCCTGCATTTATTGCGATTTCCAGGACCACGAGAGTCAAACCGCTGCGAACATGATCGGTGCCCTCACCAAGCAGATCGTGAATAGGCTAAGCATGGTTCCTACTGAGATCGAGGAAGCATTCAAGAGAGCAGATGGCGAGGCTGGGGGCCGAGGACTTCAAGTTTCAGAGTCCCTTAAGTTTTTGCGGGCTGCCCTGACTCCGGTAAAGCGAGCATTCCTTTGTATTGATGCACTAGACGAATGTTCCGATAAACATCTATCCAATCTTCTAATCTCATTGCATACCGTTTGTCAGGCGTCGGCAGGCGTCCGTTTATTTATTACTGGAAGACCCCCCATTCGAAATCCGTTAGAGAAATATCTTCCGGGAGGTGTGCAGGTTATCTCATTTAGCCCAAATAATGGGGATATTAGGGAATACCTTGAGATGAAGTTGAAGCATGACTTGGATTCGGAAGAGATGAGCCCTGCACTCAAGGCCGATATTATGAAACGTATTCCCGAAAAGATCCCTGATATGTATGTGATGGCTAATTCTCTATCTAAAGCTTGGAGTGATCGCTAATAATAGTGCCTAGATTCCTGCTCGTTTCCTTGAGCATAGACGCAATATTAGATGAGGCAACAATCTGCAAAAGGCGAGAAAGACTCGACCTAATGACAAGTGGACTCGGATTGGACGGCGCCTACGATGCGACATTGGATAGGATCAAGGGTCAGAGAAAAGGCAAAGCAGCGCTCGGCATGGCTACATTGATGTGGATTTCTCGGTCGGCACGTCCGATGCACATTGGGGAGCTACGCGATGCCCTTGCAGTCGAGGTTGGCACAAGTGATATGGATTACGATAATATCCCTTCGGAAAAAACCTTATTAGCCTCCTGCTTGGGACTTGTTACGGTGGACGAGAGCTCAATTGTCCGGCTGGTACATTTTACCCTTCAAGAATATTTCAACAACCATTTCGAACATTTCGAGAGACCCCTGGCGACAATCGCCGAAGTTTGTTTGACGTATCTAAACTTTGATTCAGTTAATAAGATCTCTTATACTCTTAATTGCGCTCCGGCAGAGACCCGCTTCCTCCAATACGCCTCCAGCTATTGGGGACTCTATGCGAGAAATGGGTTTACAGAAGGTGTAAAATCACTTGCACTTCAGCTACTCGAAAAATTTGGTAGACATATATCGGCAACACTTCCTTTATGGGGAAGCTTCGATGGGCTGGAGCAGAAGACATGGCGTCCCGAGAGATTCACTGGTCTTCACAGCGCGGCATACTTTGGATTTGATGAGATCGCGATTGCTTGGTTGGAGAGGATGGAGGGTTTTAATGCAGATAAGAGTGACAGCTGGGGCCGTACTCCATTACTGTGGGCCGCGGAATGTGGGCACGAGGGAATGGTGAAGCTGCTTCTTAGCCGAAGAGAGGTCAACCCCGACTCAAGAGACAATGATGGCAAAACACCACTCTTCCGCGCTGCGGAGCGTGGACATGAGGGGGTTGTGGAGCTGCTCCTTGACCGAGAAGAAGTCAACTCCGACTCGAAAGACAATGGTGGCACAACACCACTCGGGAGGGCTGCGGGGTGTGGGCACGCGGGAATAGTCAAGTTGCTCCTTGATCGGAAAGAAGTCAACCCCGACTCGAGAGATAATAGTGACCAAACACCGCTCTGGTGTGCTGCTGAGGGTGGGCATGAGGGCATTGCGAGGCTTCTCCTTAACCGGAAAGATGTCAACCCTGACTCGGGAGACAATTTTAGCCGAACACCACTCTGGTGTGCTGCCAAAGGTGGGAATGAATGGATTGTAAAGCAGCTCCTTGACCGAAAAGAGGTCAACCCCGACTCAAGAGACAATTGTGGCCGAACACCACTCCAGTGTGCCGCCGAGGATGGGCATGTGGGGATTTTGAAGATACTTCTAGACCGGAATGATGTGAACCCCGACTCGAAGGACAATGATGGTACAACACCACTCATGCGGGCTGCGCTTGGTGGGCATGACAGGAGTTTGAAACTCCTTCTTGACCGGAAAGAGGTCAACCCCGACACGAGAGACGACCTTGGCTCAACACCACTCGCGAGTGCTGCGGGGCGTGGATATGAGGAGATTGTAAAGCTGCTCCTTGATCGAGAAGAGGTCAATCCCGACGCAAGAGACAATTATGGCCAAACCCCGCTCTTCTGTGCTGCCGAGGGTGGGTATGAGGAGATTGTGAAGCTCCTCCTTGACCGAGAAGAGGTCAACCCCGACTCAAGAGACAATGATGGCACAACACCACTCTGCTGTGCTGCCGGGGATGGGTATGGGGGGATTGTCAACCTGATCCTTGATTTTGAGAAGTTATCCCCCGGCTTGAGAGAGGATAACCGCCAAGAACTATTCCGGCGCCCTACTGAGGGTGGGTATGAAGGGATTGTGAAGCTGCTCCTCGACCGGAAAGAGGTCAACCCCAATTCGAACGACAATGATGGCACAACACCACTCATCAGGGCGGCGCAGGGTGGGTGTGAGGGGATCGTGAAGGTGCTCCTTGGTCGGGAAGAAGTTAAACCCCACTCGAAAGATAATGATGGTAGAACAGCGCTCCAGTGGGCTGCCCACGGTGGGCATGAGCAGATTGTGAAGATGCTTCTAGACCAGAATGATGTGAACCCCGACTCGAAAGACAATGATGGTACAACACCACTCATGTGGGCTGCGGAAGGGGGAGGTGAGGGGATTGTGAGGCTGCTCCTTGACCTGAAAGAGGTCGACCCCGACGCAAGAGACAATCATGGCCAAACACCACTCCACTGTTCTGCCCACGGTGGGCATGAGGAGATTGTGAAGATACTTCTAGACCGGAATGATGTGAACCCCGACTCGAAAGACAATGGTGGTACAACACCACTCATGTGGGCTGCGGAGGGGGGAGGTGAGGGGATTGTGAGGCTGCTCCTGGAAAAAGAGGAGGTTAACCCAGACTTGAGAAACAGTACTGGAGAAACACCACTCTTGTGGGCTGCCCAGCGTGGGCATGAGGGGATTGTGAGGCTGCTCCTTGACCGGAAGGAGGTCAACCCCGACGCAAGAGACAATCATGGCCGAACACCACTCTGGAGCGCCGCCAAGGGTAGGTATGAGGGGATTGTGAAGCTGTTCCTTGACCGGAAGGAGGTCAACCCCGACTCCAGAGGCAAGCATGGCCGAACGCCACTCCACTGTGCTGCCAAAGGTGGGAATGAGTGGATTGTGAAGCAGCTCCTTGAACGAAAAGAGGTCAACCCCGACTCAAGAGACAATGATGGTCGAACACCACTCTGGAGTGCTGCCATTAGTGGGAATGAGGGGATTGTGAGGCTGCTCCTTGACCGGAAGGAGGTCAACCCCGACGCAAGAGACAATCATGGCCAAACACCACTCCACTGTTCTGCCCACGGTGGGCATGAGGAGATTATGAAGATACTTCTAGACCGGAATGATGTGAACCCCGACTCGAAAGACAATGATGGTACAACACCACTCATGTGGGCTGCCAAAGGTGGGAATGCATGGGTTGTGAAGCTGCTCCTTGACCGAAAAGAGGTCGACCCCGACGCAAGAGACAATCATGGGGGAACACCACTCAACTGTGCCGCGGGTGGTGGTCTTGAGTGGATTGTGAGGCTGCTGCTTGACCGGGAAGAGGTCTACCCCGACTTGAAGAACGACGATGGCGCAACACCACTCTGGACTGCTGTCAAGGGTGGGCATGAAGGGATTGTGAGGCTGCTCCTTGCCCGCAGAGAGGTCAACCCCAACTCAAAGGACAATGATGGCAGGTCACCACTCCAGTGTGCTGCGGCAGGTGGACATGTGAGGATTGTGGAGCTGCTCCTTGACCAGAAAGAGGTCAACCCCGACGCTAGAGACAATCATTGCCGAACACCACTCCTGTGCGCTGCGGGGGGTTGGCGTCAGAGGATTGTGAAGTTGCTCCTTGACCGAAAAGAGGTCGACCCCGACTCGAAAGACAATGATGGCACAACCCCTCTCCTGAGTGCGGCCTCGAGTGGGAATGAGGGAATTTCCAAGCTGCTCCTTGACCGGAGAGAGGTCAACCCCGGCTCAAGAGACAATAATGGCCGAACACCTCTCTGGTGTGCTGCCAAGGGTAAGCATGAGGGGATTGTGAAGCTGCTCCTTGATCGGAACGATGTCAACCCCAACTCGAAAGACAATGATGGCACAACACCACTCCAGTGTGCGGCGGGGGGTGGTCATGAAGGGATTGTGAAGCTGCTGCTTGACCGGGACGAGGTCAACCCCGACGCAAGAGACAATCATGGACGAACATCAATCTGGTGTGCTGCCAAGCGTGGTCACGATAGGATTGTGGAGCTACTCCAGGGTCGTTCGGACGCTGAGCCCGATACAGAGGCGGATTATCCCTATTTGTCTTCTTCCTCCTCTTTTGGAAGTATTTATGAGGACCATTCCGACTCCGATGATTGATGGGAGGTCTTCGTTCAATGTTAGTATTGTTAGAAAACGAGGGGTGGATTGGGCTGGGTTTTATAATAAGTTATGTATGATATGATATTTTCTATTTTCCCTGTGAAAAAGGGGGGGCGCGGAGAAGGGCAGGGGCAGGAGGGCAGGCAGAGGTGGGGGGGCACGTATCCCAGATATATATAGTTATATAGATGTGATATTGAATTCCCTTGCGAGATATTGCTCCTTTTAGGATTCTTTTCTTGTTCTGGCTAGTTGTGGGGATGGCAGATCATTACAATGTTCAAATGTTATCACTCGTTGAAATCGTTTAAATTTTGTTAAGAAAATAACAAATAGGATAGCGAGGCTATATACCGGAGACTTGACGGAGCGAGAGCCCTTGGCAACTTAATCTTATCTATGAGGGCTTGAGTTAACAACTATTTTTGCAGCGAAACAATGATATAATAGCCGGTTACCCTCCTATTCGCTTCGCTCATAGTCGGGAAAACCAAGTGTTACGCAAAAGCAAGGGTTACGCTCCGTTTTTTTTCTTTTTTACTTGTCAAACATGTAACAGGTTTACTCCTGTCTAACGAAAAGGTACAATAGAAGGCTAGCGGTTGACCGGCAAGCGCTAGATCTAAGGGAGGCTTCAAGAGACCCGGAGATAAAGGGATAATTGTTAAAGGGCCAGTGGAACTCTGAGATCGCCGTTCAACCAAGTATATTCATAAATGAAGAGTCTGCTGAAGTCTGCCGTTCTCCTGCTAGCCAGGAGATAAGTTTAAATACAAGAGCTCTCTCAGAGCGATAGTAATCAGATATCCTGCAACCACGATCATTACCGGGCAGTGCACCTTGCCCTGCATGTCCTGTGATCCCACATGAAACCTAAGAGTCATAACACTGCCTCAATGCTATCGTCAGCTTACATGACCGTTCCTTCACTTGTGTTTCTAAATAAAACAACAAACATGCAAAACTAAACTTAACACAAGCTACTAGGCCTTAATATAGCTCCGGGGCGGTAAAACAATCAAACTAATCAAAGTAAGCAAAGTAATCAAACTAAACATAGGAAATCCTGCACTCCGCTCCTGTATACAGTTACCGGAACATGTATACATGTTACAAAACAGCACAAACCCACCTGCGACACCCGTGTTCTACAAAGTTAATCCCCTTTCAGCAACTCCGATGGCAGACCAATCCCTCGCACCACCCAATTCAATGCGCTCGAGTCTAGCAAATCATTCCTCCTCTTTAAGATCACCGTTTACTTCGCTCCAGCCAGACCAATCCCAGTCATCCAGCTCTTGCGATTCAACTCCCCCGGGTGCATCTCATTCAGGAAATTCCTCCATCATGTTCAGCCAAGGGAACCTTAGTCTCTCTTCTATCCAATTGCTCTCCCGGGCCCAGCTATCAATTGCCTCCGCCCCCCAGAATTCCACCTCTCAGCTTGCCCATTCTGTCACCCAAGAAAGCTCAGGCCCTATTTGTAACAGGTTTACTCCTGTCTAACGAAAAGGTACAATAGAGGGCTAGCGGTTGACCGGCAAGCGCTAGGTCTAAGGGAGGCTTCAGAGAACTCGAAGGTAATGAGGAATAATAGTTAAAGGGCAAGTGGAACTCTGAGATCGCCGTTCAACCAAGTATATTCATAAAACATGAGTCTGCTGAAGTCTGCCATTCTCCTGCTAGCCAGGAGATGAGTTTAAATACAAGAGCTCTCTCAGAGCGATAGTAATCAGATATCCTGCAACCACGATCATTACCGGGCAGTGCACCTTACCCTGCATGTCCTGTGATCCCACATGAAACCTAAGAGTCATAACACTGCCTCAATGCTATCGTCAGCTTACATGACCGTTCCTTCACTTGTGTTCCTAAATAAAACAACAAACATGCAAAACTAAA
>Ga0307509_10004032_pt1 | contig 21591 bp, 16 predicted proteins | sample 10_EM_MG_FD_202245 | JGI IMG/M metagenome (GOLD analysis project Ga0307509, IMG submission 202245) | Populus trichocarpa ectomycorrhiza microbial communities from riparian zone in the Pacific Northwest, United States - 10_EM | ecosystem: Host-associated > Plants > Roots > Unclassified | place... | reverse complement strand
GGCGACTTCCCGCAGTACTGGACCTTTCACACCCGCAGAGAACGCGAACGCCTCTACCTCCGGCCCGACCAGCACAACAACGAACTCCCGGCCTGACCGGCGAGCTCACTTCAGAAGAGCCGCACCCGATCGATATGACTGAGCGGGTTCGGAGTAGCTGGGTGTGTGCGGCTGCGGCCTCGCCTTGAATGAGTGCGAGCGCCCCTCGTGTGTCACCCGTCTCCGCGGTCACGTGAGTCCGCTTGACGATCTCCATGAAGGTGTAGAAACACTCGGCGAACGCCGCGTACGCGCTTCTGCGGGCGTCGCGGCGAACTCGCACATGGTCAGCGCGTCCTTGGCGGTCGAACTGCGCTCGTTGTTGATGCAGTTGAGCCAACGCGCTGCGTGCGCTCAAACGCACCGTGATGAGGGCTGCCGCGGTGGCCCCCACCGCTCCGAAGATCGCACCAATGAGCGCGGAGACCCCCTGATCCATGGATGCAGTGTGACCCACAAGGCACGCCCCCGTCAGCGAATCAGCGTGTCGCCTCAGGATCCTCACGGCCTCCGAAGACCCATGGCCTTGCTCAGCCGCGTTGGTTCAGCGCTCTGGTCAGGTCCCGGTTGGCCGCCCTCGCGGCATCGAGATCGGATCGGGCCTCCTCCAACGCGGCGGTCAGTTCGACGTTTTGCTGCTCCAGTCTGGTGATCTTCCGTTGGAGTCCGTCGATGTCAGTCGGGACTCCGAGTCCCGACTCCTGCCAGGCCTGAGTCCCCAGCACCTGTGACAGCCGCTTCTCCAACTGCTGGACGCGGGCGGCCAGGCGAGCGTTGCGAGCCTGGGCGTTGGCGAGATCGGCTTGGAGCGATGCCCGGCTCACCGGCGAGGTGCCGGCCGGGTCCTGAGCCGCCGGTTCGAGCTCGGCGGCATGCACGACTTCCAGCAGGTCGCGGTGACGATAGAGGAAGCTGCGATCGACTCCGGCTTGCCGGGCGATGGCCGAGACGCTGATCGGTGTGCCGTTCCTCGCGGCGTTCTTCACCGCGGTTGCGACACGCTGGCGGCGGCGCTCGGTGTCGGCCTGACGGCCGTCACGCATGGCAGGGATCACGGCAGCCTCCAGGGCCTGACATCGGGAAGTGGCTGGCCGACGCGGGGCATGCCCAGCATCACCGCGCGGCCGCGGCGGACCACGGCGACGGCTTCCTCGATCTGGGTACGTTCCTCGTCGGCAAGGTCGTCCAGGTCCGCCTTGACCCGGTTGATCAGACGGCGGACCCGCCGGATTTCCTCCTCGGAGGGCATCGCTTCGCTGCGGGCCCAGTCGTCGGCCTCGAAGGCCGACATCAGCCGCTCGCGGCTGCGGAGGAGGTCAGAGAGGTATCGCTCCAGGTCAGGAAGGTAGGAGACGTCGGTGCGGAAATGGTCGCATCCGATGCAGCGGAAGCGGAGCGGGCAGCTCTGGCCGCCAGCTGCGACGTTGTGGGGTTCCAGGCAGATGCCGTAGGCCGTGGCGACTTCCCCAATGGCTCGCCGCACGTGTTCGGAGTCCAGAAGTCCTTGTGCTTTGCGCCAGACGCGGTTGCCGCTGCGGTCGAACTGCAAGGCAGTGACCCGGTCGACGGCCTCGCGTCGTCGTTCCTGGCTGACCCGGTAGTACCCCTGAGTTGTGGAGAGTTCACGATGGTCCATCAAATCCATGAGCACGTCCGGGGCGATGTTGGCGTCCGCGTGCCGCTGGGCGAAGGAGTGACGGTAGGCGTAAGGGAAGATCTTGGACTTGTCGAACGGCAGCAGCTTCGTCACCAGCTGCCCGTCGGCCTCGATGACGATCGGAATCATGATGTCGGGCAGGGCGTTGACCCACGCCCGATGAGCGTCGCCGACCGAGCCGATCGGCTTCGTCCCCTCGGGGTTGGCCACCGGGCTCGGCAGCAGCTTGAGCTTGCCGGCCGGGGTGCCGGGGAACCGTTCGCGTACCCGTTCCTGCTGTTCCGTGATCACGGCGGCGGTCGCCTTCGCGATCGGCAGACGACGGCCCAGCCGGTAGTTCTTGGAGTTGTCATAGATAAGGACCAGGGTTCCGTCCGGGTCCTTGGCCAGGCACTCCAGCGCGAGCGTGCTGATCTCGTCCGGCCGCCGACCGGTGTCGACAAGCAGCTCGGTCGCGACGCGATACTCGCGGTTGCTCATCTTCTCCAGCAGATCGAGGTTGTCGCAGAGCTCCCGCATCACCTCGTCCGGCAGGTCCCGTCCGGCCTCGGTGTCCTCGGGCTCGTCGGGGATGTCCTCCATGGACAGGGAGAAGTCGGCTGGCAGACCCTCGAGCACCTGGCCGGGCCCGGTGAGGCCCAGGACACGGATCCGGTTCACGATTCTCCGGACGTAGCGGATCACGTTGACCCGGTGATGAGCCCCGAAGACGCCGGTCTCGGCGAGGAACGCGACCCGGTTGCAGAAACTGACCATGTCCGTGCGGCTCAGCAGCCGGAGCTGATGGCCTTCGTCATCGCGCTGCAGCCGCAGGCTCTCCGAGAGCTGTTCCATGCCGCGAATCATGTTCTGCATGGAGCCGGCGACGTTCCGGCCGCGCCGCCGCGGGAGTTCGTCGTAGGCCCAGACCTTGACCGCCTCCCGCAGGGGCTGCTGATGGATCCGGCTGAAGGTGAGGGTGCCGTGGTGGCCGAAGACGAACAGGTCCCAGACATCCTTGAGCCGTTCGGTCTCCGCAGTCGCCCCGAGTCTGCGCAGCGCGGTCTGAGCACCCCTGATGATCATCCTCAGATCGTCGACTATCCCCGCGTGGACCAGGTCGTCGTCTTCGAGTGTCTCCAGGCTGGGGATCTGGAGCAGACGCAGCTGATCGCTGATGTGCCGCATCCGGTGATCCTTGGTCTTCACCTCCCGGGCGGTCCGGGTCTGCAGGCAGTAAAGGAGCTCGGCAACGAGCCGGTCGGGCAGCCCGCGCAGGCTGACCTCGCGGTTGACGGCCACCGCCGACGACGTCAGACGCCACCGCTCCTCGTCTCCGCCGAAGGTCCCCAACCGCCGTTCGCGGTTGAGGCGACCTCGGTGGACCTCGCAGTAGCGGGTCCGGTCCGAGCCGCGCAGCCGGTAGCAGGCGGCGACCTGACAGGATCCGAACCCGGGCAGCCCCTGCTGCGGCGAGTTCCGCAGGAAGTCCTCCACGGTCAGCTCGGATGACGTGTGCCAGCGTGCCTGGTGCGCGGTGCAGAGCCCGTGGGTCACCAGCCGGGGCGGCCGCTGGCAGCCCGGGACGCGGCAGAGGGTCTGTCCGTCGGAGCGGTGATAGGTGCCCGGCCTGGGGACGGCGACGAAGTCCTCGAAAGGCAGGCCGGACTGCCGCCAGCGGCTTGTGCAGCCGACGCAGACCGGTTCGCCGAGCGGGGTGCCCTTCGTGCAGCCGGGGATCTCGCAGTCCGGCATGCCCAGCACGGGGTGGACCGTGGGATAGCGCACAACCCGCAACTCCCAGTCCCAGCTCACCAAGCTCAGGAACTCAACGTCCAGCGCGTCAATGATGACCGTGGTCCGCAGGTCCTGCAGTTCATGGGCCAGCGGCAGAGTTCTCCCGATCACTTCTCCCCCGTCCCGTGCAGGGTCCGCGGGGAGGGAACGCGCTCGATCGCCTCGCGCAATCGGGCCCGGTCGGGGATCAGGTAGGGCCTGGGTGACTCCGGGTGCGTCTGACCGAGCAGTGCCTGCACCTCGTCCGCCGATCCGCCGGCGTCCGCAACGTTGCTGCCGAAAGCCCGGCGGGCCATGTGCGGTCCGACCTTCCGCGACAGCTTGGCGCGCTGGCCCAGCCGCTCGAACAGCTCGCCCAGCGCGTCCGGCGGCATCGGTGCCCCTAGCGGCTCGCGGAACAGGTTCACCAGCAGGAAGTCGCTGCCGCCCGCCCCGAGGATTTCGTGGCGCTCGTCGATGTACTGGTCGAAAGCCTGGACCACCAAGAAGTCCAACGGCTGTGTCCATGCCTCCTTCGACTTCGACCAGGCCCGGTTGCTGTTGTCCCGGCGCCGGACATGCACGTGGGCGCCGCTGTAGTCACAGCCCAGGGCCCGCGAGTCGGGAAGCAGGTGGCAGTCGCTCCGGTGCAGGCCAGCCGCTTGGCCCCGGCGCAGCCCAACCCGGCCGAGCAGTAGCACGATCAGCCGATCACGGGCGTTGCGGCACTCCAGGAACATCGCCACCAGCTCCTCGTCGGTGGCCCGATCCACCTCCGCTTCCGGCTCCTGGCTCCGGTGGACGGCCCGCAGCCGGTAGGACAGGCCGGAGTCCTCCCCCTGGGCCTCCAGTGGCAGGTCCCGGCTGTCAGCCAGTTCGTAGATCTGCCCAAGCACCGACCTCGGTGCCTCGCCGACCGACACCGCGTACGACAGCAACCCCCGCACCGCCGTCAGGACGCCGTTGACCCTCCGCTCTTTGCGAGCCGGGTCAGCTCCCGGCCCCAGCACCACCGGCGCCGGGTCCTCATCCAGCGAGGACGGCGTGTACTTCAGCCAGACCATGAACAGGCCCAAGTCCCGGGCCGCGACGGACCACTCCCGCCCTGTTGCCCGGCACCAGCGCAGATACAGCGCCACGCCACCGGCGTACGCCTTCGTCGTCAGCTCGGACCGGCTCCGGCCGAACCGCAAGAACCTCAACCACTGATCAGCGATGAACACGACCTCGTAGCCGTCATCGACGACCGTCCAATACCGCACACCAGAGGGCAATCTGACAGGAAAGGCACGCAATGCGACTCCATGATCCGACGGTTGATGCAACAACCCGCCACAGAGCCGCACACCCAGAGAACGATCTTCAGAAGATCAACATAGCCCGCCGGTACAACGTCCCACCACACAGGACTGGCCCCCAGAGAAGCGGCAGGTGTCCTGTCGCGGAGCAGTGTCTCGAATGGGCCATGCGCGTGGGGCAGGCGGACGGCATCTGGGGCGGAACGACGGAAAGAGAACGCCGTGCGATGCGCGGACTCGGCATCTCGCGCGCACAACGCTGCCCGAGCGATCTATGAGGGGCGACAGCAGTATGGGCAAGGGTGAAAAGGTGGCCGACTGGGCCGAGGGGCGCCTGGGCGTCCGCAGCCTGGTCAGAGACAAGGCGCGACGGGTTTTTCCGGACCACTGGTCGTTCCTGCTGGGAGAGATCTGTCTCTACAGCTTCGTCATTCTCGTCGTCACGGGCGTGTATCTGACCTTCTACTTCCATCCGTCGATGAAGGAGGTTCAGTACAACGGCAGTTACGCACCGCTGCGCGGTCAGATGATGTCGGAGGCGTTCGCCTCGACCCTGCACATATCCTTCGACGTCCGCGGTGGTCTGCTGATCCGGCAGGCCCACCACTGGGCGGCGCTGATCTTCGTCGCCTCCCTGCTCGCCCACATGATGCGGGTGTTCTTCACGGGCGCCTTCCGCAAGCCGCGCGAAGTCAACTGGGTATTCGGATTCCTGCTGTTGGTCCTCGCCATGTTCGCGGGACTGACGGGATACGACCTCCCGGACGACCTGCTTTCGGGAACCGGCCTCGCCGTCGTGAACGGAACGATCCTTTCCATTCCGATCGTCGGAACGTATCTGTCGATGTTCCTGTTCGGAGGCGAGTTCCCCGGCCACGAACTCGTGGCCCGCTTCAACACCATCCATGTGCTGATCATCCCCGCCCTCATGGTGGGACTCCTGACCGCCCATCTCGCCCTGGTGCTCCGCCACCGGCACACCCAGTACCCGGGCCGCGGACGCACCAACAGCAATGTCGTGGGCATTCCGGCCAAGGTCCGTGCCGTCAAGTCGGGCGGGTATTTCCTGCTGGTGACCGGTGCCGTCTTCGTCATCGCCGCGGTCGCGCAGATCAACCCCGTCTGGCAGTACGGCCCTTACCGCGCCGACCAGGTTTCGGCCGGCTCGCAGCCCGACTGGTACATGGGCGTGGCGGACGGACTGCTGCGGGTGATGCCCGGGTGGGAGATCAATTTCTGGGGTCACACCCTGGCGCTCGACAACCTCATTCCGCTGACCGCGGGGGTCGGGTTCTTCCTCGCCCTGGGCGTGTATCCGTTCATCGAGTCCTGGGTGACCCGCGACTCGCGCGACCAGAATCTGCTGGACCGACCGCGTAACCGCCCCGTACGAACGGCACTTGGCGTCGCGTGGCTCAGTTTCTACGCGGTGGCCCTGATCGGCGCGGGGAACGACATCATCGCCGTCCGTCTGCATGTCGCGGTCGAGTCGGTGACCTGGGCTGTCCGCATCGGTCTCCTCGTCGTGCCTGTCGCCGCCTATTCCGTAACGAAGCGATGGGCGCTCGGACTTCAGCGCGGCGATCGCGAAAAGGTACTGCACGGACGCGAGACCGGCATCGTCAAACGCCTGCCCGACGGCGAGTTCGTCGAGTTGCACGAGCCGCTCGGCCAGGCACAACTCCACCTTCTCACCCAGCACGACCAGTACCGTCCGATCGGTCCCGGCACCGCGAATCCGCGTGCCGCCCTCCGCCTCGCCCGGTTCCTGCGGGCCCGTCTCAGCAAGAGCCTTTACGGCGAGGGCGCACAGATCACCAAACCGACGGCACAGGAATACGAGGACCAGCACCGGCCGGCCAAAGAAGTCCGCCTTCGGTGAGCAGCGCTACGGCGCACGCCTCAAAAAAGATCCGGGTGGCCCTTTCGGAGGAAAGGGCCACCCGGAACGAACAACCTCTACTTCTGGCGCGTGAGCCAGTCGACGAACCGCGTCCCGGCGATGTGTGCGTCAGGACCCGGCAGGAGCGTGTTCTCCTCCAACTCGGCGCCCCAGTACGTCGCTTGCGGGTCCGTGACGATCTTGCGGGGGTCGTCCTGGGCCGAGAGTCCCATGCGGATGAACTCCTCCAGCTGGAACGCCTCGGGACCGGCGACCTCCACCACGCCGCCCACCGGGTCCCCGACCGCGGCGCGGGCGACGGCCTCGGCCACGTCGTCGGAGACGATGGGCTGGATCTTCGCGTCGGGCAGGTGCACGGTGTCACCCTGGGTGACCCCGTCGGCGAGTCCCTTCGCGAACTCGAAGAACTGGGTGGCGTGGACGATGGAGTAGGGGTTTCCGGACGCCTTGATCAGGTCTTCCTGGACCTGCTTGGCACGGAAGTACCCACTCCCCTGGAGGCGTTCGGTGCCGACGACGGACAGCGCCACGTGATGCGCGACGCCCGCCTCGGTCTCGGCCTTCAGCAGATTCGTCGTCGAGGTGCGGAAGAAGTCCATGACCGCCTGGTCCTCGAACGAGGGCGAGTTGGACACGTCGACGACCACCGCCGCGCCCTTCAGAACCTCGGCCAGGCCCTCGCCCGTCAGCGTGTTGACACCGGTGCTGGGCGCCGCCACGACCACCTCGTGTCCGTGCTCGCCGAGCCCGGCGACCACCTTCGAGCCGATGAGTCCGGTTCCACCGATCACTACGACCTTCATGACGGAATTCCTTTCGGGTTTGTCTGATGCCTGCATCAGTAGAGACCGGGTACCGGCTCTGTCTGTGACACCGCCGACTCGACCTATTCGACGAGTTTCCCCGCGGTCGAGACTTCCTGCATCAGGACGGAAATCTCGTCGGGCACGGCTGGAATGTCCTCGCGGGTGACGCCCGTCGTCGGGGACCACACGAGATTCACCCGCAGAGCGGAATCCGGGCCGGGATAGTCGCTGCGGTTGTGACAGCCACGCGTCTCGCGGCGCTCCAGCGCCGATTCGAGGGTGGCCCGGGCCGCGAGCGCGGCCGACTTGAGATCGAAGGCGTGCGCCAGATCCTGATAGCCCGCGATGTCCGGGTGGATACCGACGGCCTCGATGCGCTTCTCGATCACCGCGAGTTCCGCGAGTCCGGCGCGCAGGCCGTCCTCGTCGCGTACGACGCCCGCGTGCTCGGTCATGGTGTCGCGGATGGCGCGTTGCAGGGCCCGCACGTTCTCGGGCCCGTCGGCGGCGAGGAGTCCGTCGAGCTCCGCGCGGGCCTCCGCGACGGCCGACGCCGAACGCGGCTGCGCCGTGAGGGACTGCGAGTACGCGGCGGCGGCCTGTCCGGTGAGGCGGCCGAACACCAGCAGTTCGATGAGGCTGTTGCCGCCGAGGCGGTTGGCGCCGTGCAGTCCGCTCGACGCCTCGCCGATGGCGTACAGGCCGCATACGTCGGTGCTGTGGTCCTCGGGGCGTACCCACACCCCGCCCATCGAGTAGTGCGCGGTGGGCGCGATCTCGATCGGGTCGCGGGTGATGTCCAGCATCTGCAGGTCCAGCAGGGTCTGGTAGACGCGGGGCAGCCGCGTCATGATCGTCTGCCGGGGCAGGTGGGAGACGTCGAGCCAGACACCGCCGTTGGGTGTGCCGCGGCCTTCCTTGATCTCCGTGTACGCGGCCAGCGCCACCCGGTCGCGGGTCGAGAGCTCCATGCGCTCGGGGTCGTAGCGGGCCATGAAGCGTTCCCCGAGCGCGTTGCGCAGGATGCCGCCCTCGCCGCGGGCGGCCTCGCTGACCAGGGTCCCGGCGGCGTTCTCCGGCTCGATGATGCCGGAGGGGTGGAACTGCACCAGCTCGGCGTCGCGCAGCCGGGCCCCGGCCTCCACGGCCAGCCGGAAGGAGTCCCCGGTGTTCTCGTCGCGCCGCGAGGAGGTGCGCCGCCAGATGCGGGTGTGGCCGCCCGCGGCCAGGATCACCGCGTCGGCGTGGATGACGTAGCGCCGTCCGCTCCTGAGGTCAAAGCCGTACGCGCCGAACACGGCACCCTCGTGCACCAGCAGCCGCGTGATGTACACCCCTTCCAGCACCGGGATGTCCAGTTGCCCGGCGCGCCGGATGAGGGTGCGCTGGATCTCCAGGCCGGTGTAGTCGCCGGCGAAGGCGGTCCTGCGGAACGTGTGCGCGCCGAAGAAGCGCTGGGAGATCCGGCCGTCCTCCTCCCGCGCGAAGTCCATGCCGTAGCGCTCCAGGTCCTCGATGCCACGGGCGGCGCCCCGGGTGACGATCTCCACGGTGCGGGGGTCGGCGAGGAGGTAGCTCTCCTTGAGGGTGTCGGCGGCGTGCTGCTGCCAGCTGTCCTCGGGGTCCATGGTGGCCAGCGCCGCGTTGATGCCGCCGGCCGCCAGCGCCGTATGGGCGTCGTCCTTGGGGCGTTTGCCGACGGCGAGGACGTCGACGCCGGCCTCGGCCAGTTCGATCGCCGCCCGCAGGCCGGCTCCTCCGGTGCCGATCACCAGCACCATGGTCGCGAGACGTTTTTCGGTGACAGCCACGGTCCGCTCCGATCACTGGGGTCTTCATCCCGTACGACCGGGCAGCCCCGCGATCTGTGACAGCTCAGGACGTGGTGTCGCCGCCCAGCGAGGCCGCGTAGGGTGCCAGCTTCTCCGGGTTCATGACCCACATGGCCCGCTCGATGCCACGCTCGGAGATGTCGAGGGTCAGCAGAACGACCGCCGTCCCCTCGGCCGTGACGAGGACGGCAGGGCCGCCGTTGGCCTCGACCCAGTGGATCTCCTTCTCCGGCCAGAAACGCGGCGCGAATGCGGCGAGGTACCTGGAGACGTGCACGAGCCCGACGACCGGGATCTTGGACGCCCCGCGCAACCCGTTCCCGTCCGTGTAGCTGACCACGTCCTCGGCGAGGACGTTCTCCAGCACGGCCAGATCGCCGGTCTGTGCCGCGGCGAGGAAGACCTCCATCAGCCGTCGGTGCTCGGTGGCGTCGACGGGCTTGCGGCGCTCCGACGCGATGTGCTTGCGCGCGCGGCTCACCAGCTGACGCGTATTGGTCTCGCTGGTCTCCAGCATGTCCGCGATCTGCTGGTACGGGTAGTCGAAGGCTTCCCGCAGCACATACGCGGCCCGCTCCACGGGGTTGAGCCGCTCCAGCAGGAAGAGCACCGCCGTGTCGAGCGCCTCGGCGCGCTCGGCGCCCAACTGCGGATCCGCGCGCGTGTCGACCGGCTCCGGCAGCCAGGGGCCGACATATGACTCCCGCCGCACCCGCGCGGACTGCGCGACGTTGAGCGCCAGCCGCGCGGTGACGGTGGCCAGGAACGCCTTCGGCTCGCGGACGACGTCACGGTCGGTGTTCTGCCACCGCAGCCACGCCTCCTGGAGTACGTCCTCGGCCTCGGTGGCGCTGCCGAGCACGCGGTAGGCGATGCCGAAGAGCTGGGGACGGGCCGCCATGAACACGTTCGCCGCCTCGTCGAGGGAGCCCGTATCGTCCCCGATACCCATGCGTGCCGCCTTCAGTTCCGACCCGTTTCGCGCAAACGCCCGCTCATCGTACGGCGGCCCTCCCCCGCTGATCGCGCTCGGCGGGTTCCGTGACGGCGCGACCACCGCGCAGGTCAGCTGCTCGTCTTCGCCCGGCCGGCGGCGGCACGGTCGGCGTCGAGCTCGGCGACCATGCCGCGCAGGACGGGGCCGTACTCGGGGTGGGCGAGCGCGAACGCCATCTGCGCGACCATGTAGGCGGCCGGATTGCCGGTGTCGTACCAGCGGCCCTGGATGACCTGTCCGTACACCGCGCGGGTGGCCGCGTAGGCGTTGATGGCGTCGGTCAGGTAGACCTCGCCGGTCCTGCGCTCGTACCAGCGGCGGGTCTGCTCGCGCAGTTCGTCGATGATCCCGGGGGTGACCACATAGCCGCCGATGGCCGCGTACGACGACGGCGCGGCAGCGGGCTCGGGCTTCTCGACCAGGCCGGTGATGCGCAGTTGACCGTCCCCGAGGTCCTCCTTGACCACGGGCACCCCGTAGCGCTGGGACTCGACGGGGTCCATCGGCATGAGGGCCAGCACCGGGCAGCCGGTCTGCTCGTACGCGCGGGCCAACTGCTGGGCACGCGGGACCTCGGCCACGAACACGTCGTCGGGCCACAGCACGAGCACGGGCTCGTTACCGAAGGCCCGGGCGGCGTTCAGCACGGGGGTGCCGTTGCCGTAGGGGCCGTACTGGTCGAGGTAGGTGATGTGGCCCTGCCGGGCCAGCTCCGCGACCTCCTCCACCGCGTCCGCGTAGGCCGTCTTGCCGTCTTCGCGGAGTTGGTCGACGAGGGCGGGGTTGGGGCGGAAGTGCTCCTGGATCAGGGACTTGCCGCCCGAGACGACGATGGTGATGTCGGTGATGCCGGAGTCCACCAGCTCGCGGACGGTGTGCTCGATGACCGGCTTGTCGCCGACCGGCAGCATCTCCTTCGGTGTCGCCTTCGTCAGCGGCAGCAGCCGGGAGCCGAGCCCTGCGGCCGGAATCACGGCCCTGCGAATCGTCGGGGACATCACGTCTCTCTCCGGTCGAGCGTCATGTGCCTGTCGGCAGGCGCACGGTGCCGACGCTACCAACGGCCGGTGTCGAACCCGGCGCGGCGCTCAAGACGAAGATCGAGTACCAGCCATCTCCGGGCTCCGGGCGCCTGATCGCTGCCGACATGCCGTCAGCCGCCCTCAGCCGCACGGCCTCGCGTAGTTGGCAAGCGGTACGTCGGCGCCCCACTCCGACCTGCTGAGCGGCGGCCCGGACACGGCACAGACGTACGCTTCCGCCTGCTCCGGTTCCACGAACCACGCGACACCCGTACCCGACGCGTCCACACTGAACAGCTCCTTCCCGTCCGAGGTGAACGCGACGCCCTTGACCTGACTCGCGCCGGCGCTGACGACCGCGGTCAGTCGATCGTCGGCCGAGCGGCGGTGAGGGTCCCAGAATCTGATGCTGCCGTCGCCGTAACCGGCCGCCAGCACAGATGCGCTCCGCTTGTCACGCCCGCTGGGTCTGAAGGCGACGGAGTACACGGACCCGACTGCGGCTTTCAACGAAGTCAGGGCTCTCGGTTCTTCGGGATCGGTTGTGTCCCACAGCCGGACGATGCCGTCTCCGCAGCCGACGGCCAGTGTCGTGCCGTCTGCGGAGTAGGCAAGCGTGTTGGCACCGGCGGCCGACGAGACCAACGGGTGGGTCAGTTGGGTGGGCCGCTTCCCCCGGCTGGTGCGCCATAGTGCGACTTGCCCGTCGAGAGCGGCGGCCGCCAGGGTGTCGCTGTGCGGGCCGAAGGCCAGATCCTCGACCTGGGCCGATGCCTCCAGAGGGGCGCCGAGCGCAACGGGGTCACTTGGGTTCTCGATGTTCCAGACGTGGACCAAGTGGTCTGCGGTGCCCGCTGCCATGAGCCTGCCGTCCGGGCTCAGAGCCACGGAGAGGGCTAATTCGCCGTGGTACGTGACCCGCAGCGGCCGTCCCACGAGCTTCGGCTCTCTGGTGTCGGAGACATCCCACAGGACGACATACCCCGCTCCCAGGGCACCGGCGAGGATGCGTCCATTGCTGGAGAAGGCCAGGGACTGCACTACCGAGGGCGGCACGTGCGGTAGACGCGGTAGAGGCAGTGGCGCACGGAAGGTCGGTTCACGCGGATTCGTGAGGTCCCAGAGGGTCGTGCGGGGTTCGCTGTCGCTGAGCGCGGCGACCCTGCCGTTCGGCGCGATGGCCACGGCCTGAGACGATTTGCCAGACCCCAGAACGCGGGGGCCGGAGAGTGGCCACACACGGAGACTGCCGTCGTAGTACCCCGCGACGAGGGCGCTCCCGTCGTGGGTGGGCGCGATCGACGTCACAGGGGCAAGTCCAGCCAAGGTCAGAACCGGTCGGAGGGTGTCCGAGGTGAGCAGGACGATCGAGCGGTCCACGCCTCCGACCGCGATGAGCTTGCGTGTCGGCACGTTCACGACATCGGCCTGGGCACCGTCGGGCCCCAGCAGTACGGACGCCGACGAGGAGACGGTTCGACGTTCCTCAAGGCTCCAGACCTTGGTGGCGAGGGAACCGTCGGACGTCGTACCGAACAGTTGCTTGTCGTCGTCGCTGAAGACGAGCGAGCTGATGTCGGAGAGCGGGCCGCCGTGTGCCGGTCCGTCCTCGACAAGTTCCCCGCCGTCGCCCGCCGCCCAGAACTGCACCTCGTCGGCGGAGGCCGTGGCAAGGAGCTTGTCGTCGTGGCTCCAGGAGATCGCGCTCGTCCAGGAATGCGGTTTGCTCAGGAGCTGTGCCACAGGCTTGAGTGTCCGGGTGTCGTACACCAGGACCCAGCCGCTCTCGTAGCCGACCGCGAGGCGTGTGCCGTGGCGGTCGAAGGCCATGGCATGAGCCTTGTCCGGATCCTTGCCGTTGCGCCGAGGAGACGGGATGTACGGCAGTCGTCTGGGCAACTCGGGCCGCGTGATGTCCCAGCGCCACACGATGCCGCCCGCGTCCGCCGCCCACAGGGTGTGACCATCGGGAGAGAAGGCGAGGTCGTTGACGTTGGCGGTCGGATCCTTCAGCGATGGTCCGACCGGACGGGGCTGGAACGGATCGGTCAGGTCCGTGAGGCGCACGCTCCGGTCCCGGCCCTGGCCCGCCGTCGCCACGAGGTCCTGTTTACTCACAGCCGTGGCGTAGACCGGGCCGTCGTGTTTGGCCAGTGGGACCTCCGGCGAGGTTCCGGGGGCGTTCAGGAGCGCGCTGCGGCCCGCCAAGTTCGGTAGCTGCTTCCAGGCTGCCACGCTCACCTGCATGGACGCGGCTTGCTGGCGGGCTCGCAGCTTGCTCGCGGCCTCGGTGAGACTCTGACTCTGCCCAGCCACTCCGAGTTCCTTGTTCGTCTTGATCAGTCTCATGAGCAGCGGCGTGAGAACGGCCACGGCCACGATCAACGCAACAATCGCGAGTCGCTGTCCGCGCTGCCGGGCCGCGTGCCGTCTCGCGGCGAGCCGTTCTCGCACACCCTCGTCGACGAACGACACCGTGGTGGTCGCTACGGCCGCGTCGGGCATCCCCGTGCGCTCGATGGCCAGGTCGAGCCGCGCGCCCCGGTACAGCAGGGCGGAGTCACGTCCGGCTGCCTCCCACGCCTCCGCGTCCATCCGGATGCGCCGGTCGACCGCCTGGCGCTCGTGGCTGTCAGCCACGGCTTCCTGCATCTCGGGCCAGTGCCGCAGCAAGGTCTCATGGGCGAGTTCGTACGTCGGTACCGGGCCTGCCACCTCCCGCATCAAGCCGGCCGTGGTGAAGGCGTCGAGGGCCCGGCGGGCTGCTTCGCGTTCGACCGCCCGCTCCAGCAGTTCCGCCTCTGTGGCCTGGCGAGCGGTGTCCGGTGCGTCGTCACCGACGCTCACCAGGAGGGGGAGCAGGGCCCGCAGGGCTTTCTGAGCAGCCGGGTCGAGGGTGGCGAAGACGGTCGAAGCCGTACGGGCCAGCGCCTTGGACGCCCCACCGACGGCGAGGTAGTCGGCCACGGTCATGCGGAGGCCGTCACCGTGTTCGTACGCGCACCGCAGGGCATGCGCCATGAGCGGCAGGTTCTGGGGGTCGACGACCGGCCGCCCGCCGGACAGTTCGGCGAGATCCTGGTGGACGAGGGCAGGCAGTCCGCCGTCCAGTTCCAGGCCCGCCCGCAGAGCCGGGCCTGTGATCATCCGCTCGATCTGCCGGTCGTGCAGCGGGCCCAGCAGGAAGGGGGCCGCCGCTGTTTCGTCGGTCAGTTGCTCGGCTGTCATGCAGGAGCCGTAGAAGTCGAGCTTGACCGCGTACACCAGGACGGCCGGCGGCGGTTGGGAGCCGTTCGGACGCCACAGGATCCGCAGGGCCCTGAGGAACGTTTCCCGTTCCGTCGGCTCGGCCATGAACACCTGCTCGAACTGGTCGACCACCATCAACAGACGTCGTTCCGCGCCCAGTTGGTGGTGCTGCCGCAGTGCCAGTCGTACCTCGTCGGCGAGGGCGGGGCCGCCGGCCGTGATCAGGTCGTGGAACCGTGAGTCGTCGGTTGTGGGCAGAGCGGCGGCCAGGGCGCGGGCGAGGGAGGCGATCGGGCGACGGCCGGGTTGGAAGAGGGCGACCGGCCAGTCACTCATACCGGGAACGGGAACGTGGTCGGTCCGGACGGCCGCGAGCATCCCGGCCAGCAGCAGTGACGACTTCCCGGTGCCGGACGGTCCGGTGACCGCCAAGGGGCCCGGGTGGCGCACGCGATCCGCCAACAGCACTGTCAGTTCGGTGAGTTCACGTTCGCGGCCGTGGAAGAACGGCGCCTGGACCGTCTCGAACGCGGCCAGGCCGGGGTAGGGATGCGCGCCGTCCGCGATGCGGGTACCCGGCACGCTGCGCTGCGGCCGTACCGCCAGGACGGTGTCCCCCACGGCGTCGGCGCCCAGGCGGCGCGGCCGGCCGGCCTGTTGCGGGAGCCGGCCGACGACCTCGCGATAGAGGTCGTCGAGGGTCACCTGCGGTCGGGCCCCCGCGGAGGTGGCGGACAGCACGTCGATGACCGCCGCGGTGAACGGAGTGACGACCGTCCCGGACGGCGCCAGTACGTCCTCCGACGCGGACGCCATCACGTAAGTCCGCGTGCCACCCAGCCTGTTGAAGGAGTGCGGCGAGAAACAGCAGTCGAGGACCACGGCTCGTGCGGTGGCCCGGGACGACAGCAGGTAGTTCGCGAGCATGGCGCAGGGCAGCGCGGTGTGGGCGAGCCGTACGGCCTTGGTGCTGTCGGTCGCGCACGTGGCCAGATAAAGGTCGCCGCCGGGTCCGAGGACACCGTGGCCGATGAAGTACACCAGCAGCAGGCCCGTCGCGCGTTCGGCGGCGTCGGCGATCGCCTCGCCGAGCTCGTTGACGTCCGCCGGATCGGTCAGCAGCCGTACGTGCCGCCGTGCCCCGCACTCACCCGCGCCGAGCGCCTTGGCCAGTGCCCGGCCGGACGCCGTCGCGGCCGGGACGTCCGGCAGCCCCGAACCGGCCGTATGTCTGCCCGTCGCCACGATGAGAACCTGGTCAGGAACGTCTTCGGGACCGTACCGGTCGGCAAGGGACACGCGGTCACCCCTCGGTGGATTCCGTGACAGCCGTACGTTCGCGGACGAACTCGGCCAGCCGTACGGCGTCCATCCGTTCGCATCGATCGGCCTTGACCGTGGTCACCGTGCCGTCCTCGCGCGTGATGGTGATCTCCACGTTCGACGTCCGCTCGCGCAGCCAGGTGACGATGACCGCCGCGCATCCGGTGACCGCTCCCGTGGCCACAGTCGCCAGGACTTCCGGCAGGCCACCGAGCGTGCTGGGGACCGCGCGTCCGCTCCTGAACTCGAAATGACACCCGGCCGCCGCGCCCTCCGCCAACCGCCGCCAGAGATCCGGCACCGCACCCGCCCCACCGGACTCGCCCACACCGATGGTGAATACCACTGGCTCCATTTTCTGCGCCCGTCCCCGTTTCCGCTGCCCATCGCCTGGTCACCGCCGCCACGATTCATATCGCTCAGCCCGTTCCGTGCGGGTGGCGTCGGTACCCGCACCACCCGGACGAGGGATGGACGGTCAACGACCAGCGCGTCAGGCATGCCACAGCGACTGCCTCACCCCCCTCCTCCATACTTTGAATCCTTGGATTGAAAGTATCGTTCATAACCCTCGGTCCGCACATATCCCATCCAAGACTTGCGCCGAGACGGGATGGGGCTCTACCTTCATGTCAGCGCCCCGGGGTGAAGGACTGCGGGGCAGGGGAATGGGGGTTCGGCATGCTCAACATCGGACTGGGTGCCTACCGGACGTGGCCGGAGGACGAGCACGGGAAGTCGTCGGCCGGGTGGCGTCCGGGTCTCTCCGACGAGGAGGTGTACGCGGCGGGGAACGGCCGTTGGAAGCTGGGGACGCGGGCGGACCGGGAACGGTACGTGGTGTTCAGCGCGATGGGCATCGTCGTCCTGGCCGTGGAGATCGACCACATCTCCGACCCGGCCCCGGACGGTCGTCGTACGATCCACGGAACGATCCTCAAGCCCGGCAATCCGGTGTACGACAAGTACGTGGGCAGCGAGTCCCCGGTCGAGAAGAGTCAGAACCCGGTGCAGTACTTCGACTCGCCGTTCGATCGCACCAACTGCGCGTGCGGGTGCGGCGAAGAGGTCCCGTCCGGACGCGACTTCCTGCCCGGGCACGACCAGATCGCCATTCACCAACGGGTCAAGCTGGTCGGCGGCGTCCTGCCGTTCATGGACTGGTTCGACGCGACATGGCCCGAAGCCAAGTCGCAGGCGTGACGGACTGAGCGCGGCCGGGGTCGGCCTCCACGAGGAGGACACGGCCCTTTCCGCTCCTTCACGCGGCGGTCGCGGACCCGCCCTTCGGGCCGGCAGCGTGCCCATGCCGGGGAGTTCGATCGCCGTGGTCTGCAGCGCGTACGGGATGACGGCGCGCAGGTGTGAGGTGCGGAAGTTCTGCTTCACGGTCCGCGTCACGAGCTTGAACCAGTCCTCGCCGGTTCCCGGGGCGGGGTTGACCGTGGGGCCGGGTTCGAAGAGGTCCGCGTACTTCTCGTAGAGGGCGCCCAGTTCGGCCATCGAGGTGGGGATGCCCTCCTCGGGTGCGCCGACGAGCCTCAGGTAGGCCACCGTCTCGGCGATGAACTGGTCGCGCTGTTCCGGGGAGAGGCGGTGCGGCTTCTTGCCCTCACTTGTTGCATCGTGAGAGGTCACGGCGCCCACGAACCAGGGCCTGTCCGGCGGATCGAGTCGCAGGAAACCAACGGCCACTGATCGACGCCGGTGAGCGGGGCGTGGTGCGTCCAGCTGCAAGGCGGAGGAGACGTTGACATCAGCGGCTCCGCCGCGGACGACGCGGTGGGGGCACCTCCCGGCCGAAGGCCGGGGGACCTCGGCGACCGACGACAACGTCGCTGGGGGTCCCCCACACCTCTGGGGCAGTGGCGGCTCCGGGTTGCACGGTTGCTGCGCGAAGAGCGTTGAGGTGCGGGAGGGGCGGCCGTATCGCCGTTCGTCCGCGCGGACGACCTCGCAGGTGCCGCGCTAGGCGGCCGGGATGGTGAGCAACAGCTGTATCTCGACCGGGGCGTCGAGGGGAAGACCGGGTACGCCGACCGCCGTGCGAGGGATCGCTTCGCCGGGTCCGAACGCGGCTGTCAGGAGATCGCTCGCCCCGTTGGCGACGATGTGGTGCTCGGTGAAGGAGGGGGCGCAGGCGACGAAGACGTTGAGGTTCGCGACGGACACGCCTTCGAGTGTTCCCAGTATCTGCCGGGCGGCGCCGAGTGAGTTGAGCGCGGCGAGAGCGGCGAGTTTCTGGCCCGCCTCCACCGTCACGTCCTCACCGAGCTTGCCGGTCGGCCGCAAGAACCTCGTCGACGAAGGGGATCTGGCCGGAGAGGTACAGCTTGTCGCCGATCACTTTGCCGGGCGTGTAGTTGGCTCGGGGCGCCGGCGGGACCGGGAGGGTGTGACCCAGCGCGTGGAGTCGCGACTCGACGGTGGCGGCGTTGCGGAAGTCTTCCATGGAATGCACCTTTGGGCAGAAGGGGTGAGCCGACCTGTGCGGGTCGGCGGGACGTGCGGCGCGCGGGCCGAGCGATACCGGTGTCATTCGGAGATCAGCACGAGCTTTCCACGGGTCCCCTGCTCCAGGACTCGGTGGTGGGCCGTGGCGGCCTCGCGCAGCGGCAGTGTGACGCCGACGACCGGGGCCAGGGCGCCTTCGCGCAGATGTGCCGCCACTCCGGTGAGGGCGTCGGCCATTTCGGCCGGGGTGGCGTTCCACAGTGCGAGGCCGAGGATCGCAGCCTCCTTCACCATGGCGAGTCTCGGAGTGAAGTCCAGGCTGCCTCGGCTGCCGACGATCACCACGCGGCCTCCGGTGGCCAGGACGGTCAGATCCTTCTCCAGGTTCAGATGCGCCGCCATTTCGATGATCACCGAGGGGCCTCGGCCGTCGGTGATCCGCGCGAGTTCCTCCAGGTATCCGGCCGTTCCGTGGTTGAGGACGTGTGTGGCTCCGGCCTCGCGGACCAGGTCGGCGCCTTCCGGGGTGCTTGCGCTGCCGATGACGACGGCTCCGGTGGCGCGGGCGAGTTGGACGGTGTGCAGGCCTACGCCGCCGCTCGCGCCGTGGACGAAGACGGTCTCGCCCGGTTGCAGCCGGGCCCGCTGGAACAGTGCGCGCCAGGCCGTCACACAGGGGATGCCGATCGCCGCCCCCTGGGCGAAGGACAGGCTGGACGGCAGGGGGTGAACCGCGGTGGCGGCGACAACGGCCAGTTCGGCGTAGGTGCCGGTGCACCCCGGCGTGCGCAGAGCTGCCACGAACACCCTGTTACCGGGCTTGACCACGTCCACAAGCCTTCCTTTCGTCATGCGCGCGGTGGGAGCACCGGCCGTACCGGATCACCGACACCACCGGTTGGAGAAGCGGACGGTGTCTCAGAGATCCAGGGTGAGTCGCGCCGTATGAGCGCGTGAAACGCAAATGCACATGCGATTGTTCGCGTCACGCTCCTGGTCGGTCAGAACGATGTCGCGATGATCCGGCACGCCCTCCAGTACGGCTGTCTCGCAGGTTCCGCAGAAACCCTCATGACACGACCAAGGCGCGTCGACGCCGGCCTCAAGGACGACGTCGAGAATGCTGCGATCGGCGGGCACCTGGAGCTGCCTCCGCGACCGCGCGAGGACGATCTCAAACGCGGAACCATCGCCTTCCTCGGCCAACGCGGTGCCTGCCTGAAACCGCTCAAGGTGCAGGCGCCGGCCGGCGTCGGAACACGCCACCTGAAGCGCGTCGAGCATCCCTGACGGGCCGCAAGCGTATATGGATGCGCCGCTATTCACCTCGGCGACGATGCGCTGAAGCGGCGTGACACCTCGTTCGCTCTGGCTCCACAGCTCCACTCGGTCGCCGAATTTCCGGAGCCGCTCGCTGAGCGTTTTCAGCTCCGCCACCGATCGGGTGACGCCGGCGGGGTGCGCAACGCACGAGGCTCCCATGCCGTTGGGGGAGGTGTTCGAAGTCTCAACCCACAGGCACAGGAGCCGCGTTGGTTCCGTATTCTGCCGCACTCGACCTGCCGCATGCCCTGGTCGAGTGGGTCACCATGCTCATCGTCACCCGCGAGGGTGACCGACGGTGCAAACTCCCGCCGCACCAGCGTGCGCTGGTCGGCCTGGTGTACCTGCGCCGGCACGACACCCTCACCCAACTCGCGGCCGGCTTCGGCATCTCCGTCGGCACTGCCCACGCCTACACGGCAGCCGTCATCGACCTGCTCGCCGACCGGGCACCCGGGCTCCTGCGGACCCTGCGCGAAGCAGACCCCGACTACGTCCTCCTCGACGGCACCCTCGCGGAGTGCGACCGGGTAGGAGACAGCCGAGCCGACTTCTCCCAAAAACACCGACGCCACGGCGTGAACGTGCAGGTGGTGACCGACCCGGCCGGAGGACTGCTGTGGATCTCACCCGCACTGCCCGGCCGCGCACACGACCTGACCGCGGCCCGCACTCACCGGATCATCCGGATCTGCGAACGCCAGGGCATCCCGATCCTCGCCGACCGCGCCTACATGGGAGCCGGTCCATGGGTGACAACACCACGCAGACGCCCACCGGGCCGCGGGCTCACACCCAACAGACCGTCAACCGTGCGCTGTCCGCAGCCCGGGCACCGGTCGAGCGCGGCATCGCACGACTGAAGTCATGGCGCATCTTCCGCAGATCCCGGTGCAGCCCGAATCGAATGACGTCAATCGCCGCCGCTGTCCTCACCCTGGAGCGGCACCGCTGAAAAGGCTCCCTACGTTGTTCTGCGGGAGGTGGTGAGCCCTTCGTATGGTTGACCCGCCCAGGGGTGCCGGGTGTGGTTGAAAAAGCTCTGCCACTTGTGGCTCTCAGTGATTGGCCGCCCGGTACCCCACGACGACTCGGCTGCCAATTAGGAATCGCGAATGATCGCTCCGTAGGGAATCGACAGCGAGGTCGTCCGTTGGGAGGCGTCAGCACCACACCGCACGGAGGCACCGCATGGCCACGATCTGGGCCGGCATCGACGCAGGCAAGACCCACCACCACTGCGTCGCGATCGACGAGAGCGGCCGCCGGCTGCTGTCCCGACGCGTCGCCAACGACGAACCCGAACTGCTCGAACTCTTCACCGACGTCCTGGCCTTGGGCGACGAAGTGGTCTGGGGCATCGACATGGCCGACGGCGGAGCCGCCCTGACCATCACGATCCTCCTCAACCACGACCAGCCGGTGCACTACATTTCCGGCCGGGCCATCCACCGCGCCTCAGAGAGCTACCGCGGCGAAGGAAAAACCGATGCCAAAGACGCCGCGGTCATCGCCGATCAGGTGCGCATCCGACGGGATCTGCACCCGTTGCGCACGGGCGACGAGACAGTCACCGGCCTCAAGATTCTCACCGGCCGTCGCATCGATCTGGTCACCGACCGCACCCGAACCGTCAACCGGCTCCGGTCCCGGCTCACCGGCATCTTCCCCGGCCTGGAGCGGGAATTGGACCTCACCAACACCGGTCCGCTCATGCTGCTGACCGGCTACCAAACGCCCGCAGCCATCCGACGCATCGGCAGCAGAAGGCTCCAGACATGGCTGCGCAACCGTCACGTCATCCATGCTGAGCGGCTCGCCGGCACTGCCGTCCAGGCCGCCGAACGTCAGCACACCAGCCTGCCCGGGGAGAAGCTGGCTGCCGAACTGGTGCGTACGCTGGCGATGGAGGTGATGGCCCTCAACCAACAAG